>Ga0184623_10000584_pt1 | contig 15595 bp, 19 predicted proteins | sample PLM1_100_b1_FD_133138 | JGI IMG/M metagenome (GOLD analysis project Ga0184623, IMG submission 133138) | Groundwater sediment microbial communities from an aquifer in East River, Colorado, USA - PLM1_100_b1 | ecosystem: Environmental > Terrestrial > Soil > Riparian zone | place: USA: East River...
AAATCTCATCCTCTTCGGTATGCGTGGCGACGGAAAGAAGATTGATGACCAGCGCATCGGCCCCCTCGGCCATCTCGGTCCAGACCACTTCCTTTCGTTCCCGGCGCCGCAGCTCGCTTTCCACCGACTTCAGAAGGTCCTGCACTTCGTCTTCCTGCAGGAGGAAGTCCGCGTTTCGAACGACGCGGAACGGAACGACGCGCCGCACGCGAAGACCGGGGAAGAAGCGGGACAGGTGCACTTCGATGATGGACTCGATCGGTACGAATCGATGTCCGCCGTCGGGGATCTGCAGAAACCGCGGCAGAAGCGGCGGCACCTTGATGAATGCGACGTGCGCATCGCCATGCGCGCTGTCGAGTACCACTGCGATGTTCAGTGCGCGACTGGCGAGAAACGGGAACGGGTGGCCGGGATCGAATGCCAGCGGTGTGAGAATGGGCGCGAAGTCGCGGTCGAAGCGTTCCAGCAACGCGGCCTGCTCCTTCTTCGAGAGATCCGCGAAGCGTTCGATGCTGACCCCCGCGTTGCGGAGCTCGGGGAGGAGCCCTTCCAGTGAACGGTACATCTCCGACAGCAGCGCGCGCACCCTCTCACGAATCCCCTTCATCTGCTGTTTGGGAGTAAGGCCGTCGGGCGAGCGGTCCTGAATGCCTGTGGCGATCAGCTCGCGGAAGGCGCCCACGCGCACCATCAGGAACTCGTCGAGATTCGTGGAAGCGATGCTGAGAAATTTCAGACGCTCCAGGAGGGGAACGGTCGGATCGGTCGACTCAGCGATGACGCGGCGGTTGAACTCGATCCAGCTGAACTCGCGATTGAATAGGCGGACGCCCTCCGGTGGCACCGCGATGGGCGGCACCTTCACCGGCTGGGGCAGGGAGATCACGCTCGCGGTCGCGTCGCTGCCGGTTGGCTCCAACTCGGCCATGGGGCGCGAAGCATATCGCGTCGGCCACGGGGCGTCGCTTTACATGGAATTTACATCGGCTGCGCGGGCTATCCACCACCTCCTCCTACAGTGCCCTGCAATGAGAGCAACATCTACTTTCACTCGAGTTCTCTTTGCCGGGACGCTCACTCTGGCTCTCGCCTGCGGTCAACGCACCGAGCAGTCGGCCGGTGGTGAGTCGCGCCGCACCAAGCCGCTCACCATCAAGGGCTCCGACACGATGGTCATCCTCGGCCAGCGTCTATCCGAGGAGTACATGAAGAAGAACCCGGGCGAAGTGGTACAGGTGACCGGTGGCGGCAGCGGAACAGGCATCGCCGCGCTGATCAACGGAACCGTCGACCTCGCGCAATCATCGCGTGCGATGACGGACGAGGAGAAATCCAAAGCGCAGCAGAACCGCGGTGCGGCGATCGTAGAGACCCCGGTCGCGCTGGATGCCCTCTCGGTATTCGTGAATGAGGCGAACCCGGTCAAAGAGATGACGATCCCTCAGGTCGCGGATATCTACATGGGAAAAGTCAGGAACTGGAGACAGGTAGGCGGCCCTAATGCGCCGATCGTGTTGTATGGCCGCGAGAACTCGTCCGGAACGTATGACTACTTCCGCGAGCACGTTTTGAAAAAGGCCGACTTCTCGCCGAGCGTTCAAACCCTGCAGGGGACGGCTGCCGTCATCAACGCGGTGGCCAAGGATCGAAACGGCATCGGTTATGGCGGCATCGCCTACGCGAAAGATGTTCGTGCTGTGGGGATCAAGAAGGATGCAGCGTCGAAGGCCATCTATCCGGCCGAAGCGACCGTCGCGGACGGCTCGTATCCCCTCAGCCGCAAGCTGTTCTTCTACTACCCCGCCAACGCTCCCGAGCGCGTGACGACGTTCGTGCAGTGGTCGCTCGCGCCCGAAGCGCAGGCCTTCGTGTCGGAAGTTGGTTACTTCCCACTGCGATGAGCCGCCGCTTCGAGGCGGACTTCGGGCGTGGCGAGCGACGCCGTCTGATCTGGAACGCGGCCATGACCGGCGTCTTCTCGGTCGCGGGATGGGTGGCCATCCTTTTCATCTTTCTGATCTTCGTCTTCACGTTCAAAGAGACGCTGCCGATCTTCACCGATCCGGAAGTGCGGGAGGAAGCGAACCTCTACAAGTTCTTTTTCGAGAGACAGGACGGCCCTACGCTCGCGGAACAGTTCATCTGGCAACCGACGTCCGAACAGCCGAAGATGTCGCTGATTCCGATCATCCTGGGCACGCTCAAGGCGACGTTCGTCGGACTGCTGTTCGCCTGTCCGATCGGAGTGGCCGCGGCGCTGTTCTCGTCGGAGTTCGCGCCGGCGCGATTGCGAGAGGTGATCAAGCCGGTGATCGAGCTGCTGGCCGGCATTCCGTCGGTGGTGATGGGCTTCTTCGCACTGATCGTTCTTGCGACCTGGCTGCAAAGTGCTTTCGGCTTCACGTACCGGCTCAACGCCTGGAATGCCGGTCTCGCGCTCGGCATCGCGCTCGTTCCGATCATCTACACGATCTCAGAGGACGGGCTCACGGCCGTCCCGCGCGCATTTCGCGAAGCGTCGTATGCATTGGGCGCATCGCGCTTCCAGACGGCCTGGAGCGTGGTAATGCCGGCCGCAGCTCCGGCGATCTTCGCCTCGTTCGTCCTGGCCTTTGGTCGAGCGATCGGCGAGACCATGATTCTGCTCATGGCGGGCGGTAACGCTGCGATCACGTCGTTCAATCTGAATGACCCGCTGCGCACGCTGTCTGCAACGATCGCTGCCGAGCTCGGAGAGGTTGTCAACGGCAGCGCCCACTACTCCGCGCTCTTCTTCATGGGCACGCTGCTGTTCGTGATCACATTCGTCAGCAACACAGCGGGGTTGTGGGTGATCCGCCGAATGCAGATCCGGATGCAGGGAGAGAAGGCGTGAGCGGGATCTCGATGCCCAGTCCCGCGACAGCCGCGCTTCGCGGCGCTCGGCGCGGTGCCGATCGGATCGCCGTGACGCTCCTCGCTCTGAGCGTCATCCTCATCGTCGGCATTCTCGTGGTGATCGTGGGGAACATCGCCTGGCACGGCGTGCGGACGGTGACATGGGAGTTCATCTCGCAGCCGCCACGTCAGGGACTGACGGCCGGCGGGATCTTTCCGGCCATTGTCGGAACGGCGGCGCTGGTGATCCTGATGACCATCGCGGCGGTTCCGCTCGGAGTGGCTACGGCAATTTACCTGCACGAGTACACGCCGGCCGAAGGGTTGTCGCTGGCGTGGCGGCGGTTCAAGAAGTCGAAGGGTCTTCCGGGCCGGCGACGTCTCTTCACCCGATTTCTCTCCGCGCTTCTGGCTACGATCACCCGCAGCGCGGTGGCGAACCTGGCCGGCATTCCCTCGATCGTATTCGGGCTCTTCGGCCTCGGATTCTTCATCCAGTTCATCGGCCGCTCGATCGACCGCGCCACGCTCCCTCCCGTCGAGCTCCTCTGGGGGCAGGGCTCGCTTCTGTGGGCTGCCCTCACTCTGGCGCTTTTGACGCTGCCCACGGTGATCGTGGCGACGGAGGAAGCGCTGCGGACCGTTCCGCATGACCTGCGCGAGGCATCGCTCGCTCTCGGTGCCACTCGATGGGAAACGATCCGCCGGATCGTGCTGCCCGGCTCGATCTCAGGAATCCTCACCGGCGCCATCCTTGGGATCTCGCGCGGAGCGGGAGAGGTCGCGCCGATTCTGTTCACCGGCGCGGCATACTACCTGCCGTATCTTCCCGAGCGCGTGACCGATCAGTTCATGCACCTCGGCTATCACGTTCTGATTCTTTCGACGCAGTCTCCTGACGTCGAAGCGACGAAGCCGCTGCTTTACGGAACCGTCTTCGTTCTTCTGATGCTCACGTTCCTGTTGAATCTGACCGGCGTGATCATTCGATCGCGGACGCGGGCGCGTCTGCGTGCGTGAGGTTCGAGATGCCTACAATGGACGTCGTGATTCCGACCGCAGAGCCGAAGACGGACCCCAGATCGTCCGAGCGCGCCACCACGGCCACGCCTCCCACGAAGATCGAGGTGCGCAACTTCAATTTCTATTACGGCGACGCGAAGGTGCTGCACGACATCAACCTCGACATTCCCGACAGGCAGGTCACGGCGTTCATCGGTCCGTCCGGCTGCGGTAAGACGACATTTCTGCGCTCCATCAACCGGATGAACGACATCATCCCGGGAGCGCGCGCAGAAGGCCGCATCGCTATCGATGGCAAGGAGCTCTACAAGCCTGACGTCGATGTCGTGGCGCTGCGGCGTAAGGTCGGAATGGTCTTCCAGAAGTCGAACCCCTTCCCGAAGTCGATTTTCGAGAACGTCGCCTACGGGCTCCGCATCGGAGGCCTGAACGACAGGCGCGCTCTCGACGAGGTGGTGGAGCGGTCCCTCGTACGCGCGGCTCTATGGGACGAAGTGAAAGATCGTTTGAGTGACAGCGCCATGGCGCTCTCCGGCGGCCAGCAGCAGCGGGTCTGCATCGCCCGCGCCCTGGCCGTCGATCCGGACATCCTCCTGATGGACGAGCCGGCCTCCGCGCTCGACCCCATCGCCACACAGAAGATCGAAGAGCTCGTTTACGAGCTGAAGACCAACTACACGATCGTCATCGTTACGCACAACATGCAGCAGGCCGCGCGCGTCTCGGATCGCACGGCGTTCTTCATGCTCGGAAAGCTCGTCGAGTACGACGACACGAACGACATCTTCATGACCCCGAAACAGAAGTTGACCGAGGACTACATCACCGGAAGGTTCGGCTAGTGCGACATTTCGACCGCGACATCGAACGTCTGAAAGAACTGCTCCTGCGGATGGGAGCAATGGTCGAGGATGCGATGAATGAGTCGATCCGCGCCCTTCTCGAGCGTGACACCGCCGTGGCCGAAAAGGTCATCGCCGCGGATGACTCCATCGATCACATGGAACTGGAGATCGACCAGCACACCATCGAGCTGATCGCCAAGATGCAGCCGGCGGCGGTGGATCTGCGCTTCGTGGCCGCGGCCATGAAGATCACTCCCGAGCTGGAGCGGATCGCCGACCTGGCGGTCGACGTCTGCGAGCGGGCCATCGAGCTGAACCGCGAGCCGCCCCTCAAGCCTCTCGTCGACATTCCGCGGCTGGCCATGATCGCCCAGGACATGGTGCGCCAGGCGCTCGATGCTTTCGTGCGCCGCGATACAGTGCTGGCGCGGCAGGTCATCGATCGCGATGAGGAAGTGGACCTGCTCACCGAGCAGTCCTTCCGGGAGCTGCTGACCTACATGCTGGAAGACTCGCGCAACATCTCGCGCGCCATCCGGCTGACGTTCATCGGCAAGTACTTCGAGAGGATGGCCGACGGCGCCACGAACATCTGCGAGATGGTCGTGTACCTCGCCGAAGGTAAGGTCATCAAACATAGCCAATGACGCGGCGTGATACCACGCGCTCCAACTCCGCGCGACCGGCCGCCAGCGTCGCGCTGATCGAAGACGACACCGATCTCTCATTCACCATTCGCCTCAACCTGGAGCGTGAGGGCTATCGCGTCTCCACGTTCGCCAACGGCCACGAAGGGCTGCTCGGCGTTCAGCATGGCGATTTCGATTTCCTGATCCTCGACCTCAACCTCCCCGACCTCGACGGATTCACCATCTGCCGCGAGCTGCGCCGCAATCGGGCCACAGCCACGCTGCCGATCCTGATGCTCACGGCACGCTCTTCGGAACAGGACCGCGTCACCGGACTGGAGCTCGGCGCCGACGACTACCTCACCAAGCCGTTCAGCGTCCGCGAGCTGCTGGCGCGCGTTGCGGCCATCCTTCGTCGCGCCAAAGGGGGGGAAGCCGATACCTCCGTGTACGACGACGGAGATCTGCGCATCGACGGCCGCACGCTTCGTGTCTACGTCCGAGGTGACGAAGTGCGGCTGGCGAAGAAAGAGCTGGAGCTGCTCTGGATGCTGGTTCGCAACCGCCCGGCCGTCGTTTCACGCGACAGGATTCTGTCCGAGGTATGGCAGGTGGCTGACGATGTGGAGACCCGAACGGTCGACGCGCACATTCGGAACCTGCGCAAGAAGATCGGGAAAGATCGGATTCAGACGGTCATTGGATATGGATACCGCTTCGAGCCTCCACAGTAGGCGTCTGAGAGTGGATCTCGTCCGACGGATCCGGAACGTAAACGCGCGAGAGGTAATCGAGCGCAAGCGCCACTCCCTGGCGTTGGCGAATCGTAGCGATGAGCGGAACGACCAACGCAGCGAAGAACGCCGTGGCCACAACCCAGTTCGTGCTGCTGAACCCGAAATAGACGGCGGCGATCCCGAACAGGATGGGGATCCGATCGGTGATGATCATGAAACCGAGCGTGTCCCCGTAGTTGCGCTGATAAAGAAGGTGGCACTCCGAGCACCGCTCGTACGTAGTGATGCCGCGCCGAAAGAGAGGGCCCTCGCCGCAACGCGGGCACCGGCGACGCCATCCTCGACGGAGAGTCTCGCCGAGGCGGGGCCTGCGTGGAGTGATCTGGTTCTGTTTCACAGCCGTCTTTGTAACGACCGGTGGTTTGCCCTTAATCCTCTATATTGTCGGCTGATGCCATGCATCCTCTGCGCATCCTGCTCATCGTTTCATTGACGGTCGCCATCGCGATCGCGGTTGCATTCGGATCGCTCCTCAATCGAGCCCATCCGTCCGTTGCGCCGCTGGAAGTTCTTGTGGTCTCCGCCGGTGTGTTCGTGGCGTTCCTGATCCCCTGGGCGGCGGTGTTCGCCTGGGCGCTGCGGCGGGCGTCCGATCTCGATGAGCTGATCGAGCGCACCCGTCGCGTGGCCGAGGGACAGAACGAAGCCGTGGTGCACGACAAGGCGTTCCACGGTGAGCTCGATGAGCTTGCACGCGGGGTCGAAGAACTGCGATCCATCATCGTCCGCCAGAAGGCGTCGTCCGACTCACATCGCGCCGCCATGGACCAGATCGTGGCATCCCTCGGCGAGGGCCTTCTGGCCGTCGACAAGCGGGGACGTGTCGTGTTCGCGAACCGCACGGTCGGAGAGATGTTCGCAACCGAGCACCAGGTCTTCGGCAGATCGTTTCTCGAAGTTGTGCGCAACCAATCGCTGGTGGAGTGCTTCGATCGCGCCCTACATGGCGAGTCTTCGGTGGAGCGGCTCACCGTCGGCGATCGCCAGCTCGAGATGCGCGTGTTTCCCGTCAGCGGCGAGAGCGACATCGCCGCCGTTGCTCTGTTCATCGACGTCACGGACATCGAGCGGCTTCAACGTGTGAGGAGAGACTTCGTCGATGACTTTTCGCATGAGGTGCGCACGCCGCTGGCCGGGTTGCGATCGGCGGTGGAGACGATCGAGCATGGGGGAGTCACGACACAGCAGGAGGAGCAGCTCCGACACGTGATGCTCCGTCAGCTCTCGCGCATCGAACGACTGATGAAGGACCTTTCGGAGCTCCATCACATTGAGTCTGGCGAGCTGGTTCTCGATCCACGCAGCGTGGGGATGCGATCTCTTCTCGATGATCTCTGTGATGAATTTCGCGATCGCCTGGCGGATAAGCCGGTGCGCCTCACTCTGCGCGGAGAAGAAACCACCGCGTTCGTCGACCCGACGCGCGTGCAGCAGATCTTCTCCAACCTCATCGACAACGCCTGGAAACATGGTGGCGCCCAGGGCGAGATTCTGGTCGAGCTGGGCGCAGAAAACGGCGAGGCAGTGGTGAGAGTCTCCGATGAGGGCGAAGGCATTCCGCTTTCGGAGATGGAGCGGATCTTCAACCGTTTCTACCGCGTCGATCGGAGCCGCTCGCAGGAAACGGCGGGTGCCGGACTGGGACTGGCAATCGCCAAACATCTGATCCTCCTGCACGGCGGCACGATTCGCGTCTACAACCGTCGCGGTGGCGGCGCCACGTTTGAAGTGCGCCTGCCGGCTAGCTGATAGAATCCCGCCGTTTTTCGGAGGGGGCAGCTTGGCGCGATTCCGACTTATCCCGCGCGAAGAGAAGTTCTACCAGGACTTCGTGGCGATGGCCGACCAGATCAGGGCCGGCGCGCGTTTACTCGAAGAGATGTTCGCGAGCGATCCTCCCGGCGCCGACAAGGCGGACGCAGTGCGCGAAGTCGAGCACAAGTGCGACTTCCTCACTCACGAGATCATCGTCCGTCTCAACAAGACGTTCATCACACCGATCGATCGCGAGGACATTCATTCGCTCGCTCGCGCTCTCGACGACATCATGGATGCCATCGATGATGCCGCCGCCTTGATCCCTCTCTACCGCATCCAGAGCATCCGCCCGGGAGCGCGCGAGCTGACGCACGTCATCAGCGAGCAGACCGGCGCGGTACGCCTGGCCGTCGAGGCCCTGGAAAACCGCGCCAACGTGATGCAGCACAACGTCGAAATCAACCGCCTGGAGAACGTAGCCGACGCTCTTCACAAAACCGCGGTCGGACGGCTTTTCGACGAAGAGCGTGACCCGATCGCCGTGATGCAGTGGAAAGAGATTCTTGATCTTCTCGAACGTGCCACGGACCGCTGTGAGGACGTCGCCAATCTTCTCGAGAACGTCGTCGTGAAGCACGGCTGATGCTGCTGCTCACCGTCATCGCGCTCATCGCCGTGGCGTTGGCCTTCGATTACATCAACGGCTTCCACGATGCGGCGAACTCGATCGCTACGATAGTTTCCACGCGCGTCCTCTCGCCCGGCCAGGCCGTGGTCTGGGCGGCCTTCTTCAACTTTGTCGCCGCGTTTACGTTCGGCACGGCCGTGGCGAAGACGATCGGCCAGGGGATGATCGATCTCCGGGCCGTCACCTTCGGCGTCATCTTCGCCGGTCTGATGGGCGCGATCGTCTGGGATCTGATCACCTGGTATTACGGACTTCCCACCAGCTCTTCGCACGCGTTGATCGGCGGCTACGCGGGCGCGGCCATCGCCAACGCCGGGCTCGGAGCGATCATCCCCTCCGGATGGACGAAGACGCTGATCTACATCGTCCTCGCGCCCATGATGGGTCTCGTGCTCGCCTTTACGCTGATGGTCATCATCACATGGGTGTTTCAGCGGTCCTCGCCGACCCGAGCCGACCGGCTCTTCCGCAAACTTCAGCTCGTCTCCGCCGCCCTCTACAGCCTGGGGCACGGAATGAACGACGCCCAGAAGACGATGGGCATCATCGCCGGCGTTCTCGTGACAGCCGGTTACCTGAAGGTCTTCAGCATCCCCGTGTGGGTTGTTCTCGCGGCGCACGCAGCGATCTCACTGGGGACTTTGAGCGGCGGGTGGCGAATCATTCACACGATGGGCTCGAAGATCACGCGGCTCCAGCCGGTGGGAGGATTTGCCGCGGAAACGGCCGGTGCAGCCACGCTCTTCATCGCCAGCCACTTCGGCGTACCGGTGAGCACGACGCACACGATTACAGGCGCGATCGTCGGCGTCGGCGCGACGCGGCGTCTGTCAGCGGTGCGCTGGGGCGTGGCCGGACGGATCGTGTGGGCGTGGGTCCTGACGATTCCGATGGCAGCGTTCATCGGAGCGGTCACCTTCTGGCTGGTTCGTCTCATCGGCGCGAAGTAACTCGCAGTCCAAGGCGAGCTGACGCTCGCTCATAGTGTCCGCTCTTGCGGTGAAGAGCGTCTGCTACGAGTACGGTTTCCGCGGAGTCGTCGAGTTCCGGACCGCTTCGGCATCACACAGAATCTCGACGACCACTCCCGCGGAAGCGAAGCGAATCGTGGAGACCATCCGCGACGTCAATCCTTCTCTCTCGCGCGTGGAGGGTTGTCGCGAAGTAACTCCCTGACGGGGCTTGACGGCTGACCCGGTAGTCGCATAACCTATCAGTTATGCAACCTCAAGGTTATGGACAGATGGCCCCTGATGGCCTTGACGCGACGTTCGCGGCGCTCGCCGATCCCACCCGGCGGGCGATCCTGGCCCGGCTGGTCTTGAGTGAGGCGTCGGTGACGGAGCTGGCCGAACCGTTCGCGATGAGCCAGCCTGCGATCTCCAAGCATCTCAAGGTGCTGGAGCGCGCCGGCTTGATTGCGCGCGGCCGCGACGCGCAGCGACGGCCGTGCCGGCTCGAGGCCATGCCGCTCGCGGAAGCCAACGAATGGCTGGAACGCTACCGCCAGTTTTGGGAGCGCTCCTACCAGCGCCTGGACGCACTGCTCGACGAGTTGAAGACCAAAGAGAAAAAACGTGGACGCACGAAACGATAGAGGAGATCACCGATGAAGAACACCGGAGCATTGAGAGTCACTATGCCCACCGATCGCGAGATCGCGATGACGCGCGTCTTCGACGCCCCACGCAGGCTGGTCTTCGACGCCCATACCAAGCCCGAACTGGTCAAGCGCTGGTTGGGAGTATTCGGCGGCTGGTCGCTGGCGGTCTGCGAGATCGATCTGAAGGTGGGCGGCACCTACCGCTACCTCTGGCGTGGTCCGGACGGCGCCCAGATGGGGATGCGTGGTGTTTATCGCGAGATCGTGCCCCCCGAGCGGCTGGTCGCCACCGAGGTGTTCGACGAGTCCTGGTACCCGGGCGAGGCGCTGGACACGACGGTCCTTGTCGAGCGCGGCGGCCAGACCACGCTCACGATCACGGTGCTCTACGCGTCGAAGGAGGCTCGCGACGCTGTCCTCAAAACCCCCATGGAGCAAGGCATGGCTGCGGGCTACGACAAGCTCGCGGAACTGTTGGCATCAACCCTGGCTCAGGAGATCAAATGACCGTTCCAATGACAACAACGAACACGCATCCCCGTCGCCTGTGGCGAAGCGCGGGCGCGGTACTGCTGGGGTTTTTCGCAGTCGTAGTTCTCTCGCTCGGCACCGACCAGGTGCTGCATGTGCTCGAGGTCTATCCGCCGTGGGGCCAGCCGATGTACGACCCGGGCTTGCTTCTTCTCGCTTTGGCCTATCGGAGCGTCTACACGGTCGCGGGAGGCTACATCACCGCGAAGCTCGCGCCTCACGCACCGATGCGTCATGTGCTGGTGCTCGGGATTATCGGGCTGGTACTGGGCACGGTCGGTGCGATCGCTACGATCCCGATGAACCTGGGCCCACCCTGGTACCCGATCGCGCTCGCGGTCACTGGATTGCCCTTCACCTGGCTCGGCGGAGTTCTGCACCGCAGAAGGCAGGCCGAACGATGAAAAAGGAGAACCACGTGCAAAAAATCACCCCATTCTTATGGTTCGACGGCAAAGCCGAAGAGGCCATGAATTTCTACGTTTCTGTCTTCAAGAACTCAAAGGTTGTGAGCGTTACTCGATATGGAGAAGCAGGGCCAGGACCGAAGGGGACGGTCATGTCCGCGACATTCCAACTCGATGGACAACAATTTTACGCACTGAACGGTGGCCCGCAATTCACCTTCTCGCCGGCTATATCGTTCTTCGTGAACTGTGAGACGCAGCAAGAAGTAGACGAGCTGTGGGAGAAGCTTTCTGACGGCGGAAGAAAAGACAGATGCGGCTGGCTACAGGACAAATATGGTCTGTCGTGGCAGATCATTCCCTCTGTTCTAGGCAAGATGCTGCAGGACAAAGATGCTGAGAAAGCACAAAGGGTCATGAAGGCAATGCTCCAAATGGACAAAATTGACATACAACGCTTGAAGCAGGCATACGACCGAGGGTAATTCAGCTGGACAAGAACGAAGTACTGAAGTGGCTCGAACGGCGGGGGACCCGGCGCACGGTCGAGGGGATGGCCCGTTACGGCATCGAAGCCGAGCACGCGTTCGGTGTGCCGATGGGCACGCTGCTGTCGCTGAGGAAGCGGTTGGGGAAGGACCACGCCCTGTCGGTGGCGTTGTGGGAGAGCCGCTGGTACGAGGCGCGCCTGCTGGCCGCGCTGGTGGGCGAGCCGCAGCGTGTGACGCGCCGGCAAATGAATGCGTGGGCCTTCAGCTTCGAGAACTGGGCCGACTGCGACACGGTCTGTTTCCACCTGTTCGACCGGACACCGTTCGCGTGGGAGAAGGCGCGCCAGTGGTCGACCTCACCGCGTGAGTTCGTCAAGCGCGGCGCCTTCGTGCTGATGGCGTGTCTGGCCCTCCACGACAAGGCCGCTCCTGACAAGAGCTTTCGGGCCTTCCTTTCCCTCATCGAGAAGGGCGCGCGCGACGAGCGCAACTTCGTGAAGAAGGGCGTGAACTGGGCCCTCCGCGCAATCGGGAGGCGAAATCTGGCGCTGAACGCGGCCGCAATGGCGGTGGCCAGGCGCCTGGCGCTGTCGGAGGAAGCAGCGTGCCGATGGGTCGGCAAAGACGCTCTGCGGGAGTTGGCGAGTCCGAAAGTGCGCTCGCGGCTGGCTCGCCGAGTTACCAATGCGTAAGCGCGCAATCCTGACCGCTCTGATTCTGGGTATGGCCGTCAGCGCGTGCAGCGGTGCCATGATCGTCGAGGGCTATCTGCGAGCGCCAGGCATTGTGGCTGCCCATGTCGCCGCGCATCCGATTCTCCTTCAGCCTCGAGATGTGCCGGCAGATCGGATTCGTGAGCTGCTGATCGTCGAGGATCCGCGCTTCTATTCTCACTTCGGCGTCGACTTCACGACGCCGGGCGCGGGAATGACAACCATTACTCAAGGACTGGTGAAGTTTCTGTACTTTGACCGGTTCCGGCCGGGCCTTGCCAAGTTTCGTCAATCGCTGCTCGCCATCGGATTTGACGCGCGTGTCGACAAGCAGACGCAGCTCGCGATTTTTCTCAACTCCGGCAATCTCGGAACGCTGAACGGTAGAAATGTCCGAGGCTTCAGCGAGGGCGCTCAGGTTTATTTCGGGAAGCCATTCGCGGAGCTTTCGCGCGCGGAATATCTCTCACTGGTAGCGATGTGTATCGGTCCGAACGAATTCAGCGTGGCCACTCATCTAGAGAAGAATTCCGGCCGTGTACGAAGGATCGAGCGTCTCCTGCGCGGGGAGTGTCGGCCCGCCGGATGGCGCGATGTCTACTACGCCTCCTGTGATGTTCGGCTCTGAGGCAGGCCAGAATTTTTCCGATATACTCGCCGTTCTTCCAGTCCCTAGAGTTACACTTTTCGAGGTAAATTCATGAAACCAGAGATTCATCCAAAGTATCACCAGATCGACGTTCATTGCGCCTGTGGCGAGTCGTGGAAGACCGGCTCGACCAGGAAGGAGCTGCGCGTCGAGATCTGCTCCAAGTGCCATCCGTTCTTCACCGGCAAGCAGAAGCTCGTCGACTCGGCAGGGCGCATCGACCGCTTCCAGCAGCGCTACGCCAAAGGGCCCAAAGGGAAGGCAGCCGCGAAGTGACGTTCGGTCGCGCGTGGAACGGAGCTGCCAGGCTCATCACCGGCGCCTTCAATGCGTTCACGAATGGTCTGACTTCCTCGATGCCGGCGTCTGCTGACCGCAACGTCGACATGCTGATCGGCGGGCAGGCTGTCATCGAGGGCGTGATGATGCGCTCGCTGACGGGCTATTCGGTCGCGGTCCGTCAGCCGGACGGCGGCGTGGCCATCAAGAAGGACAAGCTGGTCTCGATCACGACGAAGTACCCGCTTCTGAAGACTCCTGTCCTGCGCGGCTCCATCGTTCTGATCCAGTCCCTCATCCTCGGCATCCGCGCCTTGAACTATTCGGCAGCGGTGTCGACGGAAGGAGGGGAGGGCGGCGAGGAGATCTCGAACTGGGCCATCGCCGGATCGATTGCCATGGCGCTGCTGCTCGCGGTCGGACTCTTCATCCTGGCGCCGCTGGGACTGACGAACCTCGTCCGCCATTACCTCTACCCGGCGATGAGCAACTTCGAATACAACCTCATCGACGGCGTCATCCGCGCGCTCTTCTTCTTCGTGTACGTCTACTCCATCTCGTTCATGGAAGACATCCGGCGCGTGTTCCAGTACCACGGCGCCGAGCACAAGACGGTCTACACCTTCGAGGCCAGCCAGGACCTGACGGTCGAGAACGCCCGCGGCAAATCGACGCTCCATCCGCGTTGCGGAACGAGCTTCCTGATGTTCGTGATGGCGATCTCGATCTTCGTCTTCTCGCTGATCCCGTCCACGGCGCACTTCGTCGTGAAGTTCGGCGCGCGCGTCGTTCTCATTCCGCTCATCGCCGGCCTCGCCTACGAGGTCATCCGCTTCTCGGCTCGTCACCTCGACAGCCGCCTCTGCCGCGCCCTGATCACGCCCGGCCTCTGGCTCCAGAAGATCACCACGAAGGAGCCGGACGACAAGCAGCTCGAAATCGCCATCATCGCTTTGAAAGAAGCGCTGATGTTCGACGCTGTCGAAGACGGGAAACAGGCGGCGGTAGCCTAGGGAAGCTCTCAGCTCTAAGCTCTCAGCTCAAGGGATTTCCTCGTTCTCCCTGGAGCTTAGAGCTGATAGCTGAGAGCTTTCTCATGTACGAAAAACTCGAACAGATCGAACAACGCTACGACGAGCTTCAGCAGAAGATCGCTGATCCCTCCGTGGTCACCGATGTCGCGGCCTATCGCGACACGATGAAGGCCATCTCCGAGATCGGCGAGGTGGTGCGGAAGTATCGCGAGCTGAAAAATGTCCGCAAGCGTCTCTCCGACGCCAACGAGATGCTGAAGTCCGACGACGAGATGCGCGAGCTCGCCGAGATCGAGCTTGCCGAGCTCGCCGGCAAGGAACCGAAGCTCGAAGAAGAGCTGAAGGTCCTCCTGCAGCCGAAGGATCCCAACGACGAGAAGAACGTGTTCGTCGAGATCCGCGCCGGGACGGGTGGCGACGAAGCCTCTCTCTTCGCCGACGAAGTGATGCGCATGTACATCCGATACGCGGAGAGCAAGCGCTGGAAGGTCGACGTCACGAACGCCAACTACTCGCCGGTGAACGGCATCAAGGACGCCACGCTGCAGATCGAAGGCGCGAAGGTGTATTCGCGTCTGAAGTTCGAGTCGGGTGTCCACCGTGTGCAGCGTGTTCCACAGACCGAGACGCAGGGCCGCATTCACACCTCGGCCATCACCGTCGCCGTTCTCCCGGAAGCGGAAGACATCGACATCCAGATTCTCGAGAAGGATCTGCGCATCGATACCTTCTGTTCGTCAGGCCCCGGCGGCCAGTCCGTCAACACCACCTACTCCGCCGTGCGCATGACGCACCTGCCGACGGGCGTGGTCGTCTCCTGCCAGGACGAGAAGTCGCAGATCAAGAACCGGCAGAAGGCGCTCAAGGTCCTGAAGGCGCGTCTCTACGACATCGAGCGCCAGAAGCGCGAAGCGGAGCTTTCCGCCACGCGCAAGGGGATGATCGGCAGCGGCGATCGCTCGGAGAAGATCCGCACGTACAACTTCCCGCAGGACCGCGTGACCGACCACCGCATCGGCCTGACCGTTCACAACCTGCCGACCATTATGAACGGTGGCCTGGACGTGATCATCGAACCGCTCATGTCGCACTTCCAGGCTGTCAAGCTGCGCGACGCCGTCGAAGCGAAATAAGAGCTAAGTCGGTACCAATTCCGTTCCCCGTGGGGTGAGAAGGCGGTCCAGCGGATGCCATCGCCGCTCTGGCGCGAAGGCCATCATGTTGTGGGAAATCCCGATCGCGGCCTGCGGAGCATATTCACGGATCGC
>Ga0184623_10000585_pt1 | contig 15566 bp, 14 predicted proteins | sample PLM1_100_b1_FD_133138 | JGI IMG/M metagenome (GOLD analysis project Ga0184623, IMG submission 133138) | Groundwater sediment microbial communities from an aquifer in East River, Colorado, USA - PLM1_100_b1 | ecosystem: Environmental > Terrestrial > Soil > Riparian zone | place: USA: East River...
AACTGGAACGGTGCGTCGATCTCGCGGCGGCCCTCAAACGTGAACGTCCGCTCGGGCTGCGGGCGAGCAGCGCGTCCGCGCTCGCGGGCCTGCACGTGGCGCTCCTGTTCGACAAGCCCTCGTTGCGCACCTGGTCCACATTCGACATTGCCGTTCGCGAACTCGGCGGAGCCGCCGTCACCCTGCCGGCGGATGTCGCGTTGGGGGCCCGCGAGCCCGTCGCTGACGTCGCGCGCAATCTCGAGCGCTGGGTGGTGGCTGCCGTGATTCGCACCTTCGCGCAGACTACGATCGTCGAGTTCGCGCTCGCGGCACCTCGGCTCCACGTCATCAACGCGCTGACCGACGCAGAGCACCCGTGCCAGGCACTCGCCGACTTCCTGACGTTGCGAGAGCACTGGGGTGGATGGCACGGCCGGACGCTCGCCTTCATTGGCGACGGCAACAACGTCGCGACCTCACTCGCGCATGCGGCGGCCCTGTTGGGAGTGCATTTCACGATCGCTTCGCCGGATGGGTACGAACTGCCGCAGCGGGTCGTGGATGATTGCCGCTCAGTTGCACAGCCATGTGCCGACATCCGATTGTTTGCCGACCCGGCCGAAGCTGTTCGTGGCGCTCATGCCGTCTACACCGACGTCTGGACGTCGATGGGTCAGGAGGAGGAATCCGAGCAACGCCGAAAGGCTTTTGCCGCTTATCAGGTCAATGCCGAGCTGATGCGGCACGCGGGCGAGGGCGCCTTGTTCATGCACTGTCTTCCTGCCAGGCGCGGCGAGGAAGTCACGGCCGATGTTCTCGAGTCCCGGACTTCGATCGTGTTCGATCAGGCCGAGAATCGACTCCACGCACAGAAGGCACTGCTCCTGATGCTTCTGGGTGGAAATCCACGCCACTGACAGTCTCTGAACCGTGGGGCTTTCTCGCACCAAACCCTGGCTGACCCACTACGACGAGGGCGTTCCCAGCTCGCTCGCTCCCTATCCCCCGCACACGCTGCTGCATTACATCAGCGACACCGCATCCCGCCGGCCTGATCATCCGGCCGCGATTTTTCGCGGCGCGAGGCTGAGTTACGCGCGGCTGGAACGCGAAAGCGACGCGTTCGCGGCGGCGCTGGCAGACCTGGGTATCAAGAAGGGCGATCGCGTCGCGATGGTGCTGCCCAATTGTCCGCAATTTCTCGTGGCGGAAGTGGGCATCTGGAAGGTGGGGGCCATTGCCTGCCCCCTCAATCCTCTCTATACGGAGCACGAGCTCCAGACAGCGCTCTCTGATTCTGGTGCGGAGACAGCGGTCGTGCTCAGCCGCTTTTATGCGCACCTCCACGCAGTTCGCGACCGCACCGCTCTGAAACGCCTCATCGTCACGAACATCAAGGAGTACTTGCCTCCTGTCTTACGCGTGCTCTTCACGTTGTTTCGGGAACGCAAGGAAGGACATCACGTCACGCCCCACCCGCCGGACCTTTGGTTTCAGACGCTTCTTTCGGCGCACCGGAACGCGGCGCGTCCTGCGCCGGGTCCCGGCCCCGGCGACCCTGCCATCATGCTCATGAGTGGCGGCACGACCGGCACGCCAAAGGGTGTCATCGGCCTGCATCGCTGCCTCGTTGCCGCGGGACTGCAACTGCACGCGTGGATGATGCCAGGCGCAAGAGAGTGGGATGGCGTGATTATGCTGCCACTGCCGCTGTTCCACGTGTATGCGAACGCGGGCGTCCAGACCTACGCGATCATGGCGCGCAACGCGTTGCTGCTCATACCAAATCCGCGCGACATCAATGACCTCCTGACTCAGATTCGCAAAGAACGGCCGTCTTTTCTGAGCGCCGTCCCGACGCTGTTCATCGCGCTTCTGAATCATCCGGACGTCGCGGCAGGCAAGGCTGACTTCAGCTCCATCAATACCTGCTTTTCCGGCGCTGCACCGCTGATGACGGAAACGAAGCGACGATTCGAGGAGCTTACTGGCGGCCGCATCGCCGAAGGCTATTCGCTGACCGAGGCGATGATGGCGACTGTCGTGAACCCGGTGAACGGGCCGAACAAGATCGGTTCCGTCGGAATGCCGCTTCCTGACGTCGACGTGACGATCGTCGATGCAGATCAGGGCGAGGAGGAGATCGCCACCGGCCAGGTTGGCGAAATCATCATTCAGGCGCCGCAGCTCATGAAAGGCTACTGGCAAAATCCCGAGGAAACGGCAATTGCGCTGCGATTGCATGGCGCCGATGGCGTCTGGCTGCACACTGGCGACCTCGGTTATCTCGACGAGGACGGCTATCTCTTCATCGTGGATCGCAAGAAGGACCTGATCAAAACCAGTGGATATCAGGTCTGGCCGCGGGAGATTGAAGAAGTAATCGCATCACACCCCGCGGTCGCTGAAGTTGGTGTCGCGGGCATGCCTGACGCGACGAAGGGTGAGTACGTCAAGGCATGGGTTGTTCTCAGACCCGGCATGACCGCCACAGAGGAAGAGCTGAGAACATTCTGTCGAGAGAGTGTCGCGCCGTTCAAAGTTCCGCGACATATCGAATTTCGCCCCGATCTTCCGAAGACGCTGACCGGGAAGGTGCTGCGGCGCGCCCTCAAGGCGCAAGAACTCCACAAATAGCTGCTACGATTTGGTGGCGTTCCTCCTGGCGCCGCCCCCGAAGGCTTCGGCGAGCGGCGCGACCAGGATTCCCGCCTCGACAAGTCCCCGCCTGAGCTCGGCCGCAATCCTGGCGGCCTGCCCTGTGTCGCCATGGACACAGATCGTGTCCGGCGCGAGAGAAATAACCGAACCGTCACTTGCGACAACTTCTCGCGCCCGCACCAGTCTGAGCGCTCGCTGCAGAACGATGGAAGGATCGTCGATGACCGCGCCCGCGGCGTCGCGGGGTACAAGCGATCCATCAGAATGATATGCGCGGTCCGCAAACGCCTCGGCTGCTGCTCGCATCCCGTCTCGGACGGCGGCCGCCATCAACCGTGAAGCAGGTGGGGCCACAATGACGAGCGCCCGATCGAACGCTGAAACTCCGGCGACCACCGCAGCCGCGAGCTCGCCGTCCCGGGCGGCCATGTTGTACAGCGCGCCGTGAGGCTTGACGTGCCGCAACCGCGCTCCTTCAGCGGCGGCAATGCCCGCCAGGGCGGCTACTTGATACAAGACGAGGTCTTCGACTGCTCGCGGAGGCAGGTTCAGCTCACGACGGCCGAACCCCTGAAGATCCGGAAAACCAGGATGGGCGCCAATGGTCACGCCGGCTTCGATCGCGAGCCGTACCGTGCGGCGCATGACGCCGGCATCCCCAGCGTGAAGGCCACATGCGATGTTGGCCGAGGTCACACTCCGAAGCAGCGATTGATCGTCTCCAACGGCCTCGCCCACATCGGCGTTCAGGTCGATTCGCATGTGTTCCGACATGACGTAAACCGGTTGCAAGACTACCGCAACCGTAAATCTCAAAGTCAGAAACGTCGAGTGCCAGGTTATTTTCGCAACACCGGTCCTGTCGACTTACGCTCAGCAGTTCATGGCGGATGCCTTAGGTATGACGGGGGGAAGGTGGCGGATGCGCTGATGGCTGATGACTTGTAGGACCGAAGCGGACGGGCAGGCACTTGTCCCACTCCTTATTTTGGACAAGGAAGTAGAAATTACGTGGTACATGCAAAAGGGGCATCGCTTGCGCGATGCCCCTTCGTCAATACCGGCCCGGCTCCCCCAGCTCGCGGCACCCTGCCGCTTTTCAGGCCGGTTGTCGGCCGATAGAGGTGCAAGGGGTGTACCAGTAATCGCGGCCGATTTTTTTCGCCGACCTGAGTCGCACGCCGGACGGAACGATGAATGAATCAACGTTACACGGTTGTTGAACGGTTCCTACAACTCAGACCGCGGCGCCTTCCGGATATTGCAACGCGAGCCGGAGTTCTCGGGCCAGCGACTCGACGGTCGTACCTCCGCGCTTCCAAGCACCCTCTGTCTCGAACCGCACATCGCCGATACGACGACCCCACGGCGCAATGACGCGGCCGATCGCGCGGAAATCGCCGCGCTCGACGTGCTCTTGATCCAGGCGCCGCACGACGTCCGGGGCAACGCGGATGAAGGCGCGAAGTGCCGTGGCCGATCGGATGCTGTACTTGCGGCCGTTCCATGCCCCGCCGAAGACCAATGCAATCTGCTTGAAGTAATTGACGAAAAACTTCTTGGCTTCCTCCTGAAACTCCTGCGACTTCTTCGCGCCCCATCCTTCTGACGCAAACAGCCGCTTGAGCTCCTGGGCGAGCGGGGCTTGTGCGACCCGTCCCTGCCCAACGCCCAGGAGCTTGATATCAGCATGCAACGGTGAATCGTCTCGATCGTTCAGCGCCCTGATGATATCGTGCGCGATTGCCAGACTATCGTCGCGATACAACTGACGTCCGGACAGCGAAACGAGGTGAGACGCGTTGAGCCGCGTGTGCTTCGCGTTGATCGTGACGAACATCTGGACGACGTGGTCCTCGGGCAGGCGATCAAAAATGATGGCCGGCACCGTGAAGTCTTCGCCTCCGAATCGATCGATGTCGGCGTGAAGCGCCAACAGCCGGTGCTGGCCGTCGATGGCGCGAAGAATGCCTTCCCGTTCGGGAACCTTCAGCACACCCACACGTTCGTCGCCATCCGAGGCCTGAAACGTCAGTTTTTCATCGCACGAAATAATGACGGCGCCTGGAATGGATGGCAGGTCGCGCGCCTGCCGGCACTGCTCGTAGTACTGAACGAGCTCGTCAATCTTGCGGCGGATGATCTGGCGCTGATAGGCTTTGTCGCTCGATGCGATGCGTCGCTCGAGCAAATCCCAGTTGACCTTCGACGGAGTCCCGCGACGCTTCCCTCCTCGCACCGGCGGCTGGTTGTGCTGTCCGTAGCTCAGCACCTCGAAGCGTACCAGTTTGTCGATGTCGCTGGCCGTCAACGAAGCCTGATAGAACTGCACACCAAACTGCTGCATCCGGATAGCGGCGACATTGATCATATCGGACTCAAGAAAGGCATCGGTTCAGGGCGCGAATGGCCACAAGTCCGCGAATTCTACTGGCGCGCAGACGCGAATCTCAATGGTTTTCTGGGTAAACTGATGATCGGCGCAGCCACCACCAGGAACGGGGAATAGGATGTATGTGATTGTAAATTAATTACTTACGACGCTCAGATGGATCGTGAAGAGCGCTTGAGATTTCCGACTTTTGGAGAGCCGCCGGCTGAATAGGTCATCCGCCCAACAGATTGGGTCGGCTCAAGCGATTCCACCGCAAGCCCAACGATCCGGCGTGACGCATGGCAACCAGGCGATTCTTCAAGCGAACCAATCCAAAAATGAGCAGCGAGAAGAGTGCCCAGGCCGCGAACGATCCCTCGAGCGACAGCTGTCTGTGTAGCGGATAGCTGAGAAATCCGTACACCATTTCGACATGGATCCAATACGCAAAGAGTGACGAGCGGCCGAGCTCTTCCAACGGTGACCAATGCGCACGCCTGAGCCAGACACGTCGCCGGTCCCATAACCATGCGATCGGAATGATCATCATCATGATGCCGATGCGGAGGAAAAAGTATGTGGGCGAAGTCGTCCAGAAACTCGCCCTCGCGTACATCGAAGGAAGAAACGACATCTCGTAGCTCACGAGTGCGAGCGTGGCGCCACCGATGCCGAATGCCGCCATCATCCAAGACCGCTCGCGGACCCCGTCTGTACTGTTCAGCAGCAAACCCACCAAGCCGCCCGCCACCAACAAGCCCGCCCATGGGAAAATTGTAAAGGTTGCCCGGCCCACGGCCGGTCTGAGGTACCACTCCATCTGATCTGGCAATGCCAGCGGCCACGCGGCCTCGCGAATGATGGGTGTGATGATCCCGATCGAGATCGTGACCAGGGCGAGGGCCACAATCCGGTTCGTGCGCGTTCGGGCGAGCTCCCAAATCGTCGCCGTGGCGACGATCGAGGGGCCCATGATATTCAGGATGTCCACTTTGAAAATTCCGGCCAATGTCGCGCCGGGTGCGAGCAGATATGCCTGTAACCGGAAGAGAAATGCGAGAGCGAAGATTTCGAGACCTCGACGACGGACGGCGCCTGCCGCGATCGCGTCGCTGCCGGTTCTTCGGCGTTTCGATTCGGCCGCGAGCACGGAAGCGACGCCGGCGAGAAAAAGAAAGAGAGGCGCCGCAAATCCTGCCAGGACGACCGCGTTCCGGAATCCTTGTCCCGATCTGCTGGCATCCCGCGTCCACGAGTCGATGACGTGCGCCTGGATCATGACGAGAACGGCCACGCCGCGCATCCAGTCGAGGTAGCCCCGACGTTCTGATGTTTCGGCCATGTCAGCTTTCCCCGAGCCTACCACGTCGCTGCTGTAAACTTGCTGCGTGAGCGACAGCGTTCGCCGCATTCTGCATATGGACATGGACGCCTTTTACGCGTCCGTCGAACAGCGCGACGATCCCTCGCTGCGTGGCCAGCCGGTGGTGGTCGGCGGAGACCCGACACGGCGGGGTGTGGTGGCAGCGGCAAGCTATGAAGCTCGCGCGTTCGGCGTCCGTTCGGCGATCCCGATGGCGCGTGCGGTCCGTTTGTGCCCGCATCTCAAGATTGTGAGGCCGGACTTCGGCCGCTATAAGGCCGTTTCAGAACAGATCTTTGCTCTCTTTCGAGCGGTGACCCAGCTGGTGGAACCGTTGTCGCTGGACGAGGCCTACCTGGACGTCAGCGAAAACAGCTGGGGCGAGCCGCTCGGCGTGAACGTCGCCCGACGATTGAAACGTCAGATTCACGACGAAACGGGGCTGACGGCCTCGGCCGGCGTGGCACCCAACAAGTTTCTCGCCAAGATAGCGTCCGGGTGGAAGAAGCCGGATGGCCTGGCGGTGATTGCCCCGGACCGAGTCGAACAATTCCTGCGAGATCTTCCGATCGATGCGCTCTGGGGCGTCGGTCCGGTCACGGCCCGAAAACTGCGGTCAGTGGGCGTGCAACGGCTCGTCGACGTCCGGACCGTGGATCGAACGACGCTGGGAAAAGCTGTCGGCAGCCAGGCAGACTGGCTGCGTCAGCTCGCTCAAGGCATCGATGACCGGCCTGTGGTTCCGGACCGGATCCGGAAATCCTGCGGGACCGAAAATACCTACGCCACCGATCTCGTCGACACGCGTAAGATTCAAGACGAATTGGCCGCTATGGCTCGTGACAATGCGGAATGGCTGCAGGAGAAAGGTCTGCTGGCGCGTACGGTGACCATCAAGGTTCGTTACGCAGATTTCTCCACGATTACGCGCAGTCACACCCGGGAGATGGCTACGAATGATCCCGAGGACATTCGCAGGAGGGCGCTGCAGCTTGTAGAACGGACAGAGGCAGGTCGTGTGCCCGTGCGGCTGCTCGGCGTCAGCCTGCACAACCTGGTCGATCCCGCTTCCAGCGACACCACGAATGTGACCGGCAGGCTGCCTTTTTTGTGATGGCGCCTCGGCTCGCACACGCGCTCGTCAGTCGGCCTTCGACACGTCAGACCGATGCTGAGCCTTGTCGAAGCTTCGCAACGGCCGCAGACGGCTACGTGCGCGCTACAGTGACCGTCTGCTGCTGCCTGCGTCCGAGCAGCGACGCGACGGCGAGCCAACTCATTGGAAGTAATACCAGGAGATAGGTCAGATACTTCCCGTATTGTCCGTCCGGACCGTAGGGCTCGGTTGCCTCGTGCAACGGTGCGCTGTATGGGAAGATATTGGCCTCCATTAGTTCATGGAAGCCATAGATCGCGAGCTGAACCACGAAGATCATCAGAAAGACGGCCGTGACCTGGAAAAAGAGGGCAAGATTCACGCGGTGGCCATACCGTGACCAGAGCCATGCGACGCTCGCCGCGGACAGGATTCCGGCAGTCGCTCCGCTGATGACGGACAGCGATTTCACCTGGAAGAGCAGTGTGCTCATCAGGATCACGGTTTCCATGCCCTCGCGCGTAATCATGAGCAGGGTGAAGCCGAACACGCCGAGGAACGCCGCGGCGCCGGTTTTGAGCGTCGAGGTATACAGACGTCCCTCGATGTCGCGCTTGATGCGCTTGGCCGTGCGCCACATGTGAATCGTCAGCGTGGCGACGGAGAAGGCGGCGACAATGGCGAGCGTGCCTTCCCAGAGCGCCTGATTCGCGGCTCGCTGGAACAGCATGGCGACGCCGACGCTCAACGCGATGGAGATGCCGATCCCCCAGTGAACCGCGGAGACCAGCTCATGGCGCCCGCTCTTGCGCAGGTAGGCGAGACTGATGGCAACGATGAGAAACGCTTCGAGTCCCTCACGAAGGGTGATGACATACGCCTGTAACATGGCCTTGCTCCTTTGAGCAGCGATCAGGAAGGAAAGCTTGAAAATGAGACTCAGTCTCGTGTGGCGGGAGTCAGTCTATCGCGGAGATATCCGACCAGTCAAATCGGAATTTCAGGGGACACCCCTGTCCCCTGCCACGGCTTCTTCGAGCCGGGCATCCTGCAAATCTGGGCGATTCCCTCACATTGCGGGCTGGCGGGAAGGTTGCTAAGCTCTGAGTCGTGAAAAGCAGCATGCCTTCATGGCGCCTCGTCGCGGCACTCGGACTTGCCATCGCAGCCGGAGTTCCGGCTCTCGGTCAAGGCCCGACCTTCAAGACCAGCACCCGGACAGTCCCGATCTACACCACCGTCGTGGACTCGCAAGGACGTCTGGTCCCGAACCTCGCGAAAGAGGACTTCGAAATCCTGGACGAGAACAAGCTGCAGGACATCGACGTCTTCGTCGACGAGATTCAGCCGATCACCGTGGTAATCATGCTCGACCAGAGCGCCAGCATGACGGCCAACCTTGAGCTGCTGAGCGAAGGGGCTGAGCAGTTTCTGCTTCGCCTTCTGCCCGCTGACAAAGGCCGTGTCGGGGGTTTCAGCGACAAGATTGAATTCGCGTCGCCGTTTTCATCCGATCGCGACATGCTTGTTTCGTCGCTGCGCGACCTCGACTTCGGAAACCCGACGCGGTTGTACGACGCTCTCATAGCCAGCCTCGACGAGCTCAAGGGAATAGAGGGTCGGCGGGTGATCCTGGTCTTTACGGATGGTGACGACACCGCCAGCCGGAACGGGTTCGGAACTGTTCTCGATCGCGCCAGAGCTGAAGAGGTCATGGTCTACGCCATCGGGCTCGAGAGCAACTTCTTCAATGGCGTCCAGCAAGTCCGCACCCGGCCCGACCGCAATCTTCGCAGGCTGGCCGACGAGACCGGCGGCGGGTTCTTCGAGCTGAAAAAGACCAACGATCTCGCGTCCACTTTCACCCGCGTTGCTCAAGAGCTCCACAGTCAATACGTCCTGAGCTTTACGCCCCGCAATCTGGATGGCAAAGTTCACAGGCTCGTGGTTCGCGTCAAACGGCCCGGGATGACTACCCGAGCGCGCAAGAGCTATATTGCAACGACCGAGGCGTCGCCCTCATCCCGCTGAAGCAGCCGTCGGTCTATAGCTGAAATCTTACTGGAGTGCCGCGGCTTCTTCCTTCAGCCACGCATCGTAATCTGCCTGCGTTTTGATGGAGTAGAAGCCACGCATGCGGTAATGACCCAGGCCGCACAACTGTGAACAGTTGATTTCCCAGTCGCCGGTTCTCGTTGCCGTAAACCACACGGGAAACGTCACGCCTGGAATCGCGTCCTGTTTCACGCGCATTTGCAGAAGGCTGAAACTGTGGATCACGTCTTTGCTCGAGAGGTGGACGACGATAGGGCGGTCCACCGGCAAATTCAGCTGATTGATCGTGGTGATGTCGTCCTTCGCGGCCGCATCGGTGCGATCGAGACCGAGGGGATTTTCGGCTGCGACAAGCTTGACGTCCGTGCGTCCAAACGTGCCGTCCGCACCAGGATAATGCGCGTTCCAGGCAAACTGTTCGGCCACCACGCGGACCACGACAGCGTCGCTGCCGCTCGGGATGTCATCGACGCGCCTCGCCCAGGCCGGAATTGAAAAGGCGACGAGCAGCAACGCTTCGACGACCGCCACACTGACTTCCACGTACGTCGTGAAGTGGCTCTTCACACCACCATAGTCGGCTCGAGGCTGCCTCGACCCGCGGAACCGGATGAGCGTGTACACGAAGAACCCGCCCCAGCCCACGAACAACACCAGCATCAGCCAATGCGTCAACGCGTTCATCCGGTCGATCTCTGCAGCGTGACTGGACGCCGCCTCAGGAAACGCGAGCCACTTCAGCATTAGGTCATTCATTACGCCGTCCCCTCCCTGACGTGACCCGCAGCGCCTTCACCGGCCCCGACGGGAGCCCGTAGCGCGGCTGCCGCGCTGGCGACCCCGACGGGAGGCGGCACGACAACCCGCGCGCGCCTGATGAGGTAAATAAAAAAGCTGGCAAATCCGGTCAGCACGGCGCCAGTGATTCCCAGCAGCACCAGGATGGCCTTGTTGGTGCCGTCGGCTATCGGTCCTTCAAGAGCGCCGAAGCAAACAGGGCAGGCCAATACCACCTTGGGCGCGCTGCCAATCGCGAACGCCATCATCCCTGGAAACAATCTGGTAACAGTTTTCCGCATCATCAGGCTATGTCAGTCCGATCTCTCGGCACTTCCTCAGAAACGCAACCTCATACACGACGAGCCCCGCCGCGCAGGCAAACGACGCAAGTCCTGTCACGGCATAGCCCCATCCATCAATCGAGACGGCCCAGATGCCAAACCCGGACGCGAGCGCGATTGAGATCGTAATGAACAGAATGTGAAATACTTTGAGCGACATCTCAATCCACCGCTGGAATGTGGAAACTATCGAGGTACATGAGCACCGGGATGAACATCAACAGAACCCAAAATGACGCCGTCAACAGCAGGAGCCAGAAGATCTCCGGCCTCTCTGATTTGAGATGCATGAAATACGCCGCGACCATCGACCCCTTCACGGTCGCAACGATCATCGCGATGACCACCGCTACCGCAACCGCCGACAGATGGAGGTACGAGATCGCCACTGTCACGACGGTGAGAACCATCAGTGCTCCGAACACACCGAGGTACACCTTGATGTGATGCCGGATGTCTTCGTGATCTGACCCGCTCATGGCACGATGTCCTTTTTTAGCGCTCGCGGGGCCCCACCCCCACTCGCGGTTGCTCCTCGACTCCCAGACTCGCTCGTCGCAACGGCCGCCGGCGCTTTTTGGCGCTCGCGGGGCCCCACCATCATCAGGGCGCGCGGGGACCCCACCCCCGCGCGCTGGGCGCTCCGCTTGGCGCGTCGCGCCCGGCTGAAGGCTCTCACTCGCGGTTGTGCCTCGGCGGCAGCCTTGAGCCGCGTCGAGTGCGAATGCACGAGACGCAGTTCGTGGGGGTGGGGCCCCACGAACCTTAATGAAAGACTCGCTCGTCGCAACGGCCGCCGGCGCTTACAGCAAGTAGAGCGCCGGAAACAGGAAGATCCAGACCAGGTCGACGAAGTGCCAATAGAGGCCTGCCACTTCGACCCGGTTCGTGTAGCGTTCCGGTTCGGTGCGCCACATGGCTGCCCCGGGACCGGCCAGATAGCCGTTGGCAACAACGCCGCCAAGCACGTGCAATCCGTGGAGGCCCGTCAACGTGAAGTAGATCGCAACGAACGTACTGTGGCTCGGATATTCACCTTCTGCGAAGTGGGCGCCGTACTCGAAGAACTTGACGACCATGAAGACGAGGGCGAGGGTCACGGTCAGCCACAGATACATCCTGGCCCGTGCCAGATTCCGCAGTTTCAACTGCAGCCAGGACATTACCATCGTGACCGACGAGGTAATCAGCACAACAGTGTTGAACGTGGCGAGCGGCACGCTCAACTCCTCATAGCCGTGCGGCCACACGGGCGCCGACACTCGCAAGAGGATGTACGAAGAAAACAGGGCGCCGAACAGCATCACTTCGGAAGCCAGGAACAGCCAGATACCGAGTTTCGGATTCGTGAGCCCGGTATCGGGTCGGACTTCAACGGTGTATGGAATTTCCATCGTGTTGATCTCGCGCTACACCTGTACCGGTTGATTCTGCGGCACGTAGTCAGCGTCGTGCCCAGGGACACTGTATTCGTAAGGTCCCCGGTAAACGGCCGGAGGCGTCAGGAAGTTGCCGTGCGGCGGCGGTGACGGCGCCGCTGCCCATTCGAGGGTCGTGGCCGACCACACGTTGTCGGAGGCCTTACGGCCTGCCTTGATGCTCCAGAAGAAATTGATGATGAAGAAAATCTGGAACAAGCCCAGGCCCCACGCCGAGTAGGACATGAACGTGTTCCAGTGCAGCACCGGCTGCGCCTGCGCGTACTGCATGCCGCCATCATAGAGACGGCGGTTCACGCCTGCCAGCCCCTGGATGAACATCGGCATGAACACGCCGTTGATGCAGAAGAACGACCCCCAAAAGTGGATCTTGCCCAGCAGGTCGTTCATCTTGCGACCAGTCGCCTTTGGGAACCAGTAATAGATCCCACCGAACAACGCCAGGAGGGTCCCCGGCGCGACCACATAGTGAAAATGTCCGATGACGTAGTAGGTGTCGTGCAGCGGGATATCGCTCGATGCCAGACCCAGCGGCAACCCCGTCAGCCCGCCGATACCGAACATCGGCAGGAACGCGAGGGCGAAGAGCATCGGCGTCGTGAAGCGAATCGACCCGCCATAGAGTGAGAGAAACAGCGCGCTCAGGATGATCACTGATGGAATCGAGATGATCATCGTCGTCGTCTGGAAGAAGGCGCTGATCACCGTCCCCATGCCCGTGAAGAACATGTGATGCGCCCACACGCCGAACGACATGAAACCCAGGAAGATCACGGAGTAGACCATCGCCTTGTAACCCCACAGCGGCTTGCGCGTGTTGTTCGCGATGATCTCGGCCACAATCCCCATCGCGGGGAGAATCAGCACGTACACCTCCGGGTGGGCCAGGAACCAGAAGAGGTGCTGCCACAGCAGCGGACTGCCCCCGCCGCTGACCTCCAGCGGCCTGTTGCCGACCACCAGCCCGCTCGGCAGGAAGAAGCTCGTGCCTGCCAGACGATCCATAAGTTGAAGCACGCCCGCCGCTTCCAACGGGGGGAACGCGAGCAGCAGCAGGAACGCGGTCACGAGCTGTGCCCACACGAAGAACGGCAGCCGCATCCAGGTCAGTCCCGGCGCCCGGAGCTGAATGATCGTGACGATGAAGTTGATTGACCCCAGCAGGGATGAGGTGATCAGGAACACCATGCCGATGAGCCAGTAGGTCTGGCCTTGTGTTGCGATCACCGACAGGGGGGTATAGGACGTCCAGCCGGAATTGGCCGCGCCGCCAGGCACGAAGAAGCTCGCTAACATGATGGTGCCGCCGACGAAGTACACCCAGTAGCTCAACATGTTGAGCCTGGGGAACGCCATGTCGGGGGCGCCGATCTGGAGAGGTACGACGAAGTTGCCGAAGGCTCCCACGGCCAGCGGCACGACGCCCATGAAGACCATGATTGTGCCGTGCATCGCGCCCAGTTGGTTGTAAAACTCGGGCAGCATGATGCCGCCAGGCGCGTTCGCTTCACCCAGGAACTGGCCAATCAGCGGGATCGGCCGTCCGGGAAATGCGAGCTGCCAGCGCATGAGCATCATGAGCGTGAACCCGAACAGCAGGAACAAGAGGCTCGTGATGCCGTACTGGATGCCGATCCACTTGTGGTCCAGGGAAAAGACGTACTTGCGAATGAAGCTCAGTTCTTCTTCGTGATGAGGTCCGTGCGCTTCTGCGGCATGCGCCTTCCCGACCGATGCCACATTGTCCAACGTCGTGACTCCTTCTATCCGGCGTTTCCGAGAATCGTCGCGTGAGATTCTATCGCCGGGCTCTGTGGCTGTGCAAGTGTGCGACGCGACTTGATCGTCGCCGTACCGAGCCATCGCGTTTGAGTTGACCCATCGCTCAGCCGCTGGGTAAAATTGGGGGTTCTTGTTGTGCGGGCCGGTATCGTCTAGGGGTCAGGACACGTGGTTCTCAGCCACGGGACCGGGGTTCGAATCCCCGTACCGGTACCATGTCTTTTTGCCTGCAGCATGCGATACTCATGATCGGTCAACTCTTCCCCCTCCCTATCAGGAGTCAGGAGCGACGTCAATGCAATTGAAAACACTGTCTGGATTTGCGCTGGGATTGTTGTTTGTGACCGCCGCGTGCGGCGGCGGCGGTCAGCAGGCGCCTGCATCGAACACGGAGACGGCGCCAGCCGCCGCTGTGGCGGCGGTCGATCCGGCTACCGCCGGCTCTGTGACCGGCAAAGTCGTCTTCGAAGGCACGCCTCCCAAGAACGAGCCGATCAAGATGGCCGCGGATCCGGTCTGCGTGCAGCAGAACAAGGGCGTGCAGACGCAGGAGACGTACCTCGTGGGCGCGGGCGGCGAGCTTCAGAACGTCTTCGTCTACGTGAAAGACGGGCTTGGCAATCGCACGTTCACGGCGCCCACCACGCCGATCACGCTGGATCAGCAAGGGTGTCGCTACCGCCCGCATGTGTTCGGCATCATGGTGAACCAGCCGCTGGAGATCGTAAACAGCGATCCAACCCTTCACAACATTCACGCGACACCCAAGGTGAACACGGAGTTCAACACCGGTCAACCAATCAAAGGCATGAAGACGAGCCACACCTTTACGGCGAAGGAAGTCATGATGCCTTTCAAGTGTGACGTGCACGGCTGGATGAACGCGTACCTCGGCATTCTCGATCACCCGTATTTCGCTGTCAGCGGCGCGGACGGCAAGTTTGAAATCGCGAACCTCCCGCCTGGCACCTACACCATCGAGGCCTGGCACGAAAGGGCGGGCACGCAGACCCAGATGGTCACGGTCGGGGAGAAAGAGACGAAGGACGTCAGCTTCACCTTTAAAGCAGCAGCAACGAATTAACGCGACTGACTCACGTAGAGGCGGGTCTCAAAACCCGCCTCTCGAAGGACCATAGCACCCTGCCTGCCTTTTCTATGCGGCTCCACGGCTATGCCGTCTTTGTTGCCGTCTCCACGGTTCTTCTGATCGTGGCAGGCGGTCTGGTCACGAGCACGGCTTCAGGTCTTTCCGTGCCCGACTGGCCGACCTCCTATGGCTGGTCGATGTTCACGTTCCCGCTCGACAAGATGGTTGGCGGAATCTTCTACGAGCATGGACACCGGCTCATCGCAAGCAGCGTCGGCATGCTCACGATCGTCCTTGCGGTCTGGCTCTGGCTCGCTGAAGGGCGACGCTGGCTTCGACATCTGGGTCTGATCGCCCTCGGTGCGGTCTGTGCGCAAGGATTGCTCGGCGGTCTCACCGTCCTTCTTTTCCTGCCGCCATCCATCTCCATCGCGCACGCAGGACTGGCGCAGATATTTTTCTGCGTTGTGGTGTCGATTGCGCTCTTCACGTCCCTCTCGTGGCAGACCGTGGATACCCGCCCGGTCGATGATCGCGTGCTGCGGATTTCGGCTTCAGCCACGGCGGCCGCCATCTACGTTCAGATTCTGATCGGCGCCACGA
>Ga0184623_10000586_pt1 | contig 15533 bp, 14 predicted proteins | sample PLM1_100_b1_FD_133138 | JGI IMG/M metagenome (GOLD analysis project Ga0184623, IMG submission 133138) | Groundwater sediment microbial communities from an aquifer in East River, Colorado, USA - PLM1_100_b1 | ecosystem: Environmental > Terrestrial > Soil > Riparian zone | place: USA: East River...
CCTTGAGGAAGGCGCGGTCGGGCTGCTGTTCGCCGGCTCCCCGCAGGTCACCGTCGTCAACCCGATCCTGCTCGTGCAACAACTCCTCGGCATCCGGGTCACCGAGGTATAACCAGCCGAGCCACCGCACCAGACAGGGAGGTTCCCCACCCATGACGGAAACCACCGGCATCGAAGCCGCGCTCGACGAAGCGGCCCAATGGGTCGGACAGATCCCCGGCGTGGCCGCGGTCGGCCAAGGCTCGCAGGACGGCATGCCCACGGTCGACGTATGGGTCACAGGCGTGCCGACGCCACACGACCTGCCGGAGCAGCTACACGGCCACCTGGTGCGCGTCCTTGACGCCGGCGGATCCATCCAGGCACAGGACGACCATCCCGAGTAGCGCCGGCGCCTCGCTGCTTGTGTAGGGCCGGCGGGGCTGCCGTTCGTCGTTTACCGATGTTACGAATCTCAGACACGTGTCTGAGATTCGTAACATCCCTCAACAGCGTTACCCACGCCCGACAACCATGGCCTTTGAAGACACCCGCTAGTCGATGATCGCGCCGCACGAGATGTTGACGTCGGTGGCCGTGATGGTTCCGGCCTGATCCGAAGCGACGAAGGCCGCCACGTTTCCCACATCAGCGAGCGTGGCGTCCAACGCGACCTTGAACCCGCCGAGTCCGGGAAGGGTCTGCGGCCACGGCGTCGACGTACGCGTCGACCTTGCCAGCCAGCAGCATGTGGCCGCTACTGCAGCCAGGGCAGTCGCTTTACGAGCGGAGTCTGGCGCCAGATCTTGCCGAAGCCGAGCGTGTCGCCGGCGCGCGAGAGCATCAGACCGATGACGACGAGGGCGCCGAGGACGTGGTCGTCGACGATCGGGTTGTTCGGCGGCGGCAGCACGACGGTCCACATCATCACGTAGAACAGTGCGCCGGAGATTCCGGCAATCCGCATGCCGATCCCGAGGATCAGGGCGACGCCGATGCCGAGTAGGCCGGCCATGAACAGCCAGTCCGCCCAGGCCTGGCCGGCGATGTTCTTGTAGAAGTCTGCGAACGGCCCGGCAGCGGAGTTCTCCAGGAACCCGCGCGTGGGCGAGCCGCCGTTGAGCCAACTGCGCTCAGACGGGGTCGCGTACCCGAGCCCGAACAGCTTGTCCAGGAAGGCCCACAGGAAAATCCAGCCGACGACGATCCGCGTGACGCCCCATGCGAGGGCGGCGCCCCGGCGCTCGACGGGTGCCGACCGCGACGCGGTTTCGGCGCCCAGGGCACATCTTGACCATCGACCCACGACCACTGGAGCGCAGGAGTCGAACGGCGGGCCACGACGGGACTTTCGCCCCGAACCGGAACGCCGTGTACGGGTTCGGCCCCGTTGTGCCCGCCATACCGGGCCGAATGGCCCTCGCCGGAACAGTCGCCCACCACAGAGGGTCGGAGGCGTGGACGAGACCTCGCTCATCGACATGTCCCTCGACACTGTGCGGTGCGACCGTGAGACCGGCCTGAGCGAGACCGAGGCCGAACTCCGGCGCGCCCGGTACGGGCCGAACACGACTCCGGAGCCGCCGCCACGTGGCCTGCCGCGGCAGATCGCGGCACAGCTCCGCGACCCGCTGGTGCTCCTCCTGCTGGCTGCCATGGTGGTGACGGTGGCGCTGCGGGACGTCGCGGACGCGATCGTGATCGTGCTGGTCGTCGTGGTGAACACGACGGTCGGTGTGATCCAGGAGGCGCGGGCGGACCGGGCAGTGGCGGCACTACGGCGGCTGGCCGCACCCACCGCTCGGGTCCGCCGCGGCGGGCAGGACCGTACCGTGCCGGCGGCGGAGGTGGTCCCCGGTGACCTGATCCGCCTGGACGCAGGTGACATCGTCCCCGCTGACCTCGTGTTGATCGAGGCGGTGCGGCTTCAGGTTGATGAGTCGACCCTGACCGGCGAGGCCGTCGCCGCCGCAAAGAGCACCGCGCCGGATGAAGGCGACGCGGCGACGGCACATGCGGGCACCGTGGTCGTGGCCGGACGTGGCGTCGGTGTCGCGGTGCGGACCGGCGCGTCGAGCGCCCTGGGCAGGATCGCCGCACTCGTCGCGGCCGAACCGGTCCGACGGACGCCGTTGCAGCGCCGGCTCGCGGCGCTGAGCTGGATTCTGGGCCTTGCCGCGCTGGCGTTGTCGATGGTGGTCTTCGTCGCCGGGCTGCTGGCGGGCCGGCCGCTCGGGGCGATGGTGGTCACCGCGATCAGCCTGACCGTCGCCGCCGTACCGGAGTCGCTGCCGGCGGTGGTGACCGTCGCGCTGGCGATGGGGGCGCGCCGGATGGCGCAGCGCTCGGCGATCGTCCGGAACTTGCCCGCCGTGGAGACCCTGGGCTCCGTCACCGTGGTCGCCGCCGACAAGACCGGGACGCTGACCGAAGGGCAGATGACGGTCGAGCGGCTGGTCACTAGCGCAGGCAGCTACACCGTGAGCGGGCAAGGATATGGACCTCAAGGGCAGGTCGAGCCTGAGGCTCCCGGTGAAGAGCTGTCCAGGCTCGCCCGGGACGTGCTGCTCTGCAACGACGCAGGCCTGATCGCCCCGGGCGAGCCCGGGGCACGATGGTCGCCGCTTGGGGACCCGATGGAGGCCGCCCTGATCGCGGCGGCCCACCGCGCCGGCGTCTCCCCCGACGAGCGCTCGCGTTACCCGCGCCGCGCCGAGATTCCCTTCGATGCCGAGCGGCGCCGGATGACGACCGTCCACACGATGCCGGCCGGGCGGGACCTCGTCGTCTGCAAGGGCGCTCCAGAAGCGGTACTGGGCACGGCCGGGCTCCTCGCCGACCCGCCAGAACTCGTCGCGTTCTTCGCCGACGAGGCCGACCGGCTGGCCCGCGAGGGGTATCGGGTTCTCGCCGTCGCCGATGCCGAGCACGACAACGCCCCGTCGATCGGCCAGCTTGAGCGCGGGCTTCGCCTGGCCGGGCTCGTCGCGTTGATCGACCCGCTCCGGGCCGGTGCGCACGGCGTGGCCCGCTCGTTCGCCGACGCCGGCATCCGGCTCATCCTCATCACCGGCGACCACCCTGCGACGGCGTCGGCGGTCGCGGCAAAGCTCGGGGTCGCGGGCGGACCGGATCACGTCGTCGTGGGCGATCAGCTTGCCCAACACGCGAGCCGGGTGGACGACGTGCGGGTGTTCGCCAGGATCCAGCCGGAGCAGAAGTTGGAGATCGTCCGCGCCCTGCAGGAGGGCGGGCACGTCGTCGCGATGACCGGCGACGGAGTCAACGATGCGCCCGCGCTGCGCCGTGCCGACATCGGCGTCGCGATGGGACTGGGCGGCACCGAGGTGGCGCGGCAAGCTGGCGACCTGGTGCTCGCCGACGACAACCTCGGCACCGTCGCGGCAGCGGTGGAGGAAGGCCGCCGGATTTACGCCAACGTGCGCCGGTTCCTCCGGTACGCGCTCAGCGGCGGGCTGGCCGAGGTGCTGGTGATGATCGCTGGGCCGTGGCTCGGGCTCGGCGTGCCGCTGCTGCCGGCCCAGATCCTGTGGGTCAACATGTTGACCCACGGCCTGCCCGGAGTGGCCATGGGTGCCGAGCCGGCGGAGCGGGGCATGATGGAGCAGCCACCACGCCGGCCGGGCGAGGCGATTCTCGGGTCAGGGCTGGCCGGGCGGATCGCGGTGACGGGCGTGTTGATCGCGGTCACGTCGCTCGCGGCAGCGCTCTGGGCACGCGCGGGTGACCGGCCCTGGCAGTCGGTGCTGTTCACGGTGCTCGGGTTGGCGCAGCTCGGCGTGGCGCTCGGGGTTCGAGCACGGCGCACGCGCGGGGCTCCCCGCAACCACCTGCTGGGTGTGGCTGTGGCCCTGTCGGTGGCGCTGCAGGTGGCGGCGATCGTGCTCGTTCCGTTGCAGGCTCTGCTGGGCACCGAACCGCTGAGCGTGACCGAGTGGATGGTCTGCGTGGCGCTCGGCGCGGTGCCAGGGGCGGTGCTCGCCAACACGGCCTGGCTTCGTCGCCGTCGGGCTACTTCATGGTGACGCCGGCCGGTCCGGTGCGTCGCCGAGCAGCCGGGTGGCGAGGACCGCCGCCTGAGTACGGCGCTCCAGGCCAAGTTTGGCGAGGAGGCTGGACACGTAGTTCTTCACGGTCTTCTCCGCGAGGAACATGCGGTCGGCGATCTCCCGGTTCGTCAGGCCCTCGGCAATGTGTTGGAGAATCCGCCGTTCCTGGTCGGTGAGGTTGCGTAGTTCGCGCGGCTCTTCGGGGCCGCGCCGGATCCGCTCCAGCACTCGCTGGGTCACCGCGGGGTCGAGGAGCGACTGGCCGTCGGCGACCCGGCGCACCGTGTCGACGAGGTCATTGCCCTTGATCTGCTTGAGCACGTACCCGGCGGCGCCGGCCATGATCGCCGCGAACAGCGCCTCGTCGTCGTCGTACGAGGTGAGGATCAGGGCACGGATCGACGGGTCGACCGAGCGCACATCGCGGCACACGTCGATCCCGGAGCCATCCGGCAGCCGCCCGTCGAGGACGGCCACATGGGGGCGTAGGGCGGGAATCCGCCGGGTCGCCTCGACGGCCGAGCCCGACTCCCCCACCACCTCGATATCCCCGTCCTGTTCCAACAGGTCACGGATACCCCGGCGCACGACTTCGTGGTCGTCGAGCAGATAGACGCGGATCATGCCCGCATTCTTACCGCTCAGACGCTGCGATACACGGCCGGGATGAAGGTCCCGGCGCCGGAGGCCCGCGCGGCGTTGGAAGCTGGCCTTGCGGCGCTACGTGGGAGCCGGCGATAACCCGGTCAGGAGTTACCGAGTAGCCGGGTGGCGAGCACGGCCGCCTGGGTGCGGCGTTCGAGGCCGAGCTTGGACAGCAGGCTGGAGACGTAGTTCTTGACGGTCTTCTCGGCGAGGAACATGCGTTCGGCTATCTCGCGATTGGTGCGGCCTTGGGCGATGTGTTCGAGGATCCGCCGTTCCTGGTCGGTGAGGTTGCGCAGCTCGTGCGGCTGCGCGGGCCCGCGGCGGATCCGCTCCAACACGCGCTGGGTGACCGCCGGGTCGAGCAGCGACTGGCCGTCGGCGACCCGCCGGACCGTTTCGACCAGGTCGTTGCCCTTGATCTGCTTCAGCACGTACCCGGCCGCACCCGCCATGATCGCCGCGAACAGCGCCTCGTCATCCTCATAAGAGGTGAGGATCAGCGCTCGGATCTCCGGGTCGACCGACCGCACATCGCGGCACACGTCGATCCCAGAGCCGTCCGGCAGGCGACCGTCCAGGATCGCGACATGCGGGCGCAGCGCCGGGATCCGGCGGGTCGCCTCGACGGCCGAGCCCGACTCCCCCACTACCTCGATATCCCCATCCTGTTCCAGCAGGTCACGGATACCCCGGCGCACGACTTCGTGGTCGTCGAGCAGATAGACGCGAATCATGCTCGTAGTCTCCGTCCGCCAGATCAGCGTGACACAGGCCGAAGGTCCCGTCTCGACAGGACTGTCTACCCCGAAAAGCCGAACATCTCGGCCGGTGCCGGAGGCCCGGCGCTCATCACGTGGCCGAGCTGATCCGGCCTTCCATCCCGGTTGCCAGTTGGCGGGCGGCCCGAGCGAGCTCGAGATCCTCCCGGGAGTGCACCACGAGCACCGCGCTGGTCGCGCCGTCGGGAGACACGACGGCATCGGTACCCCCCGCGTTCGCGTTGAGCACCGGATCCACCTCGACCCCGAGGTAGCGGAGCCGCTCAGCCGCTTCGTGCCGGAGTCGTGGCTCGTGCTCGCCAACACCGCCGGTGAAGACCAGCGCGTCGAGCCCACCGAGGCTGGCGGTCATCGCTGCTACACCGGCGATCAGCCGGTGCAAATACACGTCGACAGCGAGCTGGGCGCGGTCGTCGCCAGCGTCGGCGCTGTCGTACAGCTCATCGAGGGTGGCGGGGCGACCGGCTAGGGCGAGCAGCCCTGACTCGTGTTCCAGACTGTCCGCGAGTTCGTCGAGGCCGACGCCGGCCTCCCGCGCGAGCCAGAGCACGAGGCCCGGGTCAACGCTGCCGCTACGGGTCGCCATCACCAGGCCGTCCAGCGGTGTGAACCCCATCGTCGTGTCCACCGAGCGCCCGTCCCGCACGGCAGCGAGCGAGGCGCCGCCGCCGAGATGGCAGGTGACGAGCCGCAGCTTAGCCAGATCGGCGCCGAGTAGGGTGGCTGCCCGGCGCGCGGCGTAAGCGTGAGAAAGGCCGTGGAAGCCGTACCGCCGCAGCCCGTACCGCTCGCGCCAGCGCAGTGGGATCGCGTACGTGGCCGCGGCGGCGGGCAGGGTGGCGTGGAAGGCCGTATCGAAGCAGGCGACGTGCGGAACCGGCAAGACCGCGCGGGCGGCGCGGAGGGCCTGCAAGGCCGGGGCTGTGTGGGAGGGCGCGAGTCCGTGGAGGCGGCCCAGCTCGGCCAACAGCTCGTCATCGACCAGCGCCGGCGCGGTGCGCACTGGGCCACCGTGCACGACACGGTGGGCAACGGCCCCGATCGCGAAACGGTCCCGCAGTTCGGCCAGCGTCGTGTCCAGGGCGGGACCACTGCCGGGCAGGGCACCGAGATCACGGCTGGCGAGCAGCCGGTCGCCAGGGCCGAGTACCCGCAGCTTGACGCTCGTCGAACCCGCGTTGACGGCCAGCACGGCGAGCGGCTGGCCGGTCATCGCTTGCCGGCGGCCAGCAGGGCGATGAGGTCCGTAGCGGTGATGATGCCCAGCGCCATGCCGCGAGCCTCCACCACGACCACGGCGTCGAGCTGGTAGCGCTGCATGGCCTTGGCGGCGTCGGCAATGCTCGCGTTGACGGGAACAATCGGAGCGACCCGGTCGACGATCTCGCCCACGGTCCGGTCGCCGAAGCCAGCGGGGTCGCGCGCCCACTCGGACGCCAGCGCCCGGTCAACGATGACTCCCTGGCACCGCAGATCGTCGCCGACCAGCACGAGGTGACGTACGCGGGCAGCGGTCAGCAGTCCGAGCGCCTCGGTCAAGGTCGCCGTCGCGCTCACCACGATCACCGGGCGGGACATTGCCGCGGTGGCGGGCCGGTCTGCCAGGTCAGGCGGCAGCGGCGTCTGCGTGGACGGCTCCGGCGGTTGAGTAGTGGGTCGAGTCATGACGCGCACCTCTCGTTCGGTTGCCTGCGCTCAGCGTGGAACCCGCTGCCCAGGTACGTGGAGGGTCCGGGGTCCCGTCGCGACAGGCCGTCCGGCCCTGCCTCAAACGCCTGCCGCGAACGAGGCTGAATCCGACAGCCCCGGACGAAGGATTCTCGCGATGTCGATCTACCAGCACTCCACCGAGCACAGCGACGGAGCGCTCGAGCAGGCCGCCACCGCCGCCCTGCGCGCCCCGTCGATCTTCAACACGCAGCCGTGGCAGTGGCGGATCCACGAGGGCGTGGCTGACCTGCGCGCCGACCGCGAGCGGCAGCTGCACGTCGTCGACCCGCAGGGCCGGCTGCTGACGATGAGCTGCGGCGTGGCGCTGCACCACCTGCGGGCGGCGCTGGCGGCGTCCGGCAAGCAGATCGACGTTGCGCGGCTGCCTGAACGCAACGACCCCGACCTGCTGGCTCGCGTCCGGGTGACCGGGGCAGGCGAGCCGACCCTGGCCGCGATCCGCCATTATGAGTCGCTGCTGATCCGCCACACCGACCGCCGACCGTTCGAGCGGACGCCGGTACCGGCCGAGACCCTGGACGCGCTCCGTTCGGTGGTCGAGGCCAACGGCGCCCACCTGCACCTGGTCCGCGCGGATCAGGTGAGCACGCTGATCTACGCCGCGGACCGAGCCGCCACCGTCGAGATCACCAACCCGGCCTACCGCGCCGAGCTGGCAGAATGGACGCAGCGGCCGCCGGAGTCCGGCGACGGCGTCCCTGCCGCCACCACCGTGCCGCCGGTTCCGCGCCGGGTGCCGCTACGCGACTTCGCCCTCGGCGGCACGACCCAGCTCGCGCCCGGCGCCGGCGACGACCACGAGGCGACCTACGCCATCCTGTTCACCGCCGGCGACGACCCATTCTCCTGGCTGCAGGCCGGCGAGGCGCTCGGCGCCATCTTGGTCGCCGCTGTCGAGCACGGAGCCGCCATATCTCCCATGAGCGATCTCGTCGAGGTCGTGGAAACCCGCGGAACCCTGCGCCGGATCCTCTCCGGCATCGGCCACCCGATGCTCGTGCTGCGGATCGGCCTCATCGAGCCAATCGCAGGCGTCCCCGCGACGCCGCGGCGCAGCCCGGAGGCCGTCATCGAACGCGACGCCGAGCCAGAGTCTGGAGACCAGTCATGACCACGGACTACCTGACAGCGACCGCCGCCGACCATGCGGCAGCAGCCCAGGAAACGCAGCTTGGCGCCATCGTCGTCGGTGTCGACGGCTCGAACACCGGCCGGTCCGCGCTGCAGTGGGCAGTGAGCGAGGCGCGGCTGCTCGGAGCACCGCTCGTCATCTGTCACGTGCACGCCGTCACTGGGCTGGCCGGCACCCGTCCGGTCAGCTCCGACTTCGGCGAGGAGACCCTGCGGCAGGCTCAGGCGACCGCCGCCCACAGCCTCGGCGCGGAACGCGTCGTCGCGGCTCTCCGGTACGGCGATCCCGCTCGGGCACTCGCAAAGCTGAGCGACGGCGCCCGGATGCTGGTCATCGGCACGCACGGCTCGATCTCACACGGCGCCCGGCTCTTCGCCCCGTTCTCGGTCCGCATCATGACTCGGGCACACTGCCCCGTCGTGGCGGTCCCGCTGATGGCCGGGCGCATCGGTCCCTTCAGCGGGCATGTGATCGTGGCGGTGGACGGATCGGCGCCCGCCCGCGAGGCGCTCGACTTCGGGTTCACGTACGCGGCCCGGCACGGGCTGCCGATGGCGGCGGTGCATGTCACGGAGGAACCGGCCGGCGACTACTGGACCGACGACGACTTCCTGGAGACCCACTTCACCGAGGAGCCGCACGCCGAGACGCTGCTCGCCACCGAGGTCGAGCCCTGGGAGGCGCGCTACCCGGATGTCCACGTCAAGCGCGCCGTCTGCGGCGGTCATGTCGTACCCGGCCTGCTCCGCGCCGCCAGCGGCGCCCACCTGCTCGTAGTCGGCGACCGCGGACGAGGGTTGGCCGCCACCACGGTGCTCGGCTCCGTCGCCCAGCATATGGTCGGCAGCGTCACCTGCCCGATCGCCGTCGTCAAGTCGAACACTCGCTGAACGGAGCTGAACAGCCATGTCCCACCTCACCGGCGAGCAGTTCCACGCCGCTGTCGAGCTCGCAATCCGTGCCCCGTCCCTGCACAACAGCCAGCCCTGGCGGTTCCGGCAGGCCGGCGACACGGTCGACGTGTACGCCGATCCGGCGCGGCAGCTGCCGGTCACCGATCCCACCGGTCGCGGGATGCGTCTCGCCTGCGGTGCCGCGCTGCTGAACCTCCGGTTGGCGTTCGCGGTGCAGGGCCGGCAGAGCACCGTCGCGCTCCTCCCCGACCACGCCCAGTCGGACCTACTCGCCCGAATCACCCTTGGGCAGCACCGCCCCGCCAGCCCTGACGAAGCCGCGCTCGCCGCGGCCATCCCGAAGCGGCACAGCCAGCGCGCCCCCTTCGTCGACGCGACGGTTCCACCAACCCACCGTGCCGCGCTCACCGCAGCGGCCGAGCGGGAGTCCGCGGTGCTTGCCCTCGTGACCGACCGGTCCGCTGTCGCCGACGTCGCCGACCTCGTCCGGTCGGCGGGCACCACGCTCGCGAACCGGCCCGGCTACCTCGACGAGCTGCGGGCCTGGACCCGGCCCGACGGCCCGGCCGAGGACGGGGTGCCCCGCCGCGCGGGCGGCCCGGCGCCAGCGCCGCACGAGCTGCTGACCCGCCGCGACTTCGGCGGCGCGCCGGCACCTGAGCATCGCCGGTACGAGTCAGAACCGCTGCTCGGCGTCCTGTGCTCGCTCGGCGACTCGCCCCGGGATCAGCTGATGGCCGGCCAGGCGCTGCAACGGGTGCTGCTCACGGCCACCAGGGTGGGTCTTGTCGCGTCGATGCTTTCCCAGGCGATCGAGGTCCCCGAGGCCCGCGACCGCCTAAGCGTCCGGATCGGTCACATGACGGTGCCCCAGATGGTGCTCCGGATCGGCTTCGGCACCCCCGGCGAGACCACTCCACGCCGCACTGCCGACGACGTCATCGACACCGGCGCCGAACTGCGCTGATCGGTTCTGTACTGACAGCCGGCATACTGACAGCCGGCATACTGACGGGCAGCATCAGGAGCGCCGGTGCGCGGTCACGCCGCACCGGTGTCAAGGTGTTTGAGCTCGTCCAGGACCCGCTCGGCCGTGGGGGCGGTCATCTCGTCGACGATCTGGCCGTCGGCGAGGAACAAGACCCGGTCGGCATAGGCGGCGGCGATGGGCTCGTGGGTCACCAGCACGATCGTCTGGCCCTGGTCACGGACCGCGTCGCGCAGCGCTTCCAGGATGCCGGCAGTGGCGCGGGAGTCCAGGTTGCCCGTGGGCTCGTCCGCGAAGATCACCGCAGGTCGGGTGATCATCGCCCGCGCGCAGGCCACGCGCTGCTGCTCGCCACCGGAGAGCGCCGGTGGGCGGTGGCGCATTCGGTGCTCCAGCCCGACCGCCCGCACCACGGTCCGCTGCCACTCCGGATCGGCCTTCCGGCCCGCGATCGCCAGCGGGAGCAGGATGTTCTCCGCCGCGGTGAGCGTCGGCAGCAGGTTGCAGGTCTGGAAGATGAAGCCGATCTTCTCGCGGCGCAGCTGGGTCAGGCCCCAGTCGGAGAGTCCGTTGACTTTGGTGCCGCCGATCCACACGTCGCCGCGGCTCACCGTGTCCAGGCCGGCGAGACAGTGCATCAAGGTGGATTTGCCCGAGCCTGACGGGCCCATGATGGCGGTGAACTGACCGGCGGCGATGTCGACGGACAGGTCTCGCAGCGCGACGACCTGAGCCTCACCACTTCCGTAGATCTTCCACAGTCCGACAGCGCGAGCCGCCGCCGTTGCCTCCGGTGCTGTGTCCATCGCGGTGCTCACAGCGGCCCTCCGCTCAGCTCAGCTCGTTCCTGACTCGTCCAGTCTCCCGCTGGCTTCGTGCCCCGTCTGCATCTTGGCGGCCTTCCCAGGTCCAGTGCTGGATGTCCGGCGGGTCCTCGCCGTGCTCGCGCGTGTAGGCGCGGTGCCGCAGGCGCTCGTCGACCATGCGCTGCCGTAGGTGCGCGGCCCGTACGCCGAGGCCGGGGAGCCGGTCGATCACGTCCATGATCAGGTGGTAACGGTCGAGGTCGTTGAGCATCACCATGTCGAACGGGGTCGTGGTGGTGCCTTCCTCCTTGTAGCCGCGAACGTGGAAGTTCGGGTGGCCGGCGCGCCGATAGGCCAACCGGTGGATCAGCCACGGGTAGCCGTGGAAGGCGAAGATCACCGGCCGGTCGGTCGTGAAGAGGGCGTCGAACTCGGCGTCCGGCATGCCGTGCGGATGCTCCGACGGCGGCTGCAGGCGCATCAGGTCGACGACGTTGACCACCCGCACCTTCAGCTCAGGGAGTTCGGTCCGGAGCAGGTGGGCGGCGGCCAACGTCTCCACGGTCGGGACGTCACCGGCGCAGGCCAGCACCACGTCCGGCTCGTGGCCGCCATCCGTGCTCGCCCATTCCCAGATCCCGATACCCCGGGCGCAGTGTGCGATGGCCTGGTGGATCGTGAGCCAGTTCGCTTCTGGCTGTTTCCCGGCGACGACCACGTTGACGTAGTCGCGGGACCGGAGGCAGTGGTCGGCCACCGACAGCAGCGTGTTGGCGTCCGGCGGTAGGTAGACCCGGACGATCTCGGCTTTCTTGTTCACCACGTGGTCGAGGAAGCCGGGGTCCTGGTGGCTGAAGCCGTTGTGGTCCTGCCGCCAGACGTGGCTGGTGAGCAGGTAGTTCAGCGACGCGATCGGCCGCCGCCACGGGATTTCGCGGGTGACCTTGAGCCATTTGGCGTGCTGGTTGAGCATGGCGTCGACGATGTGGACGAACGCCTCGTAACAGTTGAACAACCCGTGCCGGCCGGTGAGCAGGTATCCCTCCAGCCAGCCCTGGCACAGGTGCTCGGACAGCACCTCCATGACCCGGCCGTCCGGGGCGAGGTGGTCGTCGGTGGCGCGGCGTTCGACGTTCCACGCGCGGTCAGTGGCCTCGAAGACGGCGGACAGCCGGTTGGAGGCGGTCTCGTCCGGTCCGAAGAGCCGGAACGTCTCCGGGTTGGCGCGGATCACATCGCGCAGGAACGTACCCAGCACCCTGGTCGCCTCGCTCGTCGTGGCGCCCGGATCGGGCACGTCGACGCCGTAGGCGCGGAAGTCCGGGAGGACCAGGTCACGCAGGAGCACTCCCCCGTTGGCGTGCGGATTGTCGCTCATCCGCCGCCCGGCGCGCGGGATCAGCTGGTCGAGCAGCGCGTACGGGCAGCCGGTGTCGTCGAACAGTTCGTCGGGGCGGTAGCTGCGCAGCCACGTCTCCAGCGCGGCGAGCCGGGCGGGGTCGGTGCGCACGTCGCTAAGCGGCACCTGATGTGCCCGCCAGGTTCCTTCGACCGGGACGCCGTCGACCTCACGAGGCCCGGTCCAGCCTTTCGGGGTGCGGAGCACGATCATCGGCCAGCGGACGCGGCCGGTGGCGCCTCCCGCGCCGGCGGCGTGCTGGATGCCGGCGATGTCGTCCAGCGCCCAGTCGAGCGCCGCTGCCATGATCCGGTGCACCTGGGCCGGGTCGTCGCCAGCCACCACATACGGCTCATAGCCGTGGCCGCGGAGCAGTGCGAGCAGGTCCTCCTCGGGGATCCGGGCGAGCACTGTGGGGTTGGCGATCTTGTACCCGTTGAGGTGCAGGATCGGCAGCACCGCGCCGTCGCGGGCCGGGTCCACGAACGCCGTGGACAGCCAACTCGCGGCCAGCGGGCCCGTCTCGGCCTCACCGTCGCCCACTATGCACGCCACCAGCAGGTCCGGGTTGTCGAACGCCGCTCCGTGGGCGTGCGCGAGCGAGTACCCCAATTCACCGCCCTCGTGGATCGAGCCGGGTGTCTCGGGCGCCACGTGGCTGGGGACGCCGCCTGGGTAGGAGAACTGCCGGAACAGGCGTCGCATCCCGGCCGCGTCCCGGGAGACCGACGGGTAGGTCTCGCTGTAGGTACGGTCCAACCAGGCTGTGGCCAGCGCGGCCGGACCGCCGTGGCCCGGCCCGAGGACGTACAGGACGTCGAGGTCCCGGTCGACGATCGCCCGGTTGAGGTGCGCGAGTACGAGGTTCAGCCCTGGCGTCGTCCCCCAGTGGCCGAGCAGCCTCGGCTTGATGTGTTCGGGGCGCAGCGCCTCGGTAAGCAGCGGATTGTGCTGCAGGTAGATCTGCCCGACGGAAAGGTAGTTTGCGGCGCGCCAGTAGGCGTCCACCACCTCCAGCACCTCGTCGGTGACGGGAGCCGCCCCGCGCCGCTCGACCGACGTCACCGGACGCCCTCCCGGCTGATCCGCCGGCACGCCTCGGGCAGCTCGTCGCGCGGCACGGCGGCGCTGGCAGGGCCGGCCAGACCGACCGGAACGGCAGGCGCCGGGAGGTCGTCGGCCGACGTCACGAGCAGCGGCACGCCGGCGCGATGCGCGCATACCGCGCCGTATTCTCGTGTCGTCAGCTCGGACCGCCCACCGGAGCGGACCACGACCGCGACGTCGACATCGACGAGGTCGAGCGGGCACGAGCTGCTGAACGCCTGGCACAACCCGGACCGGCGATGGCACGGGTAGACGTCGAACCCGGCGGCGCCGAGCGCAGCCTGGATGGGTACGGATTCCTCGAAGGTTGCTTCGGTCAGCAAGACGCGCATCATGGACTCCCAGGTCACGGGGTGGGGCGTTCGGAATCGGGGATGAAGACGGACTCCAGCGCTCGGCGCGCTGCCTGAGGCACTCCGACCACGGGGTGGCCGAGGCGGAGCACGAGCTGGGGCGGGCCGGGCAGGCGCAGGGTGCGACGCAGCGCGCTGCGGGTCGCCGTCACCTCCAGGACCTGTGTGAAGAGCGAGGCGGCGAGCCCTCGCGAGGTCGCGGTGAGCAGCACTCGCTGGAGCGCCTCGCCGGCCTGCAGCCAATCGGTGGCGGCGTCGCCGTCGGTCCCGAGGATGAGCATTGGATGGCGGCGAAGTTCGCCGACCGCAATCTGCGGGTCAGCCATGAGCGCCCACGGCAGCCCGCTGACCGGGTATTGCTCACCGCCGAGCGCTTCCAGCCGTACCCCGTCCCGGTGGGACGTCTCGTGCCGGGTCCAGCGGGCCAGTTCGCCACGGTAGCCGGGGTCGGACAGGAGCCAGTGCGCCGCACCGGCCGCCAGGTCGACCACGGCGACCCGGTCCTCCGGCGTCTCCACCTCGTGCACCCAGGCGCCCTCGTGGCCCGCGGCCTCGACCAGCTCGTCCAGCAGAGCCCTCGACACGGCGTCCGGACCGAACGGTCGGCGGTGGCTCCGGCGGCGGTAGACCGCGGCGTAGAGCCGTGCCTCCAGCGGGGTTGTCGCGCGCGGTGTGCCCCGGCGGACGGTCGCCAGGTGCGTGGGGTTCGTTGGATCCGGCAGCAGCGTCACCAGCGGTTCGTGGCGGAGGTGTCCCATCGCCAGCCGCAGGTTGAACAGCGCCGCACCGCAGGAGATCACCTGCTCGCGGCCCGCCGGATCGGCCACGGACACCGGCCGGTGCGGATCGAGGTGGAGCTCGATCCGGTCGGGAAGGTCCAGGAACCGCCAGGGCTGGCTGTTGTGGATGGACGGCGCCGCAGTCGCGGCCCCCACCAGGACCGCAACCTCCTCGGGTGTGAACGCCTCGGCCGCGATCATCACGCCCTCCTCAGACTCGCCGCGCGCCCGCCGCGCTGACCTGCAACCAGCTCACCGCCGCCCGGCCGGCCGCGGCAGAGGCAGCCGGACCCACCGCACGGGCCAGAGGTCCCTTGTTGAGTGGCGGTCGGAAACCCGGGACCTTGTCCTCTGGGCGCGGGACCTTCGGGCGGCGCAGGCTTCGTGGTGGCTCCGTCGCTCAGGACGGATAACCAGGGAGCACCTGGAGGGTGTGAGATGTTCGATTCGGCGGGCTTGGAGATCCTCGACCGGGAGGAGTGCCTCGCGCTGCTCGCGACCGTGCCGGTAGGGCGGATCGTGTACACCCACCGCGCGCTGCCCGCGGTTCAGCCGGTGAACTTCGTCATGGACGGCGAGGCGATCATCATCCGGACCGCCCCCGGCGCGAAGTTCTGGGGCGCGGCACACGACGGTGTGGTCGCGTTCGAGGTCGACGAGATCAATGTCGAGGACCACAGCGGTTGGAGTGTTACGGCAGTGGGCCACGCTTCGGTGGTCCATGACGAGCAGGAACGACGCCAGCTGGAGGCACTGCCACTCCGGCCATGGGCGCCGGGGGAGCGCAACCACTTCCTCCGGATCCCGGTCGACGTCGTCAACGGCCGGCGCATACTCGCCGGGGCGCC
>Ga0184623_10000587_pt1 | contig 15532 bp, 11 predicted proteins | sample PLM1_100_b1_FD_133138 | JGI IMG/M metagenome (GOLD analysis project Ga0184623, IMG submission 133138) | Groundwater sediment microbial communities from an aquifer in East River, Colorado, USA - PLM1_100_b1 | ecosystem: Environmental > Terrestrial > Soil > Riparian zone | place: USA: East River...
CACAGTGATCGTGCCATTCGAGACCCTGAACGGGACAATATCGGCGTTCCGTTCGACGAATGGCGGCGCAAGCTGGACGCGGGCAACGACGATCTCTCGCATCGCCTTCCACCCGGCCGCCGGCAACCTGCGCACGAGTCCGCTGCCGACGGCGGAGGTCGACGGCACCGGGACCGTCTACGTCGCGTGGGAGGACTGCCGCTTCCGTGCCCGTTGCTCCTCGAACGACATCGTGTTCAGCAAGTCCTCGAACGGCGTCAACTGGTCGGCCGTAGCGCGCGTGCCGATCGATGACGTGACGAGCACCGTCGACCACTTCATCCCGGGGCTCGGCGTCGATCCGGCGACCTCGGGGTCGGGGGCGCATCTCGCGCTCACCTACTACTACTACCCGAACGCCGCCTGCACGGTCGCGTCTTGCCAGCTCGACGTCGGCTTCATCTCATCGCCCGACGGAGGCAGCCATTGGGGAAGCCCGACGCAGCTCGCAGGGCCGATGTCGCTAGCCGACATCGCCAACACTTCGCAGGGACCGATGGTGGGCGACTACATCTCTACCTCGTTCAACTCGAGCGGCACCGCCACCACCGTGTTCGCGGTCGGGCTGCCGCACACCACGGCCTTCGACGAGGCGATGTACGCGCCAGCCACCCCGCTCAGCGTGGCCAGCACAAGCTCGGCGACACGGGCGGCTAGCAGCGCGCGGGTAGAGATCCAGCCGACCGGGCAGGGTCTCGGCGCCGCGGTGATCCGGAGGAACTAGCCAGGCTCGGACTTCTGTCCAGATCGACAGCTGACGGGGCCGAACCGCCATTGTGGATGTCGGGCCGATAGGGCCCGCCTGAGTGACGAACTGAGTGACAACGGCAGCGGTTAGCCGCCGGGCTGTGATGGACGTTTATGGACTATCAATCGAGGTAGGCCACCCTGCCGTCCGCCTATTGAAATGCTTCGGGACGAAGAGGCCGCAGGTTCAAATCCGGTCACCCCGACCAGCTAAACAGCAGGTCAGGGCCGGTTTCCCTTCCAAGGGAGACCGGCCCTGATTCGTCTCCCTGACCGCCAGACGACGCGAACCTCGTGCGTCAGCTCACCGGCGAGCTCGAACGTCATTGCCTTACTGGGCCGACCCGCGCGACCTTGCGGCACCGTGACCAGATCGGCGACATTTCGTAGCACCCTGTCTCGTCGTGGTGCGTGGGCGATGGAGCGACGCAGTACCGCGAGACATTCCTTCATGCTCCGCGTTGCGAGCTTGACTTTCAGATCTGCAAGCCAATCATCAACATCATCGGCGGTAAGGTTCCGGAGCTTGGCCTTACCCAGGCCAGGGATCACGTGCGCCCAAAGGATGCCAACTCGCCAGCCAGGGTGTTCGACCCTATCCACAGCCGGGGCGGCACTGGGCACATCGTCGCAGGGTGTCAAGCACGGGCGCTCCCGAATTCACGTCGAGAACGCCCGCAATGATCGCGGCAGGAGATGATGAGGGGCGGCACTGTGGCCGTCCCTCATCACTCCTTGATGCGCCTGAACTCGGGCGGCCTGTTACTTGCGCAGGAGGGTTCCCGCATAGTCCGTGCTCGCCGTCGCCGTGGCGGACGCCTTCGACGTTCCGCTCACGGACGAGCTTGTCATAGCGAATTGCAGCGTTGCGTCTGCAATTCCGTCGGACATCTGGTCCAGAGCGGTGCGGTTGAGGTTCGTGATGTCGTCGCACAACTGGTGGTAGCACGCGTCGTACGGGGCGCCGGCCGTCCCGCCGTAGACGGCTGCCTCCGCTGCCGTCTTGATTCCCTCCGCGCCCGTGAACAGACCGCCGGCGGGGATACCCCGGTCGATGAACGGTCCGTAGTCCGAACGTCCGTCAAACGCTGTCGCCGCGGTGGGCAGGCCCTGCGTGGTGAAGTAGTCGGTGAACACCTTTTCGATGTTTCCCGACCCGTTCGGACCCTTGGTGCCAGTGGCCGAACCATCGCCGTCGTAGACGAAGCGGACGAAGTTCGGGGATGCGACCATGTCAAAGTTCAGGTTGAGCGCGATGTTCTTGAGTTCGGTCGAGCCGAGGTGGCTGACGTAGTACTCCGAACCGAGGAGCCCGAACTCCTCGCCGCCCCACCAGGCGAAGCGCACCCGGTTGACCGGCGTTATCCCCAGCTTCGTCATCTGCTTCGCGGTTTCGAGGATCGCAGCGGAGCCCGAACCGTTGTCGTTGATGCCCGGCCCCTCTGTGACCGAGTCGAGGTGCGCGCCGACCACGACGGTACGGTCGGCGCGGCCGGTCGAGTCGGCGATGACGTTCACGGACGGCGTCGTGACGACACCCGCGGTGACGGCGATATGCACGCTGACCGTCTGACCTGCCTGGAGGAGTGAGTAGAGGTTCGCTCCCAGGTCGAAGGTCGTCCCGAGCGCCGGAATGGCGGCTTGGGGCGGGCTGAGTGTGCCGTCCACGGCGTCGGTGCGCCCGGGCTGGCCCTCGTTGAAGATGATGGTGCCGGCCGCGCCGGCCGCCGTGGCGTTGTCGACCTTCTGCCGGAACGTACAGGTACCCCGCTGGATCAGGGCGATGTTGCCCGGTGTGAACCCGGCGAAGTCCGACGCCTCGCAGCCCGAGTTCGACGTGCTGGCGGTCGCTCCCGGCGGGATGACGATGTCGTTGGTCGCCTGGACACTCGCGGTCACGTCGCCGCTTCCGGAGTACTCCATCGTGAGGAAATCGGTGCCCTCGATGTAGGTGGTCGGATTCGGCGCAACCTGGGCGAATACCGGAGGAGCCGACTCGACGAACCGATCGAACGTGAAGTTCTGGACGCTTACGCTGTAGCCGTACGAGCGCATCTGGCGGACCACGTAGTCCGCCGACTCAGTGAAACCAATCGAGCCGTCAACCCGAGTCGGGTGGCCGAACGTGGCGACACTGTCTTCCGCAAACCCCTGGAAGGCCTGCTGGTGCCTCATGATGCCCTGCACCGTCACCGCCTTACGGAGCGTCGACGAATCGGTGCTGACAGCGGCGTTGCCCGCAGGCGCGGCGATGACCGATGTTGCTAATGCGACCGCAGTCATCAGTGCGAGACGTCTCACAGTGGCCTCCTCATTGAGTCCCTCAGCTGCGTATGACAACAGAGCGTCCAGTCTGATCGAGTCCGTCACGCGCTTCAAGAGCACGGGGCATGCATAAACTCGACGGACTCAGCGGCGACGCTGGCCGCTGATTAGCCCAAAAACGCTTCAATCATGGCTGATCCGGGCAGTGCGCCAGGACTTCCATTACCCATGGGTGGATCAATAGCTACTAGTCCGGCATTAGCAATCTTGATCCGACGAATTAGCCCAATGCAGAAATGTGACCAAACGGAGCGGGCGCACGGGTGCTGGCAGGCTCAGTTCTAGCCCTATTCAGGCAAGTACGGGACCGTTCGTGGTTGATCGACCGTCTTGCGTTCGCGCCAGTGAGGAACCGTGCCGACGCTTGGCGCACCCCAGGACGTGGACTTGGAAAAGCGTGTTGGGTGCGAGCCCTCGCGGGTTCGAATCCCCATCCTCCGCCACCCCGAGCAGCAACGGCGCCGGGCCGCCTCCGCCGAGGCGAGCCCCCGCGTCGTCCTTCAGCATTTCCAGTCTGGGCCGAGGCCGCTTCGAGCGTCGTCGACGAGGTCACCGCAGTGGTCGGGGCAGTCCGCGCCGGCCGCGCCGCCCTCGCCCCGGCCCGCCCCCTCGGCTTAGGCGACGCGACGCTAGACGGGGCTGGATGTCCCCCGTGTCCCCCTAATGGCTTTGACCTGCGATGGCGGCGGCCACCGGCCGCCGGACGAGACGTACCTGCGCGACGCGTCGTCGACCTGATGCTGCGCGGCATCGCCGCACCGCCGTCAGGCGGGCAGGGCGAGGTTGCGGCGGCGCAGTGACACCAGGCCCGTCACCGCGAGGACGGCGACGACCACGATCAGTGCGAGCACCGGAGCCGCCGTGACCGCGACCGCCGGGGCCTTGGGGATGTGGGTGAACGGCGAGAGGTCCTGCACCCACTGGGGCGCCTTGAGAGCGGGGCCGAACATCGGGCCGATAAGGATGGACACCATCAGCAGCCCCCAGGACACCGGACTGGCGAAGCGGGGCAGCAGGCCCACCACGGCGATCACGACGGCGCCGATCACGAGGATCCCGGGCAGTTGGACCAGGCTGGGCCAGATCAGGGCGCGTATTTCTCCGGCAGGGTCGCCGAGCACGCCGCCGGCTGCCAGCCCCGCGCCGATGGCGTAAAGGAGCAGCAGCGCGGTCGCGCCCAGCAGCGCGGTGAGCGCGTGGCTGGCCGCCCAGCGCGGCCGGGTGACAGCGGTCGCAAGGACCGGTTCCAGCGGCCCGTCGGCCTCCTCTGCGCGCATGCGCAGCAGTACCTGGACGACGTAGATCGCCGCGGCCATGCCGGCCATCTGTATGAGGGAGGCGCGGTAGGCGTCGAGAATCTGGTCGCTGCCGGCCATCTGGGTGTAGTAGTCACGGGCGGCACCCGTCGCGTCCCTGATCTGTCCGATGAGGCCGCCCATCACGAGGCCGAAGCCGAGCATGCCGACGGCCCAGCCGATCAGCGCGCCTCGTTGCAGCCGCCAGGCCAGCCCCAGCGGGCTGCGCAGCGCACGGCTGGCCTGCGCATGGCCGGGGCGCTGTGGCAGCATGCCGTGCCCGAAGTCACGCCGGGTGATCAGCAGGGCCGCAGCACCGCCGCAGACGAGGAACAGGGCGACTGTCATGCCCAGCGGCCACCAGTGGTCGCCGCCGAACGGGCGCATCTGCTGGCCCCAGCCGATGGGGGACAGCCATGCCGGCCAGGCGCTGTCCACCCGCAGGCCGCTCGGATCGACGTGGCCGGCCATGTTGCCGGTCCCGCTGGTCAGGAAGGACACCCCGAGGACTGCGGCGGCCAGGCCGCTGGCGCCACGGGTGGTGGACGCCAACTGGGTGGTGACCGCGGCCACGCCGGCGAAGGCGATGCCTACTGCGGCGACCGCGGCCCCGGCGATGAACGAGCCGGCGGCCGGCTGGCCGGTTGCGAGCATCGCGAGGCCGAGCATCACCGCCAGGACGGCGTTGGCCCCGACCGTCACGATCAGGGCGGCGGCGAGGCCGGCGTGGCGGCCAACGACCGCGGCGCCGACCAGCTCGGCGCGGCCGGTCTCCTCGCTCTGTCTGGTGTGACGCACCACCGCGAACGTGCTCATCAGGGCGGCGAGCACCGCGAGCAAGAGGTAGTCCCTGATCATGGCGTACGCACCGACGCTGGCGCCGGACGCCAATCCCAGCATCCGTATCCCGGGACTGGTGGCCGCCATACCTGTGTCCTCAACCAGACTCGCCACGTTGTTGCGGTACGCATCTACCCAGAGGGCGGTGGTCCCGGCGGTAAAGCCGGCCAGCCCGAGCACCCAGAGGGAGAGACTGATCCGATCGCGGCGCAGCGCGAGCCGCGTGAGCCGTGAGGTACCTGTCAAGGCGTTCATCGCACACCCGCCAGGTCCGCGTCCTCGCGCCCGGTGGCGACGTCGTCGCCGTAGTGGCGCAGGAACAGTTCCTCCAGAGTGGGTGGGGAGCTGACGAGGCTCCGCACGTCGAGGGTGATCAGGTGTTCCAGCACGCGGTTGAGGTCCCCCTGGTCAACGCTGAACCGCGTGTGCAGACCGTCGAGGCTCACTCCGTGCACCCCGGGCAGCTCAGCGAGCCCGTCGATCGGTCGCGCGGTCTCCACGACGACGCTGGTGCGGGTCAGGTGGCGCAACTCGTCGAAGGTGCCCGACTCGGCAACCCGGCCGGCGCGCACGATCGTGACCCGGTCGCACAGCGCCTCGACCTCCGAGAGGATGTGACTGGACAGCAGCACGGTGCGGCCCGCCTCGCGCTGTTCCCGCACCACGTCCTGGAACACCGCCTCCACAGCGGATCCAGGCCGGAGGTCGGCTCGTCGAGCAGGTACAGCTCCACATCGGATGCGAACGCCGCGACCAGCGCCACCTTCTGCCGGTTGCCCTTGGAGTAGGCGCGGCACCGCTTCGTCGGATCCAGCGCGAAGCGGTCCAGCAGATCGGCTCGGCGCGAGCGGTCCAGACCGCCGCGTAGCGAACCCAGCAGGTCGATCACCTCGCCACCGGTGAGGTTGGGCCACAGGTTTACCTCTCCCGGCACGTACGCCAGGCGGCGGTGCAGACTGACCGTGTCCCGCCACGGGTCCCGGCCCAACATGCTGACCTGCCCGCCGTCGCGGCGCAGCAGTCCCAGCAGGACCCGGATGGTGGTGGTCTTGCCCGCGCCGTTGGGGCCCAGGAAACCATGTACCTCCCCTGCTGAAACGGTCAGGTCGAGACGGTCGAGGGCACGGGTCGTTCCGAAGTTCTTCACCAGCCCGGACACCGAAATCGCTGCCCTCATGTTCCTCACCTCGTCTGGTAGCCGTGCATCAGACACCGACTCCGGCCTTCATCTCGAACTCGTCGACCTCGGGGCGTCGAGTCCTGATGGCCAGGGCCCTGTAACCAACGTTGCTCCGATCCGGGTGGGAAAGAAGAGGCGACCGACCCGTACCGGTGGGTCGGACGTCCCCGACCGGCCTGGCCGCCACCGCCGGCGACACGATCGTGGCACTGACCACGAAAAGGTCGAACCGAGCAGCCCGCCCGGCCCGGTCCACCACGCCAGAAGCCCGACGAATACCGCACAGTCGAATACCTACGCTCCGCCAGCAATCCGCTCCGACGACGTATCTCGTTACGACGTTCCGCTGATCATGGAGATGCCGTGACAGCCGGTAGAACTAAAGCATGTCAAATCCACGCTTCCTCAGGCCTTCAGGCGTCGCCGAGATTATTTTGAGCCCGGAGCCAGTGATCCCCCTGGACCACGGCTTGTGCGTTGTGGACGGTGTCCGAGAGGGTAGGGCCGGGACCGGCATTGTTATGCAGCGTGACCGGGCCCCGGCTCGAATCGGTAGGTTGGGCCCGAGCGGCGTACTAAGCCGCTTCAAGGCGATGGTCGACTCGCCGACCTGGTCACGTTGGGGTGTCACTTCTCGTCGATGGAGAAGACGGCGGCAGGCGACTTGGCGGACTTCGGCGCTGGCGCCAGGGTGATTGCGACGGCAGCTTCGGGCAGGGAGGCGACGCGTCTGCTGGTTCCGGTTCTGGTGTCGGTGGCCAGGACATCTGCGCCCTTCACGGTGATCAGCTGATCGCCATCCACGACGCCCCAGGCGCCTTCCGCGCCGGGATGTCCTGGACGAGAGACAGCCGGGCGGTAGCGGTCGACGACCTTTCCGGTGGCAAGGTCCAGCATGATCCAGTCGCCATGCTCGTCGGAACTCGGTAGCAGCGGCGCATGGTTGGTCCCGGCCATGCGCTGTTCACGCGGTGATCCAGTGGCCAGTAACCGCGAAGAACCTTCACCGTGCCGTCGAGGAACGCGGGTACGGTTCGACGTTCCATTACCACCACCAGCCCTTTCCGGACCGCCGTCCTGTGGCAGCTGCTGGTGACGGCGAGGACTTTGACACTTGAGCACGGTTCTCAGGCGGTTGTGGGTAGTCGGGCGCGGCCGAGTCGGTCGTCGATTTGGCGGTCGACGGCTACTGACCCGGCGCACGCAGGGTGATGAGGGTGATCTCACTCGGCGCGAAGACCCGGAACGGCGGGCCCCAGAAGCCGGTGCCGCGGCTGGTGTAGAGCTGGGTCCGGTCGCCGTACGTGCTCAGGCCGTGCACGACCGGCTGGTCGAGGCGCACCAGGAAATTGAACGGCCAGATCTGGCCGCCGTGAGTGTGTCCGGAGATCTGCAGGTCGACGCCGTGCGCGACGGCCGCGTCCACCTGCTTGGGCTGGTGGGCGAGCAGCAGGACAGGCAGCGACGGATCGGCGCCGTCCAGTGCCGCCGCGTGGTCGGCGCTGTGCCCGGGACGACCGGAGGACGCGGCGGTGCGGTCGTCGACACCGGCGACGACCAGCCGCGACCCGCCGCGCTCGACGACCAGGTGCCGGTTGTGCAGCGACTCCCAGCCGAGCTGCTGCATGTGGTCGAGCCAGCCCTGCGCCTCGCCGAAGTATTCGTGGTTGCCTGTGACGTACGTCCTGGCCAGGCGGGCGCTGACATCGCCCAGCGGCGCGGCCTGCTCCCGGCGCTCCGCCACGGATCCGTCGGCGATGTCCCCGGTGTGGCACACGATGTCGGCGTCCAGTTCGTTGACGGCATCGACGACCTCGGCCGACCAGCCGGCGCGGTCGATCGGCCCGTAGTGGGTGTCGGTCAGCAGCACGACGCGGAGCCCGTCCAAGCCGGCTCCGAGCCGGGGGATCGTCACCTCGATACGCCTGATCCGCGGCACCCGCATCGCCTCGGCGTATCCCCAGGCCAGCAGGGCCACCGCGACCACGGTTACGGACGCGGCGACGATCCGCGACCGTCCCGGATCACCGACCCCGGCCGCCGCGAGGACGAGCCGCAGGGCGTTGCCGAGCAGCGACCAGGCGAAGAGCACCCAGATCACGCCGAGGATCGTGTCCCCGGCGCGCGCCGCCCCGTCCCGGCCCCGGGCGTGCCCGACGAACATGAGCACCGGCAGTGCGGCGAGCGCGCCGAGGAACCCGATCGTCCCGGCGGCGGCGACGGCCGCCGGCCAGTACGCGCCTGCGATCAGCGTCCACCACGGCACCCCGAACAGCAGTACGAGGATCATCGTGAGCGTCAGCCCGAACAACAGCGGCCGCAGGGATCTCCGCGCGGGCGCCCGCGTCGCCTCACCAGTTGTCACAGTCGCACTCCTCTGCCGGCCGGTGAGATCAGCATGACCGGCGGAGGTTCACGTGTCGGTAGCGGGTGGCCCCGGAGACGAGAGGGACTTGGGGTCCACGGGCTCACGATCGCAGATCTCGTCGTTATCTGAGGTGATTCGCTGGCTATCGGCCAGATCAGGGCGTGCCGCCGTCGGCGACCAGGCCAGCCGCGTGCCGTCGTACTCGGACGCCGGGAAGACGGTTAGCGTGGCGACCGGTCGAGCGCCTGGCGCACCGCGAGCTCAGGGCTGCCTTGGAAGGCCGGCCCGTGCCCGGGTATGACCACATCCGCGGCCAGGCCGCCCAGCCGCCGCAGGGACTCGCGAGCCTGGGCCATGTCGGTATTGAAAAATGCTGGTAGCAGCTGGGGGCCGCCCTGCCTGACCAGGGCGTGCCCGGTCATCAACGCATCGCCGGCCAGCAGCGCGCCGCGGTCGGGCAGGTGGAAGCTGGTGTGCCCGCTCGTGTGCCCGGGTGTCGGTATGGCGACCGGTGCGCCGGGAACGTCGAGTGGTCCCTCCGTGAATGGGTCCACGTCGCGTAGCCGCTCGGGGCGGGCTGCCTTCAGTCGAAGCACGTCGAAAAGCCAGACCACAACGTCGGGTCGCCAGAGCATGCGCAGCAGCGTGGCCTCGCTGACCTGCTCGATGCGTTGGCCCCGGGCGTTAGCGACTTCCCGCTCGTGTACTCGTACCGGCAGGCCGTGTGCGCGGCGCAGGTATTCGGCGCTGCCGATGTGGTCCGGATGTCCGTGGGTGAGCAGAATGGCGGCGAGATCGGCGGGGGACCGGCCGATTTTTTCGAGGGAGGCGATGAGCCGCGGTCGGTCGCCGGGGTAGCCGGAGTCGACCAGCGTTACCTCGGCGCCATCGGTGATAAGGACCCACGACACGTGCTTGGCCCGCGCGTGGTAGACGGCAGGTGCCACCTCGACGACCTCGACTTGCATGCAACCTCCGCCACGCGATGCGCCCGCCGGCGTCAGCATTCCAGTGGCGGCTCTCAAGCGGTAGCCCAGCCCCTGCGGTGCTGCGGTCAATTGCGTTACTGGCGGACGTTCAACGCCTGGGTAGCTGTCCACCGCCCGGATGGCCTCGGGGAAGTACCGGAACAGTGTGATCGCCTCGTGCCGGCCCGCGAACGCCGACCGGATTAACACCGGCCCACATGCCGGTGCCGGACCCGGGTGTCGCGACCGGCTCGGCGGAGCACGTAGTCGGGGCGCCGTCCCGGGGATAGGTTCCGGGCATGGCAGCAGATCGTGGCCCAGCGTCGCGCGGCCGGTGGAGCGCGGCGGGCTTCGCGGCCGCCATCGGTGGCGTTGCCGGCGCCGCACTCGCCAGTCACCGGGGCGCGCGGGCCGCCGCCGTCGGCGCGCTGGTCGGCGCCGCCGGTCTCGCTGCCTCGGACGCGGTCGCGCGGGCCCGGCAGCGCACGGGCGAGATCCCGCCGCTCTGGCTGCGCATCGCCACCAGCGGCGCGCTCGCCGCTCCGCTCGGGTGGGCGGGCGAGCGGCTGACCGGAGCGGGCCCGGTGGCGGTGGGGACGGCGACCGGCGCGGTCGCGGGTGTGCTGGGGATCCGTCCGCAGAAGGTGGTTCTGGGGCCGCTGCTGGGTGCTGCGATGGGGCAGCTGTTCGCGCGGACGCATCCGATGCCCGGGTCTGTGGTGGCGGCCACCACGATGGTCACCTACCGGGTGCTGTCCGCGCTGGTGTTCCGGGACGCGCAGGTCAGCCTGCTCGCCGAGCGGGTGCCGGCCGGGGACCTGCCGTTCGTCGTGCCGCTGGAGGCTCGGTCGCGTTACGTCGGCACGGGCTACGTCCGGGAGCTGGCCGGTGTGCTCGGCGGCAGGTATGTCGCCGACGCGGCCGACGTCGGGATCGTCGCGTCGCTCGACGAGCTGGCCGGGCCGGAGTTCGACCCAGCCGGCGTCGATCCGCGGGTCCGCGAGTTCTACGAGCACACAGCACGGTTCAACCTCGACATCGTGCCGCGGTGGCGGCTGTGGGTGCGGCCTGGCTACCTGTTGTACCGGACGCTGCTCGCCCGCCCGTTGGGGCAGGCCAGCGTGCCGATGAACCAGCGGGAGGCGCTACGCGGCGTCCGCGGCCGGATCGACACGATCGTGCTGCCGGGCGACGAGGCGGTGGGCGTCCGCGGCTGGATCCGGTCGTTCGCCGACAACGACGAGCCGATCTACGTCGGCATCTACACCACCTACCGGCGCGACGGCACCGGCTACGTCAGCGTCGGCTTCCCGGTCCCGCAGGGCAGCTTCACGGCGACGCTGGTGCCGCGCGCCCGCCCCGACGGCGGACTGCTGCTCACCAGCCAGGCCGACGGTGACCAGCCCGGCCACTACCTCACCTACATCGACGCCGAGACCAGGGAGCTGACCACGCTGGCGGTGCCCGGCTTCGCCGAGCAGCTCGACGTGTACGTCCGGGACGGCGAGCTGCGCGCGGAGCACGCGTTCTCGGTCTTCGGGCTTCCGTTCCTCGTGCTGCACTACCGCATGCAGCGCAAACCGATCACCGGTGGGTGATGATGCCCGCCGGGTCAGACATCCCAGGGGAAGCCATTCTCATCGAGCAGCACACCGGCCGCGGGCACGGCGGCCATCAGGGCGGCCAGCTGATCAACGCGTAAGTTCAGGTTCGTTGATCGTCAGTAGGGTGACCAGCCGGCTACGGGAGGCGCGCAGTGTATCCATCGTTGACGTACCGCGACGTTGGCGCCGCCTTGGCCTGGCTCGAGGAGGCGTTCGGATTCGAAGGCCGCGTCCTCGACGAGGTCGGCGCCATGGTGACGTACGGCGGCCGGATCGCCCTGATCCAATTGGAGCGTCCCAAGGACTTGCACGGCAGCCACACCGGCCAGGAATGGGTCTACGTGGTGATCGACGACGCCGACGCCCATTACCAGCGAGCCAAGGCCGCCGGCGCCGACCTGCAAGGGGAGCCCCACGATTACGGCGACGGCTACCGCGGGTACAGCGCCCGCGACCTCGAAGGGAACCTCTGGACCTTCGGCACCGGCCCCGTAACGTAGCCGCGAGCGCCCCGAGCACGACAAGAACGAGAGCAGCTGAACGGTCACCACGGCGCCGGGGGCGGGGGCGGGACGACCGGCGGGCGGTCGTCGCAGGTGATGGTGTTCGGCAGCTCCCACGGTGCGAGCCAGGGCCCGGTGGTGCCGCCGCCGTCGTTGCCGCCGAGGTCGCTGAGCGAGAACTCCGAGCCGGTGGCGGGGAAGTTGAACGCTCCGCAGTTGTTGACGCCGACCGCGCCGACGTTGCGGGCGTCGACGTTCTCGAAGGTCGCCGAGCCCTTGACCCGGGCGCTGACCACGGAGGTGCCGGTGCCGTCGACCCTGATGTCCTTGAAGTGGACCTTCGGGATCGTGTACAGATCCTTCACCGACCACTCGCTGACCAGCATGATCGCGTTGTAGGTGCTGTCGAGGTAGTGGTCCCCGGTGACGCGGATGTCCGCGTCGATGTCCTTGTCGAGGGCGTAGAACCAGATGGCGCCCAGGCCGATGTTCCAGTTCAGCTCGTAAGTTCCGGCCCGGACCGTGGTGTTGTCGGTGATCCGGAGCCTGCCGGAGAACGGCTCGGCGCCGAAGCGTGACCCAACATGGAGGGCGCTGCCCTCCCGGACCGGGTCGGCGACGAGGTTGCCCGAGACGGTGTTGTCCTGGCCACCGTAGAGGGCGATGCCGTTCGCGAGCGTCGGTGACTGGATCGTGTTGTGGTCGAACCTGTTGTTGGCGTCGGCGGTCTTCTCGGACCACATGGCGAGGCCGTCGTCGCCGGTGTTGCGGATGAAGTTGTTCTCCACGACCGAGCCCGTGACGCCGGTGTGGAAGTTGAGCGCGTCGGCGATCTGGTCGGCGATGACGTTGTTGGTGACCCGGACGTTCGACATGGGTCCGTCGAACCACAACGCCACCTTGGTGTGGTGGATGTAGAGGCCGTGGACGGTCGAGTCGCTCATCGCTCCGCCGACGCCGTTGACCTGGTCGGTGTCGATGCGTTCGCGGACGTCGCCCTCGATCGCGAAGCCGGAGAGGTGGACGCCTCGGCTGCCGCCTGCCGAGGCGTCCTTGCCGTAGAAGCCGACGCCGGTGTGGACCGAGCCGTCGGGGGCAGGCGGATCGAGGACGACCTGGCGGCCCTTGATGATCGTGTACCAGCTGCCTGCGCCGGTGATCGTCACGTCGTCGACGACGATGTGACGGTTCACCTGGTAGGTGCCCGGCGGGATGTAGACCTTGAGGTGCTTGCGCTTGGCGAAGGCGATCGCCTTGTCGAACGCGTCGGCGGAGTCGCGCCGGCCGAACGGGTCGGCGCCGAACGCCAGCACGTTGGCCGCGACGAGCTCGACGTGCGGCCGGCCGACAAGCTGGGAGTCGAGCAGGTCGATGACCGTCCATGCGGCGCGGCTCCCTGCGGGGACAGTGAGGCGCACCCTGTCGCCCGCGCGGTACCTCTTGCCGAGCAGCAGACGCTGCTCGTCGTAGAAGTGGGTCGGGCGGAACGGCTTGGTGATCACCGGCGCCGGTGTCGTGGTGCTGGGCACACAGGAGCACTCGGTGATCCACCAGTCGGGGTGCAGCAGGTCGGCGTTCGGGTCGTTCGAGAACGGATACTGGTTGTACAGCCACGAGTACTGCGACGTGAGCGTCATCGTCTTGCGGTTCTTGCCGTTCACCGTGACGTCGAGGGGCGCGGCGATGCCGCCGCCGTTCTGTGCGTCGGGGATGCTGTAGCGCACGGTGATTGCGTCGGCCGAGCTCGGCAGCGTGAATTCGACGTGCCGGCCCGGTGTCAGCCTGACCGCCTTACGGCCGGACGCCTCCGAGGGCAGCGTGTAGGCGGAGCGGTCCGGACCGATGACGGTGCCGTTCGTCGGGACGTTCTCCGCCTCCTGCTCGGCGAAGTCGACGGCGGCGCCACGGCCGGCGACGAGGAAGGGATCGAGGGCGGCGCGTGTGACCACGGGGGCGGGTGCGCGGTCCTTGTCCTGCTGGGCGAAGGCCGGGCCCCCGAGCGCGGTGGTGAGAACGACAGTGGCTGCGGTCAGTGCCGCAACCGCCGCCGCAGCCCTTCGCGGTGGCCGCCCGGAGCACCTCGCTGCGGTTCCTGTGATGGTCCGTGACATCGAAGGCCCGTTTCTCTCGGAGAGTTGAGCACCAGAGACGGTCGAGGTGGAGCGGACGCCATGAAGGGTGAGGTGACATTAGGGCCACCGCACAGCTCTCCACAAGGTTTTGTCACAAACTTTCGTGCGGTTGCCGCAAACCTGCATTCTGTCGTCGGATTCTTGCGTCGCTAGGCACGGTGGACCGCCCGGGCGTCGGCACTTCCATCGCCTGTGCCTACGCCCGACAGGGCGTGGTGCCGAGACCTTATGGAGTACCGATTGCTCCGTGTCTGGCTCAGGTCCGCCGTCCGAGTCGTGCGGCGATCGGAGTGGTACCGCTCCGCCGCCCGTTGCGTCCGCTGAGCCACAAGGGGTCATGGTTAGGCGGAGGCTGCCGGTGACCGGGAGTCCGCCAGGGGTGGCCAGGCCTGCGCACCGAGTTCGCGGGACACCGCACGGGCGGCGGTCCGCAGCGCGTCCAGCGCGCCCGGTTCTAGCGGCCACTCTGCGCTAGGGACGACGAGACCGATCGCCCCGGCCACCTCACCGCTGGCATCGACCAGGGGGGCTGCCGCCCCGCACTCCCCGAGCACTGCCTCCTCGACCTCGGTCGCGATACCGGTGGCCCGTACCTCGTTCAGCTGGTCCTGCAGCGCGGACTTTTCGGTGACTGTGTCCCCGGTCATGCTGCGCCGCGGGCCGGCGAGCACCTGCGCGCACGCCTCGGCGTCGTACGCCAGCAGCGCCTTCCCCAGTGCACACGCGTGCGCCGGGATCACGATGCCGACCTCGGGCATCTGCCGCATGACGTCGCCGAGGAGAAGGACGCCGGTGCGCACGGCGAAACCGGTCCAGAAGCCTTCTGCGGAGTCACGGCGCCGGTGGTGCCGGACCGCCCTGACGTGGTGGAAGCCGTCAGCGGAAACGTGAACGACGGACCGCCCACGGTCCCGGAGTACGTCGGCCAACTCAGTCGCGAAGGTCGTCTTGCCTCAGCCGTCTACTCCGTCGACGGCGACTCGCACGCATCGAGGGATGACTGGTGCCGGGATCATGGAGGCGACATGGTCGAGGAATTGCCAACGCTCCTCGCTGAGGCAACCCGTTCGCACGTGCTTCATCCTTGCAGCCCAGTGGGGCGAAGGCTCCCAGAGGCGACGTGAGTGCGCGTCGCGCGTGCTCGGCGGCGCGCGGGCGGCCGCCATCCACCAGGCCTGAGCGAGTTCCAGCGCCGTCCCGTGGCGCGCCGGGACCAGCGGCGGCAGGTGCGGACTCTTGACATCGGCGACATCGACGTAGAGGCTTCGGCGAAACGTCGTTCGGGAGAACCGAACAGCTTCTCGCTCGGGTCTCCTCCTCCGTCCTCGCGCAGGGAGGTGAGATCCGCCTGCCCGGATGCTGGGTCGGCGGACGGTCTATGGGTCAAGTGAGGCTTTCTCGGAAAGTAGCGGCGGAGTTTCTCGGTACCGCCGCCCTGGTGTTCTGCGGCCCGGGAACGGCGACCGCGTCCCTGATGATCGCCAAGTCGAGCGGCGCGGCGTTCTCCATGGCCCAACTGGGCATCATCGCG
>Ga0184623_10000590_pt1 | contig 15500 bp, 19 predicted proteins | sample PLM1_100_b1_FD_133138 | JGI IMG/M metagenome (GOLD analysis project Ga0184623, IMG submission 133138) | Groundwater sediment microbial communities from an aquifer in East River, Colorado, USA - PLM1_100_b1 | ecosystem: Environmental > Terrestrial > Soil > Riparian zone | place: USA: East River...
GTACGGAAGTGGCAGGACGACTATCTGTTCCCTCGCGCCTTCCCGCCGTTAGCTCGCGCGATTGATCTCGTAGTTCCCGCTGCGGGGAGGCATTCTCGATGAACACAGGGTGGCTCAGGATCGTTCGGCTTTCCGAAGCGCGAGATGTCACACAGGGTTTCCTGGTACACCTGGTCCGTTTCGGTGCGAGACGACCTCACATCTGCATCTCAGAGTACGACCTCGCCAACTGCCTCTCGGACATCGGGCTTCTGAAAACGGAAGTGAAGCGCCTGGTGGATACGGCCAAACTCTCTGGCAAAGCGAAGACAGAGGAAATCTCTTTTACAAAGCGGCAGGTTCATAAATACTGGGCGCCTCCCTCTCCGAAATACGGAGTCAGCAGCGCTAAACCACAGCCGGGAGCATCTCGATGACCCCCGAAGAGCAAATCGCGAAAATGACGAAAGCCATCAATCAAGCCATCAAAGTCTTGGGAGACCGCTTTGGCTCAACCGAAGCAGATACCGCAAGGGCCATCCAAGCTCTCCGGGAGTCAATCCAGAAAGCCTCCCCCACGCCGGCTGCACCGAAAGCTGAACCCGCCGCAAGCGATTCTGCCACGTCCTAGACATCCAATCGGTTCTTGCTGAGGCTCTCGAAGAGCTCTTCTTTACTTACCCTCGTCCCATCCTGAGGGAGAAGGGAGGATGATTCCCTTCACATGGTCCCCCTCCTTGATCCGCCATTGAATCATGTCTTAAGAAGGCTTCCTCTAACATCCAACATTTATGTATTGACTTACTTAATAAAAATAGTAAGATAATAATATGGATGTAGGAGGAATAACATTTATGGAGACAGCGTACGTCACAAGCAAGGGACAGCTTGTTGTCCCAGCAAGACTTCGTCGACGATACGGGATCAAACCGGGCACCAAGGTTTGCTTTATCGAACGCGGGGATGAAATTCTATTTCAACCGGTCACCAAAGAATACATCAGGGGCGTGTGCGGCATGCTCAAGAGCGAAACCTCCGTGACGCAAGAGTTGCTCAAGGAGCGAGCCAAAGACAGAGAACGCGAGGAGGCCAAGCTTGAAAAGCTCGGTGCTCGATAGTTATGCGGTCCTAGCATTTCTCTTCCAAGAGAAAGGACACGAAAAGGTTCTTACGCAGTTTGACAAGGCCTCGGAGGCGGACAAGATGCTTTTGATTGCTGCTCCGAATTGGGCCGAAGTACGGTACATGGTCGAGCGAAAGTCTGGGCTTAGCAAGTGGAACGAAGTCCGTCACAAGCTCCTTGGTCTTCCACTTGAGATCGTTTCCGCCGACCAACCCTTGGCTGAGCTCGCCGGAGAGATCAAAGTCTCTAACAAGATGTCCCTGGCTGATTGTTTCGCCGCAGCTCTTGCAAAACAGAGAAAGCTCGACCTCTATACAGGCGACCCAGAATTTCGGGAAGTTCAATCGGAAGTAAAGATTGTCTGGTTATGAATGAAGAAAATGAGCCAGACCCCAACAAGTCCCCCCACCCTCTCCCTCCAGGGGAGAGGGAATATTTAGAGCCTCAGACGAATGGATTGAGGAGCATAACAAGACGGGTGTGAATGGATCGGGGCCTGGCTGATCCCCAACTGCGCGCGTCCAACGAGCACATCGTTCACCATGATGAAATAAAATTGTCAGATGTGCGCGTTGCGTGAGCACTGGGATTAGCCAGGCCCCCATCCTCTGTCGCGTTTCCTAGAAACGGATCAGGCACATTTTCTCGGAAGAAAATGAGCCAGACCCCATAAAGTTCCCCTCACCCCGCCCTCTCCCTCAAGGGGAGAGGGAAAATAGCCCTACTCGCTCATCTTAAAATTTGCGGCGTAGTACCGGATCAGATCGCCGAGCGAGATGAGCCCCACAATTTTTCCTTCTTCGGTCACAGCGAGATGACGAATGCCCTTCGCCTTCATGAGCGCCCGGGCCTCTTCCACAAGCCGGTGACAATCTATCGTGATGATGGGGCTGCTCATAAAAGATTGGACTGGATCCTTCTCCGCATTGACTCCTGGGGCCAATCCTTTTCGGGCCAGGTCCGTGTCGGTGAGGATCCCAATATGTTGGCCACCTCCCATGACGAGCAGGGATCCCACATTGAACTTACTCATTAAGCGGCCGGCCTCCCGCAAAGAAGCATCGGCCGCGACGGTCCGAATCTCCCGGCTCATGACCTCTCCAACTTCGGAAAGCAATTTTTCTTCAAGATCTCCTAAATCTGACATGGTTACCTCCAAAATAGATTTTTTACTTCGGGGACAGTCGCTTACCGCGTGAGAATCTCCAAGATTTCGTCCACCGGGCGGATCGTGCCCAACAGGACCGGATTGCCGAACTGCGCGTTGTGCCGATTCTCTTTCACTCGCTCCAGGCCGATGACCAGATTGTTGAAGTCGTCCAGCTTGGCAGTCTCGAAATAGGTGATAAAATCCAGATCATCCAACCCGCTGGCATGGTAGAGCTTGCGCTTGACCGTCTTGAGATACGCCACCGTCGCATCGGTGTGTTCCTTCATCATGGCGCCCCGGCCGTCCTGCGCGGTTATCCACCACTCCGCATCTTTGCGGACCGGCACGACGATCACATAAGGCTTTGCGCCCGGGTCCGGTTTGGTTTTCAGCGCCTCTTTGAGATCGTCCGGAAAACCGGGCACGTAATTCACCTTTTTCGTAATGCCATTGAATGTATGGGTGTTCACGAGGTGCTTCCCCAGGCTCGTGCTCATGAGATCCACGAGGAAGTTCTGGTTGTTCAGCATCTCTGTGGAATGCACCCGAACGAAGAAGTCGGCCTTTTCGCTCAGCCCGCGCAATAGGTACGAGTCCGTGATGACTTTCTCCGCGTGCTTCTGAAAAACAGTTTTCACTTCGGCCGCGCCGGCGCTTCGCGCCGCCTTATCCATCTGCCACCAACCATCGGTCACCTTGAAGACTGCGAAGGTCCCATACACGCCTGGGTCCGCCAGCAACTTCTCCCGATCCACCTGAGCCACCACCACCTGCGCTGAGGCTGCGATCAGGAGCATCGCTCCCGCTACAATGGTCACCACCTTCATGCTGCCCCCTTTCGTTAAAACCCCACTTTGCCCACTTCCGGCCACAGCAGAGAAACAATTTTGCCGATCGCGAATCCGATGCCCGTCGCCAACGAGCCCAAGAACATCACTTCAAGGCCGCTCTTCAGCCAGAATTGCCGCGTCAGCGCGGTCTTCGCGACGCCGATCAGAAAGAGCGCAAGGAGCGAGACAATCACCGCCATTTTCAGCGCCGCCAAGGGATCTTGCAACAGCATGTAGGGTAGGAGCGGCGGAATGCTTCCAGCCACGAAGGCCGCGCTCATCAGAAGCCCGATCGTGATCGGATTGACCGTCTCCTCCAGGATTCCCAACTCCTCTCGCATCATGAACCGCACCCAGAGATCCTTATTCGAGGTGATCCGGTTCACAATCATCTCCAGTTCGTCTTTAACGAAACCCATCTGTGCGAAGATGTCCCGGATCTCTCTGCGCTCGTCCTCCGGAACTTCCTCAATCTCGCGATGCTCCCGCGCCTTTTCGCTTTCAAAGAATTCACGCTGAGATTTGCTCGCTAAGTATGCGCCGATCCCCATCGATAGCGAGCCGGCCACGACTGATGCGATGCCGGCCAGGAGGACCAGGTGCGCCTGCATCAACGAGCTGGTGGCCCCGGCGACAAATCCGATCGTGGAGACCAGGCCGTCGTTGATCCCGAACATCACCTCCCGGATGAACCGGCCTTGAGGAGTGTGCCAGGCCTCAGCCTGGAACGGCGGACGGAAGCGCCGGGCTTTTGGCACGATCTATCCCTGAAGGTGTTGGTTAAAGAAGGTTGTGGCGCGCTTCCACGCATCTGCGGCCTCGGCCGGGCGGTAGACGTCCTTGCGGGTATCATTAAAGAACGCATGGGGACAGCCCGGATAGGTCTTGACCTCGCCGGGCTTGTTGTACTTGCGCAAGGCGTCCCGCAATCGCTGCACGTCCGCTTTGGTGATCCAGCCATCATCTTCCCCATAGATATAGAGAACCGGCGCAGCAAGGTTCTTCAGCGGGCTATCGGGGTTCGGCACCTGTCCATAAAACGGGACTGCCGCCTTAATATCGCGCATCACGCAGGGGAGCAGCAGGGCATAGGAGCCGCCCATGCAAAAGCCGGTGATGCCGAGGCGATTCGCATCCACCCCTTCGACGGTCTTGAGGTACGTCACTGTGGCGTTCAAGTCTTTTAATCCATCCGCCTGGTGAAGGCTCTCCATCAATTTGCCGGCTTCACCCGGGTCCGCGGTCACTTTATGACCGAGCCGCGAGTAGAGATCCGGCGCGATTGCCACATACCCTTCACGGGCGTACCGTCGCGCGATCTCTTTGAAATGGTCATTGAGGCCCCACCATTCCTGGACAATGATAATCGCCGGGTAACGGCCTTTCGCCTTCGGCCCTACCATGTACGCCGTGACCGTCACCCCGTCGCCGGGATATGACACCATCCGGTCCGTCAGATCCTTATCGGTGAGCTGCGCCATGACCTCCTCCGGTTCTCCTCCATCGCGCCCTAATCACCTGCAACCGTCATCTCCGCAATTTTGACGGTCGGGCTTGCGATTCTACCCCGGAACACCAAATCATTGCCGATCGCCTCGACTCCCTGCCACATGTCCTTCAGATTGCCGGCGATCGTGATCTCCTCTACAGGAAACGTCAGCTCCCCATTCTCGATCCAGAACCCGACCACACCACGTGAATAGTCGCCGGTGACCATATTAATGCCGAAGCCGATCAATTCTGTGACGTAGAGACCTCGCTTCACTGAACGAATGATCTGCTCCGGACTGAGCGCACCCGGGGCGAGATAGAAATTGGTGGCGCCAGCCGACGCGGCCTCCCCTACACTCCGGGACGCATTGCCGGTGGATGCCAGCCCGAGCTTGCGAGCGGCATAGGTGTCAAGCAAATAGGACTTGAGGACGCCCCGCTCGACAATGACTGTCTTCCGAGTCTGAAGTCCCTCCCCGTCAAACGGCTTGGAGCCCAACCCGCCGGGCATGCGGCCGTCATCGTAGACGGTGACGCTCTCGGCGGCGATCCTTTCGCCCAACCGCCCGATCAGATAGGACGCCCCTTTATAAATGGCATAGCCGTTCACCGCGCTGCACAAATTCCCCAAGAAGCTTCCTGCCATCTCGGGATCAAAGACCACCGGTACCCGGCAGGTCGCGACCTTCCGCGCGCCCAATCGCCGCACGGTCCGCCGCCCCGCTTCCTGTCCGATGGCCTCCGGCGTATCGAGTCCCGCTTGCTTCCGTCCTACTGAGTACCAGTAGTCACGCTGCATCAGGCCGTCTTCGACAGCAATCGGGGAGACAGAACAGGAGAAATTAGAGCTTGGAAATTCACCGTAGAACCCATGCGTATTGGCGAACATCGTCCGGCCTGTAAAGGACCCAAACTCCGCCCCTTCGGAATTTTTTAACCTAGGGTCCACCGCGAGAGCTGCCTTCTCAGCGCGGGTGGCGCGCTCGATCATCTGGTCCATGGACACAGTGCTGGGATCATAGAGATCCAGGTCCGGCAGGTCCGTCGCCATGCAGGCGGCATCCGGAAGCCCGGCGTGCGGATCCTCGACGACCGCTTGCGCCAGAGCGCAGGTGGTCTCTGCCAGATCTTCAAGCGCGGCCTTTGAGAAATCAGCAGTGGACGCGCCGGCAGAGCGCCGGCCGAAATATACCCGCAGGCCCAGCCGTTTCTCCTGCGCTTTGGATAACTTGTCTACGGCCGAGAGACGTATCTGTACTGAAGCCGAGTCGCCTTCCACCGCCACAACATCGGCCGCGGACGCCCCTTTCCGTGTGACCTTGGCAAGCAGATCTGCGGTGAAGTTCTGATCAATGCGCATGTCGACCTTTCAAAAGTGGTAAATCAAAACCTGTCACCCTGAACCCCTCGCGTGTCATCCTGAGCGGAGCGAAGGATCTCGATTCCACGCTCAGGACAAGGCTCCATGAAAGGTCCAGATTCTTCACTGCGTTCAGAATGACACCCTAGACTTGCGTCCCGCCGACCGTGATCTCATCTACTTTAATCGTCGGCAGCCCCACGCCGACCGGTACCGACTGACCATCCTTGCCGCATGTGCCGATCCCTTCGTCTAGCCGCATGTCGTTTCCGACCATCGAGACCCTTTTGAGGATATCCGGGCCGCTGCCGATCAGGGTCGCCCCTTTGACCGGTTTCGTCACTCTGCCGTCCTCGATCACATACGCCTCGCTGGCCGAAAAGACGAACTTTCCGTTCGTGATATCCACCTGCCCGCCGCCGAAAGACACGGCATACAGCCCATGCTTGACAGAGCGGATGATCTCCTCGGGAGCCGATTCGCCCGGCAGCATGAATGTGTTGGTCATGCGCGGCATTGGAATGCACTGAAAACTTTCCCGGCGGCCGTTTCCGGTCAGGGGAATCCCCAGCAGACGAGCATTCAGCTTATCCGTAATGTACCCACGAAGAATACCGTTCTCGATCAGCACGGTGCGGCTGGTCGGCGTGCCTTCGTCATCCACATTCAAGGATCCCCGGCGAAATGGAATCGTGCCATCGTCCACGACGGTGCACAGCTTCGAGGCCACTTGCTGACCGATCCGGTCAGAAAACGCCGAGGTCTTCTTGCGATTAAAATCAGCCTCCAAGCCATGCCCGATCGCCTCGTGCAACAGGATACCCGGCCATCCCGCACCCAGCACGACCGTCATCGGTCCGGCGGGGGCCGCGATGGCTTGGAGGTTCAGGATGGCTTGGCGCGCGGCTTCCTTCGTGTAGCGCTCCCAGCGTCCTTCCTCGAAAAAGAATGCAAAGGCCGAGCGCCCGCCGCCCCCATACGTCCCCATCTGTCGCTCGCCGTGTTCTTCAGCAATGCAGGTAATCTGTAATCGCGACAGCGGCTGCACGTCCCCTATCATCTCGCCTTCGGAATTCGCGACCATGACCACCTTATATTCTGTGGTAAACGAGGCCAGCACATTCTTGATTCGAGGATCGTAGGCCCGCGCCAGGGCGTCAATTTTCTCCAGTAGCGCCACTTTCTCAGCCGTCGGCACGTCGGTGGCGGGCTGAGCCACCGGGTAGAGGTCCTGGGAAGGCCGCCCCACCCATACTGCCGGAACCTGGCCTTCCCCGCCAGGCGAGCGGGCGATATACCGGGCGGTGTCCGCTGCCTGCTCTAATTGGCGAAGCGTGATCTCATCGCTATAGGCATACCCGGTCTTCTCGCCGGCGTTCGCGCGAACGCCCACTCCTTGCGAGATGCTCTTGGAGGCACGTTTCACCAAGCTTTCTTCCATGGAGACGGATTCGGCGACGGTATGCTCAAAGTAGAGATCCGCATAATCCACATCGCGGACTTTCACTTTGCCCATCACGGTCTGCACCTCATGACCGGTCACGCCGAATTGCTCAAGGTATCCCTGCTCAGACTGCTTCAGCACTGCCATTGCTGTATCTCCGATTCGATGAACTCGTCCTTCGCTATACCCACCTTTTCACCCACCCACCCCGGAGGTCGCCAAGACGACCTCCTTCGCCCGTGTTCACCCACCCACCCGGGAGGTCATTGCACCCACTATGCCACCCTCCCGCCCCTAGTCCGCCATCTCACCCGCTATGGCGCCCTCCCGCCCCGAGGCTGCCGAGACAGCCTCTTTTTTCCCGAGGCCTGCGCCTGCTAAGGAGCAGCCGCCTTTCCCCTGGACGGGCCATCCGCCCGAGTAACAGGCTCTTTTCCCGTGGGACGACCTCCTGCGCCCGCCGCCTCCCCTTACAAAGGAGAGGGCGTTTCATAACACCACTATGTTACACCTTCTTCCGCTTGCGCATCTCCTCTTGAAATGCCTTCCGATAGAGGGTCTCCCACTCCGCGGACCCTTCGGCGAGCGGCTTGGAATAGGAGGCTAACCGCCGGCGTACCACCGTGTCCACCTCATCCTCCACCTTCAATTCCGTGGTCAAGACACGTTTGATTTCGCGCAACACCATCACGTCCTCAACCTTCAAGCTAGCGTTCGCGGGGTTCTTAAGGTGATTCAAGATGAGGTGCGACAGATGGCTCACCTTTTCTTCGCTGAGCAGCATCAGAGAATCACGTCCTTCTCCTTGACAAGTTGTTTTTTGATCATCAGAAACAACTGGTGCTCATTGACCTGGCCTTTCGCGATCTCGGTCTCATACTTCCGCAGCAGTTCCTTGGCCTCGGCATTGATCCGATCCTCGACCCGAAGTTCTTCCGTCACGACCTGCTCCAAGGAGGCAGCCAGTGCCTTGCGCTCCAGGACCGGTACCAACATGCGCGCCGCGATCAACTTCTCTAGAAGAAGGTTGGCCAGGCCCGCGACGCGTTCCGGCGAAAGTTTCATCCCTTTTCCATCCTGATCATTGAGGCCCCCATGACCGAGCGTAGCACGGTCGCGTCTCCTTTGATCTTCCCCACAAGGTTGACGCGGTCGGCGGGCACCGGCTCCGGACCGGTGCTCACCGGCGTCCGGCCAAAAAAGAGGGCGACCGATTGCCCGTTTCCCCAATAGGCGATATCGCCGACCGCGACCTTAAGGGTGGCCGTCTCACGATAGTCCTTAATGGATGGGATCTTGAAGTAGAATTCATCCCCCCAGACATTTATGGCAGCCTCGATCGGGAGAAGATCATAAATGGCCTTGGCTGTACGGGTCGCTTTGAGTTCGGCATCCAAGGTGATGGCTCCGACGCGAATTTTAATCGGCAGCGCTTCATCACTCATGCGTCACTCTTCCAACCGAATGGGAAATTTTTAGGCCGAGTTGACCCTGCTCACGTGCTCAAGACTTTAGAGAGATCGAAGACGAGCTATTTCAGCTTGTTTTCCGCAGAAAAGCAAGGTTAGAATATCCCTCGTGAAACGCCCTAGGACCCTCAGATTCTTCGGAACCACCACCCTCCCAGTCCTCCTCATCATTCTGCCGTTGACCCTCTCCTTTGCAGACACTTTTACATGGGTCGACAAGAACGGCGTGGTGGGATATGCGGATAGTCTACAGAAAGTCCCGCCGGAATATCGGGAATCGGCCAAGCGGGTGGACCGCAGCCCGTCCTCTCCCGGTTCCACCGGAAAGACTTTTCAACGAGTGCCCTCGCCGCCGTCGACCAGCTCGAGCCCTCCTATGATGGACAGCGATCAGACCTATGCGGGCTGGCGAGAGAGGGTGCGGGCGGCGCGGGCCGAGCTTGACCAACTCAGGACCCAACGGGCGGATGCGCAGAAAGAATACGAGAATTTCAGAGGCGAGCTTTTCAAGCGCGGGTTGGCAGAGCCAAACACTGATTCCAGGCTCCAATCCAGACTGGCCGACCTAGACAACCAGATTACGCAAAAAGAGTATGAACTGAACACCACAATCCCCGATGAGGCCCGCAGAGCCGGCGTGCCTCCAGGGGTGCTCTCCCAGTGATCGTCCGCTCCCCGGAAATTCGTACATTGTGAGCACAGGACGCCTGACGCTAGTCGTCGTTCTGTTTGTCGCTCTTCTCCTCTCCGTCGCCAATTCCCTCGCGCTCTATGTGGATTGGCTCTGGTTCGGGGAAGTCGGTTATCAGCCCGTCTTTATCACTCTCCTGTCCTCCCAGATCTTAGTCGCCGCCGCCTTCGGAGTCGCCTTCTTTCTCGTGTTCTTTGCGAATCTTGTCCTTGCCGGCCGGCATCAACCGACCCGCTATTGGGGCACGGTTGACAGCCTGCTGCTGCTTCGCTTTGCCGAGCCGCTTCGGACCCGCCTCATCCAGACCGCCGGGGCTGTTTCCTCGGTCTTCGCTCTGTTTGCCGCTCTGGGTGGTGCTGCCCATTGGGAAGAGTACCTATTGTTCCGGAACCAGGTGCCGTTCGGCCACAACGATCCCCTCTTCGGCGCGGACATTGGATTCTATGTGTTTCGGTTGCCGTTCCTGGCGTATCTCCAAGACTGGGTGATGGGGCTTCTGTTGCTGACCACTGTGTCGGTTGCCGCCGTCTACTTCGTGACGCAAGCGATCGTCATTGGCCGCCGTACGGTACACGTGGAAAGCTTCGCCCGCCGGCACCTCGGAATCCTTCTGGCTCTGCTTGCCGGCTTAAAAGCCTGGGGGTACCAGCTCGAAACCTATGACCTGCTTTACTCACGGCGCGGGGTAGTGTTCGGCGCGGTCTATGCCGATGTCCATGCCGCCCTCCCAATTCTCAAAGGTTTGATCGGCCTCAGCGCAGTGGTCGCCGTCGCCTTTCTGGTCTTCGCGATTCGGGGGATCTGGCGCCCGGCGGTCCTTCTCACGGCATTGACCGTTGTCATGGCGACGTTGGGTCTTGGGCTGTACCCCGAATTCGTCCATCGCTTTCAGGTGCTTCCTAACGAAAGCACGTTGGAGAGACCAAACATCGAACACAACATCAAATTCACGCGAGCGGCCTATGGACTGGCCGATATCCAGGAAGAAGTGTTTCCGGCCGAACAGGAGCTGACCGCTCCAGCGCTCGCACGAAATGACCTGACGATCAAGAACATCCGATTGTGGGACCATCGTCCGCTGCTCGCCACCTACAAGCAGCTCCAACAAATCCGAACCTACTACGATTTTGTTGACGTGGACAATGATCGGTACCACATCAAGGGAGAATACCGGCAGATCATGCTGTCTCCGCGTGAGTTGGCCTACCGCAATCTGCCAAGCCGCATCTGGATCAACGAGCATCTCACATATACGCATGGATATGGGGTCGCTCTTGGACCCGTGAACCGGATCTCAGCCGAAGGTCTGCCGGAATTTTTCATCTACGATATTCCTCCCGTAGCCACGATTGATTTGAAGGTGACGCGCCCCGAGATCTACTTCGGTGAAATTCCCAACGACTACGTCTTCGTGAAAACAAAAGCGGCCGAATTTGACTACCCCTCCGGTGAAAAGAATGTGATGTCCTCCTACGGCGGGCGTGGAGGCGTCGCCGGGCTGTCTTTTCCGCGCAAGCTCCTATTCGCGGCCTACTTCGGGAGCCTCAAGATCGTCCTCTCCAATGACATCACGGCGCAATCACGGATTCTCTTCAATCGTCATATTCGCGAGCGTGTCAAAAAAGTCGCGCCCTTTCTCCAGCTCGATCAGGACTCCTACCTGGTTATCACCCCGGCCGGCCGGTTGGTGTGGCTCATTGATGGCTATACCACCACAGACCGCTACCCCTATGCCCAACCCGTCGGCAAATTAGGTAACTATATTCGAAACTCCGTCAAGGCCGCGGTGGACGCGTATGACGGCTCGCTGGATCTCTATATCAGCGATCCTCATGATCCGCTGGTTCTGGCCTATCAAAAAATCTTCCCCGGCCTGCTGAAGCCCTTGGACGCGATGCCGGAGGATCTGAAAGCGCATCTGCGGTATCCGCAGGATCTCTTCAATATCCAGTCGCATGTGTTCGCGACCTATCACATGCAGGAGCCGCAGATTTTCTATAACAAAGAAGACCTCTGGAACATCCCGAAGAAAAACGACAAGGACATGGAGCCGTACTACACGATCATGCGGCTTCCGAAAACCGGCCGCGAGAAGGCGCTGAAGGAAGAATTCATTCTCCTGATCCCCTTTACGCCGGCCAAACGCGATAACATGGCCGCCTGGCTGGCCGCCCGCTCGGATGCTCCCAATTACGGCAAGCTGATCGTCTATCTGTTCCCCAAGCAGAAACTGGTGTATGGACCCCGCCAAGTGGACGCCCGGATAGACCAGGACTCGGCCATCTCGCAGCAGATTACGCTCTGGAGCCAGCGGGGCTCGCAAGTCATCCGGGGAAGCTTGCTGGCGATTCCGATTGAAGATGCCCTCCTGTACGTCCAGCCGCTCTACCTCTCCGCCTCGGAGGGAGCGCTGCCGGAGCTCCGCCGCGTCATCGTCGCGTACGGTAATCAGCTCAACATGGGACCGACTCTAGAAGCGGCACTGGAGGGCATCTTCGGACGAGGAGCGACGGCAGCTATTAAGGAAACGGCGGTGGCGGCAGCACCGACCCCGCCGCCCGGCACGATCACAGCGCAGCGTCTTCCCAGCCCTTCAGCGCTCGCGAAGGAAGCGCTGGATCATTTCAACAAGGCGCAGGCCGCGTTAAAGGAACAGGATTGGGGCCGCTATGGAGAAGAGCTGCGAAAAATGCGGGGTGTGCTAGAGGAATTAGCCAAGCAGTAAGACAAAAGTGGGGTCAGAGTGGATTAATTACCTTTGCTCCTCTTCACGCAGTGTAGTGACTAAATTAATCGACTCTGACCCCATTTTTGCCGCTTAGGCAGCCTTTAAATTTCTCGGCACTAGGCCGCCTTCTTGATCTCTTCGTCCGTTCTGCTCTTCTCGCGATTCACATCCGATTTACTCGGTGGCTCATTTACCGATGTCGCCTCAAAGATCGCCAGCCCCATCATCCCGAACAGACTTAACGCCGTCATTAGAATTCCCCACGCCATTGTCCTCACCCCCTTTCTCCTTACGCATGTTCTATCAAAGATAACAGCAAAGGGTATGCCAAGCTTCTGAGCGCAGAAGCTTTCGGTTGAAAGCTGCGCCCGTTACATGACTTAGGCGGCCAGTAAGTGGGGGAACGGCTGCGGGGGAGCACCTGGTCTAGCACATAGCCTGAGTTCAATTATCGAAAGAGATACCTCAATCAACCGATCTGATACCTGTCAATTATAAAAGCTGCGGGACGATTTCCTTGGCCCGGCCCTGAAGGGACATGTTCACCAGGGAGCTGTTCGGCGTAGGATCCAGATTCAACTCGGCAACGAAGGCGCCGGCCGCGCGCGCCACGGACGCAAAAGCGGCGGCCGGATAGACGACGCCGGAGGTTCCGATGATCAAGAGCAGCTCACAAGCATGCAGAGCTGCTTCGCTCCGAGCCATATCTTCCGGGTTTAATGATTCGCCGAACCACACGATGTGCGGACGCAATAAGCCTCCACAGTCCGTGCAGTAGAGCAGGATGGCAATGGGCACGTCGTGATTCTCGCTGACCCCACCGCATTGTGTACACCGAACCTTCCAGATATTGCCATGCAGCTCGATGAGACTTTGCGAGCCCGCCACCGCATGCAACCCGTCCACATTCTGCGTGATGAGCCAGAACCGTTCGCAGCGACGCTCGAGTTCCACCAAAGCCTGGTGCGCGGCATTAGGACTCTTGGTCGCAATGAGGCTGCGCCGCCAGTCGTACCACTCCCAGACGAGGCGAGGATCTCGGGAAAAAGCCTCCGGCGTCGCCAGATCCTCCGCCCGGAAGTTTCGCCAGAGGCCATCCTGGCCGCGAAATGTCGGCACTCCGCTGTCGGCTGAAATCCCCGCCCCGGTCAGGACCGCAACCGATCGGGTCCGCTGCAAGCGCTCCTTGAGTTCGGAGAGATCAGTCACCGGACGGTCTTCTGTGATTGCCGATTCACCAGCCAGACTCCCGTCAGAATCAGGGTAATGCCCACCAGCTTCCGCGCGCCGACCGGTTCGCCGAGGATCAACGCGGACAGAATCAGCGCCGACACCGGAATGAGATTCACGAAAACCCCGGCGCGCGAAGGACCGATACCTTTGACCCCATAGAGCCAAGCCTGTTGACCGAGCGCCGTGGCAAACAGGATGAGGTACGCCAGGGCCAGCCAGCCGGAGCCTGGAACCGAAGCGAAACCGGCTGTTATGGCCTTTTGATCCCACCACAACAATGGAATCTGCGGAAGGATGGAAAAAGCCAGCGTGGTCCAATTGACCGTCAGCGGAGAGAAGCGGTCCATTGTGCGCCGGCCGCCGATGGTGTAGAGGGCCCAGGACACAAGCCCAAGTATGACCAGGATCCCGCCGAGCCACGGCGACTCACCGACATTCCCGGTATCCGCTCCCGCGACAAGCGCCACGCCGGCAAAAGACAAGACACAGCCCACAGCCACGGCCGAAAACGGTACGTCCCGAATGAGAATCGAGGAAAGAAAAGCCGTAATGACCGGACTTGCGCCGATGATGATGCCGGCAGCGCCTGCGCTGATATAGCGAAGACCGAATAACGTCAAAAGATGATTTCCCAATACCCCCAGAGAGAGCGCCGCGAAGAGTCCGATATCGTGCGCCTGGAACCTGACCGATCCGCCTTCTTGCCACCACCACAACGGAATCAAGATCAGCAATGCGCCGACACCACGAAGGACCGAGATTTCGACAGCCGAGAATGAACCGAGCGCGAACTTCTGGAACACCACCGAGCCGCCCCATACCGTCGCGGCCGTAATCAAGGCGAGATAAGCGAAATTGGGGTCAGAGTCGATTAATTGGCCTTGTTCTCCCTCACGCGATGTCTTAACTGAATTAATCGACTCTGACCCCAATTTCGCCAATTTCGGCCTGTCCCCTTAAGAATAGAATTCAGGGCGACGGCCGGCCAGGAGATCATTATAAGGATTGATCTGCTTATTGCGAGCCTGCAATGGATTAATCTCGATGATCGCGAGTTCCACCTGGTCGGCCGTGGCCCGCTTGAGGATGTCTCCGGCCGGGCTGACCACCTCGCTGTTCCCAATATACGTTAATTTTGTCTTGCCGCCCCGCTCTTCAGAGCCTATCCGATTGCAGGTGACCGCAAAGACTGCATTTTCAATGCAGCGAGTCACCATCGCGTCGGGACAGTGCGGCAACACGAGGTTGGAGGGATGCGCGATGATATCGGCGCCCTTGATGGCCAACGTGCGGGCTGACTCTGGATAAAACCAGTCAAAGCAGATCATCAGCCCCACGCGAGCGGAGCCGATGTCATAGACCGGGAAGCCGGTATCTCCCGGCGTGAACCAGAGTGTCTCTTCGAAAAACAGATGGATCTTGCGATAGATCCCCACGAGCCCCCTGGGCCCAACCAACACTGCAGAATTGTATATGTGCCCGCCCGCCCGTTCCGCCAGGCCGGCGACGAGATACATGCGGCGTGCGCTCGCGAGCTCCAACAATCGGACTGTCGTAGGACCATGCGGAATTTCTTCGGCTAGACTGAGCGCCTCTTCAGACGAAATGAACTGGTACCCGGTATTGAACAACTCCGGCAGCACCAGGAGATCGCACTCTATACTGTTGAGCCGCTCCGTAACCAGATCGAGATTGCGCTTCACCTCGCCGAAAATCGGATCAAACTGAAAATAGCCGACGCGCATGTGGTCTGGGCAGCCTCCGTTCTGCGCAACAAATAAAAACGGGCAGGGAGACTGGCTCCCTGCCCGCCGAGCAGTCTAAACGAAATCTTCTCGTCGCTACTTGGCCTGTGACAAATGCATGAGCGCTTCCTCCGCGTGCTTGGTGCCTCCCGGCGCATCCCCTTTCTTGCCCGAAGCCACGGCGCCCTCGAGATGCTTGATGCCCTCATCAAGATGCATGTCCGGCTTTTCCTTCTGAGCGGCCTTCGCATGCGTCA
>Ga0184623_10000591_pt1 | contig 15489 bp, 18 predicted proteins | sample PLM1_100_b1_FD_133138 | JGI IMG/M metagenome (GOLD analysis project Ga0184623, IMG submission 133138) | Groundwater sediment microbial communities from an aquifer in East River, Colorado, USA - PLM1_100_b1 | ecosystem: Environmental > Terrestrial > Soil > Riparian zone | place: USA: East River...
ACCGGACTCTGGGCGACGATCACGATCCAGCTGCAGGTGTGGATCTCCGGCTACCAACTGCCGCTGTGAGGACCGCCCCCGGCCAGATCCCGGCTGTGGCGAGCGCGGTATTCATCGTCGTATCGCTGAATCCCGATGCAGCGTCCACCCGCTCCTATGTGACTTAGGATTCGGCTGGGGCAAGGAGTACCGGAGGTGGCGTGCCGCGGTTCGGCGAGCTGGAGTCGGCGATCATGGACGTGCTGTGGTCGGCCGGCGGGCCGCTGCGCGTGCGTGAGGTGCTGGACGGCCTTCGGCGCGAGCCGCAGCCCGCGTACACCACTGTGCAGACGGTGTTGGAGATCCTGCACCGCAAGGGCTGGCTGGCCAAAGAGCGCGACGGCCGAGCGTACCGCTACGCGCCCACGACGAGCCGCGAGGACTACGTGGCCGGCTTGATGGGTGAGGCGTTGGCCGTGGCCGGGGACCGCACGGCGACGCTGGTGCGGTTCTTCGAGTCGATGGAGCCGGCCGAGGTCGAGGAGGCGCGCCACGCGCTGGACGCGGCCAAGTCCCGGGAGAGGACCTCGTGAAGGTGGCCGTGGCGCTGGCGGCGTACGCGGCGCTGCTGGCCACCGGCGGGGCGTGGTTGCTGCGGCGGGCCCGGTGGCCGGAGCGGGCTCCCCGGCTGGGGATCGTGGCCTGGCAGGCGCTGAGTGTTTCCGCGCTGGCGTCGGTGGTGATGGCCGGGGCCGCGCTGACGGTGCCGACGGTACGGGTGAGCGCCGACCTTGCGGACCTGTTGCAGGCGTGTGTAATGGCGCTGCGCGCGCAGTACTCCACCCGCGGCGGCGCCGCGGTGGGGGCGACCGGCGCGGCGCTCGCCCTCGTTGTGCTCGCCCGGGCGGCCTACTGCGTGGCCGGCACGATCGTTCAGGCGGTGTGCGGCAGGGCCCGCCAGCGCGAGGTGCTCACGCTGGTCGGCCGCGCCGACGCGGGACGCGACGTCGTGGTGGTCGGGCACCACCGGCCGGCGGTGTACTGCCTCCCGGGACGGCATCGGCGGATCGTGGTGACCAGCGGCGCGCTGGACGTCCTCGACGACGCGCAGCTTGCCGCGGTGCTGGCGCACGAGCGCGCGCACCTCGCCGAACGCCACGACCTGGTCCTCGCCTGCGCCATGGGGCTTGCCCGCGCCTTCCCGCGAGTGCGGTTGTTCCGGGTGGCCGAGGCCGAGACCACGCGGCTCGTGGAGTTGCTGGCCGATGACGTGGCCTGCCGACGCGCCGACCGGTTGACCCTCGCCGAGGCCCTGCTCGACCTCGCCGGCTCGCCCGCGCGTGCCGCAGCGATGAGCGCAGGCGGGACCACGGCCGCGCTGCGCGTGCGCCGACTGATGTCGCCGCACCAGCCGATCGGACCGGCCCGCGCCGGCCTGGGCTCCCTGACCGCCGCCGCCGTGGTCACGCTGCCGCTACTGGTCTTCGCCGGTCCTGCGATCGCCGCCACGCAGGTGGACTACTGCCCGCCGGCCGGCGCCACCATGGCGATGACCGACGCCGATACCGGACCATGACCGACGGCCCTCCGAGTCTCTCCTATACTACTTAGGAATTCAGTCAGATGAGTGGGCGGCGCCTGCGGCCAGCCAGCGCGCAGCCAAGGGTGAGGGACGGTGGCATGCGGGGTTCGCCGGGATTGCTGGTCGGCACGGCGCGCTCGCGCGCCACTCGGAACCGGCCGTAGGGAGATTGGAATGGACAACCTGCTTTACCTGCTGCCCGTGCTCGCCTGCCCGGTCGGCATGGGCCTGATGATGCTCTTCATGATGCGCCCTGGACACAAGCAGGCCGACCAGGCGCCTGCCACGGACCAGGAGATACAGCAGCTACGCGCCGAGGTCGCCGACCTTCGCGCCGGGATGAACCAGGACGCCGCCCCTCACGATGCGGACCGGGTATCCGCACCCGATCGGACGGCGTGACCGGAGGCAGGTGTCCCGGCCCGGCTCACCGGTGAGGCGGCGCCGTGGACCGGGTGGCCGCCAGTTGGGCCGCCTCGCGGCGGTGGCGCTCGCGTGCCTGGCTCTCGTGCTGGCCGTCGCCGGCCCGGCGGGAGCGCACACCACCCTGCTGTTCAGCAACCCGGCGGCCGACGGCACCGTGCCCACCGCACCGGCTTCGATCACCCTGATCTTCGACCAGCCGATCGGGCTCACCGCGAACACGGTCCGGCTCTCCGACGCCAACGGTCGTGGCGTGCTGGTCGGGCGCGCCGCCCCGATCCAGGGCGGGCGCGGCGTCACCGCCGTCCCCGGCAGCCGGCTGACCTCTGGTGTGTACACGGTGACCTGGCAGGTTCTTGCCCGCGACGGCGACGTGATGGGAGGGGACTACCGGTTCGCGGTCGGCCCGGCCGCAGCCGCGCTGACCGGCGGACGGCCGGGCGGCGTGGCGACCAAGGGCTTGTGGCCGGCGGCGCTGCTGCGCTGGCTGCTCTTCGCCGGCCTGGCCGGCTACCTCGGCGGGCTCGCCGCGGATCGGCTGTGCCGCCGGCGACGGGCCACAACGGCGACGGAACCGCTGCCCGAGCCCCCACGGCCCTGGCTGCTCCCGGCCGCGCTCACCGGGCTCGCCGCGAGCGTCGGGCTGGCCGCGTTGATCACCGGCGACGGCGCGCTGATCAGCGGACTCGCTCGCCTGTCCCCCGGCGAGCTTGTCGCCGACCGGGCCGGGGTGCTCGCCGCGGTCGAGCTCGCCGGCTTCGGTCTGGCCGCAGTTGCGGCGCTGACCCGCAGGCCGGCGTGGGGTGCCTGGCCGCTGGCTGCGGTGATCGGCGCCGAGGCGCTGCGCGCGCATCCCCACTCCGCGCAGGCCGGCTGGGGCGCGCTAGCCACCGTCGTGCATCTGACCGCCGCCGCGGTCTGGGCCGGCGCGCTGATCCACGTGCTGCGCACGGTGATCGCCTGGCACGCCGCCCCGCGCGCGGGACGGATGCTGCTGGGCGCCTACGCTCGGTTGGCGCTGTGGCTGTTCGTCCTGGTCGTCGCCGCCGGCACCGCCGCGGCGGTGCTGGTTGTGCCGATCGGCAGCCTTCTCACCACCGCGTATGGCCGGGTGCTGCTCGCCAAGATCGCGTTGGTCGCCGTGGCCAGCGGCCTCGCCCTGGCCGCGCGGCAGCGGCTGCGTCCAGCGGCAAATCCGTCGCGCGGGCCCCTCGCGCCGGCCCGCGTCGAGGCGATCACGCTCGTCGGCGTCCTCGGCCTCACCGGACTGCTCACCGCGCTGCCCACGCCGCGCAGCCCCGGCCAGGCGCTGGCGTTTCCACCACCGGCCGCCGGGGACGTCGTGCCGGCCGGCACGCTGGCCGGGCAGATCGGGATCAGTGCCCGCGCCAGCACCGGCCAGCTCGTCCTTCAGCTGTCCACCCCGGACGTCGACCCGGGCGAGGCGAGCGCCGACGGCCAGCGCTACCAGCTGTCGGCCATCGCCGCCGAACCCGGCGGGGTCACCGGCCGTCTCGCACTACACGAGTGCGGCACCGGATGCTTCTACACGTCGCTGCAGTGGCCGAACGGCACCACGCGGCTCACCCTCCAGGCCGCCGCCGCGGGCTGGACCGGCGGTGCGGCGAGCCTGGCTATCGCCTGGCCGCCGCGACCTGACCCGCAGCTGCTCCGCACGGTCGTCACCGCGATGAACGCCGTCCCCCGCCTCACCGTCCACGAACTGGTCACCAGCGACACCAGCCGCGGCATCGGCACCCCGAAGACCATCTCGATCACCGGCAGCCGGTTCCTGGCGAGCGAACCGTACGGCGGCGGCCGCGCCCCGGTCACCACGCGGCTGGCCAGCACCCCGTCGCACACCCGCCTGGCGTTGGCCTACCCCGCCGACAACCTCCAACTCGAGCTCACCCTGACCCCCGACGGACGCATCCTGCGCGAGACACTGGCCGCCCCCAACCACCTGGTCACGCGCAGCTTCGACTACCCCCCGCGAGTCGCGTCTACGGGGTTCGATCTTGGCCGGAGGTGAGTGATGTTGACGTCGCGACAGGCTGTGCGTGGTCGTTGCCACACGGACCGCTCACCCCGTGGAGTCGCAGAACACGTTGCGGGGTGTAGCTCGTCGGCTGTCTTGGCGCCGTGGCCGACCAGCCAGGCGGCCACGTCGTCGGCGTCGCTTCTGCGGGCGGCGTCCAGCGGGGTGAGCTGGTCGTAGCCGATCCAGTTGAGGTCGCCGCCGCGGTCGAGGAGGCATTCGGCGGCGGGTTGCTGGCCCGCCGCGCGTGCACGTCGGCTCCCGCCTCGATCAGCGCGCGGACGGTCGCCACGCCGTTGGGGTAATGGCCGGGCCAGTCGGTCGCCACGTGCAGCAGCGACCGGGTCATGCCACACGGTTGGCCGTCGCCGAGCCGCGCCCTCGCCAGCTGCGGATGGCCGGCCAGCAGCCGGCGGAGCCCTCCGACGTCGCCGTCGTGGACCGCGGTCACGGCGACGACCGCGACCGGGTCGCCGGTGTCGATGGTTGCCGTCATCCGGGTCTCCTTCAGCGGTTCGCTTCCTCGCGGCGGGGCGTGGGCGTGCGGGTCGGGTCGGTGCCGTCGTCGCGGCACCCGTTGGGCTGGTCGCTGTAGGCGGCGGCCTGCAGGGTGAACAGCTCGGCGTAGACGCCGGAGGCGGTGATGAGCTGGTCGTGGCTGCCGTGTTCGATGATCCGTCCCGAGTCGAGGACGTAGATGTGGTCGGCGCCGCGGACCGTGTTGTACCGGTGCGAGATGAGCAGCACGGTGCGGCCCGCGTACAGCTGCCGGATGCGGGTGAACAGGTCATGCTCGGCGCGCGGGTCCAGCGAGGCGGTGGGCTCGTCGAGGATGATCAGCGGAGCGTCGCGGATGAACGCCCTGGCGAGGGCGACCCGCTGCCATTGGCCGACGGACAGGTCCCGGCCGCCGTCGTACTCCGGCGACAGGATCGTCTCGTACCCGCCGGGCAACGCCGCCAGGTAACGGTCGGCCCCGGCGTGGACGGCCGCGGCCCGGATGGCGTCGGGGTCGTCGATGTGCTCGACCGCGCCGAGGCCGATGTTCTCCCGGGCGGTCAGGTCGTAGCGGGCGAAGTCCTGGAAGATGACCGCGATGCGGCGGCGCAGCTGCCCGGCGTCCAGGTCGGCGAGGTCGACGCCGTCCCAGCGGATGACGCCGCTGTCGGGCAGGTAGAGTCGGGACAGGAGCTTGGCCAGGGTGGTCTTGCCCGAGCCGTTCTCCCCGACCAGCGCGATGACCTGGCCCGCCGCGATCTCCACTGAGATGTGGCGCAGGGCGGGGGTGCTGGCGGCCGGGTAGGTGAAGGTGACGTCCTCGACGGTGATCCGGTCGAAGGCCGCCGGTGCCGGCTGGGCGCCGGTGGCGCCGTGGGTGACCGGGGCGGTGGCCAGGAAGGTGGTGAAGTCCTCGACGAACAGGCCCGCCTCGTACATGTCGCCGACGCTGTTGACCGTGGTCATGATCCGTTCGCCGAGGATGAGCAGGGCACCGGCGGCGGTGGCGGTCGCGGCGAGCTCCAGCCGCCCGGACAGGGCGAGTGCGAGCAGCCCGGCCATCCCCGCGCCGAGCGCCGCGGCCAGGCCGAGGGTGGACGCGATGGCGATCCGGAACCGCTTGCGGGTGGTATTGCGCAGTTCGGCCATGTGCCGGTCGTACAGCACGGTGTGCCGGGCAGCCAGATAGTCGGCCAGCCCGAACGCGCGGACCTCCTTGGCCGGGTCCTTCTCGGTGAGCAGCCGGTACAGGTAGCCGCGGGCGCGGGCGACGGTGGTCATCCGCATGTGGAAGCCGAACATGGCCTGCCCGGCCTTCATCACCCCAAGCAGCAACGGCAGCCCGGCGAGGATGAGCAGCGGCACCAGCCAGGGCTGGATGGCCAACAGGGCGGCGATGATGCCGGCGATGGAGGCGACCGCGCCGATGGCGCCGATCAGCCCGTCGACCATCTGGATCGGCCGGTGCTCCCCGGAGGCCGCTCTGACGAGGCGGTCGTGGAAGGACGGTGTCTCGTAGGCGGACAGCTCTACCCGGGTGGCGACGTCGATGATGGCCTGTTTGGCGTGCCGGGCGGTGGTCTCGGACAGGATCTCGCGCACCTCGCGGCCGGCCGCGGTGACCAGTCCGAGGGCGGCGACGATGCCCACGACCGTGATCAGCTGCGGGGCGACCGCGGCGATGCCTGGCGCGTTGGCTGGGCTGCTGGTGTCGGCGGCTAGCACCGAGCCGATCAGGTTGCGGCCGAACACCAGCGCGGCGGCCAGGCCGGCGCCGTTGACCAGCTTCAGGGCGATGCTGGCGATCAGCATGCGCGGGTTGGCGGCCCAGACGAGACGGACCGCGTCGGCGGTGATGCGCGGCAGCAGCTTGAGCGACTTGGGCCGTTCGGCCGCCTCCTGCTGGATCTGCTCACACGAGGGCGGGGACGACGGCGGCGCGTCGGCGTCGGCGGGTGGTTCGAGGTCGGTCACTGCTGGTCTCCCCGGAGTCGATCGCGCGGGTCAATCGTCGAGCAGGTGGCCGAAGATGTCGATGCCCAGCCGCAGCGCCTGCTCCTTGCTCAGCACGGCCCCGGACACCCCGGGACGCTCGGCCAGCCACGACTGGGCGGTGTCCGGGCTGGTGAAGAAGTTCATCACCCCGCAGCAGCGGTCCGCCGCCGCAACCGCACATGCGCCGTCGTCGTCTGGTGGGCAGCATTCGCCGCCCGCCGAGGTGTCCGAGCAGTCGAACACGACCGCGGCGCCTGGTGTCCAGGTGGCGTGTCCACCTCGGACCGCCACTCGAATCTCCGCACCGGAGGTGGGGTCGGAGGAGGTGATGGTGATGTCGCGGCCGAGCATGTCGGCGATGCCGAGCGAGTCGATAGCGCACATCGCGTACACGCGGCGGCGGAGACCGCGGCGAGGCGGCTGCTGGTCACCCCGACCGCCGGCTGCGGCGGATACCGGTCCGAGTCGGTGGTCACGATGCGCTCTCCGAAGTCGATGGTGCGGACCGGCCGCGCAGCGCGGCCAGGACCCGCGACGCGGTCGGCACATCGAGCCGGCACGCCTGCATCCGCGGCGCGCCCGAGGTGTCGGTCATGACATCGACGCCGTCGACCAGCACCGTCGGCGACGGGTAGTCGCCGACTCGTTCCTGTACCCGGATGGCCAGGCCGAGCCGGTCGAGGCACTCGGCCACCAGCGTCCGGGCCGCGGGTGCGTGCGGGCAGTCCGGGGCCACCAGCAGCTCAATGTTCATGGCCACCTCCACGGATCGTCGCCGGGAGCCGGCGACCCGTGTGTCGCCCTTCCAGGGCGTCGATTGGCCAGAACGGGGCGCAGCCGATCCGGTCGTCGCGGCGCAGCAGCCAGTTGGACACCGCCAGGACCTCGCATCCGGCGTAGCCGCGCACCGCGGCGACCAGCATCGAGCCGCCGTAGAACAGCAACGCGGCGTCGCTGAGCACGTCCACGGCCGGGGCGTACCACCAGGTCAGATACAAGGCCAGAAGCACCGCCAGGTTGACCACATGGCCCACCGGCCCGGTCGCCCGAAGCGGCGACGGATTCCGCCGGGCCCGCCACCACTGCCCCGCAAGCACCACCGCCGGGAACACCAGCAGGCCCACCAGCCACGCCACCGGATGCCATCCCCGGGTGCCATGTCCATAAAGGACACTGCCGGTCAACGACAGGCCGACCACGACCCGCGCGGCGGTCCCCCACATGCCGATCGCCCTGCCGCCCCCGACGGTCATCGCCGCTCCCGCCGGGTGCTGACGTGGTCCACCGGCGGTGACACCGGGCTCGTCGCCGGGTCGAGCTGGTGCAGGATCGGGCAGTCCCGCTGCGCGGGTGGCAGCTCGCACGTGGCGACCAAGCGGGCCAATCCCGCCTGCAACGCCTGCAGATCCGCGATCCGCCGCCGCAGGTCGGCCATCTTCTCCTCAGCCAAGGCCCGCACTCTGTCGCAGCTGTTCGGGCCGCCCTCGGCCAGGTGCAGCAGCGTCTCCACCTCGGCCAGACTGAAGCCGAGATCCTGCGCCCGTTTGATGAAACGCACCCGCCGCACCGCCTCCGCCGGGTAGGCGCGGTACCCACCCGGCGACCGGGCCGGATCGGCCAGCAGGCCCCGGCGCTCGTAGTAGCGCAGCGTCTGTGGGTTCACCGCCGCCTGCGCCGCCAGCTCACTCGTCCTCACCCACCCATAATGAACCCTGTACCGCACTACAGGGTCAAGCCCCGACATCGCGCACCGCCAGCCGGCGAACTGCTCGGCGAAGCCGGGCAACAGCCCTCAGCGCGGCGGACGTTGCCGTGCGTTGGAGACGCTGGCGACCATCGACATGGCCGCACATGGTCTTCAAGGGCCTTCTCGCCCTACCTCTTGCAGACCCCAGGTAGCGCCGGCGCGCGAGTTATGGGGACCTCATGATCGACGTAAGCTACGTGGCGATCGTTGTTGCGGCCGTTGCGGCGATGGTGGTGCGCTCGGAAGCTCGCCGCCATCCATGTCGGCGACGCGCTGGCAAAGCTACCGTCGTCGCTGTCATAGTCAGCGTTGGCACTGAGAGAACGTTGACCACGATGGCAACCGCAAACGAGGAACTGGCGCCCGGCCGGGTCCCACCCGAGGCCCGCGCGTGTGCCGGCCAGCAATAGCGGACGCTTGGCGTAATGCTCTCCACCGGTTGAGCGCCCGGTGCCATGTGGACGAACGTCTCGGCGGCCTCGTTGATCAATCGGTGGGTGCAGGCAGCGTCCTTGGGCGGTGTGTTTCGTACATGCGGATCCAGGCGAGCAGGCCGGAGGCGGCGGTGAGGGCGGCGACGGCGGCGGTGGCGGTGCGGATGCCGTAGGCGTCGGCGAGGAGGCCGGCGAGCAGCGCCCCGACCGCGAAGCCGCCGTCGCGCCAGAGCCGGTAGACGCCCACGGCGCGGGCTCGCCAGGCGGGGTGGGCGACGTCGCCGACGGCGGCGAGCAGGGTGGGGTAGACCAGGGCGGTGCCGGCGCCGAGGAGCACGGCGGCGAGCGCCCAGGCGGTGTACGTGGTGGCGGCGGCGGTCCAGGCCAGCGCGGCTGCTTGGAGCAGCATGCCCGCCACGATGAGGGGTTTGCGGCCGTAGCGGTCGGACAGTGGGCCGGTGGCGAGTTGGCCGAGGCCCCAGACGGCGGGGTAGAGGGCGGCCAGGGCGCCGATCTGTCCCAGCGACAGGCCGGCGGTGGCGAACAGCAGGGGGAACAGGCCCCAGGCGAGGCCGTCGTTGAGGTTGTTGACCATGCCGGCCTGCGCCGCCGAGGACAGGGCCGGGTCGCGGTAGCTGACCAGCGCGGCTACTTGCCGGGTGGGCAGGTCGGCGCCGTGGGCGCCGTTCGCGGCGGTGGTGGCTTCGTGGTGGGCGTGGTCGCGGGTCTCTTTGACGAAGAATGTGGACATGCCGAGGCCGAGGGCGGCGTAGGCCAGGCCGAGCAGGAACGGCGCCGGCCGCAGGCCGTGTTCGGCGGCCAGCGCGCCGGTGGCGGCGGCGGTGCCGGCGACGGCGAGGTAGCCGGCGGCTTCGTTGAGGCCCATGGCCAGGCCGCGGCGGCGTGGGCCGGCGAGGTCGATTTTCATGATGACGGTGGTGGACCAGGCCAGGCCCTGGTTGACGCCGAGCAGGACGTTGGCGGCGACGATCCAGCCCCACGACGGCGCCCAGATGATCATCAGGGGGACGGGGAGGCCGATGAGCCAGCCGGCGAGCAGGACGGGTTTGCGACCGTAGCGGTCGGACAGGGTGCCGGCGAAGAAGTTGGTGACGGCTTTGGTGGCGCCGAAGGCGAGGATGTAGGTCAGGGCGGCGGTGTAGGCGGCGAGGTGGAAGTCGCGGTCGGCGAGCAGCGGCAGGACGGTGCGTTCGGAGCCGAGCAGGCCGCCGACGAGGGCGTTGACGGCGACGAGCAGGGTGAACTGGGCGGCGTTGGCGCGGAGCCCGAGCCGCAGGCCGCCGGTTGCGGCGGACTTCGTCATGCGCCTTCCGTCAGTGGGTTGCCGGTGGCCCGGGCCCAGTCGTGGGCGCCGCCGACGAGGACGGTCAGGCCGTGGTGGCCGGCGCGTTCGAGGATCGTGGCGGCGGTCATGGCGCGTTCGCCGTGCCCGCACATGACGGTGACCGGCTCGTCCGGCGCCGCATCCTCCTGGCCGTGGAGGTCGCCGAGTTCGATGTGGACGGCGTCGGGTAGGTGCCCGGCGGCGTACTCGGTGCTCTGTCGGATGTCGAGCACCGGCCCGTCCACCCGGTCGGGGGTGACCAGCCGGGTGGTGGTGAGCGAGCCGCCGGCAGCCTGCCACGCGGTGAGGCCGCCGGCGAGTTCGCCGGCGATGGTCTCGACGCCGATGTTCAGCGCGGGCCAGAGGATGTCGGCGGGGTCCTGGTCGGGGTTGCGGACGATGACGACGGGGACGGCCGGGTCGAGCAGCCAGCCGAGCCAGGTGGCGAACTGTCCCCGGAGCGGGATTGCGAGGGCACCGGGGAGGTGTCCGGCGGCGACGTCGGCCACGGGCCGGACATCGACCAGGACCCCGCCGGCGCCGATGAGCCGCCGGACCGCCGGCACGTCCAACGCAGCGAGGGTGGGCTCGGCGGCGATGAGGTTCGGGCCGCAGCGGTTGGTCTCGGCCAGCCGATCGAAGTACGCCGGGTACGAGCCCAGGATGGCCCTCAGGTAGGCGACAAAGGCGTCGGGGTCCGGTGCGTTCAGCAGCGGGTTGGTCGCCTTCTCGCGGTCGATCGTGGAGGTGCGGGCGGCGCCGGGTGGGGCGGAGCAGAACGACCCGGCGCCGTGGGTGGGCCACACCGCCGTCGCGTCCGGTAGGGCGCCGAGCCGGTGCAGCGAGGCGTACTGCGCCCGCGCCAGCTCGTCGGCGCGGTCGGCGCCGAGCAGGTCGGTGCGCGCGGCCGAGCCGACGATCAGCGACCCGCCGGTGAACACCCCGACGGGCGTGGCGCCGTCCAGGATCAGGAAGGCCAGGTGCTCGTCGGTGTGCCCCGGAGTCGCGAGAGCCTGCAGGGTCAGCCCGCCGAGGTCGACCTCGTCGCCGTCACGCAGCCCGCGGTGGTCGAAGCGGCGGCGCCCGGCGGCGGAGGCGAGGATCGTCGCGCCGTGGTCGGCGGCGAGCTGCCGGGCGCCGGTGAGGAAGTCGGCGTGCAGGTGGGTGTCCGCGGCGTACGCCACCCGCAGCCCGCGCCGTGCAACGACGGCGTGGAGGGTGCGCAGGTCCCGGGGTGGGTCCACGGCCAGGGCGCGGCCGTCGCCCAGATCCAGCAGGTACGCGCTGTTGCCGAGGCCCTCGTCCACCAGCGGGATCAGGTCCACGGGTTCGAGGGTCACGCTTCGCTCATTTGCTCGTCCATCACTGTTACAGTACTCCATGGAAATTAGGAGGATGATGTGGGTGATCCGGCTCGCAAGGCAGAGCTGTTTGATCAGGTGGCGCGCGTCGGCAAGGCGTTGGGCAGCGGCAAGCGCCTGGAACTGCTCGACCTGCTCGCCCAGGGCGAGCGCAGTGTCGAGGCGCTGGCCCGCGCGGCCGGACTCGGTTTGACCACCGCGTCGGCGCACCTGCAGACCCTCAAACAGGCCGGGCTGGTGGCCACCCGCCGCGACGGCACCCGCATCCATTACCGCCTCGCCGGTCCGGACATCGCCGACCTCTGCGTCCGGCTCCGCGATGTGGCCGCCGCTCACCTGGCCGACGTCGCCGCCCACCTCCAGGCGTACCTCGGCTCCGGCGCCGACGTTGACGAGGTGGTCGACCGGGCGGAGCTGCTACGCCGCGCGCAGGCCGGCGACGTCGTGGTGCTCGACGTGCGGCCCGTCGAGGAGTACGCCGCCGGACACATCCCCGGCGCGGTGAGCATCCCGGTCGACCAGCTCGCCGACCGCATCGCCGACCTGCCCGACGGCGTCGAGGTGGTGGCCTACTGCCGGGGCCGGTTCTGCGTGTTCGCCCACGACGCGGTACGCCTGCTCACCGCCCGCGGCCGGGAAGCCCGCCGGCTGGAAGACGGCATGCTGGAATGGCGGCTGGCCGGGCTGCCAGTCGCAGCATGAATGCCGCCGTCCCGAGCATGCCGGCCCACCAGTTGCCCGGCACGCTTGCCGAGGCGCTCCCCTTCTCGGCGTGGGAGTGAGCGGTGGATGCTGGCGCTGACCAGCGCTGGCTCGCCGCGCAGTGGCCGTTCGTCAAGGCCCACCTGCCGGCGACGCCGGCCCGGGTGCTGGAGATCGGGTGCGGCCCGCTCGGTGGTTTCGTCCCGGCGTTGCGGGGCGAAGGGTGTGCGGCGGTCGGGGTGGACCCGGAGGCCCCCGACGAGCCCGGCTACCACCGGATCGGGTTCGAGGACTACCGGCCGCCGCAGCCTGTGGACGCCGTGGTGGCATGCACGTCGTTGCACCACGTCGCCGACCTCGATGAGGTGCTCGACCAGATTCACGGTGCGCTGACACCCGGGGGGCTGGTGGTCGTGGTGGAGTGGGCGCGGGAGCGGTTCGACGAGCCCACCGCCCGGTGGTGCTTCGGCCGCCTCGCCCCGATCACAGACGCCGGGGCGGGCTGGCTGCACCGGCACCGGGACCGGTGGACCGACTCCGGCCTGCCGTGGCAGGAGTACCTGCGGGCCTGGGCCAGCGACGAGGGCCTGCACGCCGGTGAGCAGATTCTCGCCGGCCTGGACGCGCGGTTCCACCGCCGGTTGCGAACCGTTGGGCCGTACTTCTTCGCCGACCTTGCCGACATCACCGAGGCCGACGAGCAGGCCGCCATTGACAACGGAACCATCCAGGCCAACGGTGTCCGCTACGTCGGCCAGCCGCGCTGACCGACCTTCGCCGGTGAGGACACCTGGGCCGGACACCGGAGCATGCGCGGTGACCGGCCGTCGCCCGCGAGTCCCGACGAGACCGCCCCGTTGCCGGGGGTCAGGTTGCGGGTTTGACCGCGCGGAGGCGTTCCACGGTGCCGGCCTTGGATCGGCGGCTGTCCTCTACGACGAAGCCTGCCTGTTCGACCAGCGGCAGCGGGTGGCGGGTCTGGTAGTCCCCGGCGAACCGCAGCGTGACCTTCTCCCACAGGCGTTGCAGCGCCAGGAGAAACCGGTTGGTGGCGGCGACGTGGTCCAGGAGGAGGAGTTGCCCGCCGGGGCGCAGCACCCGGTGCATCTCGATGATCGCGGTCCCGTCATCGCCGACGCTGCACAGCGACAGCGTGCAGACCACGGTGTCGAACGACGTATCGTCGAACGGCAGGTGCTCGGCGTCGGCCTCGGACAGCTCCACCGTCAGGCCGAGGTCGGCGGCGCGCTTCGCTGCGGCGGCGAGCATGACCGGGCTCAGGTCCACCCCGGTCAGCCGGACGCCGGACGGGTAGTGCGGCAGGTTCAGACCGGTGCCGATAGCGACATCGAGCACGTCACCGCGCGCCTGGGCACACACCCAGGGTCGGGCGTCGCGGCCGAACAGCAGCGGTTCCAGGCGGCGCATGTCCCGGTCGTAGCGGGCCGCCATCCGGTCCCACAGCCGGCGGCTGCGGGCGGTCGCGTCAAGAGTCATTGGCATACTCCTTCGGGATGTGGCGTCAGGTGACAGTGCGGCGGTACGCACGCACAGCGAGCGGGACACAGACCGCCGTGATCGCGGTGGCCCACAGCAGCGTCAGGCCGACCTGCCCGGCGACGGTCTGCCCCGCCGACAGGGCGTCGGGGCCGAGGATCAGGCCGCCTACCGCGTTCGCGGTCACGGTGACCGGTTGGTGCGCGGCGAACGGCTGCAGCCACGACGGCATGGTCTGGGTCGGGACGAACACGGCGCTGGTGAAGCCGAGCGGGAACACCACGATGTACACGGCGGCCTGGACCGCCTCCGCGGTGCGGACCAGCAGGCCGACGGCGGCCATCACCCACGACCAGGCGTACCCGAACGCCAACGCGACGGCGACGCCGCCGAGCATGCCGAGCAGGTCGGTTTGCCAGCGGAACCCGATGGCGAACCCGACAACGCTCATGATCGTCAGGGTCAGCGCCGACCGGCACAGGTCGGACAACGTGCGTCCGGCGAGGACGGCCACACGGGCCATCGGCAGCGACCGGAACCGGTCGATGCTGCCCTTGGCGAGGTCGTCGGCCAGGCCCGCCGCCGTCCCAGCACCTGCGAACAGGGCGAACTGGGCCAGTAGACCGGGCACGAGCCAGTTGACGTACCGGTCGCCGGCGGCCGGCGGCAGCGCTCCCTGGACGGCGCCGCCGAAGACGTAGGTGAACATCAGGATGAAGACCACCGGCATGATGCTCGACAACAGCAGCACCCCGGGGAGCCGCACCGTGTGGCGCAGGTTGCGTCGGGTGAGGACCGCGATATCCCGTACGGTGCGGCGCAGCCCCGGCGGGCGCACCACCGGACAGGCGGCCGACGCGGCGGCGCCCATCACGCCGCCTTCCCGCTCGACACGGGTGTGCCGGCGGCGCGGCCGGTCAACGTGAGGAACACCTCGTCGAGGGTCGGCTTGCGCAGACCGATGCGCTCCGGTGCGATACCGGCGGCCTCCAGATCGCGCAGCACGCCGTGCAGCGACCGGGCGCCCAGCGGTGCTGGCACGACGATGGCGCCGCTGTCGCCGCCACGGGGGTCGGCGCCGGCAGCGGTCGGGGCCGCCATTGTCCGGGCGCGGTCGGCGTCGGCCACGCTCAACTCGACCACGGCGGCCCCGACCCGGTCCTTGAGCGATCGCCGGTGCCCTCGCTGACGAGCCGGCCGTGGTCGATCACCGCGATCCGGTCGGCGAGCCGATCCGCCTCTTCCAGGTACTGCGTGGTCAACAGCACCGTCGTGCCCCTGTCGACGAGGTGGCGGATCAGCGCCCACAGGTCCCGGCGGCTGGCCGGGTCGACCGCGGTGGTCGGCTCGTCCAGGAACAGCACCGCCGGCTCTCCGACCAGGGACGCGGCCAGGTCCAGGCGACGGCGCATGCCACCCGAGTAGGTCCGCGCCGGCCGGTCGGCCGCCTCGACCAGTCCGATGCGATCCAGCACGTCGGCCGTGCGTCGCCGCGTCTCCCGCCGGGTCAGGCCGTAGAGCAGGCCGACCATCTCCACGTTCTCCCGGCCGGTGAGGTAGTCGTCGACCGCCGCGTGCTGCCCCGCCAGGCCGATCCGGGCGCGTACCGCGGCGGGGTCGCGGCCCACGTCGACGCCAGCGACCCACGCCGTTCCCGCCTCGAACGGCAGCAGCGTGGCCAGCACCCGGATCAGCGTCGTCTTGCCGGCGCCGTTCGGTCCGAGCAGCCCGTAGGTCACGCCCGCCGGCACCCGCAGCGACAGGCCGTCCAATGCGCGCACCCCGCCGTGAAAGGTCTTGACCAGGCCATCCACCTCGATGATCGGCTCGCCCACGACCCCTCCAGCGCGTATGTCGACTTCGAGATGTAGACGTTAGCGTGTACATG
>Ga0184623_10000592_pt1 | contig 15484 bp, 16 predicted proteins | sample PLM1_100_b1_FD_133138 | JGI IMG/M metagenome (GOLD analysis project Ga0184623, IMG submission 133138) | Groundwater sediment microbial communities from an aquifer in East River, Colorado, USA - PLM1_100_b1 | ecosystem: Environmental > Terrestrial > Soil > Riparian zone | place: USA: East River...
GCCCGCGTTGGCCACGAACGCGCGCAGGTGGTCGTCGGCCGCTGCCCGCCGGCAAGCGTCCTCGAGCACGTCCTCATCGCGGACATCCCCGATCACCGCCTGCGCCCCGGGCAGTGCCGCCATCGCCGCATCGAGCGCGTCGCCGTCGATGTCGATGCCGACAACCCAGGCGCCGTCGTCGGCGAACCGCTGCGCGATCGCGCGTCCGATGCCGCGCGCCGCGCCGGTGACCACCACCCCTGGGGAAGTCACGAGGACGGCACCGCCACGCCCGTCCACTCCTGTGACGACGGCGTCAGTTGGACCACGCGTTCGACCTGGATGCGCTTGTGCACGAGGCGCAGGCCGGCGCCGTCGTCGCGCATGGAGTCGGAGTACTGGCCGATGACCAGCCGCGTGCCGTCCGGGTCGAACATCGTCGCCTGGAAGTACGCACGGGCTCGGACCAGCCCGCCGTCCTCGGGGAAGGCCTGCACGTTGGTGACGACGTGTTTGCTCTGCTCCACCGGCGAGTCCCGGAAGGCCCGGTAAAGGGCGATGAACCCGTCGCGGCCGCGGCGTGTCCCGTCGGCGCGGGTCAGCGCGACGTCGTCGACGGCGAGCGCGGCGAGCGCGTCCAGGTCGCCCTCGTCGACGGCCCGCGCGTACGCGTACAGCAGCTGCGCGGCACGCGCGGAGAGCTCGGCTTGACCCAATAAACAACTCATTTCGCCGTCTGCCCGCCATCGACGGGGACGGTCACACCGGTGACGAATCCGGCGTCGTCGCTCGCCAGGAACGCGATCACTCCGGCGATCTCCTCCGGCTGCGCGGCCCGACCAAGTGGGATCAGCGTCATGAAGTTCGCCATCAGGTCGGCGATGTCCGCGCCCGGGTCGCGGCCGAAGAACTGCGGCAGCATCGGGGTGTCGACCGGTCCCGGGCAGATGACGTTGACCCGGACGCCGTCCGGAGCGCCGACGAGCGCGAGCGCCCGAGAGTACGCGACGAGGGCGCCCTTGGTGAGCGAGTACAGCGGGCTGAACGGCGAGCCGACCAGCGCCGAACTCGACGCCGTCATGGTCACCGAGCCCTTGCCGCCGGCGCGCTTGAGCAGGTCGAAGCCGACGGTCGTGGCGTAAAAGGCGCTCTTCATGTTGACGTCGCAGTTGCGCTGCCAGTCGCTCTCGGAGATGTCGATGCCTGCCGGGCCGGGCATGCCGACCTGGTGATGCAGGACGTGCAGGACGCCGTGCTGATCCTCGATGCGGCCGAACAGCGCCCGCAGGTCGTCGACGCTGGTCGCGTCGACCTGCTCGGGCTGCGCCTGGTGCCCGGCAGCGAGGATCTCGTCGGTGACGGTCTTAGCGGCGTCCGCGCTCAGGTCGACGACGTGAACGTGGGCGCCCTCGGCGGCGAGGCGGTGGCAGATGGCGCGGCCCATGCCGGATCCGCCACCGATGACGGCGGCGATGCGGCCTTCGAATCGACGTGTCACGTGTGTGCACCTTCCCGTGCGTTGGACGTGGTTTGGTGGGGCGTCGCGCCCGGGGCTGCGGGACCGCCCCGCCCGTCGCCGGGCATCTTGCGGGAGTCGTGGCTGGCGGCGATCGCGACCGGGCGCACCTCGAGGACGACCCGCTTGGGGCTGTCCAGCAGGCGCGCGAACGCCTCGGAGCCACTCGTGGCGTGCTTGGCCGCGAACCTAGGCAGGAACCAGCGCTTGATTTCCTCGTCCGCGTGCACGAAGGCGACGCCGCGCACCGCGAGCATGCGCCGACCCGGCAGGTCCGTCCCCTTGCTGGACACCACGACCGTCACTCGCGGGTCGGCCTTGATCGCCTCGGCGTGCGCTCGGCCGGTCACCGCCGTGAGCCAGAAGCGATCATCGGCGTAGAGGTAGCTCATCACGACGCCACTGGCCCAGCCGGCCTGGGAGAAGACGAACGTGCACTCTCCCTGCACCTCGAGCAACTCCGCACGGTCGTCGGCGTCCAGCCTGAGCGTGCGCAGGTCCTCGAGGTCGTCGATGCCTATCCTGCCCATCTCAATCTCCATCCGGCGCGGTCAGCGCCGCTGGTCGAAGGACCGACCGAGCAGCTCGGAGACGATGCGAATCCGCTGCATCGTGGGAGTTCCCCCAGCCACAGCCCAGCCGTGCGCGTCGCGGTGGAGGCGCTCGATGCCGTACTCCTCCGTGTAGCCGTTGCCGCCATGCAGCTGCATAGCGAGGTCGGTGACGCGCTTGGCCATCTCGTTGGCCGTGCACTTGGCGACGGAGACCTCGAACGTGTCGGGCAGCCCGCTGCCAGCGTTGTGCGCCGCCCGGAAGAGCAGCTCGCGCGCGGCCTCCACCTGCAGGACCATGTCGGCCAGCGTCATCTGCACGGCCTGGAACTCGATCAGCGGCTTCCCGAACTGGCGGCGCTCCTGCACGTACGAGACCGTGCGGTCCAGCGCAGCCTGGCCGATCGCGAGGCTCATCGTCGCGTTGCCCAACCGCTCGATCGAGAACGCGGTGAACAGCCTGCGGAACCCGCCCGCGGGCACCAGGAGGTTCTCTTCTGGCACCTCGACGTCGTCGAAAATGACGTCTGCCGAAGGGATCCCGCGAAATCCCATGAGCCGCTCCTGCGCGCCGAAGCTGACTCCCGACCGGCTCGCCTCGACGATGAGTGCGCCGATGCCCTTCGAGCCGGGCTCGTCGCCCAGCCGTGTGTAGACCAGGTAGAGGTCGGCTTCTCCACCGTTGGAGATCCAGCGCTTGGCGCCGTTGAGCGTGTACGTCCCGTCGGAGTGCTTCGCGCGGGTGGTCATGTCGGTGGCCGCGGAGCCGGCGTCCGGCTCGGAGATCGCCACCGCCATCGTCACCTCGCCGCGGATTATGGCCGGGAGGAAGCGCTCGCGTTGCTCCTCGGTGCCGAGCAGGTTGACGACCTGGGCGGGCCCGGTGTTGGCCTCGAAGACCTGGAAGGCGGCTGGGCGGCACTCTTTCGCGAGCTCCTCGACGACGACGAGGGCGTCGATCAGGGGTTGCCCGGCGCCACCGAAGCGCTCCGGGAGGCTGATGCCGAGGAATCCCAACGATCCCAGGTAGCGCCGTTCCTCAAGGGACACCGGCGTGCGAGTCTCGTCCCATTTCGCCGCGAGTGGCGCATACCGTTCCTTGGCCACCGCCGCCGCGAGCCCGCGGATCTCCCGGAGGTCGTCTGACTCATGCGTCATGCCATCCCGCCTTCCCTCTCCATGCGAAACATGGTATTCATAGTCATGGTTATCCCGTCAAGGGGTGAAGGGTAGCGCCCAAGCTCAGACAGGTCAGACAAGGAATGAGGGACACATGGCTCGAGCCGTCATCGTCGACGCGGTGCGCTCGCCAATGGCGCGCGGCAAGGCGTCCGGAGCGCTGGCCGGCCTGCACCCGGTCGACCTGCTCGCGCAGGTGCTCACCGCTCTCGTGAACCGCAACCGCCTCGACCCGGGGATCGTCGACGACGTCCTCATCGGCTGCGTGAGCCAGGCGGGCGAGCAGTCGGCGACGCCGGGCCGACAGGCCTGGCTGGCCGCCGGCTTCCCGACGCAGGTGCCCTCGGTGACCATCGAGCGCAAATGCGGCTCCGGCCAGCAGGCGATCGAGTTCGCCGCCGCGGGCATCGTCGCCGGCACCTACGACATCGTCGTGGCCGGCGGTGTGGAGTCGATGAGCCGCGTGCCCATGGGCTCGGCCCGGATGGACGGCGATCCGTTCGGCCCCAGGGTCCGTGAGCGGTTCCCCGACCTGGTGCCGCAAGGCATCTCCGCCGAGTTGGTGGCCGACAAGTGGCACCTGTCGCGGGCCCAACTGGACGAGTACTCCGCGCGCTCCCACGCCCGGGCCGCCGCCGCGCGCGCTGACGGGTCGTTCTCGGCGGAGATCGTTCCCGTCGAGGTCCCCGGGGCTGACCGAGCCGGTGGCGGACGGATGGTGGCCGACGACGAGACGATCCGAGCGGGGACAACGCCGGCGCGGCTGGCCGAGCTCCAGCCGGCATTTGCGACGGACGCCAACCGCGCTCGCTTCCCCCACCTGGACTGGAAGGTCACGGCGGGGAACTCCTCCCAGATCACCGACGGCGCGAGCGCCCTCCTGCTCATGAGCGAGGACAAAGCCGCCGAGCTGGGGCTGCGGCCGCGGGCGCGGATCATCGCGTCCGCCGTCGTTGGCGATGACCCGACGCTGATGTTGACCGGCCCGATTCCGGCGACACAGCGGGTTTTGGACCGCTCGGGCATCAAGCTCGGCGACATCGACACGGTCGAGCTCAACGAGGCGTTCGCCTCGGTGCCGCTCGCCTGGCAGGCCGACCTGGGGGTCTCCGACGACCGGCTCAACCCGCGCGGCGGCGCCATCGCGCTCGGCCATCCACTCGGCGCCTCCGGCGCTCGGCTCATGACCACGTTGATCAACTACTTGGAGCAATCCGGCGGCCGGCTCGGACTGCAGACCATGTGCGAGGCCGGCGGCATGGCCAACGCGACCATTCTCGAGATCATCCGCTAGGAACGAGCAGACATGGACCTTGATAGCGGCAGCGCATTAGTGACCGGCGGCGCGTCTGGGCTCGGCTTGGCGACGGTCCAGGCTCTGGTGTCGCGCGGCGTGCCCACGGTGATCGTCGATGTCTCCGAGCAGGCCGGCAAGGAGGCCGCGGCCTCGCTCGGGGACCTGGCGCATTTCGCGCTGGCCGACGTCACCGACCCGCATGCGATCGACGCGGCATTGGACGCGGCAGAGGAGCGTGGCCCGATCCGCGCCCTGGTGCACTGCGCCGGCAAGGGCGGAACGGTGCGTCTCGTCGAGCGCGACGGCAGCCCGGGCTCGCTCGAGACGTACGAGGCCCTCGTCCGCCTCAACCTCATCGGCACGTTCAACGTGCTGCGGCTCACCGCAACTCGCATGGTCCGCAACGAGCCGGTCGACGACGAGCGCGGAGTGTGCGTCCTCACCGCATCCGTCGCCGCATGGGAAGGCCAGGTCGGGCAGCTGCCGTACGCCTCCGCCAAGGCCGGCGTCGTCGGCATGACCCTGGTGGCGGCGCGGGACCTCGCCAACAAGCTCGTCCGAGTGTGCACGATCGCGCCCGGAGTCTTTGACACGCCGATCCTCAGCCGCTTCTCCGACGAGATCCGCGCCAACCTGGCGTCCGCCGTCCCGCACCCGTCCCGCCTCGGCCGTCCCGACGAGTACGCGCGGCTTGCCCTGCACATCCTCGACAACCCCATGCTCAACGGCGAGACGATCCGGCTCGACGGCGCCATCCGCATGCCCCCGCGCTGACCCGCTGACCGATCGAGGAGCGTCATGGGCGACACCGTTCGGACAGAGGTCCTCGACGGCATCCTGGTCATCACCATCAACCGGCCTGAGGTGCGCAATGCGATCAACACGGCGGCCGCGGAGGGCATCGCCGCCGCAATCGACGAGCTCGACGCCCGTACGGACCTAGCCGCCGGTGTGATCACCGGCGCCGGAAAGTCCTTCTGCACCGGCATGGACCTCAAGGCCTTCCTCGCCGGCGAGCGGCCCTCCGTGCCGGAGCGGGGCTTCGCGGGCATCGTCGAGAAGCCGGCGGAGAAGCCGATGATCGCCGCGGTGGAGGGCTACGCCGTCGCCGGCGGATTCGAGATCGCCCTGGCCTGCGACATGATCGTCGCGGCCGAGGACGCGGTGTTCGGGCTCCCCGAGGTCAAGCGCGGCCTGGTCGCGGCCGGCGGGGGCCTGCTCCGGCTGCCCGCCCGCGCGCCCTACCAGCTGGCCGTCGAGTGGGCGCTGACCGGCGCGTTCATCCCGGCTGCCCGGGCGGCGGAAGTCTTCCTCGTCAACCGGCTCACGCCCAAAGGGGAGGCGCTGCAGACGGCCCTGGAGATCGCGCTGGCGATCGCGGCCAACGGCCCGCTAGCGGTTCGCGCGACCAAGCGCATCCTCGCCGAGTCGCGCGAGTGGCCAGCGGCGGAGGCGTTCGACCGGCAACGGGTGATCAACGAGCCAGTGCGCGGCTCGGCGGACGCCCGGGAGGGTGCCCGAGCGTTCGCCGAGAAGCGCGAGCCGCGCTGGCGCGGCGCCTGAAGGTCGCCCAGACATCACAGCGGGCAGAGGTGCTGTCGGGGGTACCTGGCACCATCGGCTCCGTGATCCGACCGGCCGGCAGCAGTCGACGGGCCATCCGCGCGGCGATAGCCCGTGATGGCAGCCGTGGTGGTTGCTGATGGGCGTCCACGCCTTCGTCGACGAGGCCAAGCGCCCTGGCTACCTGATCGTGGCGGCGCTTGTGTCGCCGACGGATCTCGCCGACGCGCGCCGGGCACTGCGGAGCTTGCTGCTCGGCAACCAGCGGCGCATCCACTTCAAGGACGAACGGGAGGCAAGGAAGCGGCAGATTCTCAAGGTCGTGGTCGGCCTACCGCTCACCGTGCGGGTCTATGCCTGCGCAACCTCACCCAGCGAACTCGAGGCTCGAAGAGCCTGTCTCCGGCAGCTCATCCCCGATTTGGCCGCCGTTGGCGCGGCCCGGCTCGTCATCGAGCGCGACGACTCACTTCTCGTCCATGACCGCCAGACGCTATACGACGCGGTTGAAAAGGCCGGCTGCCGCTACACGCTCACTTACCAGCATCTTCGAGCCTATGAGGAGACCCTCCTGTGGGCCGCCGACACGGTGGCATGGTGCTGGTCGCACGGCACGGGCTGGCAGCGTCACGTCCAGGCGATCGTCGAGCAGATCATCGAGGTGGGCTGACATACGCGAAACCCGGCTCACCGGTCGTCCGGCCGGCTGCCGGGTTCACTTCCGTGGGCTACTGCCACTCGGCTGTGCCAGGATCGCACAGCTGCCGAAGCGGCGGCAACTCCGCGCTCCGCCGGAGGTCGGTGGGCTCGGCGGTCGCCCTCCGCTTCACTCGGGGTCTGGGAAGCGCGGTGGGCGCTTGTCCAGAAACGCAGATGCGCCCTCGACCATGTCCGCACTGCCCACGGCCTGCAGCAGCATCCCGATCCCCGTGCTGAACGAGTCGCGGGCGGCGTTCCACCAGATGTTGGAGCTCACCTTGGTGATCTCCAGGTAGCGCGGGCTCAGCGCCGCGAGCTCGTCGCACCACTGCATGACGGTGTCCTCGAGCAGCGCGTCGTCGACCACCTCGTTGACCAGCCCTAGGCCGAGCGCCTGGTCGGCGGTGTAGCGACGACAGAGCATCGAGAGCTCCTTCGCGCGCTTCTCGCCGATCTGGACGCCCATGACGTTCGTGGCGCCGGTCACCGGAGCGCTGCCCACCCGGGGTCCGGTCTGGCCGAAGGTCGCTGACCTCGCCGCGACGGCCAAGTCGCAGGCGACGACGAGTTCGTTCCCCCCACCGGCCGCGGCGCCGTTCACCGCGGCGATGACCGGGCGCGGGCAGGTCCGTACGGCATCGAAGAGCCGCAGCGACGCGGCGTACAGGCCACGCATCTCCCCCGTCGTCGGGGAGCTGAGCTTCGCCAAGGACCCCCCCGCGCAGAAGCTGCCGCCGGACCCGGTGATCACCACCGACCGGGCGGTGGCAGCGTCATCGAGCGCGTCCGCAACCGCATGGGCCATCGCCGCGTCGTACGCGTTGCGCCGCTCCGGGCGGTTCAAGAGGATCCACAGGGCGGACGCTCGGCGCTCGATGATCACGTCGGCCATGCAGGTCTCCTCCTCCGATGCCTGGCACGGCGCTGGATGGTCTGTCCCACGTGTCGTAGGTAGACCGGAAAGAGGTATAGCCGGATGATTGATGCCGAGCGGCAGCATCGCCCGCAAGATTCATGGTAATGTTTCACAGGGATAGGAACCCTGTCAACTGCGGCGACTGCGGCGACGCCACCCGGCCTACGCCGGTCTCTAGAGGAAGAGGGACGTTGGCATGACTGCTGATTACGGTTCGTCATCGCCCAACGGCGCCCAGCGGCCACCGAAGGCTGCCATGCTCGTCGCCCAGCGCATCATGCGCGACGTGGTCGCCGGCGGGCTCAAGCCCGGCGATCTCCTCGCTCCCGAGCGCACCATGCTGGAGAAATACCAGACCGGCCGAGGCACGCTTCGCGAGGCTCTGCGCCTGTTGGAGTTCCAAGGCGTGATCGCCCTCAAGCCCGGCCCCCGCGGCGGCCCCGTGCTCCAGAGCCCCAACGCTTCCCATCTCGCCAGCACGCTCGTGCTGCTCATGCAGCTCAAGCAGGCGCCGTTCCGCAGCATCGTCGAGGTGCGCACCGCCATGGAGCCCATGATCAGCCGGCTGGCGGCCGAGCGGATGGGCGACGAGGCGCTCGGGGAGCTCTCCAAGACCATCGACCAGATGCGCGAGAACCTCGATAACCAGGACATCTTTCTCGATGCCAACAAGCGCTTCCATGACATCATCGCGTGGTCGTCGGGCAACCCGTTGTTCGGCTACATCGTCGACTCGCTTCTCGGCATCCTCGACGGCACGATCATCGGCATCGACTACCCGGGGCACCGCCGGGTCGCGATCCTCAAGGCGCACGACGAGATATTCCAGGCGCTCAGCTCGCGGGACCCGGCCGCCGCCGAGGACCGCATGCGCGAGCACATCGACGCCTACGTCCGCTACGCCGAGCGGAAGTTCCCCGAGTTGATGGACCAGGTGGTCCGCTGGGACCGGATGATGCCGTGAGGATGAGGGTGCGCCGGGACCCCCGGCCGGCGCACCGTGGCCTCCTAGACGAGCGCCGCCTCGCCGAGGAACGCCCGAAGCACCGACGAGTGGGAGCGGGCCGTGGCAGCGGGCCCGGCGAAGACGACCTCGCCGCGCGCGACGATCACCACGTCGTCGGCCACCTCGAGGCCTACCTCGGCATTCTGCTCGACCATGAGGATGCCGATACCTGAGTCGGCCATCGCCCGGGCGCTCTCGGCGATCGAATCGACCACAGCGGGCGCCAGCCCCATCGACGGCTCGTCGAGCAGCATCACCCGCGGTTGCGACATCAGCGCGCGGCCGAAGGCCAGCATCTGCTGCTCGCCACCGCTGAGGAGACCGGCGGCTCCGGAGCGGCGATCGGCCAGGATGGGGAACATCGCGAACACTTGCTCGAGCACTGCGGCCTGGCCGTCCCCCTTGGGCGCGGTATAGCCGCCCAGTTTGAGGTTCTCCAGCACGGTGAGCGGCGCGAAGACTCGCCGTCCCTCCGGCACCAGCACGACGCCCTTGCGCACGACCTTGTGCGCCGGCAAGCCGACGATCGGCACGCCGTCGAGGATCACTTCGCCGGACTCCGGGCGGTGCAGGCCCGCCACAGCTCGCAGCGTCGTCGTCTTGCCCGCGCCGTTGGCGCCGAGCACCAGGGTGATGCGCCCCGGAGCCACCGAGAGGCTGATGCCGCGCACGGCCGGCACCTTGCCATAGCTGACGTGCAAGTCCTTGATCTCAAGCATGCTCGTCCCCCCGGTCGCGCTCGCCGCCGCCAGCTTGTCGGTCCGCTGCTTCGCGCCACCTCTTACCGATGTACGCCTCCTGGACAGCGGGCTCGCGCACGACGGAGGCCGGCGAGCCCTCGGCGATCATCTTGCCGAAGTTCATGACGAAGACGTAGTCGCAGGTGTCGAGCATCATCTGGACGTCGTGCTCGACGAGCAGTTGTGTCAGGCCTTCGCTGCGCAGGTCCTTGAGCAGCTCGGAGATCTCGCGCCGCTCGCCGTGGCTCATGCCGGCGGTCGGCTCGTCGAGCAGCAGCAGGCGCGGACCCATCGCGATGGCCCGGGCGATCTCGACCCTGCGCTGGGTGCCATAGGACAACTCCCCGGGGCGAAGCTTCTCCAGCCCGGCCAGCCGAGTCCGCTCGATGGCCTCACTCACTCCCGCGGAGGGGGTCCGGGTGGGGCGCAGCCGGCGCAGCAGCGGCGAGCCGTTCGCCGCTGCGGCGCCGTGTAGGTCCTGGCCGAGCTGGACGTTCTCGAGCACGGTAAGACCAGTGAGGAGTCGCACGGTCTGGAACGTCCGCGCGACGCCCTTGCGGGCGACGTTGGCTGGCGAGACGTTGTGGAACTCCTCGCCATCGAAGATCAGGCCGCCTCTGGTCAGCGGGACGAGCCGGGTGAGGGCGGCCAGGAGCGTGCTTTTGCCCGAGCCGTTGGGGCCGAGGATTCCGAAGATCTTCCCCGGTGTGAGCGCGAACGACAGCCCGTCGACCGCCTTGATGCCGCCGTAGTGCACAGCCACGTCACGGGCCTCGAGCACTGGCCGCGGGTCCACCGCGTCCGGCGCGGAAATGCGCTCGACCGCGGCGGTCATCGCTGCCGCTCCACTGGCGATTCCTGCGCGAGCTCCTCGAGCACGGCGAGATCCTCCTCATCGGCTCCGTGGTCCTCGACGACATCAGCCGCGCCTGCAGCGGCCAGCTCCTTCAATCGCCGTCGCTGCTGGATGCCGCGATAGGCATCGGTCACGAGGCCGAGCACGCCACCGGGAACCCAGATGGCCGCGAGGGCCACGATGGTGCCGTAGATGATCTGCTGCCACTCGCCGACGACGGCGAGGATGCTGGGCAGCCAGGTGAATACGACCGCTCCGATCAAGGCGCCGAGCCAGGACTTGGCGCCGCCGATGATGATCATCGTCAGCGCGAGCACCACGAGGCCGAACCCGATGTCGGCGGGTCCCACGGTGGTGCGCAGCAGCACATTGATCGCGCCTGCGCAACCGCCGAGCAGTCCACTGACCACGAACGCGGCCTGCCGGTAGCGCCGGACGTTGATGCCCATGGCCGCAGCCAGTTCCGGGTCGTCGCGAACGGCCTCCACGCGCCGGCCGATCCGGCCACGCTCGCTCGCGGCGAGCAGCAGGACCACGATCAGCGTGACGCCGATGATCTGCGCCATCGAAATGTCGGCGATGACACCGAAGAGGCCGGTCGGCCCGCCGGTCAGCTCGCCACCGTTCGTCGTGACCACGCTGAGGATCAGGTCGAAGGCCACCGTGGCCATGCCGAGATAGAGCCCGCCCAGCCGATGCAGCAGGAGCGCCAGCAGCCAGCCGACGAAGCTGGCTAGCAGTGCCCCAGCGGCAATGGCAAGCAACGCGGGCGCCTCCCACCGGATCACGACGATGGCCGCGGTATAGGCGCCGATGGCATACGACCCCACGCCGGCGAAGGAGAACACTCCCATCCGCAGGGGAACCTGCACGCTCAGCGCCAGCAGCAGACCCACGAAGGTGGACTGCACCAGCACCAAGTTCGCGTCATACCAACCGCTCATGCCCGCCGCACCTCCCGGCGGCCGAACAGTCCTTCTGTCTTGAAGAGAAGGACGAGCAGGATCAGCCCGAACGACACCGCGTCGACCCACAGACCTGACGTTTGGGTGAGGACCACGGTCTCGGCGAGGGCCAAGACGTACGCCCCGACAATCACGCCGGCGATGCTTCCCACGCCGCCCAGGATGATGATGGCGAACGCCTTGAGGATCAGCGCCTCACCGCTCTCCGGGGTGATCGCCCCGAGGTTGTAGGTGAGCAGCACGCCCGCCAGCCCGGCGAGCCCACCGGCGACAAGCATCGTGAGCAGGGCGAGCCGGCGCCGGTCGACCCCCATGATCGAGGAGACCTCCGAGTCGACCCCAATCGACCGTAGCGCCAGGCCATTGCGGGACACCTGCAGCCAACGCGCGAGGCCTAAGCCGAGCACGAGGGCCAAGACGATGACGAGGATCTGGATGTTGGTGACGCGGAGGTCGCCAAGAACGTACGTCGTGGCCTTGAAGCTGCTCCCGGTGAAGCCGAACGGGTTGCTCTTGGTGTTCTCCTGCGCGATCGCCAGCGGGACGATGGCAACGCCGATGCCCGCGATGAGGATCTGCATCTCGGCTGTTCGATGGTCTTTAGCCCGTCTCAAGATCGGTTCGAACGCGAACACCTGGACCGCCAGCGACAACGCGGCTCCGACCAGGGTCCCGATCGCGATCACGGCCACCATCGGCAACCGCACGTTGTTCACGATGAGGTAGGCGGCGAACGCCGAGAACATGAAGATCGACCCGTGGGCGAAGTTCAGGATGCCGATCGTCCCCCACGCGAGGCTCATGCCCAGGGCGAACAGCAGATAGATGGATCCCAGGGCGACCGCGTTGACGAGGTCTTGCAACATCGGCGACTCACACTCCTTCGCCGTCGGTCCGACCGGTTCGGTGGCGGCCCCGCCGTGGGGCCGCCACCGATCTGTGCGTTCATCAGTAGTAGTACCGTCGCGAGCACCGGTCTACGGGGTGATGAGGACCTCCTTCGTCCCGTCCCACTGGACGACCACGCCGGGCAGCCGTAGGTCGTTGCCCTCGAACTTGAGCTCACCCATGGCGCCGGTGAAGCCGGTTGCGGCCACCTTGTCCAGACCCTGCTGGATGGCGGTCCGGTCCGCGTTGCTGGCCTCCTTGACGGCCCGGGCGAGCCACCACGCGGCGTCGTAAGCCTCGGCCGAGTAGTTCAACGGGGTCTCGCCAGGGAACTTCTTCTGGTAGGCCGCGACGAACTTCTCCGACGGCTCGGTCTTGTTGAGCGCGCTGTAGTCGACCGGCCAGACCATCCCCGCGCCGTCGGGCCCGGCCGGCTTGAGGTTGCCGGCGCTGGCGCCGGAGTTGCCGAGCACCGGCCCGCTGTAGCCGGCCTGCCGCAGTTGCTTCATCGCCGTCGGGTTCGAGGCACCCACGAGGAGGAGCGCCACGGCGTCCGGCTTGCTGCTCAGCACCTGGGAGATCGGCGCGGTGAAGTCCTGGGTCGTCATCTGCGTGCCGATGCTGGACAGGACCTGGAAGCCGGAGTCCGCGCCCATGGCCGGGATCGTCTGCTCCGCGATCTCCTTCAGGGTCGGCGACCAGGCGGCGTAGACAACGCCGATCGACTTGATGTTCTGCGACTTCACCCAATCGGTGAGCTTGGGGTAGTAGCTGCTCATCGGCGGCGTGGCGCGGTACGTGTAGTCGCCGATCACCACACCCTCGCTGCCGGCCTGGGTGAAGACGATCGGGAGCTTGCTTTTCTCAGCGATCGGAGCCAAAGCGACGGCCTCGTTGCTCGACACGGAGCCGAACACTGCCGTGACGCCCTTGTCAGCGACAGCGGAGGCCAGCTTGCTGGCGGCTGTCTGGGCGTTCCCCGCAGTGTCCTCGGTGGTCAGCACGATCTTCGTGGCGCCGAGGAACTTCTGCGCGTTGATCTCCTCAATCGCTACCTCGTAGCCCTTGTTGGCTGCGAGCCCGGCGAAGGCCGCTGGGCCCGTCTCCGGGTTGATCGAAACGACCTTGAGCTCGGCCGGCAGCACGCCGCTCGACGTGCTGGCCTCGTTGGAGCTGGAGCCGCACGCTGAGAGGCCCGCCACTGCCCCCGCGCAAAGCATGGCGGTAGCGACCCGCACGAGTCGGCTGCGCCGGTATCCGTTCATCCCGTCCTCCAAGAACATGTGACTATCATGCGCATCATTGGCATGATGAAGCATCACGTTAGAGGGCTGTAGCGAGCTTGTCTAGGGTTCGGAGCGGACTTCCCACCTGATCGCCTCTACGACCGCGACGACGGCGACAGCACGCGCAGCAGGGCGAGCCGGCCGCCGAGGACGATCTGGGCTGTCCGCGAGGGCCGCTGCGGGCTCGAGCCGGTCGTTGGCATAGGCCGATCCGCATCCGATCGTCAGTCGTCGCTGCACCGTGATCCACCTCGGCCGTGCGGATAGGGTTTGACACCGTCGGAATCTAGGATAACCATTATCACGCTGACAGGACGAGAGCGAGACCCTAGGTGGGTAGGCATGGTTGCTGACGGACACGCGCCGATCGTGGACTTCGACCACAACTCCGAGGCCCACTCGGCCGACCCCGTCGGGTCGTATCGAGCGCTGCGCGAGAAGTGCCCGGTCGCCTGGACGGAGGCGCATGACGGCTACTGGATCATGTCCAGCTACGACGCGGTCTTTGAAGCGGCCCGCGATGACGAGGTCTTCTCCTCCGCCCGCAACTCCTACGGCGGCGAGGGGCTCTCGGTCGTGATCCCGAAGACGCCCATGCACCTGCACATACCCATCGAGATCGACCCGCCGGAGTTCCGGAAATACCGCCGGCTGATCAACCCGATCACCGCGCCGGCCGCGATCGAGCGAATGCACGACCTGGTCACGAAGTACGCGACCTGGTTCATCGACGAGGTCATCGAGGCCGGCCAGTGCGACCTCGCCCAGGTGATCGGCGTGCCGTCGATCGTGACAGTGGACTGGTTGGGGCTCCCTGTCTCGGACTGGATGCTGTACTCCCGTGCGCACCACGCCGTGCTCGCGGCCGTCCCGGGCAGCGAGGAGTACGTGCACGCGACCACGGTGCTGTTCCCGTACGTGTCCGGTCAGATGCGCGAGGTCATCGCCGCGCGCCGGGCTGAGCCGCAGGAGGACGTGATCAGCTACCTCGTGGCGCAGGAGGTGAACGACCGGCCGATCACCGACGAGGAGGTTTTCTCCATCGTCGAGCTGCTGCTCGCCGGCGGTGTCGGCACGACAGCCTCACTGGTCAGCCAGACGCTGGTCTGGCTGTACGAGCACCAGGAGGTCCGCCGCGATCTCCAGGAGCACCCGGAGAAGCTCGAGCGCGCCGTCGAGGAGTTCCTCCGCTACTTCTCGCCGACCCAGGCGCTGGCCCGCACGGTCGCCAAGGACGCGGACTTCCACGGCTGCCCCATGCACAAAGGCGACCGGGTCCTGCTCGCGTGGGCGGCGGCCAACCGCGACGCCAGCCAGTTCGAGGAACCGGACGCGATCAACATCGACCGCTGGCCCAACCGGCACACCGCATTCGGGGTGGGGGTTCACCGCTGCGCGGGTTCGCACCTCGGCCGGGCCATGGCGCGCGAGCTGCTCGGCCAGATCCTCGAGCGCATGCCCGACTACGTCGTCGACCTCGAGCAGCTGGAGCCGTACCCACACCAGGGCACCAACACCGGGTGGCAGCGCATCCCCGCCACCTTCACACCGGGCGAGCGGCGCGGCCCCGCCCTCGACCTGGGCTAAGAGCCTGTTCCGGAACAGGCTCTAAGCGACGCCCGACAGCCATCCGCGCCGGCCCAAGAGGAGACAGCGACATGGCAACGCCGCTGAGGATCGTCGTCCTGGTAAAGCACGTCCCCGATGTGTCGGGCGACCGATCGTTCGCCGCGGACCACACAACCGTCCGCGCAGACGTCGACGGCGGACTCTCGGAGCTGGACGAGTACGCGGTCGAGCAGGCGCTGAAGGTGGTGGAGGGCGGAGCCGACGGCGTCGTCACCTACCTCACCATGGGGCCGGCGAAAGCCCGCGACGCGCTGCGAAAGGCGTTGTCGATGGGTGGTGACGGCGCGGTCCACGTCCTCGACGATGCCCTGCATGGCTCGGACGCGTCTGCGACCTCCCTGGTGCTGGCCGCGGCGATAGAGCGGGCGGGATTCGATCTGGTGTTGTGCGGCATGGCCTCCACCGACGCGGGGA
>Ga0184623_10000594_pt1 | contig 15423 bp, 15 predicted proteins | sample PLM1_100_b1_FD_133138 | JGI IMG/M metagenome (GOLD analysis project Ga0184623, IMG submission 133138) | Groundwater sediment microbial communities from an aquifer in East River, Colorado, USA - PLM1_100_b1 | ecosystem: Environmental > Terrestrial > Soil > Riparian zone | place: USA: East River...
CGCCACGGGAAGACCGCCATTCACGGCACGCATCAACTGAAAGGGTGGAGTCACGGTGCCGTCGGTCACGGTGTACGTGATGCAGGTGAGGCGCACAACCGGCGCGCCGGGCTGAAAATTGACGGGAGGAATAATGATCAAAGGAATGATGGTGCCGGTCTGAAACAAGGTGATTGTCCGGGCGCCGGCGTTGAACCCCGCCACGGAGCCCGTGAAAACGCCGTCGATGGAGACCGCCTGCCCGACCGCGAGATCGGATGGGAGCGCGCAGGTCGCACAGAGCGTGATCGTGTCGCCATTTATGTAAGGGGCGCCCAGCGTGCCGATCTGCAGGTCCATGGTCATGACACTGATCGAGTCGGGCCCAGCATCGGCTCCAGCCGGAGCGTTGTCCACGGCGTTCATATGCTGGGCGCATCCCGCCAGCGCGCCGGCCGTCGGGTTGCCATATCCCGCCATGCGGATATCCCGGGCCATCAAATCAAGGGCCATGCGGACGTTTTGCTGGACCTGGACGGTCTGATCCATCGTGACACTGACCATGTGACTGCTGCTGAGCACGGCGAAGGCGGCCAGCGTGACGATCGAAAAGATCGCCACAGAGACCATCAGCTCGATCATGGTGAAACCGCTGGTCTTGAGAAGCCTGCTCATAGCGGCGCCACAAAGGTGCGCATCTCAACTCTCGGGTTCCGGAGGCCCGTGGAATACGTGATCGAGACCGTGATCTGAACCTGTTGCAAGGCCGGCGTGCCGGGGTCGAGCACGGAATCGACCCTCGCGACCGCGCCGGGGAGCAAGAGGGTACCGTCGGCATTCGTCGCCTTGAGCCGAGCCCGCCACTGGTCATAATCGCCGCTGGCGGTCAGGTTGTTCGCCACGATCGCCATCCCCGGCGTCTCCCCGCCGGCGTTGGTGCATAAGGTAGCGGCTGTATCGCTGCAGGCCACGATACCGTCGTACACAAACGTTCCGCCAACAATGGGCGTCGAGTTCGCCGGCGAATTGTACCGGATGCGCTCGAGCATTTCCGCGGTGAGGTTCGTCGCATAGTTCATCCTTCGGGCGTCCACATTCCGGGAGATCGCAGTGTCTTGCATCGCCGCAATGGCGAGAAGCCCGATCGCCAGATAGACCGACGCGAACATCACCTCGATCAGGGTGAACCCCCGCTCGCCCTGATTCGCTCCTTCTTGTCCTGTCGCACGCACGCGCATCATGGCATTTCCTAGAGCCCGGCGCAGGTCGCGGAATAGCACCACGTGCTCTTCCCCGATGGCGCAATTACGACCCGATAGTTCAGGTTTCGTTCGTTTCTGAAATTGAACACCTGAGCGTTCGCAACCGCACAGCCCGTGTAGGCGCCGGTGTTCGCGATGCAAAGATTATTGACATTTGTTCCCGTGAATTGCCGTATCCCCACCTGGCTGAATTGCACATCCTGCGGGGAGGTGACCGCACCGTTGCTGGCATCGGTCAAGGCGATCAGGGAATCAAGGGTCACGACGGGCATCAGATCGACCCCCGTGGTGCTGTTTCGGAAGAATACCGTCACCCGATTGAGCGTAGTGTTGGCCGTCGTCCCCGGACATGGTGTAGTTAGATAGCACACCGTGACGGTCACGTTCGTCCCCTGGTTGATGGCGCCTACTCGCGCCAAGTTAATGCTGCCTGCGACCAACGCCGTCGCATCCTTCAGTTTGGCTTTACTGTTCCAGGCCAAGTATTCCGGTATGGCGAACGCCGTCAGAATGCCGACGATCGCGACCACCACCATCATTTCGGTGAGGGTGAAACCGGCCTTTGATTTAAGCCGAGCGGTCATCTCTACAGTTTTCATACCCATAGCTTCACCCTTACTATTAGCAAAGCGAGTGCCTGCGGCACAGCATGGCAGGCGAGAACATTATTCTAAAGTACTATCAATTGGTTAGAGTTTTTAGACTGGTAGGCGGCAAGAACACAAAACGACAGGACTTTCAATCTTCTGGGTAGTTCACTTCCACCCTTTGGGAAGCCGGTTACAGGATTCCCACGCGTGGCCGTCCCCCCTCAGCTACCCCACTCCCGCCAGGTTCCCGGCACCGGAAACACCGTGGGCAGCCCCCGCACAAGCCCCCGACCAAGGTCGGCATCGTACCAGACTTCCAAAAGCCCACTGCCCGCCAGCCCTCGCTCGGCCACAACCGATCCGAAAACTCGTACCTGCCCTTCGACACGGAGGGTCCCGGCTGTATGGAGTACTCCGAAAACCGTTACATCTTTGATGCTGACCGGCACGCGCAAGGCGAGCGAGTATGGTCCTTGCGGCGGAGGGGAGAGAGCTGGGAGAGTTTGCCCCGGTCCTCCAGGCTGGAGCACCACATGCGCGTTGACATAGAACGTCCCTTCCATATACGTTGAGTCCAGAACCAGGGTGGCAAGGTTCGTCTCGGTCGGTGGTTCCTGGTCGAGAGTGTCAATGAACACTAGTCCTCGTTGATCCCCGACATTCCTGGACAGGAACACTTCCGCGGGAAGGAGCGCCGCAGCTGGATCCATCACTCCATCTTTGTACAGCCGGCCCTCATGATCCGGGACATAGTAGGTCCCGAAGCGCCGTGCATGCTCCTTAAAGACTCGGTATTGCCATGGATCGGGCGTAAGACCCGGCACAGGGTCCTGGTTCGCATGCACGTTCGGAGGCACGATCGGCTGTGGCTCATCGAACTGGGGCGTGCCCCCGATCCAGGCCTCCACCCATCGGTCTTCTGGTAGCGCGCCGGCCTCTCCATACCCCAAGCCCGTCACGGTAGCCTCGGCGGACTTGTGCGGAAACTCGCTCGAGCGCCCCAAGTGGGCGTCCCCCGCCATGATGAGATCGCCCCAGTGAGCCAGAACTTTCGGGAAGGCAAGAGCTCCAACAGGCATGCCGGCTTGGATGGCGACCTTGAGAGGCGGAATTCTTAGTGCGCCCAATTCGATCGACACTGTCCGCTTGACTCCACGCCGCGATTCCGCCGCCACCTCGACCGTGCAGAACCCTTCAGGAGTGCTCGGACTATAGAAACGAGCGCGCATAATTCGTCCGAAGTCAGCCATGGTCTGATCCGTATCCACGCGCGTTCCGTTCAACATCCGATCGTCGTCAGGGCGAACAGCGTCATACTCCATATCTGGAGCGCCTGCGGTACCAATGAATCGAACCGGCATGGGATGTACGTTGGATAACGGTAGCGTGCCATGCGTGAGCCATGCCGCCACCTGCTCCACACCGCTCTCCGCCAACAGCAGACTGACCTTCTCATCCACATGTCGTCCCGAAGCCGTCGTCTCCGTCACCGCCAAATTCATCGCCACGCCACCCATCATCGCCAGAAGCAGCCCGACCAACAACGCTCCGAGCAGCACCCCACCATTTTCCTTCTTGTATGTAGTCATATCGCCCTCACTCCTACATCCTGCGTGAGGGCCCGTCTGATGCGGCCCCCACGTCCGTCCGGACCGTTGGTTGCAAGCTGAAGCCGGATGAGCTTGATTTCCTCCAAGCGCCCGGCCGGGCGCCCATCGCCAGTCAGATACGACAACGAAAAACTCTCGACATGTTCGACAAGCGGGTTGGCGCCGGAATCCACTTCACGCATCAGCTTGCCGTTCTCTGGATTGCGCCAGCTCAGGTAATACCGGACACGGTTGACGACCTCGACCCGACTGCCTGCCGCGTAGTCACGCGTGAGATAATCCGTCAGAACCAGTTTCCCGGAAGTTCCGTCCCGCGCAAGAATGTGTTCTTCGCATCCTGCGGACCCGCAGATGACGATCTTCTTGCCTTTCACCCAACCGGAGTGAGGAGTGACCTGTACGTTGTCCTGGCCGGCAACAACGGCTGTCACCGACCATCCGCGCACGTCGTTTACGTTGGCCTTGAAAACGACTTCGTCTGACGCCATCGCGCTGACAGGAGGCCGCCCCATCAAAGCTGCTGCCCCTGCCAGCCGCAGCTCGCTTGACAGCAGGTGAACGCCTCCTCGCAGATCCTGTTGAAGCTCGGCCCTGGTCTGTTGCGCCCGGTAGTGCTGATGGTGCGTCACGAACGTATCCAGCGCGGCTCCGAGGACGACAGCCCCCAACGCCGTCGATACCATGGCCTCCACCAACGAAAAGCCGGCGCCGTTCATGCTGCTCCTCCGCTAAAGACGGGATTCGCTCTTTTCATGCCCAACCGGACTTTCCGTGACTGACCGGTGCGGCTCATCCATTGCGCGGTCACTGTGATCACTGTTGTCCGTGAGAAGGCCAGGCTCGACTGATCCGGGCGCACTGTCCACGTCACCACGATGCCGTTAACGGTCTCACGCGCCATATATGTGCCATCGCCGGCGACGGCATCGCCATCGGTCCCTAAATCCTGCAGTTGCGTGTTGGGCAAGCCCCCGCCCGGATCGGCATCCAGGAGCGCTTGGTAAGGTTTCACCCGCAGGCGCTCGACTTTTGATTCGGCGAGCGCCATCGCTTCAAGGCTCTTCGCGCCCCCTGAGATCCCATCCTGGGCTACGACGAACATCCCGACCGCTCCCAACAGGCTGATCGAAAGTATGACCATGGCTATCAAGGGCTCCACCAAGGAAAAGCCGCCTTCCGGCAAATGACGTATGCGCATCATGATCATCACCGCGCCCTGACGATGCCGGTCAGGCTGACCGTCACCACCCGTTGGACGCCGCGCCGATCCTCAAGGGTCAATGTCGTCGGTGTCGCACTCGTGCCTCGCGGATAGAACAACAACAGACTTCCACCGGTTGACCGAATCGCCCGGATGCCTCTGCTCATGAGATTCCGCGCGGGCGCGATCGGCTGCCCGGGGTTGCTGGCGCGGAAAAGGGTCACGGCTGGTTGCCCAGAATCGACTGCCACCTGCACCAATTGTTCCTCCCGCACCGCCATGCTCCTTGCGTACCGGAGATCACCGACCAGTTCAGCCACTGCCGTGTCAAGATAGACTCGGTCTGCCATGGCCTGAAGCCCTGTGCCCATGAACACAGAAAACACGGCAGTCATGGCCAGAACGATCACCATCTCGACCATAGTCATCCCCTGTTCGTGCTTGATCTTGCATTGAGCTGCCTGCATCTCCATCGCCGCCCCTCCTTTTTGGCTGTCGAAGTTGCTACCGGGAGGGAGGTCAATTTTGATGCCTAGGCGCTGGGAATGCCTGAGTAGCCCCGCCAGACGGGATGATTCTCAGCGCGCTGTCAGATCAGCCAGGAATGGCAAGGGCAGGAAGTCGGAAGATCGCGCGGGGTCTTGTCAACACAGGCGATATGAGAGGAGAACAGAAAAAGTCAACAAGCAGCAGGGCTGTCGGGCCCTGAACGATCGTTCAGGGCGGTGGCACGGCTGTTCAGGGAGGAGGAAATGAAGTTTCCTTAGGTGAAGGGCTACGTAGAGAGAATCGTTTTGCAGGAATAGCAGAGATGAGCCACCACAACAATGGTAGAGCATGTTTATACAGAAGAATACGACGAGATAGGCAAATTTGTTGAAAGTTCGGTAGTGGGTCAGCTTGACTACTGCATAGAACGGGTTGGGAGATTATCTACATCAATTGTAATTCTAGCTGGCTTAGATGGCCTTTTTGTCATCTTCTCAAACAGTTCTTGGATTGCAATCTCTTGATACATTCGCCGCCGACATACTTCTTCTTTAATTCTCATAGCTAACATTCGGAGTGAATGATCAGAATGAGTAGTCATCTCGCCTTTATTCTCACATCGAGAAATTGTGATCCGCGCAACACCAAGCGTTGCAGCAAGATCGTTTATAGTGAGTCCGATCCATTTACGGAGAAAGCGAAATTCCTTTGCCGTTAGCAAGGATGCTTTCTTTAAAAGATCATAGGCGATGGCATCATGCAGTTTTTCGATGACAGGAATAGAGACAAGCTTATGTCCACATTCACACTTATAGACATTGACGCCTATGAGATAAACGGTATTAAGGCCTGATTCCTTGTAGTGATACCGCGTTGTTCTTTCGCTCGTCATTTTTTTGCTGCATTTGAAGCAAATCATGACTGTTTCCTTCCTCGCGAGTAACGGAATCCTGTCACTGCTACTATTTCCTCTGGAGTAGTATTTCTAGCTAAAATTACGCGCATCCAATTTCCATTAAGATTCGGACCATCTAGGAGATACCGCCAGCCATTGTATTTATCGTCCCACTCCACCGTAAGTTTCTGCCACGTATGGCAGACATGTAAAAGGTCTTGTATGGACACATTGCGAGAATCCAGTTTTTCAAATAGTCCTGGCGCATATACAAACGCTCCTCGCCTGCCAGAAATAGCATCCTCAATAGCTGGGCGAAGTTCAGCTTCAGAAAGGGCCGGCAGCCTCTTTTCTTGATGGTGTAACAAAATGTTACACTTCTAATGCTGATATGTCAAGCGACTTAAGGCGAAACTTTACGGCGCCGAAAGTTTACGCTTTGGACCAGTTGACCTTGATCACGTTGTTGCCGGAGAAGACAATTTCCACAATCCAGCGATCGGTGGCAGAGTAGATCCAGCTCTGCGTCCCTCTATTCTTGAATCTATGCTGGGGTGAACCAGCCCGACTCAGAACCTCCGCCTTCGTCATACCCGTCGAAAGCATACGCAAGACCTCGAATGACACCTCTTTGCGGGAGACACTCCTGGAAGGCTTGTCGTGGTTCTGGTAGGCCTGAACAACATCAACTCCGATCAGCCATAGACTTCCACCCAAGAAAAGCATCAGCCCGATCCGTTTCATAGGACACCTCCCGTGTAAGATCTTGGTTAAAGGCATTACAGTCCGGGTATTCAGCAGGAACTGTGCCAGTAACCGTAACGAGAGGAAACTACGCCCAGGACGCGCTTACGATCAGGTTTCAATAGCGATCTGAGCCATTCACAACTGAACGCACGTTCAGGGTAGTGGCGCGTCTGTTCAGAGAGAGGAGAGGTCGTCGAACGACCGAAAACCGACACCCAGGGATTTTAAGATAAGGTGTTGCCTGTCAAACCGATTGTCCGTCCGGAAGGTTTTTGTGGGCGGATGAAAGACCGGAAGCGGGTAGTCAGTCCCGAACAGGAGCCGGCCATGCACCTCGGGATGGCGCCGCAATCGCAACAACATGCCGAAGCGATTCGGCAAGGTCAAAGCAGACACGTCCGCGTAAAAATTCTTGTAGTGGCTCACCAGGTCCAGGAACGTTTGGTAGTACGGTTCGGAAAAGATCAGGCCATTGCTGCATCCGTGGGCGGCGATGACCGTGACACCTTCATCCAGGGACACCCGCAATTTTCTTGGATCGCCGGCGGACTGGTCTTGTCCGGCCAAAGTAAACTCGTAACCCACGTGGCTGAGAAGAGGAATCTGTCGCTGAGCCAACTTTCTGTAAAACGGAATGTATTGTCGGTTGGCGGGATCGAACCCTTGTATGTTGGGCAAAACTTTGACCAGTTTGGCGCCAGCTTCGACGCAGCGCTCCAGTTCATCAATGGCGTCCCGCCTCTGTGGGTTGATCGAGACACCAGCCAGGAACTCATTTGGATACGAGCGGGCCAGGGTCAAAACGTAATCATTGCCGACGAGAAAGTCCGTTCTCTCCAGATCCAACCTTCCATTCGAGCCATAGACGCCGTCCATACCCAGCAAAACCGCCTTCTCCACGTACTGGGACGCTCGAAGCTCAGCGAGCAGATCATCCACGTATTTCTGATTGGACCGAGCGGCATCATCTGGCTTCAGGCCCTGTTTCCATAACAGAAATCGGATAAGCGGACTGCGCAGCATCTTGGGAGAAATGTAGCAGCCGTTGTCCTTGGTCCGAAACGCCGCCAGGTGGACGTGACAGTCAATCACCCAGCCTCTCCGTCTCAGCCTTGCGCAACCAGCGGTAGGTACGCCCCAGGAGCCGGGCGGCGGCCGTCTTGTTGCCTGCGTGCTCTTTGACAGCCCGCCGAATAAGGGCCATTTCGATGCGCTTGATGAGACCGGTCAGGCCTTTCCCGCCCTTCAGCGCCTGGACGATCAACGGCCACTCGACCCGATCCACCAGATCATCAAGACCCTCAGCAGTGATGGCCGCAGGCGCCTCGCGGATGGACGAGGGCAGCAGGTCCGCTCCGATCTGTGACGCCTTAGGTCCGGCGAGGGCGACGGCGCGCTCAATGACGTTTTCGAGTTCGCGGACATTGCCGGGCCAGCGATAGCCAGCCAAGACTTCAAGAGCCTCGCCGGTAAACCCCTTGGGAGTCTTCTTCTGCGCCGCGGCGTGTCGAACGAGGAGATGCTGTGCGATCAGGGGGATATCTTCTGTCCGCTCGCGGAGCGGCGGAATGTGCAGGGGAAAGACATTGAGCCGGTAGAACAAATCCTGGCGGAACTTCCGCTCGGCGACGAGAGCCTGCAGGTCCTGGTTGGTCGCCGCGACGATCCGGACATCCACCTTAATGTCTTCGTGACCGCCAACCCGCTGGAACTCCCGTTCCTGGAGAACTCGCAGAAGCTTGACCTGCATGGCCGTCGAGACCTCACCGATCTCGTCCAGGAAGAGCGTGCCGCCGTTCGCCTGCTCGAACTTCCCCTTCTTCTGCACGACCGCGCCCGAGAACGCGCCGCGCTCGTGGCCAAAAAGTTCGGATTCCAGCAGATTCTCCGCCAGCGCACCGCAATTGATCGCCAGGAACCGTCCGGCGCGCCGAGGACTGAGTTGGTGGAGAAGACGAGCCGTTTGTTCCTTGCCGGTTCCGGTCTCACCCGTGATCAGCACACTCACATCGGACTGCGCGACGCTCCGCACAAGACCAAACAGCTCCTGCATGGGACGGCTCTTGCCCACCAGGCCGCCCGTCTCCGTCGTTCCATACAACTCTTCGCGAAGATACTTGTTCTCCTGGCGCAATTCGCGGTTGCGCATGATGATTCCGAGAACCCGGCGTTGCGTGGCCTGCAGGCCCGCCAAGTGATCGAAGAGCAAGCGCGAGATCACGTCCTTGGGAGTTCCGGCAGGTACGCCTTCCGCTTTCCGCGGGACCGGCTCGGTGGCTGAGCGCTCCCGCCATTGGAAGCGATAGCGCATGTAGGGGGCGTCATAGACCGTCCCCTCACGCAATGCAAATTCAAGTGAACCGAGACGCAATAAGCCTCCTCGTTCGATCCGAAGCGCCCGCAGGCTTCCGCCAGATTTTCGAGCCAACAGATCGGGAGCGAGAGCTTGTCCATCTTCCCAGTCGGCGACCGGTTCAAGCCCCATCTCATACGGCTTCGCCGTAGCCACCGTCCGGCCGGTCGTGCGCTCCTTGATCACCCAGCCGGTCACCGCCCCTTTGACACCTTCAGACTTCATCGCGTAGGCATCGCCGAACTCGGCGACGATGGCCGATAGGCGAACTTGCGAGTATTGCTCCACGCACGAGACCGTTTCCACGAAGGGGAAGAGTTGTGAAAAGCCTTCGATATTGCCCTGGACCAGCAAGCTGTTGCCGATCTGAAGTTCTACCGGAGGCAGAAACCGGACAAGGACGTAGAGCGTCTGTGATTCGCCCGGACGGGCGAATGCCTGCATCTGGAGGTAGTTGCTGTAGGCCGTCGCCCATAAACCCGAACAGCGAACGACCGTATCCACATCGCCGAGGTATTTGGCGACTGTCTCCATGAGCGTCGGCTGCCGCCCGTCGGATGACGCGAAGTAGGCCAAGGCCGCGCGATGGGTCACATCCTTAAGCCCGCTGGCTTCCTCGCTGCGACGGATCAGCTCCCGGAGCACCGCGTGGGGAATCCAATTGTTCGGATCAAGGAGGAAGGCTTTCGGATCGGTGATGTGGTCGAATCCCTCCACCACCTCCATAACCCGGTGATAGTCCATCCGGCCCCCGACCCCATCCAGGCCGTCGAGGTAGCGGACGACCATTCCCGTCAGAAAGCAGGTGACCCAGGGTTCAACGACAGGCTCAGGTGGATTCGAGGGTGGAACAGGCATCTTGACACACACCAATTACTAGTTTAAATTGGTGCCTATGGCAGGCACCACTAAAAGACTCTCCATTGCGCTAAACCACGGCACGCTCGCGGAGGCCATGCGCTTGACCCGTTCACGAACCAAGCGAGAAACCATCGCCAAGGCATTGGAAGAGTTGGTAAAGGCTGAGCGACGCAAAGCTTTGGCCGATGCGCTCGGCACCGGAATCTTTGAAACGACCGTGGCCGAGTTACGCCGACGGCGGCGGCGAGCGCATGCCTATCGCTAAAACCGGTCCTCTTCTCGTCGACACTAGCATTTGGATCAGCGCCGACCGCAAGGGGCACGGGACGCTCAAAAGCCATCTGGCGGAACTGACCGTTTCCGGTGCAGCTTGGATCTGCTGGCCGATTCGAGCAGAGCTGCTCATCGGCGTCAAAGCTCCCGAGCGCTGGGTTATGCTTGATGAGCAACTTGCCGCTCTCCACCATGCCCCCGTGACCGACGACACCTGGCATCGCGCAGCCCGCCTGGGTCATGACCTCGCCCGAAGGGGACAAACGGTTCCGCTGTCTGACCTGCTCATCGCCATCGCCGCAATGGACCACGATCTTCCACTATGGACAGCCGACACCGACTTTAAACGGATTGCAGCAGTGGCCCCCTTGGAACTCGATTGGTTCGGAGTCGGAACATCTTTCCACTAAGAATAGTCTTCACTCCTTGTCGAGGCCATAGTCTTTGATCTTGGTGAGCAGCGTCTTGTAGCTGACTTGCAGGACCTCGGCCGCTCTGGACTTGTTACCGCCCGTCTCGCGAAGCACGCGCGCGATCATCTTGGCCTCCACGGCGCGCGCCGCCGCGCTGCTGGCTTGCTGGAGGCCCCCGGTCGGGGTCTGTTCATCTAGATCAGATTGCGCGCGCAAGCCGACGTTGTCCGGCTGGATCGTCGGACCGTCGCATAGGATCACGGCCCGTTCGATGCAGTTCTGCAGTTCACGCACATTCCCCGTCCACTCATGATGCATCATGATCTCCAGCGCCTCGGGAGACACCGTCAGGTTTTCCTTCCTCAGCTCCCGGCCATACATCCCGAGGAAATGCTCCACGAGCAGCGGGATATCCTCCCGGCGGTCGCGCAGAGGAGGAATGACAATCGGAAACACGTTCAGCCGGTAATACAGGTCCTCCCGGAAAGCCTGCGCGGCCACCGCCGCTTGCAAGTCTTTGTTGGTGGCCGCCACGACGCGCACGTCCGCCTTCACCGGAGACGTGCCGCCCACGCGCATAAACCGATCCCCCTCAATGACCCGGAGCAGCTTGGCCTGAAGTCCATGGTCCATATCGCCGATCTCATCGAGAAACACGGTGCCCTTGTCTCCCAGTTCAAATTTTCCCAACTTGCGCCCGGCGGCGCCGGTGAATGCACCCCGTTCGTGCCCGAATAATTCGCTTTCCAGGAGATCCCTGGGAATGGCTGCGCAGTTGATGGCCACAAAGGGGCCGTTCTTGCGTGGGCTGCAGTCATGGATCATCCTTGCGAAGAGCTCCTTGCCGGTCCCGCTTTCCCCCAGCAGGAGAACAGTCGTGGTCCCCGCGGCGACCTTCTTCGTTTTCTCTTGCGCCTCCAGCAGGAGCTGGCTCTTGCCGACCAGCTTAGTGTTGGTGGAGCGGGCCTGCGAGAGTTCTTCCTTCAGGATCAGGTTTTCAGTAACCAGCTGTCTGGCCTCCAGAGCCTTGCCGATCGTCAGAAGCAGATGATCCGGGTCCACCGGCTTCTGGAGGAAATCAAATGCGCCTTCCTTGACGGCCTTGACGGCGTTCTCAATCGTCCCATACGCGGTCATCACGACCACGGGGACCATGGGGTTCTCGTCCTTCACCTCGTGCAGCACTTCCAGCCCCGATTTCGCCGGTAGCTTGAGATCCGTCAGCACCAAGTCCACCTTGTGCCGGTGAAACTCCTCAATCCCTTTCTCGCCATCAGACACCAGGATCACCGTGTGGCCTTCGAGTTCCATATGCCGGGCCAGCACCTGCGCCATTTGTTCGTTGTCTTCGATGAGCAGAATCGTAGCCACGTGTACCTCTCAGGCAACCGGCAAGTAAATACGAAAGGTCGTCCCTTTATTCTCCTGGCTGTCCACTTCGATCCTCCCGTTATGCAGCAGGACGATCTTGTGGACCAGGGCCAGTCCCAGGCCGGTCCCCTTCGGTCTCGTCGTATAGAACGGAAGAAAGATCTTGGGCAGGCGATCCGGTGGGATTCCGCAGCCGGTGTCGCCGACCCTCACTTCAACTTCCCGCCGACGCCCGCGCATCGCTCGCACGCTGGCTGTCACCGTCAGGTCGCCCCCCCCCGGCATGGCCTCGACGGCATTCTGCACCAGATTCCCCAAAGCCTGCCGCATCAAGATCTCATCGATGCGGACGGCCGACACATCCGGAAAACAGATGGTCTCGACACGCGGATGCGGCGCCGGCGTCTGTTCCAGAACCTGCTCGACCACCCGTTTGAGCCACGGCTCCAACGCCACCGGCCTGAGATCAGGCTCCGTCTTCCTGGCAAAATTGAGGAACTGCGTGATCAGATGGTCCATATCCGAGATGACGTGGCTGATGGTCCGGACACTGTCCTGAGCGGGACTCCCCGAGGGCAACTGCCGGGCGATCAGCTTGGCCGCGCCGAGAATGGTTCCCATCAGGTTCCGAAATTCGTGAGCGATCCCGGCGGACATCTCTCCCAAGACCATCATGCGCTCGCGTAACTTCACCTGCTCTTGGAGCGCTCTGATCTCGGTGAGATCCGTGCACACGAACGTCGCCCCGATCAGACCGCCTGAACGGTCCTTTAAGAGAGAGGTGCTGACGCCGACCCAGATCCGAGCGCCTTGGGGCATTCCTAGTTCGAACTCTTCCCGCGTGATGACATCCCCGTGAGCCAGTGCACGCTCCAGGAGACCAGCCACCGTGCTGCGCGCCCCGAAGACTTCGGCGCAGGTCTTGTCGATCGCCGCCTCCCGCTCGAGTCGAAAGATGCTGGCAGCAGCGTCATTGAAAGTGGTGACCACGCCGTCCCGGCTGAAGGTGATGACGCCGCTCGATACGCTGCGCAGAATGTCTTCATTATAGCTCTCAACCTCCTGCGCCCGCTGCTCCGCCACCGACCGCAGACGCTCGAGTTCCTGCTCCTTTTCTCGAAGAAGCTGCACGACGTACTGGTACGCGTCAATCGCGCTTGTTGACGACGGCGGCTGGTCGCGCCTCGCCAATCGGGAAAATACGACATACAGGAAGAGTAGGAGCAAGAGGCTGCCGAGAACCTTCAAGAGAAGATCGATGGCGGCCTGGACCTCGCCGCTGGCATACAGAGCGGGAACCCGCTGCGCCATCATGAGATGGAACGTCAGCGCCACCAGGAAGAGCACGAGCAGCAAGGCCGACACTGTGATGAGGAGATTGCTCCGAGGTCGCGGCGCCACGGCTATCTTCCCTCCGACAGAAGGGCTCCGTACCAGTCCAGAATCTCCGTCCCATAGAGCATGGCCACCACCGCGCCAATGCATAAGTACGGACCGAAAGGAATAAGCTGACGCCGCCCAAGCTTGCGTATGGCTATAAGTGTCAGCCCGACAATCGAACCAAGGCTGGCTGCCAATATGATGACGACGATGACAAGTTCCCATCCTACGATCGCGCCAATCATCGCCAGCAACTTGACGTCGCCCATACCCATCCCTTCTTTCTTGAAAAGGTACGGGCTGATCACCATCATAAAATATAAATACCCGCCTCCCAATAAAAACCCCACTATGCCTTCCCACCATCGAGGCAAGATGATCATTCCAGCCACTAGACCGAGCGCCATTCCCGGATAAGTGATTACGTTCGGAATGATCATGTGCTCCATATCAATGAAGCTGACAACGATGAGGGCTGACAGCAGCACGGCGTACACAAGCGCCGTCGGGCTCATCCCGAAGCGCCACGCGATGAATCCGTAGCCGGCGGCGTTGAGGGCTTCCACCAAAGGGTACCGCCACGCGATGCGTGTCCGGCAAGCCCGACACCGGCCTCGGAGCCACAAAAAGCTGAGCAGAGGTATGTTGTCGTACCAGGCGATCGTCGCCTTGCACTGGGGACACCGGGAGCGTGGATGGATGATGGATTCTCGATGCGGCAAGCGATAGATGCAGACATTCAAGAAGCTGCCGATGAGGGCGCCGAAGAGAGCCGCCACGACCACGTGCCCCTCCCCCGTCATCCTGCCTCCGTTGATGGTTGCACAGAAAAATCGTCCGGGCGCCCATTGTACGTGAAGGCCCTAGAGGGAACAAGGCCGCCCCTACGATCTACGTGACTTTTCTTATTTACAGTATTTACTTGATTATGTGATACTAATGGCGTTACAGGTAGGGTGGGTCTCGAGGAAGGAAAGGAGCGGGTAGCCCCATGGAGAGAAAGAAGAGAAACGGCGTCACATCCCTGACGGACCGCGAGCAGGAAATCCTCCAGTTGATCTGGAACGGGCTCAAGAACCGCGAAATCGGCACCCGCCTGAAGATCAGCGTGAAGACCGTGGAGGCACATCGCGCCAACATGATGAAGAAGCTGCGCGTATCGAACGCCGCCCAACTGCTCAAAGCCGCTATCGAAGAAGGCTTTATCCGGGTGCGGCGCGCGTAAGCGTGCCGGCGCGCTGCCGCAGAACCTCGTACAGCACAATCGCTGTGGCGACCGACGCGTTGAGGCTCGCCACCTTGCCCTGCATCGGAATGTGGATCCGCCCGTCGCATTGCTCAGCGACAAGGGGACGGATGCCTCGTCCCTCCCCACCCACCACCAACGCCACCGGGCCTCGGTAATCAACCTCTAAGTAGCTCCTGTCCCCTTTCGCATCGAGCCCATAGACCCAGAAACGAGCTTCCTTGAGCTGTTCAATGGCTTGAGCGACGTTGACGACGCGGGCCACGGGAAGATGCTCAATCGCGCCTGCCGAGGCTTTGGCCACCGTGGCGGTCAGGCCGACCGCCCGCCTGGTTGGCAGGATCACACCCTGCGCGCCGACCGCTTCGGCCGTGCGCAGGATAGCACCCAGGTTGTGCGGATCTTCAATGCCGTCGAGCACCAGCAACAGCGGGGATTCGAGCGCGGCCACCGCGCTGAGGAGTTCGTCCAGGGACAGATACGCTTTCGCCGCCGCGACCCCGACTGCCCCTTGATGTCGCGAAGAACCGGCCCGCCGGTCCAGGTCGGCACGAGCCTCAAAGGCGACGGGGACTTGCCTCGCCTTGGCCAGTTGGAGGATCTCTTCTACCGCACGCCCACGGCGCCCCTGCTCCAGATAAATCCGGTGCAGCCCCCGGTCCTTCGCGCGGAGCGCTTCGAGCACCGGATGGAGGCCGTAGAGCAGATCAGTCGGATCAGAGTGACTCATCGCTTCCAGCGGGTTGTCCCGTC
>Ga0184623_10000595_pt1 | contig 15421 bp, 17 predicted proteins | sample PLM1_100_b1_FD_133138 | JGI IMG/M metagenome (GOLD analysis project Ga0184623, IMG submission 133138) | Groundwater sediment microbial communities from an aquifer in East River, Colorado, USA - PLM1_100_b1 | ecosystem: Environmental > Terrestrial > Soil > Riparian zone | place: USA: East River...
CGCATCCGGCCGGGTGGCGGAGAACGTCGGCTTCCAGCGCGAGGGCGTACTTCGGGCGTATGTCGTGGTGCGCGGAGAGCCTCGTGACTGCGTCATGTACTCGCTGCTCGCGTCGGACATCGAGACTGCAGGAGATCGATGACTGCCGCCCTGTGGCCGAATGGAGCAGGGCAGGATTTCGGGTAGTTTCCAACGACTTCGCGCTGCCGCTGTTCGGCGCGTTCAACCCGCCACGCCCGGCCAGTCTTTCGAATGTTTTCAGGATCTGTAAGAAGGTCTGCAATTCGTCGCTAAACAGCTGGCAACCCTGTACGCAATGGGAACGACTCACTGCTGACTACGGCCATTGCTCTCGAGCGTGTGAGAACGACTAAACCCCTCAGATCGCACAACTCATCAGCTCTTCCACGCTCAGAACCCTAGGACTCATCAACTCTAAGGGCGCGCATTGGTCATCGGGCCGGCGGAAGCAACGCCTTGGCCGGTTTCGGACAGGCACCTGAATCGTTCCTGACGCGGGCACGTTACTCGTCGAGGAAGCCAGCTGGCGACGAACGGCCAGGTCTCGCTCAGTCAGTACTCGCGCGCGATCGGGGATGGCTTGGCTCTGGCCGAATCGACCGATTTGCGAGACGAAGTCGGGTGTCTAGGGTCGGATTCGACGCTTCGGCCCACAGCGTCGATCCCAGGCGGACAACCCTTCGAATCGAATAGCTGATAAGTGTGCCCGTTTGTATCGGGCCTCCAAGCACGGTAGCACGGCGCATACCGGCGGAGACTTACGAGCAGCAGCTATTGAGGCGCACGACGCCGAACGGATTAAAAGCCTGATGCGAGGGCCACAGCGCCCGAATAGCTGATGACTGGCCAGGCTGAGGTTTTCACGGGTGGACCGTTAGCTTGGTGACGAGCAGAATTGGTTCGAAGCGAATGTGCACGATGGAGGGTGTGCCGTGGGCCTCGGGGTACCGCCGGAACGGGAATCACTCCCAAGGCGAATGGTTCGGGTGGCCGTCGTCCAAGCCGCCCCGGTTGCATTCGACCGAGATCGCACGCTCGATCGCGTCGCGAAGCTAACGGCCGACGCAGCGGCCGAGGGAGCGGAGCTCGTCGTCTTCCCCGAGGCATTCGTCTCTGGCTATCCAAAGCTGGCCGATTTCGGGGCCGTCGTCGGTCGCCGATCGCCGGGAGGACGCGAGTGGTTCCGTCGATACCACGACAGCAGCGTCGACATCCCCGGTCCAGGCCTCGACCGTCTCTGTGACATCGCCCGCGTCCATACGGTTCACCTCGTGATCGGTGTTGTCGAACGGGTCGGCGGGACCCTGTACTGCACGGTCCTGTTCATTGGTTCGGATGGCGATCTGCTCGGGACGCATCGCAAGCTCATGCCGACGGCCATGGAGCGGGTGATCTGGGGCTCGGGCGACGGATCAACGCTGACCGTTGTGTCGACCCCGCTTGGTCGCATCGGTGCCGTCATCTGCTGGGAGAACTATATGCCCCAGCTGCGGCTAGCGATGTACGGCCAAGGCGTCGAGCTCTACTGCGCTCCGACGGTCGACGATCGCGAGACGTGGTTTCCAACCATGCGCCACATCGCTCTTGAGGGTCGGTGCTTCGTGCTGTCCGCGACTCAATTCGCTCGGCGATCGGACTACCCAGTCGACTACCCGATCGAGACGACTGACCCCGACGAGATCCTGATCGCTGGCGGAAGCTGCATCGTCGACCCGTTAGGCCAGGTCCTCGCCGGCCCGGCGCGCGACGGAAATGCGATCCTTACGGCCGACCTCGATCTCGACGAGATCATCCGCGGCAAGTTCGATCTCGACGTCGTCGGCCACTACGCCCGCCCCGACGTCTTCGGCCTAATCGTGAACGGCAGCCGGCAGGCTCCGGTCTCATGGGCCGGCACGGGCGGTGCGCCGACGTTCGCCGACGAAGGGATCGATGCCGGTGGTTCGTCGAAGACGATCGCACCATCGGGCACAGCGCCATCCGCCACGTGATCCCCGCCCAATGAGGAATCAACTCCGGCTAGCGGGCGAACGAGCCGAGGACCCGCTCGGCCTCCGCCGCCACCTCCCGGACAATCTCCGCGGCAGGCTGACGCCCTCTCACGACACCCACGCTCTGCCCGGCGTAGTTCGCCATCGATTCCAGATCGCCGGACATCCCATCGACCGGTGGAGCGAAGTCGTATCGGATGACTGGTCGCCCGTCGGACCTGGACGCGACTACCTGCCCCTCGCCCGGTCGCGCGCCTGACGCGGGTGAGCCGGCCTCTCGCCAGGCGCGGAGTGTGGTGTTGTCGAGCGTCCGCACCGGGGCATGCGAAAACCCGGCGTCGAAGACGCCGGTCGACCAGGCGGCATCAGTCTCCTTCGCGGCCACGATGCGATCCTTGTAGGTGGGGTGGGCGAGCGACTCGTCGGCGACGACGAACCGAGTGCCCATCCAGGCTGCCTGTGCGCCAAGCGCAAGGGCCGCGGCCAGACCCCGTCCATCGCCGATGCCGCCTGCCGCGATGACCGGCATAGGCGCCGCGGCGTCGACGACGACTGGAATGAGAGCCAGCGTGCCCACGGACCCCCAAACGTGCCCGCCAGCATCAAGGCCCTGCGCGACGATGATGTCCACGCCCGCGTCGATCGCGCGTCGCGCCTCATCGGCGCTGCCGATGGTGAGCATCACGCGCGCGCCCGATGCATGGGCATCTTCGATGTACGGACTGCCCGGCTGCAAGTCTGACCAGAAGTACGAGATGATCCGAACGCCGGCATCAAGACAGATCGCCAACCGCTCTCGTTGGTCCCACTCGAGGATCAGATTGACACCGAACGGCCTGTCGGTCAGATCGTTGGTGTCTCGCAACTTCTTTCGAATCTCCCCTTCCTCGGCAAATGACAACCCGAGCATGCCGAGCGCACCTGCATTGGCAACCGCAGCGGCGAGTGCCGGGCCGCTGACTCGTCCGATCGGTGCCTGGACGATGGGGAACTCGAGCTCAAGGAGGTCGCACAGCGGCGTGCGAAGCAGAGACCGTCGTGCCATGCGAGCAACATAGACCATCGCCGCGGCGGGAGATGGGCAACCAGCCGCCGTCGGTTCGACCACAGACAATCAGCCAGGCCGATTTGGCCTTTCACCGTGGGATCAGTAGGCCGTGCCCCGTCAAGTGGTGTAAATCGACCTCCAGCGCCAACGCGGTCTTAGACGGCGGCACCCTCCTTGAGCAAGTCGCCGAGGGTCGGGTTGACGATCCCGCCGAGGAGTCGCACGAGCGAGCCCTGCGGCAGGTAACGATGGTTGGCCGTCAACCACTCGTCGTGCTGCTCGGCCAGCAGCGAACCGACCAGCCGGATGAGCGCCTCGGGATCGGGGAAGATGCCGACGACGTCGGTCCGCCGGGCGATCTCGCGGTTGAGCCGCTCGAGCGGGTTGGTCGACCACACCTTGGACCAGTGCTCGCGCGGCACCGCGGTGTACGCCAGGACGTCATCCTCGGCCGCCAGTAGCGTCTCGGCCGCCTTCGGGAAGCGGGTCCGCAGATGCTCCGCCACGTCGCCCAGCTGGCGGTGAGCGGACGGTCCGTCGGGCTGGGCGAAGATCGTCCGGGCGAAGGCGGCGATGAGCCCCTGGTCGCCCTTGGGCACGTGGGCCAGGACGTCGCGCAGGAGGTGCACCCGGCAGACTCCCTCTGTCAACCTCCCCGCCGTCAGGCGGCCATCGTCACCCGACGATCGAGCGCCGGATCGTAGGCCTGGCGGTCCAGCCAGCAGCGCCATAGGATGCGGCCCCAGCGAGCGCCGACCGAGCGGACCGCCCGGCTGTGAGTCTGGCCACGGGCTCTCGCGGCGTCGTAAGCAGCACGAGTCCAGGGCGAGATCCGGATGGCCGTCAGCATCCACTGGCCCCAGGCGGCCCGGAGATGGTGGTTCGCGGCATAGCGGAAGCCGACCCGCCGCGACGATCCGGACTGGCGGGTGACCGGGGCCAGGCCAGCCTCGGCCAGGAGGCTCCCCGGCGAGGGGAACCGTGACCGATCCTCGCCGATCTCAGCGAGCAGTGTCGCGGTCGTGATCAGCCCGGTCCCGGGGAAGCTCGCGAACAGCTCGGCGTCCGGATGACGATCCAGCACGCATGCCATGGCGGTCGCGTAGTCGTCGAGGACCCCGTCGACCTGCTCGAGCAGGTCGACGAGCGCGAGCATAGCCCGGGCACGAGCGGCATCGACGCCCACGTTCGGCGTGCCCATGTACGCCCGGATCCGCTCGATCAGGACCTCTGGCGCGGTCCGACCCGAGTAGCCCTGGCGGGCGAGGAACCGGGCCAGGCGGCGCTCGGTCAGTCGCGCCGCCTCCGCCGGCGTCGGATACCGGCGCAGGAAGGCGAGCGTGATTGCGCGGTCGAGCCCGTGAACAGCTTGGTCGCCGCCGGGTAGTAGGTCTCGAGGACCGACCGGAGCTGATGCTGCAGGCGACGGTGCTTGATGACGAACCGCTCGCGGTCACGGACGAGTGCCCCGAGCTCCGCGTGGTCGGAGCTCGACCGGCGGAGCGGCCGCCAGACGGCCACCTGGCGCCGGAGCAAGTCGGCCAGGGCGAACGCGTCGAGCGCGTCGCTCTTCACCGGTGCCGCGCGATAGCCCTCCCGGGCCCGGGCGGCGACCTTCGGGTTGACGGGGTATACGGGATGGCCCCAGGCGAGGAGGTGGTCGACGAGCAACCCTTCGCGCCGCTCGATCGCGACCCCAACATCGCACGACGCTCCGAGCGTCGCCAGCGCGATCCGCAGGTGCTCAAGCCCTGACCGGTCGTGCGGCACCCGGAGGGAGAGCAGGGTCCCACCCCCGCCATCGAGGGCGTGGACCTGGTGACGCGGCTCGCCCCAGTCGAGCCCGATGAAGACCTCCACGATGCTGCCCTCCAGCTGCGACACCTCGTCTCGCCGCACGGCGCAGCCCGCCCGGGACGCTCATCGTCCGGTGCTCGTGGCACGTCTCCCTCGGGCCGGTGTAGGCTCGCCTTCCGAGCGGAGGCGCGGGTCTGCCGGAGGATCTCTAAGCCGATCGCCGCTGCCAAGGCGCTCTCCGCTCGGTGCGAGACGGGGACCAGCGGTCCCGGCCCACTGTGCACCGATGAGCGCTGCCAGGTCGCCCCGATGAGGGTCGCGCGGATCGCCTCGCGGAGGCCGACGTGGGCATCGCTGGTGACGAGCATGACGCCATGCAGGCCGCGGCTCACGAGCGAGCGCAGGAAGCCGGTCCACAGCGCGCCGCTCTCGCCGGCGCCGACGTCGAGTCCCAACACCTCGCGCTCGCCCTGCTCGTTGACGGCGATCGCCACGACCACCGCCATCGGCTCGATCCGGCCGCCCTGGCGGACCTTCTCGACCTTGGCGTCAAGCCACAGGTACGGATAGCGGTGCTCATCGAGGCGCCGCTCGCGGAAGGCCTTCACCCCGCGGTCGAGCTCGGTGCACATGCGCGACACCTCGCTCTTGCTGATGCCGTCGATGCCGAGGCTCCGGGACCAGGGCGTCGACCTTGCGGGTACTGACGCCCAGGACATATGCCTCGGCGACCACACTGAACAGGGCCCGCTCGGCTCGCCGGCGTGGCTCGAGCAGCCAGTCCGGGAAGTACGATCCGCGGCGGACCCGCGGGATCTCGAGCGGGATCGTTCCGGCGCGGGTGTCCCAGTCGCGGGTCCGATGGCCGTTGCGGTACCCCAGCCGGTCGGGCGTCCGCTCGTGCGTGCCGGCGCCGAGCTTGGCCGCCACCTCGAGCTCCATCAGCGCCTCGGCCATCGTCTTGACCGCCTGGCGCAGGAAGTCGACATCGCCGCTCTGGGCGGCCTTCCCGACGTGCTCGAGCAGTGCCATCCTGTCTGTCGCCACCGCGAGGTTCCTCCAGCTGGTCTGATCAACAACTGGAAGACCGCGCGGTGGCCCTCGCCGTCAAGGGCCCCGATTTACACCACGTCCCGGGACACTACTGATAGATCACGCGTAACGGAGTACGCGGATCCGACACGCCGGAAGTTGGTCTCGGACGTCCACGCTGGGTAAGCGGACGATGGATCTGACGACCGGTTTATGGGAGGATTTCGGGTAATCAGGGTCGGCTCGGAGGGTGAACGGGCCGTAGCGGCGATCCTGGGCGGGCGACCCCTCGAAACGAACAGCTGATAAGTGTGCCCGTTTGTATCGGGCTTCCACGCTTGTAGCACTGCGCAGAGGGCTAGAGACTTACGAAACAGCTGCTCTACCGCTGAGCTATGTCGGCGCGAGCGCGAGTATAGGCGCTGCTTTTAGACAGCAGCTCTTCGCCCACTTGATCGATCTGCTTTGGATCACGCTCAGACCGTTAGCACAGCGCTCGAATAGCTGATAACTGTTGGGTGGACCCTCCCCAATGAGGCGAGTGCCAGGCTCTCGCTGCCGAACGACTGTTCGGTCTGGCTTACATGCTCACATCGCCAGCGTAACGCGGGTCATGGGATCAGGGTTCGATCTGGATGGAGTCCACGATCGCGGCGAGTTGGGCCCGGACCTCCGCCGTCGTTCCGGGGTAGGTGTCCGAGCGGATCACCACCCGAACCCCGTCTACGTCGAGGACCCAGATGTGCCACAGGTGGCTGGGTCCCTGGGCGTAGATGCCGGGCTCCCACACGAAGTAGTACGCGCACTCACCAGGCTCCGGGTTGTCTTGGTTCGTTGCGATGTTCGCGGGCGCCTGCAGCTCCAGGTACTTCCCGGAGTATCCGCCCAACGTCACGTCCACAGGACTGGTCAGGTCGAGGTCTGGATGCTCGACGAGCGCATCGACGAACTCGGCGACGGTCGTGCCCGTCGAGATGGTGGGTGCGCCGGTTCCCGGCTTGCAAAAGCGTTCGGTGGAATAGAGCCAAGGGCCTCGGCTGAACAGGAGGCCTGCCCCGCCTGGGGGTGAGTTGTTCTCGACGGCCCTCCAGATCGTGCCGCCGATCCCCGCCCAGCCACCCGGGACCGTGACCGTGACGCGAATCGAGTCGTCCTCCGCGCCCGCCTCAATGCAGTCAGCCTGTCCCATGCACAGACCGCCGGGGCCCGCAAACGGCTGGGTCGAATACGTACCCGCCGCCAGAGGTCCGTCGGGGATCCCGGTTGGCGCGGGACTGGGCGACGGCGACTTCGATGGCGTCGGGCTCGGCCCTAGTGGGCTTGATGTCGGTGTCGAAGCCTGACTCGGCGAGGTAGCGGCCCCGGTGGCCACACCTTGCCCGGTCGCACAACCGGCGATGGCGAACACGACGACGACGGTTGCGAACATGTGCTTCATCTGGCGCCTCCGGGCAATCGAGCAGCGGTGTGCAGTTGATAGATGCTGGCCGGGGCTGCGAGGTTCGCGGACATGCGTCATATGGATGCAATGAACCACCTTGTCTCCAGCGGCATCTGGACACCCGACAGCAGCGATCGACGGCGACATCGCGGCGAGCGACCGCTAGGATCGGTGATCCGAGGGTGAGATGAGTGCCCTGACGAGAGCGGCGACCGCGACGACGTCGGCCGACGACGTGCTCGTCCGTCGCGCCCGCACCGGCGACGCGGCGGCGTTCGGGGTCCTCGTCGATACGCGGATCGACCGCTGCTACCGCCTCGCCTGGTCGATCCTGTCCAACGACGCCGACGCGGCCGATGCAACCCAGGACGCGCTCCTGGCAGCGTGGCGACAGCTCCCGCGCCTGCGCGATGCGGCGGCGTTCGACGGCTGGCTCAACCGGATCGTCGCCAACGCGGCGTTGATGGCCCGCAGGCACCGGCTCCGCCTGCGCGAGGTGTCGGTTGCGCCGGTCCATCCTGGCGATATGCCGCACGAGCCCGAACCGCCGCCGGACCTTCGCGCTCGGACGGCATTCGACGACGTCGTCGATAACGACGCGATCGGGCGCGGCTTCGACCGCATGCGGCCGCAGGACCGGATGATCCTCGTCCTCCACCACGTGGAGGAGCGACCGGTCGCCGAAATCGCGCGGTCGCTAGGGATCCCGGTCGGAACCGTCAAGTCGCGGCTGCATGCCGCCCGCAGCGCGCTCGAGAAAGCGATGGAGGCCGAGCTATGAACGCCCCACGCCTGACCGATGCGCAGGTCTCACAGGCGCTTCGGGCCCATCTCCCGGACCGCGCCCAGGCCGGTCTGCGCGAACGAATCCTCGAAGCAGCCGAGACGACAAGCCAGCAGCGGGCGCTGCCCTCGTTCTTCGGTGCTCTCAGCGAAGGAGACCCGGTCACCCGCCGACGGAGCCTGCTCATCGCCGCCGCGCTGCTGGTGGCACTTGCCCTCGCGGCGACCGCCGCCGTCGGGGCGTTGCGTATCCTCGAGCGGGACCCCTTTCAGGACTTGAGCCTCGAGCCACCGACCGTACCCAGTCCCGCGGTCACCACGCTCCCTGGACCGTCCACCGAACCATCGAATGCACCGGTCGCCGATCGATACCAGGCCCTGGTCGTTCGGTCCGATGCTGACGGCACCGCCATCGTCGCGGTACGCGCCGACCGGCAGGAACGCGTCATCGTCACCTTCCCCCGGACTGAACGGCAAGAAGTTGGATTGAAGCTCCCCTCCGCGGGCGGCTGGCTCGTGATGTTCTACCGGGACGGGACGGAGTTCATCGACCTCCGCGATCCGTTCTCGATGGGCGAGGGCACCACGGGCTTCTCATGGCATCCGGATGGCCGGTTCGCAGTGTGGAACGAAAGCGGGCTCGTGACCCTCATCGACCCCGAGACCGGCGAGGCGGAGCCATTCACGAAGCGGGGCCCGGTGGGCAACTTCGTCGGATGGGCGGCCGACGGATCCGCGCTGGTCGCCTACAGCGACGGTGCCGATGGCATCTACGGCCAAGGCGTGCTGGTGCCCGATGCGGGGTGGCGGGTGATCCGCCTCGACGGTGGCCCCGACGAGGCCTCCTTCCCTGATCTGTACCCTGGGCCGGTTTCGTTCGGCCGATATGGCGGCGGAGGAGCGCGTTTGCAGCTGTGCGACCCACCGCAACAGGACACCTCGGCGTCAGGTGACGGCCCACGAGACTGCCCTGACATGCCAATCGGTGCCGTGGTCGGCGCGGCTCCCGATGGGAAGGTCACGATCTGGTACGGCGACGAGCTCGCTCCCGATTCGGTTCATGACGCGAGCTTCGGCGGCGACGGGACCGGGATGTGGCTCGTGCTCGATCGTCGGGTGGGAGGCCGGCAGCTCGCCCTCGCCCGCGTCGACGCACCGGGCGCCGCACGGGTGGTGGCCGCAGCCGGGCTACCGGCCGCCGAGTACGATCCCTTCCAGATCCTTGGTGTCGCGCCCGACGACTCGCTGATCGCCGTCGACGCACCCGACCTCACCCTGGTCGAGCCGATCACCGGACGGGTGACACCGGTCGGCGGAGGGTTCCTGGGCTTCATCCCATCAGCGAGCGCGGACACGTGGGGCGGGGAGCGGTTCCGGCCGGTCGAGCCGTCTGCATCTCTCAAGCCGGTTCTTCCCGCCTACCCGACATTGCCCTCCATTGAGGACTACTTGGTCGCCAACCAGCTCTCCCCCGGCGACCGCGAACTCTGGCGTCAGGAGTACGTCGCCGTCGAGGGTTCGGCCGGGGCGCCAACCACGGCGGAGATCGGACCCATCGATCTCGCGACTGGGCTCGGCGTCGTGCTCGTCTGCAGCGGCCCGTCCGATGTGCTCGTCACGATGGAACCCGACGGCCCGTTCATGCCGCTGCGGTCCAGCTGCGATAGCGGCGCTAGCGCCGGGGGCCAGGTCCCGTGGGGGTCGATCAATGCGTCGGCCAGGTTCGTCGTCACGGCGAACACGGACACCTCGTGGCAGCTGGTGATCTTCGACCCTGCCCCGGAGTGATCACGAGCGGGCTGCGGCACGTGGCGACCGAGCCGTGATGAGCCAGGGCCCGCATACGGATGGCGGAGGCGCGGGCCGCCGACCCGGTCGAGTGCCGGGTAAGTCGTCGATATGTGCCCGGGTGAGGGCCCGCTGCTACGGACATCTGGCTGGCCGCCGCTGAGAACTCGCCGCCCACCAGTTCGGGCATGATCTTCACCTGGGGCAGCTCGTTATGTCCCACTAGAGGCGACTTTGGGGCAAAAGGTGACACACGCGGCTAGGTTGGCATGGGCGACCTCAAGCTCGTGGAGGCCTTGCCCGATTTGGTTCATGAGACGCCTGAACAAGGACTGGACACCATCCTCGGGTGAGCGTAACCTTTACCTATGGTCGATGAAGTAAAGCACACGCGCCGACGAGGGCGGACACGAATCAGTGGCAAGCACCAGGTCACCATCCCGGTGGAGGCGCTCGCCGGCGCAGGCCTAAAGGTCGGTGATCGTCTGCGCGCGGACGTCAGCGGCCCGGGGCAGATCACCCTGGTTCGAGAAGACGATCCGCTCGATCACTTCGCAGGGGCTCTGACCGGTGTCTACCCAAAGGGCTATCTCGACGATCTCCGGCGCGAATGGACCTGACGGTCCTCGACGCAGGGGTGCTGATCGCGGTCCTGAACGCTGACGATGCGCATCACGACCGCGCCCGAAAGGCGGTCGCGGCCTTGCGCGATCGAGGCGACCGGCTTGTTGTTCCGGCCTCAGCGTATGCCGAAATCCTCGTGGCGCCCCTCCGGCAGAACAGTGCCATGGGCGACGCGGTCGATGCGTTCATCGAAGCCCTCCCGGCGACCGTCGAGCCCGCAACACGCATCGTCGCCCGGCGAGCCGCGGAGCTGCGTGCCCGGCACGGGACTCGTGTCCGTCTTCCCGACGCCCTCGTCATCGCGACCGCGATCGTTCTTGGCGCGTCCCGAGTCGTAACCACGGACGCTCGATGGCCAGACCTCGGGATGTCAGTCGAGGTCGTGAGCGCGCCGTAAGCGAGTCACGAGAGACGAAGTGCCACAGCGGCCCGGAGGTGACCACGATGCCTGACGAGCCAGCACCGGAGCCGAGCGCCCCGAAGGGCGCGCCACCCGGATCGGACTGGGCCGCCTACTACCGGTCCACCATCGGGCGCGAACCGCGCCCCCTGTTTGCGAAAGGCATGGCCGCGGTCGAGGCGGCCGGGGTCGCGGCGGGGCAGGCGATCGAGATCGGATTCGGCGACGGGCGGGAGACGCTCGCCCTCCTGGAGGCCGGCTGGCGCGTGCTGGCCATCGACCCCGCGCCGGCCGCGGCCGAGGTCCTGCAGTCGCAGGTGCCGGCTCCCGTCGCCGGTCGTCTCGAGATCCGGTCCGTACCGGCGGAGGACGCCGATCTGCAGCCGTTCGACCTCCTCTACGCGGGGTACTCACTCCCGTTCCTGGGTGCCGACGCCTTCGACCGGTTCTGGAACGCTGCCCGGGACCGCGTGCGCCCCGGCGGCATCCTCGTCGTCAACTTCTTCGGCCTGCGCGATTCCTGGGCCGGGCGGGAGGGTATGCGATTCATCGACGTCGATGCCGTGCGCGGGCTTGTCGACGGCCTCGAGCTCCTCGCGCTCGACGAGGAGGACCAGGACGGGAACTCGTTCCTCGGCCCGAAGCATTGGCATGTCTTCGACGTCATCGCGCGGCGGCCGCCAGGGCCGACCGGATGAGCGTCCCAACGACCAACGTGTGCGAAATTTCGAGTGTCCAGGGCCAGCTCGGCGGAAAGTGGGCCGTAGCGGCGATCCTGGGCGGGCATCCCGTCAAAACGAATAGCTGATAAGTGTGCCCGTTTGTATCGGGCCTCCACTCGGGGTAGCACTGCGCAAAGGGCCAGAGACTTACGAAACAGCTGCTCTACCGCTGAGCTATGTCGGCCCGGGTTTCACGCTCAGTTACAGCTGATGACTGGCGATTCCACCGATTCCAGTTGACGCACAACGCTCGAATAGCCAGATGTGCCCGCGAGCCATGGCGACGACACGGAGCCATTCGATGCACCAGACCACCTCCGGCGCTGCCGATCTTAGCGCACCCGGCGATGTGTCCTCCAACGCGGCATGGTTCGCGTGCTACCTGCTGGCGACCCACGTCGCCGCGAGCCGCAAGACCCACGCGAAGGCCGTGAGAACGCTGGGGCAAACGGCCTAGGGAGCCGTCCAGGACGCTCTGCCTCTGTGGGGCGTTGAACGCCGCCAGTGGTTCGAGACGTTATGGACGGGTCACCCGGGCGTGATGTTCTGATTCACCCGAAAGACGTTGATGGGATCGTACTTTTCCTTAAGTTTGACCAGCCTCCGATATTTGTCCTGCCCATAGGCCGCACGGACCCTGTCCTCTCCTTCGTCGCCCAGGAAATTCACGTAGACGCCGAGGGGGTCGAACGGCGTCAGAGCCGACCAGAAGTCGCGGGCCCAGGCGACGTGCTCTTGTGCAGAGCGATCCTCCTCGGTCCAGATCGCATTGATGTTGACCACGTGACCTGCGTCGCGATGGCTGTAGGCGGTGTCGTTCTCACCGACGCGGGTGACCGCTCCCCCTACTTGGAAGATGACCGTGTACGACAAAGGTGACGTGATCCTGGCGGAGTTCGCCACGAGCTCGGCGATGACGCCGTCACTGAGCGTGCGCAGGTCGCACGACTTCCAGTAGTAGTGCCACCCGGGCGGGACCGTGGGATCGAACATCGATTGGTGTGCTGTGTACGGCTTGGGAACGATCAGATCCACCAGCGGGGAACCGAATTCCTTCAACGGACGAACGACTCGTTCGCCTTCTTCGATGTCGCCGGCGTAGCAGACGACCACGGCGATGACGGGCTTGCCGTGGATGTCCTCGGGCAGGAACGGGACGCGGGGGGCGCGCCTTAGGTTCACCACCGACGTGAACTCGTCCGGCACCGCCGTAATGTAGTCGCGGTAGAAGCGGAGGACGTCCGGCGCCTGCTCCATCGGAAAGAAGATCGGCCCTGCGAGGACGGTCGGTCCCACGGGATGTAGCTGGTACTCGAAGGAGGTGACGATGCCGAAGTTGCCTCCTCCGCCGCGGACTCCCCAAAAGAGGTCTGCGTTCTCATCCTCGCTGGCGGTGACTAGTTCGCCGTCTGCCGTGACGACGTCTACCGAGATGAGGTTGTCGATGGTGAGTCCGTATTTGCGCATCAACCAGCCGATGCCTCCTCCGACCGTGAGGCCGGCGATGCCCGTGTGGGTGACGATCCCTCCGGTCGTGGCGAGCCCGAACGTCTGGGTCTCCCGGTCGAACTCACCCCAGAGCACGCCAGGTTCCGCCCGGGCCACGCGCCGAACCGGATCGACCCTGATCCCCTTCAACGGCGAGAGATCGATGACGACTCCTCCGTCGCAGCTTGCGGTGCCGGCGACGTTGTGCCCACCGCCACGCACTGCGACAAGCAGGTCGTGCTGGCGGGCGAAGCGCAGGGCTGCGATGACGTCGGCCACTCCGGCGCATCTGACGATCGCGGCCGGGTGCTTGTCGATTGCCCCATTCCAGATCTTGCGCGCGGCGTCGTAGCCGGGGTCGCCCGCCTGCAGCACCTCTGCAGCCCGCAACGCCGGATTGACCGCGAGCGACGATTTGAACTCCTCGATCGACGCGGGATCGATCCCCACCTGCACCCCGATGGCCATAGCCAGACCTTCCTCGGCCCCAGCCGGATCTACCTGGCTCTGAGGATGTCAGGAGCCTCGGCGGGTGACAACCACAAAAAATGGAGTTACAACCCACGGGCCGGCGTGGGACACTTCGATCCGTGCGCGGCTATAAGCAGGAGTACTGCCCCATCGTGCGGGCCTCGGAAGTTTTGGCGGAGAGGTGGACCCCCATCATCGTCCGCAACCTGCTCCTGGGCTGTGAGACGTTCACTGAGATCGCCGCAGGTGCGCCCGGCATCTCCGAGACGCTTCTGTCCCAGCGGTTGCGGTCCCTGGAGCGCTACGGGATCCTCGAACGTCATGCCAATCCCAAGGGCCGGCGTTGGCTCTATCGGCTGACTTCCGCCGGACATGAGCTCCAGCACGTCTGCGACGCACTCGGCACTTGGGGCGCCCGTTGGCTAGACGCCGCTCCCCAGGGCCTCGATCCGGGGATCGTGCTCTGGGCCGTGGCCAAGAACATGGACCCGAAGATGTTTCCCCAGCAAAGGGTGGTCGTTCGCTTCGACCTGCGCGACGCGCCGGAGCAGAACTACTGGATCGTAATCCAACGTCCCGAGCCCGAACTCTGCAGGAAACACCCCGGCTTCGAAGAGGACGTCGTCGTCACAACAGAGACGGCGTGGCTGACGAAGTGGCACATCGGCCGGATCTCGCTGCGCGAGGCCCTAGACCAAGGGATCATGCAGATCGATGGGCCTCCAGCACTTGCGCGTGCGTTCGCCAGGTGCGGCGGTCAGAGTCCTTTCGCCGCGATTTCGCCGAAGGTTCCTGAGAACCTATCGGTGTCCCACTCCTGAAAGCGCCCGCTCTGCCAGCTCGAATCGGGACATCTGGATCGTTTCAGGGGCGATCGGCCCGCAGCGTTCGTCTATGGCCGGGAGGCACCGAATTCGAACAGCTGATAAGTGTGCCCGTTTGTATCGGGCCTCCACTCGGGGTAGCACTGCGCATAGCGCGGGAGCCTTACGAAACAGCTGCTCTACCGCTGAGCTATGTCGGCCGGAGCGCGAGTATAGGTGATGCTTTCGAACATCAGCTATTCGTGCTCGTGCGGTCACACTTGACTTCATGCTCCAGTCCTTAGCACAACGCTTGAACAGCTGATGACTGTAAGGTCACGATAGCGAGACCCCAGCGAAGTAGAGAACGAGCGTTCGAAACGGGCACCGCCCTCCGTCAGGATTCACCCTGAAATTCGAGGATTGGATCCACGGCAGAGGATCGACCTGGCGTCGATGATGATCGCGAGATGACGGACGGCGTGACGAACGGTCCAAAAGTGCGGCTGGCGGAGGTTGTCGCCTCGCTGTCGCTGGCAACCGACCTTGCTGGTGGGTTGCCGCTCGAGCACGGCCTCCGCCGCAGCTTGCTGGCCGTCTGGCTCGGCGAGGACCTCGGCCTCTCGGCGGATGAGCTCAGCGACGTCTACTACGTCGCCCTCCTGGGTACGGTGGGCTGTAGTGTCGAGGGCACGCTTCTCGCCAGGGTGTCGCGAGACGAGCTGGCGGTGCTCGGCGACGGCGCCACGGTCGACCCGGCGAGTACGCGGGATGTGGTCGGCTGGGTGCTTCGCAACTTCGGCGCCGACGAACCGCCGCTGCGTCGCCTCCGCATCGTCGCGTCGGCTGTTCGGTCGGGCCAGACCGAGTACCAAATCGTGTGTCGCGACGTGGCCTTACAGGTCGGGGAGATGCTCGACATCGGCCCTGCGATCCGCCAGGCCCTCGGCCAATGCCACGAACGCTGGGACGGCGCAGGGGGTCCCAAGCGGCTGAAGGGCGAGGAGATCAG
>Ga0184623_10000596_pt1 | contig 15417 bp, 11 predicted proteins | sample PLM1_100_b1_FD_133138 | JGI IMG/M metagenome (GOLD analysis project Ga0184623, IMG submission 133138) | Groundwater sediment microbial communities from an aquifer in East River, Colorado, USA - PLM1_100_b1 | ecosystem: Environmental > Terrestrial > Soil > Riparian zone | place: USA: East River...
GGGAGCCGACGACGACCCGGCCGGCTTCGTGCTCCTGTTGGAGGACGTCACCCGGCCGGCCCGGGCCGGCCGGGTGACGTCCTCCAACAGGAGCACGAAGCCGGCCGGGTCGTCGTCGGCTCCCCCGACGGCCGCGACCTGCACGCGCAGCAACCGCTCGCCGTGCGTCGCGACGGCCTCGTAGGAAGGCGCGGCGCCATCGGCGAGCTGGTCCAGCGCGTGCGCCACGATGCCCCGGTCGACGATCCCGAACACGGACCGGCCGAGGCCGACGAGGTCCGAGAGGCTTCGGGCCGCGGCGTTGTAGAGCAGGATCTGGCCGTCCGCGTTGCAGACGAGCACCGCGAGCGCCAACTCCGACATCAGCGCCGCGAGGCGGTTGCGCTCGCGCTCCACGTCGGCCCGCGCGTCGGCGATCTGGCGCTCGACGTCGCGTTCAGCTGCCTCGAGCCGCTCGGCGAGCGCGTTCACCGCGGCCGCGACTTCCGCCAGCTCGGCCGGACGCCGCACATCGAGCCGGTGCGCGGTGTGGACGGTCGCGATGATCCGTGTCTCGGCGGCCAGCCGCCGCGCCGGTCCGGCGTAGCGCCGGAGCAGGAACGCGACGAATACCCCGAGACCGGCGAGCAGCAGCAGGCCCGCCACGGCGAGGAAAGCGGCCTGCTCGCGCAGCACCCGCTCGAGGACCGCCCGGTCGGTGGGCGCCGCGTCGGCCCACAGGCCGGCGGCGATCGCGACCACGCCGAGGCCGACGCACAGCAGCACTGCCGCCAGCGTGAGGGCGCGCCTCCACCGGCCGCTCATGACGCGCGGCCGAGCAGCGTGGCCACCTGCTCGACCAGGTCCCGGGTGGAGAAGGGCTTGGTGACGTAGGAGTCGGCGCCGAGTGCGAGCCCTTTGGCGATCTCCGACTCGCGGCCCTTGGCAGTGAGCATGATGATCTTCACGTCGTTGCCTGCCGCCCGCAGCGTCTGGCACACCTCGAAGCCGTCCCGCCGCGGGAGCATGACGTCAAGCAGGACGACGTCGGGCGCGAAGCTCGCCACTTCGCGCAGCGCCTGGTCGCCGTCCTCGGCGACGTGGGTCTCGTAGCCGTGCTGCCGCATCAGGAACTCCAACGCGATGACGATGTTCGGCTCGTCGTCGCAGATCAAGATCTTCCTCGCGCTCATGGTCGCGCCGCCGCCGTACGGACGCCCGCAGGGAGCGTGAACGAGAACGTGGCGCCCCTGCCAGGACCGCTCTCGACCCAGAGCCGGCCCCCCAGCTGGACGATGATCTCCCGGCTGATCGGCAGGCCCAGCCCGGTGCCCTGCGGGCGGCCGGTCGCCGCGTTGCCGCCCTGCCGGAACTTGTCGAAGATGACCTCGCGCTCGTCCGGCCGGATGCCCGGGCCGTTGTCACGCACATCGACCCGCACGCCGCCGTCCTCCGCGCGCAACTCGACCGTCACCTGGCCATGTCCGGGCTCACAGAACTTCGCGGCGTTGGAGAGCAAGTTGAGCATGACCTGCACCACCCGGTCGCGGTCGGCGGCGACCAGCGGCAACGCGGGCGGCAGCCGCAGCGCCAGGGTTGCCCCCCGGTCGCTGAACAGCTGAGCTGTCGCCGCAGCCGAGTCATCGACGACCTCCTTTAGGTCGACGTCCGCAATCTGCCACTCTGCCCGACCCGACTCGATCTTGGCGAGGTCCAGCACCTGGTTGATGAGCCGGGTCAGCCGTTCGGTCTCGTCGACGATGATCCGGAGGTAGGACTCCCGGTCGGCGGCGGCGAGCCCGGGGTTGTCGAGCAGGATCTCGGAGAACGCCCGGATCGAGGTCAGCGGGGTGCGCAGCTCGTGGGTGATCGTGGAGACGAAGTCGTCCTTGAGCCGATCGAGCTCCTGGAGCCGCTGGTTCGCGGCGCGCAGTCCGGCGGTGGCCGCCTCCAGCTCACGGGACTTGCGCTCCAGCTCGCGGCTGTAGGCGAGCACCTGCGACGCCTCCCCGAGGATCTCCATCACCTCGCCGAGCCCAAGCGGCTCCTCCTCTTCGACGACGGACGCGACGACCACCCGCGCCGACGCCGCGCCGATCGCCCCTGTCAGCAGCATCTCGACGCGGTGGACCAGCGCGGCGTCGGCCTGCGCCTCCGGTGTCAGCGCCAGCTGATTGGCCCGCCCGAAGTCGTCGAGCGCCTCGCGGGCAGCGGCCGGGCCGAGGAAGCGCTCCAGCAGCGCCTGTAGGTCGGCCACCGAGGCGCTGCCGCGCCAGAACCTCGCGTCGACCGCGCGCGGCCGGCGGAACACGTCCACGAACAGCGCGGCGTGCCCCTGCTCGGTCGGGCTCGGCCGGCCCATCAGCGAGACCGTGACGTAGGCCCCGACGTTGGCCAGCATGCTCCAGAACATCGCATGGCTGATCTCGTCCATCCCGTCGACGCCGAACAGCGCCTGCGGCCGGAGCAATTCGACGCCGAACGGCCCGTCGAGGAACTCGGCCGGCAGCCAGTCGGACCGGGCCAGCGTCGGCAGCAGCAGCGTGTAGATCCACACCGCGAACCCCGCGACGAGGCCGGCGAGCGCGCCGTTTCGGGTGCCGCCCTTCCAGAAGATGCCGCCGAGCACGGCCGGCGCGATCTGCGCCACGGCGGCGAACGACACCAGGCCCATGTCGACGAGGGCAGGGGTCTCACCCGCGGTCCGGAAGTAGGCGTAGCCGAGCAGCACGACCGCGACGATCGTCACCCGGCGGACGGTCAGGACCAGCCCGCCCAGCTCTCGCCGCTGCGCGATGCGGGACCACCGCTGCAGCAGCACCGGCAGGACGAGCGTGTTGGAGACCATCGTGCTCAGGGCGACCATCTCCACAATGATCATGCCGGTCGCCGCGGACAGCCCGCCGACGAACGCGAACAGCGCGAGCGACTCCTGCTGCTCGGCCATCGGCAGCGCGAGGACGAACGTGTCGGCGTCAACGCCCCCGCCCTGGCCGAAGCGGAGCAGGCCGCCGAACGCGATCGGCAGCACGAAGATGTTGATCGCGAGCAGGTAAAGAGGGAACAGCCAGGTGGCCGTCCTGAGGTGGCGCTCGTCGACGTTCTCCACCACCGCGATGTGGAACTGCCGGGGCAGGAACAGGATCGCCAGCATGGACAGCACGGTGAGCCAGACCCAGCTCTCGTACTCCACGCCCGGCGTCAGCGTGAACAACTCCGACAGGCCCGGGTCGGCGTCGGCCTGGGCGAACAGGTCACCCAGCCCGCCGAAGATGCCGAACGTGACGAACAGGCCGACCGCGAGGAAGGCGACCAGCTTGACGATCGACTCGAACGCGATCGCGGCGACCATCCCCTCGTGCCGCTCGGTGGCGTCGAGGTGGCGGGTGCCGAACAGGATCGTGAACGCGGCGAGCAGCAGCGCGGTGTAGAGCGCGGTGTCGTGCAGGACCGGCGTCGAGCCGAGGCCGGGCGGCGGCGTGGTGTCCGGGTAGTGCCGCAGGATCACGAACGTGTTCGACACGGCTTTGAGCTGCAGCGCGATGTACGGCACGATCCCGACCACGGCGATGACCGTGACCAGCCCGCCGAGCAGAGTGCTCTTGCCGTAGCGCGCGGACACGAAGTCGGCCAGCGAGGTGATGCGCTGGCGCCGGCTGATCCGGATGATCTTGCGCAGCACCAGCCAGCCGAGCATGATCGTGAGCGTCGGGCCGAGATAGATGGGCAGAAAGCCGACACCGGTGGTCGCGGCCCGCCCCACGCTCCCGTAGTAGGTCCAGGACGTCGCGTAAACAGCCAGCGACAGGGCGTAGATGGCGCCGTTCGAGATGAGGCTGCGCCCGGCGTCGGCGCGCTTGTCGGCGTAATACGCGATGCCGAACAGCAGCCCGAGGTAGGCAGCCGAGACCGCCACGATCACCCACGTCTGGAGCACGGCCGCCCTCCTCCCAACGAGCCGGCGCCTCAACCCAGGCGGCGGACGATGACGGCGGCGAGCACGATCAGCCCGGCCCAGGCGGTGAACAGGTACGCCCAGAGCACGGGGACCCCGAGGAACCGGGCGTCGAGGTCGAACACCGCGAGTATCGGATAGTTGAAGAGCAGGAACCCGAACACCGTGGCGGCCACCAACCGCGCGGCCCGCTGCCGCTCGCTGCGCTCCCTCATGGCGTCTGCGCTCCTTTCACAGGCCCGGGCCGAACCGCAACGCGGTCGCGTCCTGCATCTTGCGCACCGTCAGGAACACGTCGCGCAGCCGCCGCCGTTCAAGCGGAGAGAGATCGTCGAGCACCACGACGTTGTCCGGCGCGCGCCCCTCGCCGAGCCGGCGCAGCTGCTCGGCCAGTCGCAGTCGCATCAGGAACTCCCAGCTGTCGGTGAGCGCGTCGGCGCCCCAGCGGCTGAGCACGCCGGCCTTCGCGGCGGCGGCCAGCCGCTCCGGCGTCGACCGCGCCGTCGACCGGGCGGCGAGCGCGTAGAGCCGGGCGAGCAACACGATCACGCCAAGGCCGCCGCGCTTGAGGTCGACGGCGCCGTCCGTCGCGCGGATCCGGCCGAACGACCCGAGTGGGGGCTGGAACCGCCTGGCCACCTGGGCGAGGTGGAAGAGGAACAAGCCGCGGCCACCGCCGGAGACCATGATCTGGTCGAGCGCCCCGGTGGGCAGGTCGCCGCCGACCGGGCGGAAGTCGAGGAAGACCTCCGCCTCGACCAGCGCTTGCGGCGTCGGCTCGGCTATCCAGGCCTGGAACGTGCCTTTCCAGTCGGCCAGGGAGCGGCACCAGTTCGTCGCCATGTAGCCGCCCGGGCAGGCAGGGATGCCGGCCCGCAGCAGGCCGGCGACGACGTGCTCGGCCAAGGCCGGAAAGTAGGATCGGGCGCTTGCGCCGTCGTCGGCGTAGGCGAGCGCGTTGTCCTGATCGGTGAGCAGCACCTGCTCCATCCGGCCCTCCGAGCCGAGGGCGAGCCAGGCGTACGGGCAGGGCGGCGGGCCCAGCTCATCCTCGGCGAGCAGGAGCAGCTTGCCGGTCAGCCCGTCGGTGAGGCCGGCGATGGCGTGCGCGATGCGGACGGGGGGCGCTCCGGCGGCGTACATCGCCTCGGCAGTCGCGGCGACCTGTTGAGCGTGCCCTGCCACATCGACGGGTTCCATGCGGTCTCCCGGCCAGCCCGGCGTCCGGGCGTCAGTTCAACTCGCCGCCCCCAGCGTGTCAAGGCAGCTGCCCTTGTCGAGCTCGCACGAGGGACCGCGACCATGAGACACGGCGGCGGGGTTGCCGCCCGCGGCGGCGCGGCGGTGCTAGCGTTCGACGGCGACGTCCAGGAGGTGCTTTGTTCGTCGTCCACGGGATCTGGGCATACGGCGCGCTGTGCGTATGGACAGAGGACTCCCAACTGCCCGCAGTCCTGCCGCCCCGCCGAGGTCGCCCCTCGCGCGCGCCACGACCGCATCCCTTCGCCCGCGACGTTGCCACGCTGGTCGACATCGTTGCGCAGATCGCTGAGCCGGCCGCCGACCTGGCCCGCAAGGCGGTCGAGGACGAGCTCGTCCTGCTGCTCCCGTCGATGGGACAGGGCCCGCTCGCGTCGCCGGAGCTCGCGCGCGGGCCCGCCCCCGGTCGGCCGGCGCTCGCGCCATGGCGGGTGCCGGTCCTCGCGTTCGATCCGGCGGCGGCGACCGAGCTGTTCGGCCTGGTCGGGCCGACCGTTGAGGTCGCGTTCGCCGGCTCGTGGCAGTTCTTCGCCGTCGTGGCGCGAACGGCGGCGGACCTCGTGACACGTGGCCGGGTGCTGCCTGCGATCGGCGAAGACGACGCGGGGTACCACGCGCGGTGGCGCCCGGTGCTAGCAGGGGCCGACGCGCGGCGGGCGCAGGAGTTGGCCGCCGCGATGCCGCCGGTATGCCGCTCGGCGACAGAAGGCCTCTCGTCCGCCGTGATCCTGACCGAGGCGCTTGACGCGTTCGCCGACGCCGCGGCGCGCGCGGCGCTCGACGCCGGCCCGACCGGACCCTACTGCCTGCTCCCGCCGCGCCGAGGCCGCAAGCCGGCGCAGCTCCCCCTGGCCGAGCGCTGGGCCCAGGCGCTGACCGGGCCGGACGGCCGGCTGCCCGACGTCACGTCGGCCGACTCCGCCGAGGTGGCCCAGCTCGGCCGGGCGCTCGACGCGTGGCGGGCAGAAGCGCAGCTCCCGGCCGGCCCGGTCACGACCTGCTTTCGCCTGGTGGAACCCACGGCGGACGACGCCGACCCGGACTGGCGGGTCGAGCTCGCCCTGCAGGCGACCGACGACCCCAGCCTGGTCGTCACAGCGCACGACATCTGGGCCGGCGCCCGCTCGGGCATCGAGCGGGCAGAGGAGGCGCTGCTCACCGGGCTCGGCCGGGCCGCGCGGCTGTATCCCGAGCTGCACGACGCGCTCCGCACGTCCCGGCCGGTCGTTGTCCCGACCGACGTCGCGGGCGCGTACCGGTTCCTCAAGGAGACGGCTCCGCTGCTCGCCGGTGCCGGCTTCGGCGTCCTGCTGCCGTCGTGGGCCGGCAAGACCCGCGTCGGCCTCAAGCTCACGACCCGCACCAAGCAGTCCGGGCAGGCCCAGAGGGCCGCCGGCTTCGGGCTCGACGAAATCCTCCAGTTCCGCTTTGACCTGGCGGTCGGCGAGGACGCCATCGATGCCGAGGAGCTGGCCGAGCTGGCCCGGCTGAAGGTCCCCCTCGTCCGGCTCCGCGGCCGTTGGGTCGAGCTGGATGACCGCCGCCTCCAGGCCGCGATCCGATTCCTGGAACGGCGGGGCGGCGGCGCGATGCGGGCCGGCGACGTGCTGCCGGCCGCGCTCCGCGGCATCGACGACCCGGCCGATGGCGACGCCCTGCCCGTCGTCGCGGTCGACGCAGATGGCTGGCTGGGCGACCTGCTGTCCGGGCAGGCAGATCAAACGCTCGAGCCGATGGGCACGCCCGCTGGGTTCACCGGCGTCCTGCGCCCCTACCAGCAGCGCGGCCTGGCCTGGCTCGCCTTCCTAGGCCGCCTGGGCCTCGGGGCGGTGCTCGCCGACGACATGGGCCTCGGCAAGACCGTCCAGCTGCTGGCGTTGCTCGTCGCGGAGCGCGCCGACGGGTCGCCCCGGCCTCGGCCGACGCTCCTCGCCTGCCCGATGTCGCTGGTCGGCAACTGGCACCGCGAGGCCCAGCGGTTCGCCCCTGACCTCGTCGTTCATGTCCACCACGGCGGCGACCGGCTCGCCGGGGACGCGCTCCGCGAGACCTGCGACGCCGCCGACCTCGTCATCACGACGTACGCCCTCGCCGCGCGCGACCGGGCGGCGCTCGCCGACGTGCAATGGGGCCGGGTCGTTTGCGACGAGGCGCAGAACATCAAGAACAGCGCCACCCGGCAGGCGCGGGCCGTGCGCGGCTTGCCGGCCAACAGCACGATCGCCCTGACCGGCACGCCGGTCGAGAACCACCTGGCTGAGCTCTGGTCGATCATGGAGTTCGCCAACCCTGGTCTGCTGGGGTCCGCCGTCCGGTTCCGGGAGCAGTACGCCCGGCCGATCGAACGCTACGGCGACGAGGAGGCGACTGCCGCGCTGAAGCGCATCACCGGGCCCTTCATGCTCCGCCGCCTCAAGACCGACCGGTCGATCATCTCCGACCTGCCGGAGAAGCTGGAGATGAAGGTCTGGTGCAACCTCACCGCTGAGCAGGCCACGCTCTACCAGGCCACGGTCGAGGACATGCTGGCGAAGGTCAACGACAGCGAGGGCATCGAGCGCCGCGGGCTGGTGCTGGCGATGATGGCCAAGCTGAAGCAGGTCTGCAACCACCCTGCCCACCTGCTGCGAGACGGATCGCGGCTGGCGGGCCGTTCCGGCAAGCTGGCCCGGCTCGAGGAGATCCTCGCCGAGGTGGTCGCCGAGGGCGACAAGGCCCTGTGCTTCACGCAGTACGCCGAGTTCGGCGCGATGCTCGAGCCGTACCTCGCCGCGCACCTCGGCGCCCCGGTGCTCTACCTGCACGGCGGCACGCCGAAGCGGCAACGCGACGCTCTGGTCAGCCGGTTCCAGGACGCCGCCGAGCCGGCGGTGTTCCTGCTCTCGCTCAAAGCCGGCGGCACCGGGCTCAACCTCACCGCCGCCAACCACGTCGTCCACGTCGACCGGTGGTGGAACCCGGCGGTGGAGGACCAGGCGACCGACCGGGCGTTCCGCATCGGTCAGCGCAAGAACGTCCAGGTACGCAAGTTCGTCTGCGTGGGAACGCTGGAGGAGCGCATCGACAGCATGATCGAGGACAAGAAGGCGCTGGCCGAACGCATCGTCGGGACCGGCGAGAGCTGGCTGACCGAGCTCAGCGTCGCCGAGTTGCGCGAGGTCGTCGCGCTGTCGCCCGAGGCGGTGGCCGAATGACGGATTGGGGCCGCCGCTTCCCGCCGTCGCGCCCGGTGCCGGTCGCCGACGGCATCAAGGCCCGCACCCAACGCGGCTCCATCGGGGAGCAGTGGTGGTCCCGTCGGTTCATCGACGTGCTCGAGTCGTTCGGGATGCAGGGCCGGCTCGCTCGTGGCCGCCGTTATGCGCGGGCGGGACAGGTCCTCGAGCTGCACGTCACGCCGGGCGCCGTGACCGCGCAGGTGCAAGGCTCACGACCGCGGCCGTACCGCGTGCGGATCAAGGTGCCCGCGCTGACCGACGACCAGTGGAGCCGGCTGGAAGGCGAGCTGGCGGGCCAGGCGTTGTTCCGGGCCAAGCTGCTGGCCGGCGAGATGCCGCGGGAGATCGAAGAGCTGTTCGCCGGCTGCGGCGTGCCGCTGTTTCCCAGCTCTTCCCGCGACCTGGACATGTCCTGCTCATGCCCGGACTGGGGAATGCCCTGCAAGCATCTCGCCGCAACCTGTTACTTGCTGGCCGAGGCGTTCGACGACGACCCGTTTCTGGTGCTGGCATGGCGGGGGCGTGACCGGGAGCAACTGCTCGCCCGGCTGCGCCAACTAGCCGATCGTGCCACCGATGCAGCGGCGGAGCAGCCGGTGATCGACGTGACCGATCGGCCGCTCGGCGACTGCCTCGACGACTACTGGTCCCCGCAGGTCAGCATGTCCAGGCTACGGGCCCAGCCAGCGGTCCCGGCCACCGCGCCCGACCTCCTGCTCCGGACGCTGGACCGACCGGCCATCAAGATCCGCCGCCGGGACCTGGTCGACCTGCTCACCCCGGCGTACACCGCGCTCGCCAGCGAACCGCGCTCCGGAACAGGCTCTTAGGGGTCTATGCCCGCCTGGCGAGGTCTGCTTCCAGGAGCCGGGCCTCGTCATGTGCCCCGGCGGCGCGCAGCTCGGTGACCACCGACGTCAGGTGGTCGTGCAGTTCGGCAGCCGGCAGTTCGGCCGGCCCGACGCCGAGCAGCACTTCGGCGACGCCGGAGAGCGCCACGCGATTGCCGGACGCGACCGAGAGCGCGGACAGAGCGGCCTGAATCGACTCGCGCGCCCGGCCCTGTCCGCGCGCGATCTGAGCCTGGGTCAGCAGGTACCGCCAGGAGTTCCTGGTGCGATCCGCACGGACGCCCTGGAGCAGCGACGCCGCGCGGTAGGGCTCGCCGAGCTCCACCAGCACGGAGGCCAGCGAGACGCGGACCGAATCGTTGCTGCGGTTCAGGTGCAGCGCCTGCTCGAGCTCCCGTGCGGCCGCCTCGGTCTGGCCGCTGCCGCGGAGCAGTTCGGCGTACCGCTCGGTGAACTGCGCGTTGGTCGGTTCGTACTGGCGGGCGAGCGAGGCGAATTCGAGCGCGCCGGACAGGTTGCCGTGCGCGGCCAGCGCCTCTGACATGAAGCCGAAGGTGAAGGCGTCGGCCTCGCCGCTCTTGATGACCGAGCGAAGGTTCTCCTCCGCTTCCGGAGTGCGGCCCAGGCGCAGCAGCGCCTGGGCGAAGTCCTGCACGGCAGGGCCGTAAGGCCGGGACCAGTCGATGGCCCGCCGGTAGTACTCCATCGCAGCCTGCCAGTTGCGGGCGATGTATTCGATGCGGCCCGCCACGCGCAAGGCCTGCCGGTCGCCCGGGTTGTTGGCGAGGAGGCGCTCGATCATTTCCCGCGCCTCGTCGATATTGTCGACGCGCGCATAGCAGCGGGCCAGGTAAAGCTGCGCGCTCTCGTCGTCGGCACGCCAGTCGAGGACGGTCTCGAAGCAGCGGAGGGCTTCCTCCCACCTGCATTCGCGATAGAGCTCGATACCGGCAGCGTAGATTGGCCCGACCAGGTTGCGCCGCAATTCCATCGCGTCGCGCAACCGCATCGCTAGGCCCAGCAGCCGGAAAGTCGAGAAGGCGGCGTCGACGAAGACCGCGGTGTACGGCCGTGGCAGCGAGTCGAGAAAACGCAAGGAACGGCCGGCCAGGTCGTCGAGCGCCTCCTTTGTGCGGTGCTGGCGGAAATAGTCCAGGAAGTAGTCGCGGACCAGTGGATGCATCCGGGCGAAGCCGTCGTCGGCGATCTCGCATAGCGAATACGAGGTAGCCTCATTGATCGCCGCCTCGAACTCCTCTTGGCGAAACCCCAGGTGCTCGGCGACGTCGCGCGGCGGCAGCGGGCCGTCGACCACTGCGAGGACCTCCAGCACCAGCCGGGTGTTGTCGTGCATCCGCGTCGCCGAGAGCACCTGCGTCGCCGCGCGCACCCGGCCCTCGCTCCAGTCGCCGCGGCCCTCGGCGATGCTGCGGGCGGCGATCTGCAGCGCCAGGGGGTGCCCGCCGAGCTCCTTGGCGCACTGGCGCAGTTGGGCCTGCTCGACCCGGGCGGCGCCGCGCTCCATGAGCAGCCGCACGCCGTCGTCGACCGCGAGCGGCCCGACCCGCACGACCTCGGTCTTGGCCTGGAGGTCGGCGCCGAGCCTCGGCAAGCGCGTCGAAGTGATGATCGCCATGGCCTTGTATGACGTGATGCCCGCCGCGACGAGGCTGCCGATGAGTTGCTCCAGCACGGCGTTCGGCTCGGCCTCGTCGGACAGCCAGTTCTGGGCGTCCTCTACGACCCAGATCGCGGACGATCGGGTGGCGTCCTTGATCCGGACGGTCACGCTCTCGCGCGCTGCGTCGGGGCCGGCGTCAGGGGGGACCGGGATCTCGTTCGCGAACTCCAGCGACTGCGAACGCAGGTTGGCCACCAGGCGCATGTCCAACTCGACGAACTGCATGCCCGGCAGCACCGAAATGTGCTGGGTCGAGTGGCCGCTCGGATCGTAGGTCTTGGCCTGCCGGCGGGCCAGGGTGCGCTTGCCTATCCCGGACAGGCCGGTCAGCCAGAGAAAGCCCCGCTTGTCGCTGTAATAAACCTGGTCGAATTTCGCGATCAGGTCGGCCCGGCCGAAAAAACCGGGATTGGTGGGCGCTATCGGCGGCGGCCCGGTCAATTTAGCCGCGATGTATTTCGGGTTGGCCAGCCCACCGCCCCTGCTGAATTCGGCGAGGTTCAACGGCGCGCGGGCCGCGTCGAGCCGAAAGACCCACAGCGCAGTGCCACCGCGCTGCATTCGCAGCAGCACGGCGGTGTTCATGACATAAGGCAGATCCTTGTTCCTGGCACAGCTGGCGCTCCACAGGAGAACGACGTCGGTGACTTCCCGCATCGCCAGGTCGAGCTCGTTCTGCAGGCGCTCGATCGGCACGAACTCGAACTGTGCCAACGGCAGGAGATCGGCGACCGCGATGGCTATTTGCTCGTCTGGCGCGGCATAGACGGCGAGTATCCGGCGATCCACGGGGCTACTCCCGAATGCCGAGCTCGTGGAAGAGCTCGGTCAGCACCTTGTCGACCTCACTGGCCGCATAACGCGCGGCCTCGTAAAGCTGCACGAGGTCGTCGTTCCTGGGATCCTCGGCCAGCGTGCCCGCGGTCGTGCGGGTGACGTTCCAGTCAAGTGACACCACCTCGACGCTGTGCTCGTCGCGAACCGACATGCGGAGTGGGGGCGCCCCATCACCGTCCATACTCTGCACCACGATAGATCGGTCGCCGACGATGCACAGGAAGTCGGCCTCGCCGGCTCGCTCCCACGCGACCTCGCCCCTGACGGTCTTGTCGGCCAGTGACCTCGCGAGGGTCGCCAGCCGTTCCCTAACCCGTTCTCTCACGGCCTTCCCTACCTAGTCCTGGATCTGCAGGTCGTGACGATGTGAGGGCGTCATCTTCGTGACCTTCGCCATCGCAGTGATCGCCGGCCGCAGGATCCGCCGGTACTGCTCGTCGTTCTGCGGCGGCACGATCAGCTTCCGCTTCGCGTTGTCGGCCGCCGGGACGGACGCGCGCAGCAGCCGCTGCAGGTCAGCAGCGCGATCGACATCGGTCATGTGCTTGAGGATCTCGTCCAGCCGCACTGCGTGCCGGACCCACGAGATAAGCAGGTCACGCGTGCGGTTCCACTCGTCGAACCGCTCCAGCCGGCGCAGCAGGTCGATCTCGATGTGCTCGAGCTCCCGGCACTTCTCGACGAACTCGTTGCGCCGGGCCAGGTTGACCCAGCGCTCGGTGACCTGACGTGCGGCGTTGGCTGCTGACTTGGTTTTCAGCAACTGCCAGATGGTGACGGCGAAGCCGACTATGGAGAGGGCCTCGCCGCCGATGGACATCTGATCCCACCACCGCATAGGCCACAGTATTGTCGAGGTCCGGGCACCCTCCTCGGTTCAGGGCGTAAGCGGTAGCCCATCCCGCTCGGTGAGCGGGTGGCGGGGCCTCGCCTGCCTCTCGCATGGGCGCCGCCGTGCGCGCACTCTCATGCCATCCGGTCGAGGATCTCCCTCACGAGCTCCATCGGGGTGTGCGGGTGCAGGAACGCGAACCGGCCGACCGTCTCGCCCTCCCACGCTGACGGTGGGATGAACGCGATCTGGTCGTCGAGCAGCTTGTCCGCCCACTCCATGTACTGCCCCGGGCTCCAGCCGAGCCGGCGGAACAGCACCACGGACAGGTCCGGCTCCCGGATCAACTCGAGGTAAGGGCGACTGCGGATCTCCTCGGCGGCCTCACGGGCCAGCCGGATCGCGGCCTCGATCGCGTCCGAATAAGCCTGGACGCCGTGCACCGCGAGCGAGAACCACAGTGGCAGCCCCCGCGCCCGCCGGGTCAAGTGGTACGCGTAGTCGGTGGGGTTCCACTCGGCCGGCTTGTCGTGGATGACGTCGAGGTACGACGCGTCCTGCGTGTGCACCATCCGCGCCATCGAGGGGTCGCGGTAGAGCAGCACGGCGCTGTCGAATGGCGCGAAGAGCCACTTGTGCGGGTCGACGATGAACGAGTCGGCCTGCTCGATGCCGTCGTACTTGCTGCGGACACTTGGCGCGAACAGCCCGGCACCGCCGTACGCGCCGTCAACGTGGAACCACAAGCCGTAGTCGCGTGCCACTGCGCCGACGCCTGACAAGTCGTCCACAATGCCGGCGTTAGTCGTCCCAGACGTAGCGACCACCGCAGCGATCGTCGATGGGTCGCCGTCGGCCTCAATGGCCGCGCGCAGTGCAGCACCGGTGAGCTGGTGGTCGTCGGTGGACACGCTGAGCGCGTCCATCTCGAGGAGGCGCAGCGTGTTGACGATCGACGAGTGCGCGTCGGTGCCGACCGCAACCCGCCAGCGACCCGACCCTCCGTTCGGCGCCTTCTGCTTGGCCATCTCCCGGGCGACGGCGAGCGCAGAGAGGTTGCCAGCCGATCCGCCGGAAACGAAGCAGCCGCCAGCCGAGCCGGGCAGGCCGGCGCGATCGGCGATCAGCCGCAGCACCTGATTCTCGGCATGCACCGCGCCCGCGGCCTCGAGCCAGGAGATGCCCTGAATAGACGCGCATGACACGAGCATGTCGAAAAGCAGCGCCGCCTTGGTCGGGGCGGCCGGGATGAAGCCGAGGAAACGCGGGCTGTCCGCCGAGATCACCGACGGCGCCAGCATCGAGGTGTAAACACCCAGCACCTGATCGGGGTTGTGGCCCTCGTCGCTGAGCAGCCCCCGCGTCAGCGCCTCGAGCTCGGCCGGATCGCGCGACCCCCTGTCGAGCGGGACCGGGTCGAGCCGCAGCCGGTTCTCCGCGTAGGCGAGCACGGACCGGATCATCTGCTCGGTGGTGGCGTCGACGGTATGCATGGGCGGAACGTAGAACTTCGGTTAACAATCCCGCAACACTCCAAGCGGTCCTGCTCCGCCCTCCCATGTGGCCTGTTTGAACAGCACGGCAGGCCGCGGCGGCTATGGCAGATTACGTCCATGGCGCGCTACGGCGGGATGTTCGGACCCGATGTGACCTTCCTCGGCGTCGAGAAGTGCGACCTCGCCGACCAGGCCAGCCTGCGGAGCGCGGACGCGGTCGTGATCGGGGCGCCGTACGACGCGGGCGCCTCCTACCGGGCAGGGGCACGCTTCGGCCCCCAGGCGATCCGCATGGCCGACTACCTCCCGCATGACGCCTCCCGACCGCACCTCGCGCTGCGGGTGGATCCGCTGCGGGAGCTGACCGTCGTGGACGCGGGCGACGTCGAAATGCCGGGCGTCGAGGCGCGGCAGCCGCTCGAGCGGCTCGAAGACGCTGTGCAACGTGTGGCGGATGCCCGTGCCATCCCGGTGATCCTCGGCGGCGACCACACAATTACCTGGCCCGACGTGACAGGGGTGGCGCGGGCGATCGGTTGGGGACGGGTGTCGATCATTCATTTCGACGCGCACGCCGACACCGGAGAGTTCCAGTTCGGGTCGCTCATCGGCCACGGGCTGCCGATGCGCCGGCTGATCGAGTCGGGGGCCTGCCGCGGCGACCGCTTCCTGCAGCTCGGCTTGCGCGGCTACTGGCCGGAGCCGGCCACGCTGGACTGGATGGCCGATCAGCGGATGCGGTCCTTCGAGATGCACGAGATCGGGCGGCGCGGCCTCAGCGAATGCCTCGACGAGGCGTTCGCGATCGCGACCGACGAATGCGACGGAGTGTTCGTCTCGGTCGACATCGACGTCACCGACCCAGGGTCAGCGCCGGGCACCGGCACCCCAGAGCCCGGCGGCTTCACGCCGCGGGAGCTGCTCGACACGATCCGGCGCATCGCGGTGGATCTGCCGGTCGTCGGGATGGACGTTGTCGAGGTGTCCCCGCCGTACGACACATCGGACGTCACCGCGTTCCTGGCCAACCGGGTCGTCCTGGAGCTGCTGTCCGGGATCGCCTACAAACGGCGGGGTGGCACCTGGGACACCATCCCGCCGACCCTCCTCGACGGCCGGGGCAGCACGCAGTCGGGCAACGGCAGGCGATCAACCTAGGAGGCCACTGAACAACATCTGTCCGGCTCGCGACTCACCGCATCCCGACCGGCTGCGTTGTCGTCAGTCGCCGCACAAACCCAGTGCGACTCCCTCCTCCGCCTTGCCGGATCGGGCGCGGATGAGCCGCTCGCTGATCGAACGACGTTA
>Ga0184623_10000597_pt1 | contig 15417 bp, 10 predicted proteins | sample PLM1_100_b1_FD_133138 | JGI IMG/M metagenome (GOLD analysis project Ga0184623, IMG submission 133138) | Groundwater sediment microbial communities from an aquifer in East River, Colorado, USA - PLM1_100_b1 | ecosystem: Environmental > Terrestrial > Soil > Riparian zone | place: USA: East River...
TCCCGCGCCTGGACGTCTTCGCCAACTGGGTGACGGGATGCGCCCTGCGCGGCACCAATCGCCCACCACCGCTGGGAGGCGGCGCGCTACGAGGCCGTTGGACCGCCAACGTGCTGGGCACATTCAACCAACGTCGCAATCTTTACGGCAAGACTGAAGATTGATCCATACATCTCGAAAGTCACCATGATTACGTAATAGGCCCCTTACGCCACGCGTAGCGCCATGAACAGACACCGTCACCACCAGTACCCTCGTGCCCCAGGAGCAAGGCCTAGTGCGAGCGTGCGAGCGCACGATCGGCAGTTGAGCCACCGACTCATGGCGTCGAGTCCAGGTCCAGTTCCGCAGCTGAGCTGTCGGGAGGCGGGAACGGCGAATACAGCCCGCGGCGCGGGGTTGGGCCGTAGCCTGGGAAAGTGGCAAAGCCGAGGCGGACGTTGATCTACGGCCCGATGGTCAACGGCTGGGAGATCCATCGGGATTACCGGCTGCCGCTGTTCGCGTACCGGACCGAGGCCGAGGCGTGGCGGGTGTGGACGCATCCAACGACGTGGATGGTCACCGTGCACGCGGGCATCGGGAGGGCTGTGGATAACTCCCTCGGACTTGTCAGAAAGGGTGTAACTAGCCCTGGCGCAAAGGGAGGTCGTAGCCCTCAGCTATAGGTCACCTTTGTCGTGTTGGTTGAGCGGTACCACTGGATGCGGCCGCCCTGGAATTGGCTGACCGCGCCGTAGCTCGTGGCGATCTCGTCGGAGGTGGGGTAGCGCAGGCGGCTGCTGCCGGCGCCCAGCCGCAGCCAGGTCGTCTTGATGCTGCCCCTGATTGCGTGGGCGCCGGTGGCGGTGGTCCAGTAGACGCTGCGGTTGCCGGCGAAGTCGTTGTAGCGTCCCACGCCGTCGGCCACCCGTGTCTCATCGGTGAGGGGGAAGCCGTAGCCCACGGGGCCGCCGAGCGCGAGGTATTTCGTCAGGATCCCCCCATGGACCTCGTGCGCGCCGGTGGCTTGGGACCAATAGATTCGCGCCTTCTGGAAATAGCTGGCCGCGCCGCCGGCGATGGCGAACTCGTCTGTTGTCGGAAAGCCCCACGTGGTATGCCCGCCGGTGCGGGTATACCGGACGAAGATGCCGCCGAGCACGAATTTGGCGCCGGTCGAGGGCGACCAGTACATCCGGCTGCGCTGATAATCCCGCGCCCGGCCGCCGGGGATGTCGAATTCCAGCGAGCTCGCATTCCCCAGCCGCGACGACGCACCGCCGATCGCTTCGTAGCGGGCGTCGATGGCGGTGCGGTAGGCCGCGACGAGGGCGAGGTCGGCGGCCGGCATCGTCACCTCGTGCGCCGGAGCGCCGCCGTCGGACCAGCGGACGAACTCCCAATAGGACACCGCCGTCGGCGCTGCGACTGAGTTGGTCGAGCCGGTCACGGCCCGGAGGCTGACCAGTTGCTCGCCGTTGACGCGGACCGGGACCGGAGCGCTCACGCTCAGCGTGTGCAGGTCGGGACGGGCTTCGTAAGTGGCCTGCGTGGTCGTGCCGGCGCTGTCCGACACAGCCGCCGTGACGACCATCGTCGTGTCGGAGCCGTGGTCGGTGAACGGCGCGTTGAACGCCGGTCCGATGCTGCTGCCCTCCGGATGGAGGTGGCAGCTGCCTTCGGCGGGACAGTGCAGCAGTGAGAGCTGCCAGGTCACCTTGGCAGCCAGGTCGCCGTCCTCGTCATCGGACGCCAGTGCGCTGATCTTGACCGGCGCGCCGACCTCATAGCGCTGGTCGGGCGCATCAAGCACCAGCCTCGGCGAGTGGTTGTCGGGGCTGACCGTCGCGGTGGCGGTTGCGGCTGCGCCGACCGCGTCGGTGACCGTGAGCCGGACAACGTACGGGCCGGCGCCGGCGTAGGCGTGCGCTGGGTTGGCGGCGCTGCTCGTCGAGCCGTCGCCGAAGTCCCAGCCGAACGTGAGCCGATCTCCGTCGAGGTCGTAAGACTGCGCGGAGGAGAAGCTCACCGTCCGGGTCGCGGGTTCGACGGTGGTGGAGATGACGGCGGTCGGCGGGCGGTTGCCGGGCGCGTAGACCAGCCGGCGTACGGCGCCGCCGACGATGTCCGCGTAGGCGATGTCACCGTTCGGCCCCGACTGCAGCGCCACCGGCCCGCCGACGCTCGTGCCGAACCCGCCTGACTCGGGCGCGCGGACGAGCCGGCCGCTGGTGTCGGTCTGCAGCGTCCACAGGGTAGTGCGCGAGTAGTCGCCGAAGAAGTACGCGTCGCGGTAAGCCGTGGGGTAGGTGCTGCCGCCGTAGAACACGCCGCCGACGACAGACGCGGTCCCTGCGGAGTGGGTGTACGTCCACACGGGCCCGGCCGGTTGGTTGGCCTGCGCATACACGCTCTTGCAGGCAGCGAGCGCCGCGTACCCGGGCTGCGGCGCCGCGCCTTCGTAGCAGGGCCAGCCATAGCTCCTGCCGGTCGTGACGACGTTGACCTCCTCATGGTCACGCCAGCCGACGTCGCCGACCAGGAGCGAGCCGGTCCGCGGGTCGAGGCTGAACCGGAAGGGATTGCGGAAGCCGTAAGCGAACACCCGGCTCCGCCAAGACGAAGGCGCCGCGGCGTCGTAGAAGGGGTTGGCCGGGTGACCGCGGCCGTCGGGCAGGATCCGGAAGATCTTGCCGTGTGGGCCGTTCACGTCAAGTGCGCGCAGGGCCTTGGGGTCGACGATAGTGAACGACGCGTCGTCGCCGCTGCTGAGATAGATGCTGCCGTCGCTCGCCTGCAGCACCGTGCTGACACCGTGCGACAGCGAGTTCTGCGACCACGCCGGCGTTGTCTGCGAGCCGTCGATGATGGTGCGTCTGAGCGTGAACCTCATCGGTTGCTGCGGGGGGCTGGCCGTCCATTCCGAGAGCACGGCGTGACCGTTGCCCGAGCCGTCCGCGTCCAATTCGGCGTAGAGCAGGAAGACTCGTCCGCTGGTGTCGTAGTCGTTGGCCAAGCTGAGGCCGAGCAATCCGAAGTCGCCGGCGGTGCGGATGCCGGGCAACCGGGCGAGCACATACGGCCCGCCTCCTGGCGGCGTGAAACTGACCCGCCCGTCCTTGCCGATGGAGAGCAGGCCACCGTCGTAGGTGAAGGCAAAATTGGTCAGGTTGTAGGCGCCCAGGCCGGTCGGATAATCGACCAGGCGAAAACCCGCCGGGAGGGTTGGAACGGCCTGCGCCGACGTGCCGAAAACAGGCACGATTAAACCAACCAGCAGGATTAGCGCGCCCGCCAGAACACGTGCCCGCATTTGTTACAGCGCCTCCCCAAGGATGCGATGGCCATCCCTGGAATCGAGGGTAAGGCGGCCTCCGGCATCGCGACATTGTGTTCGCAAAAGACGCTATGGTTGAACACACTCAGTGAGCTAACTGCTGGTGATAACTCAAGCAGCGGTGAGTAGCGGAGGCAGCCCACCCGCTGAGAAGCGCTCGTCAGGGTGCGGGTTCGGCCCGGGCCCGTTCGACGAATTGCTCCAGCTTGCGGCGCAGAGCGACGCCGAGTCGGTCGGCGCGCACGTGCAACTCGTCGCGCAGCCGTAACGGCAGGCCGACCAGCCTCATTTGCCGCTGCAGGGCCAGATCCTCGGCCAGCACCGCCTCCTCGAACGCGACCTCTCGCGCGACCACGTCGGCATCCGGCCGCTGCACGCCGCCGACGCCGCACAGCAGCATCTTCGTGTAGATGCGGGTGCTCGTCAGGCTTTCCGGTTGGGCGAAGAACAGGATTGTCTTGACCGCTCCGGCGTCGAGCTCCTCCAGTCGCAGCATCAGCAGGAACGGCGCCCGGTAGATGTAGGTCGCCCGGCGGCGCTGCCGCACGGGACGAAGCCCAGCCGCGACGCCGGGGTCCCCCGGGTTGTCGAACCACTGCTCCTGCATGCTGCGACAGCCGGATGGCTCGTCGATGACGTCATACGGCGGCACGACCTTCTCCTCGCCGGCGCCGAACGTCGCGGCATGCACGAACGGGAAGTGGGCGACGTCGAGGAAGTTGTCAGCGACCAGGCCAGCGGGGGCGGGCGTGCGCGCCGGCGGCAGCCACCCAGCGACGTAGGCCTCGTCTTCCGCGTCCGGGTCGTCGAAGAGCTCCACCACCGGGCGTTGCGGCGCAAGCCACACCAGGCCCCAACGTTCGCGCAGCCCGTAGGGCGCGAGATCGGCGACGACCTGTCGGCCGGCCCGGCGCAGCGACCAGGGCTGGCCGAGGAGCGTCACCTCATGGGCCTGCGCGCCCACCTCTGACGACAGCGCAACCGGATGCCACGCCCGCGCAAGCGCCGCATCGACGTTGGTCAGCAGATCGGCTGGGGCGCCGCCGGCGAGCGCCGCCGCCTCGTCACGGCGCAGCCACACGGCGCCGTCGACCTCGCGCACGCGTGGCCCGGGCGGCAGGGACGCACGAGGTGGGGCGGACGCGCCCAGGCCGAGCGACGGCAACTCGACGCACCGGCCGTCGGTGTCGAACTCCCACCCGTGGTAGGCGCACCGCAGCGTGCCGCCCTGGACGGAGGCGGCCGACAGCGGCGTCAGCCGGTGCGGGCACCGGTCGGCGAACGCCACGGCCGGCCCCCCGGGACGCAGCCGGAGCACAACCAGTGGAACGCCCTCGACCTCGATGGGGTGGGGCCGCGTCGTCACCTCCGCAGCGGGCGCCACCGCGACCCAGCCAGCCTGGTCAGCTGCTTTGCTCATCCGTCGGCCTCGCTACGCTCGGGCGCGGCCTGAGCCAAGCCCTGTGCTCATTGATTCGCTCGCTACCGCCTTGCCTGACCACCCACGCTACGTCATGCGCCGGGCGATGGAGCGCGGCCTCGGGGACATCCTCATCACCCACAACCTGCACCACGCCTACCCTGTCGGGTGACCGCTTCCTCCTGCTCAAGCGCGGTCGCAGCCTGGGCTGCTACCGAAAAGGACCGGATCAACCGTGACCCCACCACGGCGACGCCCCGCGCCTGCCGGCAAATGACAAGGAGGATCACGTGCTACTGAAGGTCGGCGTCATCGGAACGGGCAACATCGGAACCGATCACGTCCGGCGGCTCGCCGCCCAGGTGTCGGGCTCGAGCGTCAGCGCGGTTTTCGACGTGGCGAGTGACCGGGCGCGCCAGGTCGCCGACAGCGTGGGCGCCGTCGCGCACGACCGCGCCACCGACGTCATCGACGATCCCTCGGTCGATGCGGTCGTCATCGCGTCGCCTGGCGACACCCATGCCGACCTCGTCCTGGCCTGCGTCGCCGCGGACAAGCCGGTGCTGTGCGAGAAGCCGTTGGCGACAACCGTCAACGCCTGCGTCAAGGCGGTCGAGGCGGAGGTCGCGCACGGCCGCCGGCTCGTCCAGATCGGATTCATGCGCCGCTACGACGCTGGATACCGAATGGTCAAGTCGGACATCGACGACGGGTTGGTGGGCGAACCCCTGCTGCTTCATTGCATCCACCGCAATTCGTCCGTGCCATCGAGCTTCACCAGCGACATGGCATTGACAGACTCGGTGGTCCACGAGATCGACACCGCCCGCTGGCTCCTCGGCCAGGAGATCGTGGCGACGACGGTCGTGCGCACGCGGCGCAGCCCGCTCGCGGCCGATCATCTGCGCGACCCGCAACTGGTGCTCCTGGAGGCCGAGACCGGCGTCGTTGTGACGGTCGAGATCTTCGTTAACTGCCAGTACGGCTACGACGTCCGCTGCGAGGTCGTGGGCTCGACCGGGACCACCTCCCTGAACACGCCGAGCACCAGCACGCTCACCCACGAGGGTCAACGGATACAGCCCGTTCCTACCGACTGGCAAGTGCGATTCGGGCCGGCGTACGTCGCGGAGCTACAGGAGTGGGTCGACGGGCTGCGCGCCGGTGTCGTCGGCGGGCCGAGCGCATGGGACGGCTATGCGGCAACCGCAGTGGCGGAAAGCTGCGTGGCGTCGCTTGCCGGCGGCGGCCGAACGACGGTAGCGCTGGCAGATCGGCCCGCGCTGTACGCCTGACATCAACGCGGGGATTCCCGTGCAGATCCCGCTCGAGGCCGCGCTCCGAACCCGGAACGATCACCTTGGCGCACGCCGCACGGTCGAGAAGCCGCGCACATCCGCGTGTCGACCCGGGTGCCGAACGCCACCTGATCGGCTCCCGGTTTCGGAGCCGGTGGCAATGCCAGAGGATTGGAGGACACGACAGGTCAGGGAGCCGGCGCGGCGAGGACAGGAGACGTCGATGAGGCGACGCTTGGGCCTTCGGGCCAAGATGACCGCCGCCCGGTTGGTCCGCGACCGCATCGTCCCCCCTCGACCAAACACTCGACGAGTGGTTGCCCAGAGCATCCGCTATTGACCCGAGATGGGAAGCCATTCATGTCCGTCATCGAAGTCCGCGGTCTTGAGAAGGTCTATCGGCGGCTGCGTCGGCCTCCGGAGCGGGCCCTGGACGGGCTCGATCTGGATGTTCCCGAGGGCGGGGTGTTCGGTTTCCTCGGGCCCAACGGCTCCGGCAAGACCACCACCATCCGCGGCTTGCTCGGCCTGATCCGCGCGGACGCCGGTGAGATGAAGCTGCTCGGCCGGCGCGTGCCCGATGACCTGTCCAGGGTCGTCTCTTCGGTCGGCGCCCTGGTCGAGACACCGCAGTTCTTCCCGACGTTTTCCGGGCGGGTCAACCTTGGGCTGCTGGCGCGCACGGCGGGCGTGCCGCCAGGGCGGGTGGACGAGTGCCTGGAGATCGTCGGCCTGCGCGACCGCGCGAGGGACAAGTACAAGGGCTATTCGTTGGGCATGAAGCAGCGCCTGGGGATAGCGGCCGCGCTCCTGAAGAAACCCCGGCTGCTCATCCTCGACGAGCCGAGCAACGGGCTCGACCCGGCCGGCATCCGGGAAGTCCGCGAGCTGCTCAAGAACCTGGGCGGCCAGCCGGACACCACCGTCTTCCTTTCCTCGCACCTGCTCGGCGAGGTCCAGCAGATCTGCGATCGGGTGGCGATCTTGGCCAGGGGCCGGTGCGTGGCGAGCGGCCAGGTCTCGGAAGTGCTCGCCTCCCGTTCGCCGTCCTGGCTGCGGGTCCGCCTCGACGACCTGGCCAGCGGCGGCGAGGTCCTGACCCGGGCCGGCTTCACGGTGAGCCAGGTCGACGGAGCATTGCGGCTGGACAACGTGGCCGAGCCCGCAGCGGTGACCCGCGTGCTGGCCGAGCAAGGGCTCTACCTCTCCGAGCTGACACCGCTCGGGATCGACCTGGAGACCGTGTTCCTCGACCTGACCAAGGAGCAGTCATGACTGCGGTCGCACCCAGTCCCGACATCGCGCGCCCGACCCCGGCGCCCCAGCTACGCCGGGGGCGGCTTTTCGGCGCGGAGTTGGAGCGGCTGCGCCGCCGCCGGCTGGTGCAGGTGCTCGTGGCGATCTTCTTCATTGGGCTCGTCGCAGCCGGCGCGATCATCTTCTTCACCCACCACACCGACACCGCCAAGGCTCAGGCAGCGGCACAGCAGGCCTACGAGAACGAGCAGCGGTACTACGACGAGATGGTCGCTCAGATGCGGGCGGAGGGGGCACCGCCCGAGGAGATCCCGCCGCGAGCCAAGTTCGCCGGTCGCCCCGAGGATTACTTCCAGGACCCTCGTTACCGGGCTGTCGATTATCTACCGCAATTGGTAACGGGTGTGGGCGTCGCCTGGGCGCTGTTCGCCTGCATGATCGGCGCGACGTTCGTGGGAGCGGAATGGGCGCACAAGACGATGGTGGCTCTGCTGTTCTGGGAGCCGCGGCGGCTTCGCGTGATCGGGCTCAAACTGGCGGCGCTGCTCACCGGCGTCGCGGTGATCGGAGCCGCCGCCCAGATCCTGGCCATCGGGCTGGGCGACCTCACGGCCAGGTGGCGTGGCACGTTCGAGGGCATCGATGCGATCAAAGGTGGTTTTTGGGCACCGCTGCTGGCCAGCGCGGGACGCGGCGTGCTGCTCGCGCTGATCGCGGCCGCGATCGGCTTCGCCGTCGCCAACCTCGTTCGCCACACCGCGGCGGTGCTCGGAATCGCTTTCGTCTATTTCGCGATCCTGGAGAGTACGGTGGCGGGTCTCCGACCAGCCTGGCAGCCCTACCTCCTCGCCACCAACATCGGGGCCTTCCTGACGCGGGGCGGGATCGACGTCCAGGTTCCGACCGGGTTGGTGACCGGATCGCCCGAGGCGATGTTCCGGCAGGTGCACCTCAGCAGCGCGCGTGGGGGCCTATACCTGCTCGCCGTCGCGGCCGTTCTGGTGCTGATCTCCACTGCTCTGTTCCGCCGCCGTGACCTGACCTGACCCTGCTCCTAGCCCTCGCTTCTAGGCAACTCGCGACGCTCTTCGCGATGATTTCTCCGCACGCCGCCGGTCGGAACTGTCGGCGGTCGATGAGATGCTCCACGAGCGTTGGGCGTTTGACGCTGCTCCTGAGACTCCGGAGGCATTGCGATGGACATGGAAGTCACCGCGTGGATGTCGCTCTACCACGCGATGAACGCGCAGGAGGACCGGCGGCCGTTCTCCAAGGCCACGTTGCGACGAATCGCGGCGTTCGCCCGGCCGCACCGCCGGCAGTTGGCCTGGTTCCTGCTGCTCAGCGTCGTGACGGCGGTGCTGGCGGTCGCGACGCCGGTGCTCGCCGGCCGGGTTGTCAACGCGATTGTCAAGGGCGCGGAGCTCGATGTCGTCGTCGGGCTCGCGGCGCTCATCGCCGTCATCGCGGTGGCCGAGGCTGGGCTCGGGCTGCTGACCCGGTGGCTGTCGGCGCGCATCGGCGAGGGTCTGATCCTCGACCTGCGCACCGCGGTGTTCGACCACGTGCAGCGCATGCCGATCGCCTTCTTCACCCGCACCCGCACCGGCGCGCTGGTCAGCCGCTTGAACAACGACGTCATCGGCGCGCAGCGGGCGTTCAGCGACACTCTCTCCGGAGTGGTCAGCAACGTGGTGATGCTGATCCTCACGCTCGTCGTAATGATCGGGATCTCCTGGCAGGTCACCCTCCTCGCGCTGGTGCTGCTGCCGGTGTTCGTGCTGCCCGCCCGGCGGATGGGCACGCGGCTGGCCCGGCTGGAGCGCGAGTTCGCCAACCACAACGCCGTGATGAGCACGCAGATGACCGAGCGGTTCTCCGCACCCGGGGCGACGCTGGTGAAGCTGTTCGCCCGGCCCGCGTCGGAGTCGGCTGAATTCGCCGCACGCGCACGCCGCGTCCGCGACATCGGTGTGCGCACGGCGATGGTGCAGTGGGTGTTCGTCACCGCGCTGACCCTGGTTTCGGCGCTGGCGCTCGCCGTCGTCTACGGCCTCGGCGGCTTCTACGCGCTGCGGGGGCAACTCGAACCCGGCGCAGTCGTCGCGCTCGCGCTGCTGCTCACCCGCCTTTATGCACCTCTGACCGCCCTGGCCAGCGCGCGCGTGGAGGTGATGAGCGCGCTTGTCAGCTTCGAACGGGTCTTCGAGGTGCTCGACCTCAAACCCTTGATCACCGAGAAACCCGGTGCCCGACCGGTGCCCGACGGACCGGTGTCCGTCGAGTTCGAACGGGTGCGCTTCAGCTACCCGTCGGCCGACAAGGTCTCGCTCGCGTCACTGGAAGAGGTCGCGGTCCTCGACACCCGCGGCGGCGTCGAGGTGCTCCACGAGGTGTCCTTCCGCGCCGAGCCGGGACAGATGGTGGCGCTGGTCGGGTCGTCTGGCGCCGGGAAGTCCACGATGGCTCAGCTGGTCCCGCGGCTCTACGACGTCGACGCCGGCGCCGTGCGACTGTCCGGCGTCGATGTCCGGGACCTCACCGCCGAGTCGATCCGGCAGACGCTCGGGATGGTGACCCAGGACGGCCACCTGTTCCACGAGTCGGTCCGCGAGAACCTTCTGCTGGCCCGGCCCGAGGCAGGTGAGGACGAGTTGTGGGAGGTGCTGCGCCGCGCGCGGCTCGCCGACCTTGTCGCGGCGCTGCCCGACGGGCTGGACACCGTCGTCGGCGAGCGCGGCTACCGGCTCTCCGGCGGCGAGCGCCAGCGGCTCACGATCGCGAGGCTGCTGCTGGCGCGCCCGAGGGTGGTGCTCCTCGACGAGGCCACCGCGCACCTGGACTCGACGTCGGAAGCCGCGGTGCAGGTGGCGCTGACCGAGGCGCTGGCCGGACGGACGGCGGTGGTGATCGCGCACCGGCTCTCCACGGTCCGAGCCGCTGACCTGATCCTCGTGATCGAGGACGGGCGGATCGTCGAACGCGGCACCCACATCGACCTGCTCGCCGTCGGCGGCCGCTACGAAGAGCTGTACCGGACCCAATTCGACCAGCCCGTTGTCAAGGAAACGGTCCCGTGAGCGAGCGAAGCGAGCACTGTGCGCGCTGCGCACGACCTTTCGGCTCAGGATGAGGTGACGCTGGCCCGAAACGCGCGGCGGTACAGCGTCGGGCTCTGGCCCAGGGCGGCCTGCAGGTGTGCCCGCATCGACGCCGCACTGCCGAGCCCGGCTCGGCGGGCGACCTGCTCGACCGGCAGGTCGGTGCCCTCGAGCAGCTCGCGCGCGAGCTGCACTCGCTGCATGAGCAACCAGCGCAGCGGGCTCTGACCGGTCTCCGCGCGCCAGCGCCGGGTGAGAGTTCGCACGCTGACGCCGGCCTGTGCGGCGAGGTCCGGGAGGCCGAGGGGCGCCTCGAGGCGGTGCAGTGCCCACGCTCTGACCGCGGCGAGCGAGGTGGCGTCGCGCTCGGGAAGGGGGTGCTCGATGAACTGGGCCTGCCCTCCGGCGCGCAGGGGCGCGACAACGCACCGGCGGGCAGCCCGGTTGGCCACCTGAGCGCCGTGGTCGCGGCGGACGATATGCAGGCACAGGTCGATCCCCGCGGCGACGCCGGCCGAGGTGAGGATGTCACCGTCATCGACAAAGAGCACGTCAGGGTCAAGCCGGACGGATGGGAAGAGCCTGCTGAAACGGTCGGCGTAGCGCCAGTGCGTGGTCGCTGGCCGCCCGTCGAGGAGCCCAGCGGCCGCGAGCACGAACGCTCCAGTGCAGATGGAGACAATCCGCGCGCCCCGCAGCGCGGCCGACCGCAGCGCATCGAGCACCGCGTCGTCGACCCGGCCGTGCGCCGCGTCGCTGCCGCCAGCCGGGCCCGGCACCACCACGGTGCATGCGCGCCCCACCGCGTCGAGGCCGTGCGCCACGGCCGCGTCGAAACCGGCGGACGTCGCGACGGGGCGGGCGCCTGCCGAGCAGGTGAGGGTGTGATACAGCAGCTCGTCGTCGGGCCCCACGGCTGCGCCGAAGACCTGCGACGGCGTTCCGAGGTCGAAGGCCACGACGCCGTCAACGGCCAGGACGGCAACCGCATGCGGGTTGCCCGCTGTCACGGTCATGGCCTGATCCTAGCGATTGTTGTCGCGCGGGCCACTCGCCCAAGGTAGCCGCAACGGGCAGGCTCGTGCGGTGACCGAAAGGACCGTCCCGCTGATCGGCTCGCCCGTGCGCTCCGGCGCACCCCACAGCCGGAGATGGCGGCACCCCGCTTGGGTAGTCGCGGCGGTCGCCTTCGTCGCCCTGGTCGGCGCCGCCGGCTTCCGCGCGGCACCTGGGGTGCTCATCGTGCCGCTCGAGCACGAGTTCGGCTGGCCGAGGTGGCTGCTCTCGGCGGCGGTCGCGGTCAACCTCGTGCTGTTCGGCCTCACCGCTCCCTTCGCCGCCGCGCTGATGGACCGCTTCGGCATCCGCCGCGTGACCGCCACCGCGCTCGTGCTCGTCGCCGTGGGCAGCGGCGCGACCGTAGCCATGACGGCGAGTTGGCAGTTGGTGCTGTGCTGGGGCGTGCTCGTCGGGGTGGGCACCGGCTCGATGGCGCTGGTCTTCGCGGCGACAGTGGCCCAGCGGTGGTTCGTGGCGCACCGCGGCCTCGTCACCGGTGTGCTCACCGCCGGCAGCGCCACGGGCCAACTTGTGTTCCTGCCGGTCACGGCATGGGTCGCAGGGACCGCCGGATGGCGCACCGCGTCCCTGGTCATCGCAGCCGCCGCGCTCGCGGTCGTGCCGCTCGTGCTGCTATTTCTGCGCGACCGCCCCGCCGATGTCGGCGTGCAACCGTACGGCGCGCCGGCCGACGTGCCGCCGCCGCCGGAACCACCGGAGCCGTCAGCCGCCCGTCCCATCGGGCCGGCTGTTGGGTGTCGGCACCGATCAGCATCACCGTCGTGGAACGCAGATCCTCGCGGATGGCGCGCAGGTCACGGCGTACCGTGTCGGCAGAGATGTCGCGGCGACGTACGAGATGCCTTTGATGCCCAAGCTCGTGGTCCGAGTATCAGGACCTGATGCGGTGCCAGCGGTCCTCGAGCCGCGACTTAGACCGAAGTCGACGCGCCCGCTCTCGGGTTGTTCCTGCTGGGCAACCTGACGATCAACGCGGCGCCCGCAGTCGGCCAGGTGGCGCCGCCGACGAGGCCGCGGTCATGGCTTGGCGTTGCAGTCGTCGCGGCTGCCGTAGCGGTGGTCGCGGTGGCGGCCTTCAGATCTTCCCGCCGAAGGTCAGAGCGGTCTTGCTGCCCGTGCACCGCCACTGGATCACGTCCCTTCTCCCCGCGTGCCAATTGCCGTGCCGCTCTTCGGCCAGCGAGTGCTGCCAGGCCTTGTCCGGGCTCCGGCCGGCCGGGTTTGGTGGGTCCATCGTGGCGGTGGCATGGCCTGGGTCTGGCCCGCTCCGCTTGGCGGTGTTCACGTCCAGAGCAGGGCGCCGATGTGGCTGTCGGGGGCGCAGCCGGGTGGGATCGCGAACACGGCGCTGGCGGTGTGGGTGAGGAACCGGTGTAGGGCGTCAGCGTTGGCGAGGTTGGTGTGGATGGGGATGAAGCCGCGGCGTGGGTCGGCCTGGTAGCTGAGGAAGATGGCGCCGGCGTCGGTGCGCCCGTCGGGGGTGAGCCCGTCGTCGTAGTTGTAGCCGCGGCGGTGGATCCGCGCGCCTCGGGTGAACACGAGGTTGGCCCGGCGCAGGTGGGAGTCGATCGGGATGAGTGGCTGGCCGTCCGGGCCGGTTGCGGCGAAGTCGGCTGGGGTGTTCTCGGCGCCGGTCGACAGCGGGGCGCCGGTGTGCCTGTCCCGGCCGACGATCCGCTCCTGCTGGGCCCGGTCGAGGCGGTCCCAGCGGTCGAGGTCGGCCCGGATGCGGCGCATGACGAGGTACGTTCCACCGGCCATCCACTGCGGTTCGCTCTCAGGGGCTGTCCACACGACCGCGTCGCGAGCCTCGCCCGCGGGTGGATTGCCGCTGCTGTCCTTGAAGCCGAGCAGGTTGCGGGGTGTCTCGGCGCCGTTGACGGTGAGGAAGCCGCGCACTGACCATCGGGGCGCCGCGGCGCTGCCGGCGACGGCGAGCAGTTCGCGGGTGGCGGCGAAGGCGGTGCCCGGATGCGCGGCGCAGACATGCAGGCACAGGTCGCCCCCCGACCGGGCTTGGTCGATTTGGTCGCGCGGGAAGGCGGGCAGGTCCACAAGCGCGTCGGGCAACCGGGGAGCGAGCCCCAGGGCGGGGTTTGTGAGCAGCGAGCGGCCGAGTCCGATCGTCGCCGTGATCTGGTCGGCGGGGTTGGCCGCGGCCCTTGCCGCGAAGTCGCCGGCAAGCCGGGACCACGACACCAGCAGCCTCCGCACCTCGTCGCGGCGGGCCGTGCGAACGTCGAGGGCGGTCAGCCGCAGCGCGGCCAGCGGGTGGGAGGTTATGCCGGGCTGGTGCGCGCCGTAGAAGGACTCTGGCGGGCTGGCGGCGGCCGGCCCGGCGGCGGCGGGGGGCTGGCCGTTGCCGCTCGTCGCGACCGCGCGACCGGTGATCAGGCCGGCTCCGGCGCCGGCCCCCGCCGCGAGTGCGGCACCAAGCAGCACGCGTCTGGACGGGGTGGCCTCTGGCGGGGTTGAAGTCGGCTCGGTCTCCATGGAAGCACCGTACTCCGGCGAACTTCTCCACTGGTAGGAAGCTTCACTAGCCGCTCATAGCACACGATTGATAATGTCTGCCGTGCAAACCGTGCCGGGCAGCCGGCTGCGCTGAATCGGGGGGAGATCCGATGAGCACCGGTCGATCCGTTCGCTCCGCTCAGCGCGGCGCAGCCGTGGTCGTCGTTGCCGCACTGCTGGCGAGCGCGCTGGCGACACTGCCGACGGCGCAGCCGCGGGCCTACGCGGACCCAGCGCCGGTCGGGGTCAGCTACGCCTACGACGCCGCCGGCCAGTTGGCGGGCGTCACCGAGCCCGGCGGCGCGTCGGCGTCCTACCACTACGACCCGACCGGCAACATCACCTCGATCGAGCGGCACGCGGCGTCGGCGGTCGTGGTGGCCAGCATGATCCCGGCGTCAGGGACGCCGGGCCAGCGGGTGACGATCGCAGGCTCGGGCTTCGGCCCGTCCCCGGCAGACAACACGGTGACCTTCAACGGGCAGCCCGCGACCGTTGAGTCGGCGTCCGCGACGCGGCTGGTGGCGACCGTCCCCCAAGCGGCGACCACCGGCCCGCTGCGGGTGACCACGCCAAACGGCAGCACTGATGCGCCCAGCCCCTTCACCGTGATCCCCGACACCGCGCCGCGCGTCACCGGGGTCGATCCTGGGATCGTCGTCCCAGGCGGCGCAGTGACGTTGAGCGGCAGCGGGCTGGGTCCGGGCCGGGCGAACACGGTGGTCAGCGTCAATGGAGTCCGAGCGCCGGTCACCGACGCCAGCGACACATCGTTGACCATCACCGCTCCGGCGGTGTCCTCCGGACGCCTCACATTGCGCACCCCGACCGGCCGGGTCGACGCGGGCGACCTCATAGTTGCCCGTCCTCCGGTCACCCCTGCCCAGGTCGAGCTCGCGCGGCGCATCGCCCTCGACACAGCCGCCAGCCACACGCTGTCCACCCCGGGCAGCGTGGGCCTGCTCCTCTTCGACGGCCACGCCGGACAGCGGGTCCTCGTCCAACTCAGCGCAGGAACGTTCGGGTCCGCCGGGCTCAACCTGTCCCTATTCGATCCGCGGAGCAATCGGATCGCGGCGTTGAGCAACGTCGGCGCCAGCGGCTTTCTCGACGCGACCGCGCTTCCCTTCGACGGCACCTATGAGCTGCTGCTAGCTGCCCAAGGCAGCGCCACCGGCTCCATCAATATCGTTGTGAAAGACGTGCCGCCGGACGTCGCCGTGCCAGGCACAACGGTGGACGGGCCAGCCGTGCGCCTGCACAACCAGGTGGACGGGCAGAACGCCACCTCATGGTTCGACGGGACCGCCGGCCAGCGGGTGCAACTCGAGTTCTCCGCGATGACCGGCAGCTACGGCTACTGGGGAGTCGACCGCCCCGACGGCACCGTGTGGTGGTCCGGCGGCGGCAACGACCTGCGCGACACCA
>Ga0184623_10000598_pt1 | contig 15411 bp, 8 predicted proteins | sample PLM1_100_b1_FD_133138 | JGI IMG/M metagenome (GOLD analysis project Ga0184623, IMG submission 133138) | Groundwater sediment microbial communities from an aquifer in East River, Colorado, USA - PLM1_100_b1 | ecosystem: Environmental > Terrestrial > Soil > Riparian zone | place: USA: East River...
CAAGCCGACCAGCCGCCGACGGGACGTATCACGCCGGGACTCTCGCTTCTCCTTCATTCTCGGTGGCCGGGGGACCGCGGCGCAGTATCAGCCACCGATGTGGTCACCGCGAACGCCGCAACTAGACCCACACACGCCAGGAGATGTACGCGCGATGACCGAAAGTCTCCAACGGGAGATCGCCGATCTGACGCCGGAACAGCGAGAGCTGCTCGCGCTGCGGCTGGGCAAGGCCGCACGCGAGGCCGAACGCAGCACCGCACGCACAGCCGCAGGCACGGCCGAACACAAGGCGGCACGCAATTCCGCGTCAACCGCCCCGACGGCCGGCGACCGGCCCCGCTCGACCGATGAGCCGCTTCAGCTGTCGTTTACGCAGGAGCAGCTGTGGTTCCTTGATCGGTTGGACCCCGGCACGCCGGCCTACAACGTCCCGTTCGCCCTGCGACTCACCGGACTGCTGGACGTCGCGGCGCTCGCCGAGGCCATCAACGCGATCGTCGCTCGGCACGAGGCGCTGCGCACCGTCTTCAGCGAGCGAGACGGCCTGCTTCAGCAACTCATCCAGGTCGTCCGGCCGCACCTGCGCATCCCGCTGCCGGTGGTCGACCTCCGGTCGATGCCCGCCCCGGACCGGCAGGAGGCGACCGACAGGGAGTCCGCCGCGCACGCCGCTTGGTCCTTCTCCTTGACTGACGGTCCGCTCCTTTCCGTCCGGTTGCTCGTGCTCGACGAGTCCGACCATCTGCTGCTGATCACCGTCCACCACATCGTCTTCGACGCGTGGTCGGCGGACATTTTCACCCGCGAGCTCGTCGCGCTGTACGCGCACTTCGCCGTCGGGGAACCGGCGCAGCTTACGACGCTCCCCACCCAGTTCGGAGACCATGTCCGGCGTCGGCGGGATCCGGCCGCCGTCCGGGCTCTGGACGATCATCTCGCATACTGGAAGCGCCAGCTAGCCGGCACGCCACCGGCTTCGACCTTCCCCCCGGACCGCCGCCGACCGGCGGTGCAGACCCATCGCGGTGGGCGCCGCACCTTCACGCTGCCGCCCGAGTTGACGCAGCGGCTGCTGCGGTTGGCTCGCAGCACCGGCGTCACGCTCAACGCGGTCGTGCTGGCCGCCTTCGCGGCGCTGCTCCGCCAGGCCAACGGACAGGATGACATCGCGCTCGGCATGCCCGCCGCGGGCCGTGGCCGTACCGAGCTCGAGCCACTGATCGGCTGCTTCGCGAACATGCTGGTGCTGCGGATCGGCCTGTCCGGCGAGCCCACCGTGCGCGAGCTCATCTCACGCGCCCACCGCACGGTGAGCAGCGCCTACGCCCACCAGGAGGCGCCGTACGCGCGGGTCGTCGAGGAGGTTGCGCCGCCACGCGATCCGAGCCGCAACCCGCTCTTCCAGGTCATGGTGACCGTCGCGGAGGACCGGGACGAGCCGCAGATGGCGGGCGGGCTGGTGGTCACGCCCACTCCCGTAGAGAACGGGATGACCGACTTCGACATCTTTGTCACGCTCACCCGGCGCGGCGAGGAGATCCACGGCGTCTTGGACTACAACGTGGACCTGTATCTGGATGAGACGGCCGACGCCATCGTGGCCCGGCTGCCGTTGGCCTTCTCCGACATGGCCGACCAACCCGACAGCACCGTCGGATCGATCGGGTCGCTGCGCCGTGCCACGGTGGCGCTGACCGCAACGTTCACCGCCGACCTGGTGCGCGAGCCGCTGGACTTCTGGCTTCAGCTCCTGCGGCTGCCAGCCGGAGTCGAGACCGTCGGATACGGGCAGATGGTGCCGCACCTGCTGGCCGGCGCCACCCAAGCGGCGACCGTGTGCCTGCTGCGCTGGGAAGACTGGCTGCGCCATCGGGACCCGGACGAGAGCCCCGCGACCGCGTCCGCCGCGCTTGACGAGGCCATGCGAGACCTGGAGAACGCGGCACACGCCTACCGCCGCCGGTCCACGGCGCCGTTGCTCTTCGTCGTCTGTCCGGCATCCCCGCGCTTCCAGGAGCGTCTCTGGGCCCGCCGCTTCTCGAGGCTGGACGACCGGCTGGCGTTGCTGCGCGCCAACCTCACCGACCTGCACATCGTCTGGGCGGCGGACGCGGCAGACGCGGCCGCGCCGTACTCGGTTGCGGAGACCTTCGACGCGCGGGCCGACCAGTTCGGCCACGTGCCCTACACCGCCGAGTACTCCGCCCTGCTGGCGATGCTCGCTGCCCGTCTGCTGTGGAGGGCAGCAGCGCAGACCGAGCGGACCGTGCTCGTCGACAGCGAGCGGACGCCGTGGACGGACGACCTGGCGCGACTGCTGCCACGCCACCGGGTTGTCCCGTGCGCTGCCGGCCAGCTCGTCGACCGGTTGAGCGAGCTGATCGCAGCGGATCAGGCGCCAGGCGACACCTACGTCGCGCTCGACCCGGATCCCGCCACGGTCGAGGCGGTTCGGCGTCGGCACCCGCAGGTGGTGGCGCTGGTCGCGCCGGACAGCCGGGACGAGTTGCAGCAGTTCGTCACCCACGTATGGGTGCTCGACCCGCCTGCCAGCCAGCCGGCCGCCGGCGAGCGGACCATGCTGGCCGCACCAATCGGGCCCGAGCGCGCCGCCTACCTGGCCGCGGAGTTGGGCGCCCCAGCCGATGTCGTCGAACGTCTCGCGCCGACCAGCCCACGCACCGCCACCGACCATCCGGTGGTCGCGCCGCGGACCCCGACGGAGCAGCGGCTGGCCGCAATCTGGCAGCACGTGCTGCGGGTCGACGAGGTCGGCGTCACCGCCGACTTCTTCACCCTGGGTGGCCACTCGTTGCTCGCCACCCAGCTGCTGTCCCAGGTGCAGCTCGAGTTCGGGTGGGGTATCTCGCTGTACACGCTGTTCACCCGGCCGACGATCGAGCAACTGGCGCAGGCGCTCGACGAAGCCGGCGAGTCGACGGCCGTCCCACTGTTGCCGGCGCCGCGCGGCGCCCAATCCGTGGCGTCCTCGACCCAGCACCGGCTGTGGGCGCTGGCCCAACTCGACGACGACGTGGTGCGGCACAACACGACCTTCGCGGCCCAGCTGGCCGGCGAGCTCGACGAGGTGGCGCTCCACGGCGCCGTCGATGAGATCGTGGCAAGGCACGAGGTGCTGCGCACCACTTTCGTCGGGCGGCGCGGGGAGCCGGTGCCGGTCGTCCACGATCACCTCGACTGCTGGCTGGACCGGGTCGACCTGGCCGACGAACCAGGATCCGAGCGCACGGGCGCCGTTCGCGCCGAGATCGATCGGCACGTGGCGCACGCATACGACCTTGCCGCCGGCCCGCTCCTGCGCGTGCGGCTGGTCCGGGCCGAGCCCGGCGAGCACTACCTACTCGTCGGCATGCATCACATCATCTGCGACAACACGTCCTGGAGCATTTTCCTGGACGAGCTCGTCGAGCTGTACGCCGCGTTCGTCGCCGGACAGCCGTCCCCGCTGGCGCCACTGGGGTTGCAGTTCACCGACTTCGCCTACCACCAGCAGGACTGGCTCGACAGCGACGACGTCGCGCCGCAGGTGGCCTACTGGCGGGCGAAGTTGCACGACGCTCCCGCGCTGATCGACCTGCCGACCGACTACGAACGGCCGTCGACCCGCTCCGACGTCGCCGGGCACCAGGCGCGCAGACTTCCCGCGGGGCTGGGCGCCGCCGCCCGGGAGCTCGGCCGGGCCGAGGGTGTCACGCCGTTCACCGTGCTGCTGGCGGCCTTCGCGGTGCTCCTGCAGCACGAGAGCGGGGCGTCCGACTTGGTGCTCGGTGTGCCGACGGCCGGCCGCGACCGGCCGGAGCTGGAGCGACTGATCGGCTGCTTCACCGATCTCCTTCCGTTCCGGCTGGATCTCGCCGGGCGCCCGTCGTTCCGGCAGTTGCTGCGCCGCGTGCACAGCACCGCGTTGGCGGCGTACCAGCACCAGAGCCTGCCGTTCGCGAAGATCGTGGAGGCGCTTCGGCTGCCTCGTGACCCGTCCCGGCATCCGGTGTTCCAATGCGTCTTCAACCTGCTCGACCTCACCGACGAGGTGCCCCGCCTTGCCGGGCTGGACGTGGTGCCGCTCGAGGTCGGCTCCACCGGCGTGGACTTCGATCTGTTCCTCACGCTCAGCTGGGTCGACGACGACCTGCAGGCCGACCTGGCATACAGCGCTGACCTGTTCACGCCGGACCGCGCGGTCCGGCTGGTCACCGAGTTCGGCGCCGCGCTGGCCCGGCTGCTCGACCGGCCGGACGAGCCGATCGATGACCCGCGCCGGGCGGCCACCCCGCGACCGGTCCAGTGCCGCGAGCCGCGGCGCCCCGTGACGGTTGCCGCGTCGTTCCCGGTCGACCGGGTCCTCGCCACCGTGCGGTTCTGGTCAGGGCTGCTGGGGCCGACGCTGTCCGTCGCAAGCACCCCACCCGGGCAGGTGTTGCGACCGCTGCTGGATCCCGATAGCCCACTCGGCGCCGACCCCGACGGCCTGAACGTTGTGCTGCTTCGGTGGGAGGACTGGCTGTCCGACCTCGACACATCCACGCCGCAGGCGCTGCCGGCCGTGCTGCAGCGGCTGGACCTGGTCCTGCACGACCTCGGCGAGGCGCTGAAGCGCTTCCGCGATCGCAGCGACGCACCGATGGTGCTGGGCGCGTCGTTCGGCTCGGCCGGGTTCGACCCGCAGGCCTGGGCCGGGGTCGGCGCGGAGGTCACGCGCCGGCTACGCCGGCTGGCTGCTCGGCACGCCGACGTGGAGGTCGTCGCCCTGGCGCCGTGGGCCCGCCGCTACGCCGTTGCGGCGACCGACGACGCCAAGGCGGACATCGTCGCCGGAACCGTCATCGCCAGGCGGGCGCACCAGCGGTGGCGACCGCGGATCGACTCGCTCGTGCTCGACCCGGCACGGCTGGCCGCGCCTGCGGAGTTGGCCAAGCTGGTCCACGACCAGGCGAACCACGGCCGCCAGGTCGTGCTCACGTCGGCGCCCACTTCGCCCGATCTGACTGCCCTCCTGAGGGCCGGCGCAGCGCGGCTGGCGGCGGGTGACCTCGTCGCGCAGCTTGGCTCGCTGGCGCGTGCGGGCGTCGTCGATCTGGACGCCTGCTTGGTCCTCGACCCGGATGAGGCCGCGGTAGCGGCCTTGCGCGACGCCCATCCCGAGGCAACCGCGATCCAGGTGGAGCCCGCGCAACTGGGCAGCTTCGCGCAGCACATGTGGCTGCTTGACCCGCCAGCCCGGGGCGCCTTGCCAGCCGGCGACGGCGGGGCCGCACCAGGCTCTGAGCTCAACGCCGAGATCGCGACCGAGCTGCGGACCGCCGACGCGATCGAATCGGCGATCGAGTTCGGCTACCGCCGCGTTGCCGAACGGCGCTCGGCCGCGCCGAGGACCGAGCGCGAACGCGTGCTGGCCGCGATCTGGGCCGACCTGCTGCGGCTGCCCGAAGTCGGCATTCACGACGACTTCCTCGAGCTCGGCGGCGACTCGCTGCTGGCGATGCGAGTGGTGTTCCGCGCCGCGGAGGCCGGCATCACGCTGACTGCCCGTCAGCTCGTGGCGCAACCGACCATCGCCGAGCTATGCGCAGCGGCGGCGGCCGACGACGCGCCGACCGACCCGGCGCCGTGCGCTGCTGTCGCCGAGCAGGGGGTCGTCGACGGCGACATGCCGCTGACCCCGGCCCAGTCGTGGTTCTTTGCCGAGCTGGCGCCCGGCATGACCCGGCCCGCACACTTCAACCACCCGTACTACCTGGAGCTGCGCCGGCCGATCAAGCCCACCAACCTCGCCCTGGCAGTCGACCTGCTCGCGGCGCACCACGACGCGCTGCGGCTACGCTTCTTGCCCGGCCCGGACGGCACCTGGCGACAGCACCACGTTCCGCTGGCCGGCGCCGTGCCGTTCACCAGCCACGACCTGTCGACGTGCCCGGAGGTCGAGCGGGAGCGGACGATCGAGTCCCTCGCCGCGGCCGAGCAGACCCGGCTGGATCTGATCGACGGGCCGACAGTGCGCGTCGTCCACTTCCGGCTCGACCCTGCGCTTGGCCATGCGCTTGACCATGAGCACGGGGAGCATCGGGACCGGCTGCTGATCGTCGCGCATCACCTGGTGGTCGACGCCGTGTCGCGGGGCATCCTGCTCGACGACCTGCAGACCCTCTGCGGCCAGCTCGAGCGGGGCGAAGCGCTCGCGCTGCCCGGCAAGACCACGTCCTATCGAGTGTGGGCGCACCGGCTGAAGGATCGGGCCGACACCGCCGACGCCCGCGACGAGCTGTCGTTCTGGCTGGACCAAGGCGCCGACGGTGTCCCGCCCCTCCCACAGGACGACCCCGCGGCGGTCACCACGCTGGGCACGCTGGGCACCATCGAGGCGACGCTGACGGCTGACCAGACGATCGCGCTGCACGAGGCGGCCAGGCGACTTCGGGTGGGCATCCGCGGTCTGCTGGTCTGGGCCGTCGCCCGGGCAGTGGCGGACCGCACAGGCGACCACGAGTGCTCGATCGCCACCACCGGGCACGGTCGCGAGGACCTGTTCGAAGACGTCGATGTTTCCCGCACGGTCGGGTGGTTCCAGGTGCTCTACCCGATCCGCCTGCGCCTACCGGCAGGCGGCGACGCGGCCGGCACGGTCGAGGTCGCTGCCCAGCTCGGTCGCGTCCCGCGCAACGGCATCGGGTACGGCCTGCTGCGGTTCGCCTGCTCGGACCCCGCCGTGCGGGAGCAGTTGGCGGCCGCGGCACAGCCGCAGATCGCGGTCAACTACATGGGCGACTTCGGCTTCGACGAGGTCGCGCGGGCAGAGCGGCTCTTCGATGTCTGCCCGGCGCCGTACGGGGCGCCCGAGGACGAAAGCGGCGGCTGGCCGTTCCGCGTCGACGTTGTGGGGTCGATGGTCGGTGGCCGGCTCCGGCTCGAGCTGAGCTACGGGACGGCGGCCTACCGCCACGAGACCGTCGAGGAGCTCTTCGGTCAGGTGACGGCGTGCTTGTCGCGCGTCAGTGGATGGACTTCCAGGCCCGGCACACAGATCGCTACCGGCTCGTAGAAGGGGACTTTCGGACTATGGAGCTGCGACGCCCTGCGGGGTTCGCCGGATTCACCACGATGTGGCTCGGCCAGCTGCTGTCGGCCGTCGGGACCCGGATGACCAACTTCGCGTTGGGCATCTGGGTCTGGGAGGCCACCGGCAAGGCGACCGACTTCGTGTTCCTCATGTTCTTCGCGTTCGGCGCGACCGTCGTGTTCAGCCCGATCGCCGGGGCGCTGATCGATCGCTGGGACCGGCGGCTGACCATCGTGCTCGCCGACGTCGGGTCGGCAGTCGCCACGGGCGCCGTGCTGCTGCTGTTCCTCACCGGCTCGGTGAGCGTCTGGCAGCTGTACGTCGTCAACGCGGTCACCGGCGCGTTCCTGGCGTTCCAGGTGCCGGCGTACTCAGCCACGATCACGGTGATGATGGAGAAGGGCAACTACACGCGGGCCAACGCGATGATGTTCGCGGTGCGGTCGCTGCCGGTCATCTTCGCTCCGAGCCTGGCCGCCGCCATGCTGGCCGGCGCGAATATCGAACTTGTCCTGCTGGTCGACCTGCTGTCGTTCCTCTTCGCCATCGGCGCGACGTTCCTGGTCCGCATCCCGCCGATCCCGGCCAGCGGTGAGGCGGCCCCGGCCAGCCTGTGGCGAGACTCGATGTACGGGTTCCGCTACATCAGGCAGCGGCGATCCCTGGTCGGTCTCGAGGCCGTGCTGTTCGCCATCAACCTGTTCGCGTCGATCGGCTTCGTGCTGCTCGTCCCGCTGATCCTCGCGCGCACCGGCAACAGCGAGGCTCAAGTCGGTCTGGTCCAGACGATCGGCGCCATCGGGGGGGTTGCCGGTGCGCTGCTGCTCGGCACGCTGAAGCCGACGCCGCACAAGATGCGCCGGATGTTGATCGCGATCCTGCTGTTCAGCGTGGTGGGCCGCGTCCTGTACGGCGTCGGCGACACCTGGCTGGCATGGGCGGTCGCGCTGCTGTTCGTGCATCTCTGCATCCCGTTCATCGACGGCTATGCGCAATCGATCTGGCAGGAGAAGGTCGCGCCCGAGGCGCAGGGCCGGGTCTTCGCTGCTCGGCAGTTCATCGAGGACCTCACGGTGCCGCTTGGGGCGGTCATCGCCGGCCCGGTCGTCGACCGTCTCCTCGAGCCGTGGATGCGTCCGGGCGAGCCGGGCGCCGCGATGTTCGGCGGGCTGGTCGGCACCGGCCCGGGCGCCGGCATCGGGCTCATCTTCGTGCTGGTCGGCGTGCTCGGTGTGGGCGTGGCGGTGGTCGGTTGGGCGGTGCCGAGCATTCGCCGGATCGAGGCCATCCTGCCCGACCACGACGCAGTTCAGGTGCCCGTGGCAGACGACGAGGCCGGGTTGCCCGTCAAGCCCGCGTTGGTGCCGAGCCAGCCATGAGGGAGAGGAATCAAGACGTGGAGTTCGCCGACATCGTCGCCGACGTCCTGGAGGTGGACCCGGCCGACGTGGTCGACACGGCCGGCCCGGACACGCTGTCGGCGTGGACCAGCCTGCGCCACCTCCAGCTCGTCGTCACGCTCGAGGAAGCGTACGGGCTCTCGTTCTCCTACCAGGAGATCCGCGGGCTGAAATCCGTCCGCGAGGTTCGCAGCGCGTTGCGCGCCAAGGGCGCCTCAGTCTGAGCACGACGCCAAAGGAGCGAGATGATCATCGACAGCACGGCAGAGCCCGACCTGCGCGCGGTGCGCGCGAGGTGGCGGCAGGCGAGTCGGCACCAGCCGCCCGCGGTGCTGCGCATCGGGCTGCTGGCCAGCTACACGATCGACCCGCTGGTGCCCTACCTCGGGATCGGCCTGCACGACGCCGGGCTGCCCGCGACGTTCGGCGTCGGACCGTTCAACCAGATCACCCAGCAGTGCCTGGACGACGACAGCGACATGGCGAGGCTCCGCCCGGACGTGCTCGTCGTCGCGCCGAGGTTCGACGAGCTGGGTCCGCCGGCAGCGTGCGGCGGCTGGGCGGACGAGCTCATGTGCCTCGCCGACATCGCGCTGGACGCCGCCGGGCGGTGGCGATCCTGCCTGGTGTTCGTGCTACCGGCGGTGCCGGAGAGCCGCCCGTGTGGCATCGGGGACGCGGGCAGCCCGGGGGGCGTCATGGCCGCTGCGGCCACGGCCAGGGAGGCCGTGCGGCGGGCGCTGGCCGGTCGACCCGGAGTCTGCCTGGCCGACGCCGAGGAGGCGGTGCGCGCGGTCGGCGCCGCCCGGGCGCTGGCTCCGGCGCTGTTCCAGTTCGCGAAGATCCCCTACACCGAGGAGCTGTTCGCCGGCCTGGGCGCGCAACTCGGCCGGCTGTTGCGGGTCCGGTACGGCCGGGGCCACCGGGTCGCCGTCATCGACGCCGACAGCCTCGTGCTGGCAGGCGGGGAGGGCGTCGCCGATCGCGAGGCGATGGTGAGTGCGCTGCGGTCGCCGCTCCTCGATCTGCACGCCGCGGGCGTGCGGCTCGCCCTGCGCGGATCGGGGGCCGCCGGCAGCGCCTGGGAGGTGCTCGCGGCCGGCTTCCCTGAGCTCCTGCGGGGCCTGCTCGAGGGCTGGGTGCTCGACGACCGGTCCGCGGCGGACCAACTGCGCACGATCGCCGCGGAGGCAGGGGAATCGGTCGGCGCCCTCCTGCTGGTCACCACCGACCCGGTATTGGCCGCGGAGATCGGGACCCGGCCGGACCAGGGCCGCGCCGTCGTGCTGGGCGAGCAGCCGGAGTCGTGGCCGGCAGAGTTGCGCGCCGCCGGCTTGTTCGACCAGGCTCCCGAACCGGTCGCCGGCCCGCCGCCGACAACTGCTGCGCCGGCGCCGCGCGCGAAGCCGGCCGCCTCGTTGGCCGACTTCGTGGCGAGCCTGAATGTCGTCGTCACTCATGTCCCCGTCGGGCCTGGCAACGTCGACAAGGTGGCCGAGTTGGTCGAGCGAGCCAAGGACTTCACGCTGGGCAACCGCCACAGCGCCGCCGACATCGCCCAGCGCGCCGACGAGCTCCTCGCTCTGGCGGTGCGGGACCGGCTCGGCGAATACGGGATCAGCGCCGCGGTAGGCATGCGCGTCGCGGCCGGAGTCTGCGCCGTCGACCTGTTCTCGGTGTCGTGTCCCGTGCTCGGCAAGGAGGTCGAGGACGCCGTCCTGGCGGAGGTCGTCGAGCGGGCTGCCCGCGCCGGGTGCGACACGGTCGTGGTCGGCTGCCGCGACACCGGGGTGAACACCGCCGCGCTGCGATTCCTCCGCGCCGCGGCCGCGCGGGTCTGGACCGCCGGGTCCGGGCAGGCGGTCCGAGTCCGCGTCGAGCTCGGCCAGAGGGACTGACGACCGTGTTCGGAGTTCTCGCTCTCGGCCACGTGCTGGGCGATCCGGTCGAGGTCGCGCAGGCCGCGCCGCGCTACACCACCGACCTCGACCGGGTCGCCAGCTGGGAGTACCGCCGCTTCCACCGGGCCGACGACGGCGTCGGCTTGACGGACCTGGCCGTCGAGGCCGGCCGCCGGGCGCTGGCCAACGCCGGCGTCGACGCCGCCGAGGTCGACCTCGTCGTGCTGGCCATCTCCGACATCTCGGAGTACCTCTACTGGGATCCGTCCGCCGCCACGCAGGCCCGCCTCGGGGCGGTCCGCGCGGAGGCGTTGCTGCTCAACCAGGCGTGCGGCGGCGGCGTGGCCGGCTTCGACGCGGTCGCCGGCAAGTTCGCCACGCATCCGGACTACCGGACCGCGCTGCTCGTCGGCGCAAACCGGGTCTGCGAGCCGTACTGGAACCGGATGGAGATCAACACCAGCGTCTTCTCCGACGGCGCCGCGGCGGCGGTCATCCGCAGGGGCCATCCCGAATGCCAATGGCTGACCACGCAGATCATCAGTGACGGCACATACGCGGACTTCATGCGGATGGAGATCGGTGGCGCGGCACGGCCGTTCTCCGGCGCCGATCCGGCGCGGGCGTTGGTGAAGAGCCCGTTCGACCGGCTCGAGGAGTTCTTCGCCGGCGATGTGCGGCGGATGTTCGCCTTCGTGGCTACGATCCGGGCGCGCAACCGGCAAGTGGTGGAGGCCGCCTGCACGCGCGCCGGCATCCAGCCCGCCGAGATCGGCCGGATCATCCACTTCAACGACAACGTCAAGCAGCTGACCGAGCTAGCCAAGGATCTGGCCATCCCGCTGGACCGGACGAACGTCGAGCTGGCCATGGAGCATGGCCATATCGGCTGCGCCGACCAGCTGTTCGGGCTGGAGCGCCACCTGGCGGCCGGCGAGCTCGATTCGGGCGACGTAGTGGCAATGACCAGTACCGGCAGCGGCATGCACTGGGTATGCACGCTGCTTCGAGTGTGAGGGCTACGGGTGTGATCGACGAGGGAAGGCCGGGGGACGCCGGCAAGCACATCCTGGCCAGGATCAGGCGGGCCAGGATGCCCGACGCGGCACCGGATCCGACGCTGCTGGACGCGCTGGCCGAGCTGACCGGCGCGGCGGCGCTGGCCACTGCCGGTCGGCTGCTCGCCCGGGTGCCGGCGGAGCGCATCGTGGCGGCAAGGCCCCGGCTCCGGCCCCTGCGCGTGGCGGTCAGCGGGACGTTCACCGCGGAGAACGTCCCGCCGCTGCTGCGGGTGCAGCTGCTGCGGGCCGGCATCGCCCCGGAGATCCACGTCACCGGTTTCGATCAGCTGGCGGTGCAGCTCAGCGACCCCGACTCGGCGCTTGCGCGGTTCCGGCCCGACCTGACGCTGTGCCTGTTGCACGACCGGTCGTTCCTGCCGCCGGCATGGGACCCGACGGCCCTGCAGGGCGTCCGCGAGGTGTTGGGCGACAGGCTGGCGGCACTCGACCGGGCGGTGGCCGGCTTCGCCGAGCGGACTTCGAGCATCGTCCTGCTGCACACGGTCCCGCTGTCGGCGACCGAGCACCGCAAGGTGATCGGGTACGAGGGCAAGGCGTTGCTCGGCCGCATCTGGCGGGAGCTGAACTGCGGGTTGCTCGAGCTCGCCGAGTCGCGGCCGTTGGTGCACACGCTCGACCTGGAGACGATCCTCGTCGATCATCCCGCGCCGGTGCGCGACGACCGGCTCTATCGGTTCGCAGCCATGGCCTGGTCGCCGGCGGTCGAACTGCGCTACGCCGAAGAGGCGGCGAAGTTCGCCCGCGCCGTCGTGGGGCTGGCCAGGAAGGTCCTCGTCCTCGACCTCGACAACACGCTGTGGGGCGGCGTCCTGGGGGACGACGGACCGACCGGCATCCAGGTTGGCGGGCAGTATCCCGGCAACTGCTACACCGAGCTCCAGCGCAGCGCCGCGGCGCTGCGCCAGCAGGGCGTGCTGCTCGCCGTGTGCAGCAAGAACGACCAGTCAGTGGTCGACGACGTCCTGGCCCACCATCCGGAGCTCACGCTGCGCGCGGACGACTTCGTGGCGCAGGCGGTCAACTGGGGACGCAAGGACCACAACGTCCGCGAGATCGCGCGTGGCCTGAACATCGGCGTGGACAGCATCGTGTTCGCCGACGACAGCCGTTTCGAGTGCGACCTGATCCGGCAGCAGCTCCCCGAGGTCGAGGTCGTCCATCTCGCCGGGGATCCCGCCGGTCATGTGCCGGCGCTTCTGGAGGCTGGCCGCTTCGACGTGCTGACGACAACGGCGACCGACCGGGAGCGTACCCGGATGTATCGCGCGAGGTCCGAGCGGCACCGGTTCGCAGCGTCGTTCGCGTCGGCGGCCGACTACCTGTCCGGGCTCGGGCTGCGGGTCGCCGTCCGGCCCGCGAACGACTTCAGCCTGCCCCGGCTGGTGCAGCTCGGCCGGCGCACCAACCAGTTCAACCTGATCGGCGCTGCGCACTCGGAGGCGCGAACCCGGGCGATGGCGACCTCGCCGGACCACCTCGTGCTCGGCTTCGAGGTCGCCGACCGGTTCGGGGAGGAGGGCATCGTCGGCGCCGTGTGGGTGGCCAAGCACCCGGATCACTGGCTCATCGAGAACTTCGTGATGAGCTGCCGGGTCTTCTCGCGCGGCGTGGAGCAGGCCGTCCTGTCCGCCATCGTCGACGGGGCGGCCGGTGCGGGGGTGCCGACGCTGGGCGCGGTGTACCGGCCAGGCGAGCGCAACCGGCCGGCCGGGGAGTTCCTCGACGGCGCCGGCTTCGTCCGGGCGGACGAGGCCGGCCACCTGGTCAGGTACGACCTGCCGCTGCTGCCGGCGCCGTCGGCGCCGGTGCTGCTGCCTGACTGGATCGTTCTCGAGGGGAAGGGTGACCATGTCCATGTCTGATGTATTCGCCGCCGTCGCCGAGCTGGTCGAGGAGGTGACCGACGTCCCGGTTGACGAGATCGAGGCGGCGTCCCGCTTCGAGAGCCTCGACAACTGGACCAGCCTCGCCGCGCTGCAGTTGCTCACTGCTGTCGAGGAGCGCTTCGGTGTGCGGCTCGACTTGCGCGCGTACTTCGCCACCACCCGCGTCGGCGACTTGGTGTCAATGATCGCGGAGGATGCTCATGCTCGTTGACCTCGAGCTCGCTCGCCCGGCAGGCGGCGCGGCTGGCGGCGACCGCGCGCGCCTGCGGGCGCCGCTGTCCGAGCTGGCCGACGAGGATCTGGAGCTGATGCTGCTGATCCGGCACTTCGAGCAGTCGCTCCTGCGGTTGTTCGCCGACGGCCTGGTCTCGGGGACGACCCACACCTGCATGGGGCAGGAGTACGTCCCCGTCTCACTGGGCCCGCTGCTGCATCCCGGCGACTACGTCTTCAGCAACCACCGGGGGCACGGCCACTACCTCGCGCGGTTCGGTGACCCGCACGGCCTGCTGGCCGAGATCCTGGGCCGCGAGGGCGCCGTGTGCAACGGCGTGGGTGGCAGCCAGCACATCTTCCGTGACCGGTACCTGTCGACCGGGGTGCAGGGCGAGAGCCTGCCCGTGGCCGTGGGGGCAGCGCTGCGACTCAGCCGCGAGGAGCCGGGTCGGCTGGCTGCCGTCTACATCGGCGACGGGACGTGGGGCGAGGGCGCCGTGTACGAAGCGCTCAACATGGCCGCCCTCTGGCGGCTGCCGCTGCTGGTCGTGGTGGAGAACAACGGCATCGCCCAGTCGACGCCGACGTCGCGGCACATGGCCGGATCGATCGGCGACCGGGCCCGCGCGTTCGGGGTCGGGCACGTCCGGATCGACTCGATCGACGTCAACGTGATCCGCCGGCAGTTCGGCGCGCTCGTGGCGGGGGTCCGCGAGCGGCCCGAGCCGCTGGTGGCGGAGTTCGTCACGACCCGAGTGGGTCCGCACAGCAAGGGCGACGACACCCGCGAGCCGGAACTGGTCGCGCTCGTCCACGACAGCGATTGGCATCGGCAGTACGCCGCTGCCTTCCCAGGGCAATTCCGGTTGGCCGACGAGCGGCAGCAGCGCCGGGTCGAGGCGGTGCTCGGGGACGTCATCGATCGGCCGTTGGCCAGTTGGGAGGACGGGTGTCTCGCGCCGAGAGGGTAGCGGAGAACCTCAACCGGGCACTCCACGAGTTGCTCGACGGGGACCCGAGCGTGTACATGCTCGGTGAGGACGTCGTCGACCCGTACGGCGGGGCGTTCAAGGTGACCAGGGGGCTGTCGAGCCGACACCCCGGCCGGGTGCTGTCAACCCCGATCAGCGAGGGTGCGATCGTGGGGGTGGCCGGCGGACTGGCGCTGTCGGGGGAGAAGGCCATCGCCGAGATCATGTTCGCCGACTTCGTTGCCTTGGCGTTCGACCAGATCGTCAACTTCGCCAGCAAGTCGGTGTCGATGTACGGCCGGCCGGTGCCGATCCGGCTGCTCGTGCGCTGCCCGACCGGCGGCAACCGCGGGTACGGGCCCACGCACAGCCAGAGCCTGCAGAAACACTTCATCGGCGTGCCGAACCTGGCGTTGTTCGAGCTGACGCCGTTCCATGACAACCGGGCCGTGCTGGTCGCGAGCCTGGCCCTCGGCCATCCGGCGATACTGTTCGAGGACAAGGTGCTCTATACCCAGCGGATGTACCACGACGGCGTGGTCGACGACCTCTTCCGGTTCGACTTCCTCGGTGCGCGGCAGTCGGTTGCGCGGGTGTACGTGGACGATGGGTCCCATGGCGACCGGGACGCTGTGGACTGCGTCGTCATCGCTCCTGGCGGGCTCACCGAACGAGCCCTGGGCGCCGCGCGCACGTTGTTGATCGCTGACGAGATCACCTGTCAGGTGCTGGTGCCGTCCCAGCTGTATCCGTTCGACCTCGATCCGCTGCTGCCCACGCTCACCAGGGCGCGCCAGATCTGCATCGTGGAGGACAGCACGGCCGGGGGGACATGGGGAAGCGAGATTGCGCAAGCGATGTACGCCCGGCTGTGGGA
>Ga0184623_10000599_pt1 | contig 15408 bp, 15 predicted proteins | sample PLM1_100_b1_FD_133138 | JGI IMG/M metagenome (GOLD analysis project Ga0184623, IMG submission 133138) | Groundwater sediment microbial communities from an aquifer in East River, Colorado, USA - PLM1_100_b1 | ecosystem: Environmental > Terrestrial > Soil > Riparian zone | place: USA: East River...
AAGGACAAGCCCTAGAGCAAGAGTCCTCTAGTCCCTCGCCGGCTTGCGAGCGCGAATGAACGCGCCCATGATGCGGCCGCTCACCTCGCGTGCCAGGACGTCGACATCGAGACCGGCGTCCTCGAATTGGTAGATGCGGGTGGGTTCCACGTCGACATCCACAAATCCGGCGTTCGTCAGGAGGCGACGGTATTCCTGCTCTTCCAACGCTCCGGCGATACAACCGACCCAAAGCTCCATGCTGCGCCGCACAGCTTCGGGGACTTCACCGCGACAGACCACGTCCGACACGGCAAAGCGACCACCGGGCTTGAGCACGCGGAATGCTTCCTTGAGCACTTTGCCTTTGTCGGCCGACAAATTGATGACGCAATTCGAGATGATCACGTCGACGGTAGCCGCCGGCAGCGGGATGTTTTCGATCTCGCCTTTGAGGAACTCCACGTTGGTCGCCCCAGCTTTGGCCTGATTCGCGCGGGCGAGCGCGAGCATTTCGTCGGTCATATCGAGCCCATAGGCTTTGCCCGTGGGCCCTACCCGTTTGGCCGACAAGAGCACGTCGATGCCGCCGCCCGACCCGAGATCCAAGACCGTTTCTCCTTCACGCAGCTGCGCGAGCGCGGTCGGATTGCCACACCCTAACGAGGCGAGCACGGCTCCCTCGGGGAGTCCGGCCGTCTCGGTCGCGTCGTACAGATTCGAGCTCACGGGATCGCAGCCACAAGCGCCGCCGGGCCCGCAACTCCCGCGCTCACCCCCCAGCACCTTCAGCGCGGCCTCGGCGTACTTCTCTTTCACGGTTTCCTGAATGGTCGCGTCACTCATGTCGTCCTCTTTCGATCAAGAAATGTTGATTGGTAGGAGCCAAAAAAATCAGTCGCAGCACGCACGGGCGCAGCTCCCGGCATGCTTGCCCGGCTTCACGGCCTGCGCAAACATCGCGATCCTGTCGAGCGCGTCGCGATTCACCGCGTAATACATCCAGCGCCCCTCTTTGCGATCGGTGACCAGCCCGGCGTCTTTCAGCACCTTGAGGTGAAACGACAGTCGCGACTGTGCGGCGTCGAGGACGTCTTGCAGCTCGCAGACGCAGCGCTCCCCATGAGAGAGCATCTCCACGATTTGGAGACGCGTCTCGTCCGAGAGGGCGTGGAACCAGCGCGCAGCGAGTGGAGCAGCGGGAAGAGCCACCGAGGTCATGGCGGCTAATGTATCAACTATTCTTGATATGTCAATCTTGCGTTCCGTTGAGGGATTTCAAGGCGCCGCCCCGTCGGTCGCCTCCTAACCGGTGACGTCGGCGAGGGCTATGATAGCCGGACATTCCGCGCCCGCGCCCGCGCACACCGCTACCAACGAGCGGGGCCCCCTTTTTCTCCCACTCGGAGGCTGCGATGCGCGTTCCGCGCCCGTTATTCGCCGTCACACTCCTGACAGCCCTGGTGACTGGGTTCGGCTGCGCCGACGCGCCCAGTGCGCCGGCCTCCGCCCCGGCCGATCCCGCAGCGTTGGCGAATCTCAGCGACCGCGAGCTGCTCGTTGCCGTGCTCACGAAGCTCAACGCGCTGGAAGCGCGGCTCGAGGAGGAGGCGCGGTTCGCGCGCGCGCGCTTCGACAGTCTCGCGACTGTCGGCGGCATCCAGCTTGCGCCGACACCCAAGGCCGAGGTGGTGCTCGAGGCCAGTCTGTGCGGAAACTTTGCTTTCCAGGCGGACGGGAAGCTGGAATCGAGTCTGAGCCTGTGGGGCGGCGGCGAGGGGATGCTCGGCGTCGACGCCTACGGCAACGGCGCCAAGGGCCTGGTCCGTGGCTTTGCCACACAAGACGTCAAGGTCGTCCCGGCAGGCGGGGCCTCACTCACCCTCCAAGTCTGTGCGAAAGGGACGGGCGGGCTCGCGTTCGCCCCGTCGCCGATGGCGTCGGGCAGTGCGGTTGCGGCGGTCGCCCCGGTACCGGGCTCGGCCGAGACGCTGCTGCGCAATGTCCTGCAATCAGTCCCGGCGGACAACCTCGCCGCGGCGGCCACGCGCCTCGGGATGGACGGCTCGCGCCTGGGCCGGGCCGTCGATGCGGTCGCGTCGTTTTCTCTGGCGGATTTGCAGTTCGGGAGCGGCGGGGCGGCGAACCTATTGGACGCGTTGCCGATTCCCGCCGACATCACGAACATGCTCCGCAACCCCGAGACGATTCTCCAGCGGGCGGCACAGGCGTCGCAGTTCGCCATCGACCGGGTCTGCGGCCAGACGTTGTTCACGGGCGAGTTCGCTCAGCGGGCGTTGCAGGCGTGCAACCTGCGGGGCCAGGTGCCGAGCGGCGAGGCGCTGATCGGGATTCTGCAGGGGCTGGACGGCTTGCCGACGACACTCGGGGGCCTGCGCGAGGATCTGCTGGACGCGTGCGGTGCCGTGAACGCGATGCGGCCGGCGCGCGTGACGATCCCCTCCAAGACGGTGACGTTCCCGCTCGGGATCGGCGACGTTGAAGTGTTTCCGGGATTCGACCGGGCGCTGTTCCCCGGCCTCGGCGCGGCCTGCTGACACGTGCGGACCGGAGGGGAGGGTGATCGCCTTCCCTCCGGACATCGCGCGGGGACACTCTTGTCACAGGAAACGAAGGGGGCCAGCCCGTCGCGGCGCCGGCCCCCGTATCCTTTTCCGTTGTTCAGTGGACGGCGACCGTCACGGTCAACAGCCTGAAACGTCCACCGCGTGGAACATACCGGCGTTTCCCTGATCCGCATCGCGGGCCATCGGAATGGTGAGCATAGTGGCGTCATGCAACATGTTGAGAGCTCCGGGCAACCCGGTGCCTGGGGCTGGGCACGGTCTGGAAGCCGCATCGAACGAGGGTCTCCCCGCGAGCCCGGCGGCCGGAGCCGTCATGTCCGAGCAGGCGGTGACGACGACAGAGGCGATGATGGCGGTGGCGATGAGAAGTTTGCGGCGGATCATTGGAGTATCTCCTGAATTGAGGGAGGGGGTGCTGCCGAACTGACCAGGCTCAACGTACGGGTCTCGGCAGATGCCGAAATGCTTGCCGCACTGCTGAAGGCTACGGCGCATAGGGCGCGCCTCTTCAAGAGGGGCGGCTAACGTAGCCGGCGGTACCGGCGGGGGCAATCGTCTGGTGGGCGACTCGTGACACGGAGAGATGACGAAAACGGGCGCGATCCGGCGACCGCGCCCCACTAAAGATCACCAGCTGAGCACCATAATCACCACTACCGATGCCCGGGGCAGGACTCGAACCTGCATGGGGTTGCCCCCAAGGGATTTTAAGTCCCTTGCGTCTACCAGTTTCGCCACCCGGGCGTACTACCTCGATCGCCAGCGCTGTACCGCGACCAACGACCAGATCGCTTCAATCACTCCGAAGGGCCACGCACCTTGTAAGAAACCATAGACCGAGCCGAGCGCACAGGCCCCGGCGAACCCGAGAATGAACCAGCGACTGCGCGCCTCGAGCGCATAGGTCACCAGCATAGCCGTCACTGCAAACAGACCGAATCCAGTCAATGCGTCCATGGATCAACCAGACGGCAGGTGCAGCTCGGCGCGGATGAACTCCTTGGCACCGGTGGGCCCAGTGATGCGAAGCTCCACTTGCGGCGGTTCTGCCCGCGCCGTGACAACGAACGTGAGAAATGGGCAGCACAGCCGTTCCTTGGCAACGAAGCGGGTGACAGCATCGTACTCGCCGGCAGGGAGCTCAAACACGAATCCCTCGCCCGAGTCACGAATGACCGTGGCAGCGGTGACGACGTGACGCGTGACTGCTTGATGCGCCCCGCGCTCACCAGGAGGGATCGCCGTCTTATCACACGCCAACGGCGTGCTCATACCCGCTCGGTGTGTGCGCCCGCCGACGCGTGTACGTCACTGATCGGCGGCGTTCTCCCGTAAGTTCGTTCGAACGCCCGCTGGATCGCGGGAATCGTCTTCTTGTCGCTCTTGCTCACGAGAACAATCGCGGCCCCGCCCCACCCCGCTCCCGTGAGCCGCGCGCCGAGCGCGCCAGCCCGCTTGGCGGCGGCGACGATCGTATCGAGCTCCGGCGAGCTGCACTCGTAGAGTCGCCGGCACGATTCGTGTGATTCATAGAGCAGCGTCCCGAACTGCTTGAGCCGTCCCTGCGCGAGCAGCTGCGCGCCGAAGCGCGTGCGCGCGGTCTCGCCGACGACGTGGACGGCACGCGAGCGCAGCGGCTCCTTCAGCGCGCGCTTGAGACGCACCAGCCATTCCGCCGGCCAGCTCGCGAGCCAGACCAGCTCAGGAAGATCGACTTTCAGGCGCTTCACGGCTTCCTCACACTCCGCTCGACGAGCGTTGAGCCCCCCCCCGCCTGCGGAGAGATCGTGCCGCACGCCCGTGTCTACGAGAAACAGCCGCGCTTTAAAAGGGATATGGCTCGCGGCGAGCGAGGCACATTCGAACAGCAACGCATGATCGCGCTTGGCGAGCGCGGAAATCGTCTGATCCATGACGCCACAGCGCACGCCCACATGATCATGCTCGGCACGGAACGCAACGCCAGCGATCTGTCGCGGTGTGAGTTTCGGGGCAAGAGCCTTCGCGACGGAGACGGCGAGTGCGGCGGACGACGACAATCCAGCGCCAACCGGCACGTCAGAAGCGATGGCGACGCGCACCGAGCCGTTCGGCGGCATCGCTTCGAGCGCCCACAGCTCACGCAGCACACCCGCGACGTACGCGGCCCACACCTTGGGGAGCTCCTCCTGCCATTTGACGCGCACGACTTGCTTGTAACGCGTCGAAACGGCTTCGAGGATGCCGGCGTCGCCGTCGGCAGCCGGTCCGACCACCGCGGTCGTGCGCTGCGCGATCGCAATCGGCAACACGGGACCGCCGTTGTAGTCGGTGTGTTCGCCGATCAGGTTGACGCGACCGGGCGCGGACGCCGCGGCCCGCGGCGCGGCACCGAATGCGGCGTGAAACAGGTCTATCGCGGGTCGTGGCATCAGTTTGACAATGATTCCACGCAATGCTACCGTATCGCGGCCGTATTCACCACATACCCTAATTCGTTGTCCGGAGACCCCGTATGCGGCGGTTCGCGTTTCTGCTTCTCGCCGGAGGCCCTGCGCTGGTCGCCGCCTCTCCCCTTGCTGCGCAAGGGTTTGGCGTCTACGAGCACAACACCTGCGCGATGGGCCGCGCCGGTGTGGCAGCCGCGATGCCGTGCCCCGATGGCTCGGCCATCTTCTTCAGCCCAGCGGGCCTGGCCGGTCTTCCGGGGAATCGTTTCAGCGTCGGGGTCACGGCGATCGCCGCCCAAGGCGGCTTCACCGACGACTTCCTGAACCGCCGTACCGATCTCGATAACCCCATCATCCCGGTCCCCAACGCCTTCTTCACCCACCAGATCAATGAGAAAGTCACGGTCGGGGTCGGCGCCTATGCGCCCTACGGGCTCGAGACCAGGTGGCCGACTGAAGGGTTCGACGGGCGGTTTCTCGGCTACAACACCCGCGTCCGCTCCATCTACATCCAGCCCACGGTGGGCTACCAGGTCAGTCCCACCCTGAAGATCGGCATCGGCGTCGCGTACATCACCAGCCACCTGAAGCTGCGCCAGCGGGCCGACCTTTCGACCCGAGCGATTCCCGCCGCGCTGGCGGAGCCCGCGGGCTTGCCTGTCGGCACGACGTTCGGGATTGTGGGCGTACCCACCGGCACCGATTTCGCCGACGCCACGCTCGATGCGAGCGGCAGCGGCTTCGCGGTCAATTTCGGGGCCATCCTGAGGGTCTCGGACCGGCTGAGCATCGGTGGGCACTGGCTCACGCGCAAGAAGATCGATTACGACGGCGACGCGACGTTCGAGCTGGTCGAGACGGGTCTCGTGCTACCCGTCGCGATCGGCCCGTTGCCGGCGGGAACACCCGTAGACGCGGTGCTCTTGCCGCAATTCGGGACCGGCGGCGCCCTCGCCAATGGACCGGTGTCCACGTCGCTAAACATGCCGCCCCAGGGCACGCTCGGATTCGCTTACAAAGTCAGCGACAACTGGAATTTCATGGCCGACTACCACTACGTCGTGTGGGGCTGGTTCAGCAACGTCGATATTGACTTCGAGAACGCCGCGACGCCCGATCTGGCGCTGCATCCGAGCAACAAGGACACGCACGGATTCCGGTTCGGCACCGAGTACCGCTACTCGCCCAAGATCCAGCTGCGCGGCGGCTACCTGTATCACACCGGTGCGTCACCGGCGCAGTTTGTGACGCCGCTGCTCCCCGAGGCTCCACGCAATGAGTTTACGATCGGCGCCGGCATCGAGCTGACGCCGAAGCTGCACGCGGACCTGGGCTATCAGTACATCAGACAGAACGACCGCCGCGGCACCGTCAACCTGGCCATCGGCAACACCGGCCTCTACCAGTTCTCGGCCCATCTGTTCGGGTTCGGCGTGGCTTACACCTTCTGAGGGAACGCGACTCATGATTCGGACCAATCGTTTCTCAGCCGCTGCCCTCGGTCTCCTGCTGGCGGCTGTCGCTTGCCAGAACGACGAGGTGAACCGGCCGTTCGCCAACATCCCGGTGGATCCGCTGTTCGAGCGCTACGTCTCGATGGGGAACTCGATTACAGCAGGCTTCCAATCGGGCGGGATCAACGACAGCACGCAGCTGCAGTCGTATGCGGTCCTGCTTGCCCGCGGGATGCGCTCGCCGTTCTTCCCGCCGTTGCTGAACAAGCCGGGCTGCCCGCCGCCCTACACCAACGTCTTCACCCAGACGCGGCTGAGCGGCGGCACGGGCACCACGTGCGCACTACGGAGAATCCCGACGCCGCCGCCGCCGTACATCAGCAATACCGCGGTCCCGGGTGCCGAAGTGATCGACATCTACGACAACGACGACCCCGCCTCGAACCCGAACACGCTGACGCAGTTCATCCTCGGCGGTCTCACGCAGGAGCAGATGATGACGCGGGCACAGCCGACGTTCGTGTCCGTCTGGATCGGCAACAACGACGTGCTCGGCGCGGCCACCAATTCGACGAACGGCGGCGACAGCACACTCATTACCCCGGTGGCGGATTTCCAAACGCGCTACGGCGCCATGCTCGCTACGGTGGAAGCGGCCGCTCCGGACGGCGTGATCCTCATCGGTGTGGCGAGCGTCGTCGGAATTGCGAATCGGACCGGCTTGCCGCCGACCCAACCGCCCGCGAACGGCGTTCCGTTCTTCGCCTACGGCTCGACATACTTTGCCCTCGATGCTGCAGGCGCCATTCCCGGGCCGTTCACCGCCGCGGCTACGTGCGCGCCGCCTCGCGGCGATTCCGTACTCGTGCCCTTCCCCTTCGGGGGAGCGTTGATCGCGGCCGGCGGGACGCTAACGTGCAACGAGGATCAGACCATTCAGCCGGCTGAGGCGGTGAAGCTGAGCACGACGGTGGCAGCGTACAACACCTACATCTCGGCGCAGGCGACTGCGCGCGGCTGGGCGTACCTCGATCCGAACCCCGCGCTCGATTCACTGCGGCGGATTCCGACGCAGGTTGCCTTCTTTCCAAATTTCGGGTCCCCGACGCCAACGCCCTGCTCCGCCAGTCCGTTCGGCCTGGCGTTCAGCTGTGATGCGATCCATCCCAGCGCTGCAACGCATCGTCTGCTTGCGCAGAAACTGCGCCTCGCCATCAACAGCGCGTACACGACAGCGATCCCCCCGATCCCCTGAACGCCAACAAGACAACATCGGCGGCGGAGGGCGGCGGAGGGCGGCGAAGGGCGGCAACGGCGAACCTACCGTTGCCGCTTCTTGTTGCGGTCCTCTCCCTGCTCGGCGCGCGCGAGCTGCCGGGCCAGGCGGTTCCCCGAACCGACACGCCGCGCGCCGGCACGCTCCGAGTCACCTTCGAACCCGTCATTACGACCTGGGAGCGGGAATTCACCGACAGCGGAAAGCAGCAGCGAGTCGGCGCGTCGCTCCCGACGATCGTGTCTGTCCGCGCCGAACGCCGGGTCACGCCGCTAGGCCTCGACTTCGGCATCACCAATCGCATCGCCGTGGGCGTCCGCGTTCCCCTCGTGCGTCTGAATACGCGCGAGAGCTTTCCACAGGACAGCACCGGCGCCCCGGCCGACAGCGCCGGCGCGCGGGCGCTCGATTTGTTGCTCCAGGACACGACCTACGCATTTGGACCGATCACCGGCACACCGCGCCACCTGCGTTACTTCGCGGGCGACGTCGAACTGGAAGGCAAATACCGGTTCCTGGAATCACATAGCTTCGCGCTCAGTGGCGCTCTCGTCGTGCGGCTGCCGACGGGTCACCAGGATTCGCCCAATCGCCTGTTCGACCTGTCGACCGGTGATCATCAGACCGACATCGAGATCCGGATCGCGCAGGAGGTCACGCTGCTCAATCGCTTCTGGCTCAATGCCGCCGTTCGCCTTGGCCGCCAGCAGCCGGGCACCCGCGAGCGTCGCGTGGGCCCGCAATTCACGCTGCTGATTCCGCGCGCGGCCCTGGCAAAGCTCGCGTGGGATCCGGGGGATTACGCCGCGATCGACATCGCGCCGATGTATCGCTTCTCGAGATCCTTCGGCGTGGGCTTCACCGCCGGCTACTACACCCAAACGCGCGATCGCTATTCCTACCGCTCCGCGCAGGACTCCATCGACGTCGCGACGCGGCTCGGCGCGCCGGTGCCAGCAGCGGTATTAGACGCCGGCACGGGCCAGCGCTGGGCGCGCCTGGGCGCGGTGATGACGTACGTGACACCCGACGTGGAGGGCAGCTTCTCGATCGAACAGACTGTCAGCGCTGCGGGCGGACTCGTGCCGGTGGCGACGGTGTTGCGGGTGGTGATGCGGACTTCTCGTTGGCCGTTTTGAGCAGCTCGACGGCGTGACGCCGCGCGGTCGCCATGTCGGCGTCGCCCAGCATCCGCGCGATTTCCTTTACCCTCGACTCACCCTCCACAACCTCCACATCACTCGTCGCAATGCCACCCTTCTTTCCTTTTGCCACCACGAGGTGTTGGTCGGCGTAAACGGCGATCTGCGGCAGGTGCGTGATGACCAGCGCCTGGCGGCCCTCGCGTGACACGTCCTTCAGCGCCTCACCGACGCGGCCGCCGACTTCCCCACCGATCCCCTGATCGACTTCGTCGAACACGAGCGTCGGGACGACATCGTGGGACGCCAGCACGACTTTGAGGGCGAGCATCAGGCGGGACAGCTCACCACCTGAGGCCACCCGGGCCAAGGGCCGAGAGTCGAGTCCCTCGTTGAGTTTTACTTCGAAAACGGCGTCCTCGGAACCTCGTGCGTCGTGCGTCGTGCGTCGTAACAGCTCCACCGAGAATCGCCCTCCAGGCATCCCCAGTGCCGGCAACAGCTTGTTCACCGCCCGCGCTAGCTTCTTGGCGCCCGCCGTCCGTTTCGCCGTGAGGGCTGCGGTGGCGCGGGTGAGCTCCTCGGACGCCCGCTCGCGCTCGGACGCGATGGTGCGCAGGTCGAGGTCGGCGGTGTCGAGCAGCTCCAGCTCGCGCGCCGCGCCGTCACGTTCCGCGAGCACATCCGCGATGGTGGGACCGTGCTTCTGCTGCAGCCGGAACAAGAGATCGCGCCGCTGCTCCACCGCGCTGAGACGTTCCGGGTCGGCTTCAATTTCACTCGCATAGGCGCGCGCCGCCTGGGCCAGCTCGGCCGAGCTGGCGAAGGCCGTGTCGAGCAGCTCCTGCCATTTGCCGAGTGACGGGTCGACCCGGAGCAGTCCGGCGAGGATCTTCTGGGCTTTGGTGAGTCCGGCCGAATCCACCGCCTCCTCCAGCTCACGCGCCAGACGGCCCAGCTCCTCTGCATGCGTGAGCCGCTTTGACTCGACCTCGAGCGCCTCGTCCTCCCCCACCTTGGGCTTGGCACGCTCGATCTCCTGCAGCACGTGGCGCAGATAGTCGGCCTTACGCCGGACGTCGAGCTGCCGCTCCGTGAGCTCGGCCTCGCGTTGGCTCAGATCCTTGAGTCGCAAGTGAGCATCGCGCACCGCCACGCGCTCGACGTCGGCATCCGCGTAGGCGTCGAGCATGTCGCGCTGCGCATCGGGACGCAGCAGGGACTGCGTCTCGTGCTGGCCATGCAGATCCACGAGCAGCGCCCCGATCTCGGCGAGCACGCCGATCGTCGTAGGCGAGCCGTTCACCCACGCACGCGACTTGCCCTCGCGCAGCACTTCGCGCTTCAGGACGAGTCTTCCTTCTTCTAATTCAATCCCCAGCGCAGCGAATGGCGGGAGTAGATGGCGATGGACCGCGGAGGCAAACTCGAACGCCCCTTCGACGATGGTCTTCTCGGCGCCTGGACGCACGACGTCCGCTGAAGCACGCTCGCCGAGCAACAGCGAGAGCGCGTCCACCACCATCGATTTGCCGGCCCCCGTCTCACCGGTGAGCACATTGAGACCGGGTTGAAACGGGAGAGTCACATCGGCGATGACGGCGAGATCGCGGACGCGGAGTTCGGTCAGCACTTCCTCACCCCCTGACCCCCTCTCCGTTCCGGAGAGGGGGAACGTCATTTACGCGTACGATCACTCAAGTCACCCCAGTGCAGCTTCTTCCGCAGCCGCTTGAAGAAGCTCTCCAGACCGAGCCGAATCAGCAGGATCGGCCGCTCCGCGCGACGCACCTCGAGGCGCTCGCCCGGCTGGATGGGCGTCCCGACCTGCCCGTCGAAGGAAACGAGCACCTCATCGCTCCACGGTGGGATCGGCTGGATCGTCACGACGGCCGTCGCCGGCAATACGAGCGGCCGCACGGCCAGCGTGTGGGGACAGATGGCGGTGACGACAATCGCATCCACGGTCGGAACGACGATCGGTCCGCCGGCCGACATCGAGTACGCCGTCGAGCCCGTGGGTGTGCTGACAATGATGCCGTCCGCCGAATACTGGGCGACCTCGTCACCATCCACCGATACCTTGAGCCGCACGACGCGAGCCACGCCGCCCTTGTGCACGACGACGTCATTGAGCACGAGCGGCTCGACCCGGCCGGCCTTAGAGCCCTTGCCGCTGATCGTCGATTGCAGCGCGAGCCGTGGCTCGGTCGTGTACGCGCGCCGCACGAGCGCGTCCAGCGCCGAGTCGAGCGTGTCGGGAGCGGCGGTCGTGAGAAAGCCGACGCGGCCGAGATTGAGACCCAGGATCGGTGTATTGGCGCCGTTCAGAAGACGAGCGCCGCGCAGCAGGGTGCCATCGCCGCCCAGCGTGATGAGACAGTCCAGATCCCCCGGCGGCGCCTGGCTGAGCGGCGGCGGAGTCCCACCGTCGCCTGCGGGGGGGGGCCACAGCGACTGGATACGTTCCTCGCTGTACAGGGTGAGCCCTGCACTCGACGCTTTCTGCTGGAGCGTCGCGAGGAAAGCGCCAAGATCTGGATAGTTGGGGTTGCCGACGACCCCGACGTTCATCGCGTGGTGAGCGACTCTTCCGCGGCGAGGGCGCGAATCCGGGCGGCGATGCCGTCGCCCGTGAGCCCCACGTCGGCGAGCTGCTGCGCGCGCGGCGCATGCTCGTAGGTGCGGTCGGGCACGCCCAATGCGACGACGCGGAGGTCGGGAGCGGTGGTCTGCACCAGCGCCGCGAGCGCGGCGCCGAATCCGTTGACGACGGTGCCGTCTTCGACCGTCACGAGCAGCTTGTGATCGCGCGCCAGCGCATCGAGCATCTCGCGGTCCATCGGCTTCATGAAGCGGGCGTTCACCACCGACACCTCCAGACCATCGGTGGCGAGAGAATCGGCGGCGTCCAGCGCCGGCTTGCACATGACCCCGACGGCGATGATCGCGCAGTCCTTGCCCTTGCGCAGCAGCTCCCAGGTCCCGTAAGGAATCGCCGGCACTTCCGCGGCGGGCGGCGCCTCGCCGGGCGCCTTGTCGCGCGGATAGCGAAGCGAAAACGGCCCGTCGGTATGCTTGAGTGCGCACCGCAGCAAGCCGATCAGCTCGGCGGCGTCCTTGGGCGCGGTCACGGTCATATGCGGCACCGCGAGCATGTACGCGATGTCGTACAGCCCCATGTGCGTCTGCCCGTCTTCACCGACCATGCCCGCACGGTCGAGACCGAAGATGACCGGCAGCTTCTGAATCGCGACGTCGTGGATGATGGAATCGTACGCGCGCTGCAGGAACGTCGAATAGATCGCGACGACTGGTCGAACGCCCTGGGTCGCCAGACCAGCGGCGAAGGTGGTGGCGTGTGCCTCGGCGATACCGACGTCGAAGAAGCGCTTGGGCCACTTCTTCTGGAAAATGTTCGTGCCCGTCCCCGACGGCATCGCCGCGGTGATGGTCACGAAGTTCGCATCCTCGGCGGCGAGCTGCGTGAGCGCATCACCGAACACCTTGGTCCACTGCGGCGGTCCGGGGTTCACCGGTCTCAGCTTGCCGGTGACGGGGTCGTAGGGCGCGCGGGCGTGATACTTCTCGAGATCGGGCTCGGGCAGCGGGAAGCCCTTCCCCTTCTCCGTGAGGACGTGCACGACGCGCGGCCCCTTCAGCGTCTTCACGATCTCGAAGGTGTGCAGCATCTGGCCGATGTTGTGCCCGTCGATCGGCCCGAAGTAGCGGAAGCCGAGCTCCTCGAACAGCATCCCCGGCGACCAGAGATTCTTGATACTCTCTTCGACGTTCTTCGCGAAGTCCACGAGCTTCTTGCCGCCCACGATGTGCGACGCGCGCTCGATGAGGTGCTTGACCCGCTCGCGAATCCGAACAGTGATCGGGGCCGCGATGATGGAGCCGAGGTATTTGTTGATGGCCCCGACGTTCGGGGCGATGGACATGCCGTTGTCGTTCAGCACGACGATGATATCGCGGCCGGAGTCGCCCGCATTGTTCAACGCTTCATAAGGGAGCCCGCACGTCATCGCGCCGTCGCCCACGACCGCGACGACCGCGAAATCCTCGCCCTTCAGATCGCGCGCCGTGGCCATGCCGAAAGCCGCAGATAACGCGGTTCCCGCATGACCGGCGCCAAACTGATCATGCTCACTCTCAGATCGACGCAGAAAACCCGACAGCCCGCCGCGCTGGCGCAGCGTGTGCAGCCGGTCGTTCCGCCCCGTGAGGATTTTCCACGGATAGCCCTGATGACCCACGTCCCAGACAATCTTGTCCCGCGGCGACTCGAACGCGGCGCAGAGGGCGACGGTCAGCTCGACGACGCCCAACCCCGCACCGATGTGGCCGCCCGTCTGCGAGACGACGTCAATGAGCCGCTGCCGCACTTCGTCGGCGAGCTGTTGCAGCTGCTCCGGCTCGAGCGCCTGGACGTCTTCGGGACCATGGATCGATTCGAGAATCAATTCGGCCTCGTCACGATGTAGTGGGCGAGCTCAACCAGTATCGGGGAAACTAACCCGGCATCCCGCAGGTGGTCTACCGCCTTGGCGGCGAGTCGTTCCGCCTCGGCGCGCGCCGTTCCGACGCCCAACAGCGTCACAAACGTCGCTTTGGCGTGGGCTGCGTCCTTTCCGGCCGTTTTACCGAGCTGGTCCGACGTGGCCGTGGCGTCCAGCACGTCATCGGCGATCTGAAAGGCGAGACCAATCGCGTCACCGTACGAGCGCAGCGCCTCAATGTAACCCCGCCCGATGCCGTCGCCTGCCGACAAGCCACCGATCACACAGGACGCCGAGATCAATGCGCCGGTTTTGCGGCGGTGCACTTCCGCCAGCGCGTCGATCGGCACCGCCTTCGCTTCGGCTTCGAGATCGAGCGCCTGGCCGCCGATCATCCCACCCGCACCCGCGGCGCGAAACAGCTCAAGCGCGATCTCACGGCTGCGCTCCCCGGGAAGCGCGAGCGCCTTGAGCCCGTGCGCCAGCACGCGTGCGGCGAGGGCGACCATCTCGTACCCGGCGCGCGTCGCGCGCGGCACGTCGAAGGCACGGTGCGCCGTCGGCCGTCCGCGCCGCAGATCGTCATTGTCCATGCACGGCAGGTCGTCATGCACGAGCGAGTAGGCGTGCACGACCTCGACGGCCGCGGCCAGCTCGGCGACGCCGGACGACGAGGAGCCTTGGAGGGCTTCGTGCGCCGCGAAGACGAGGGTGGGGCGCAGCCGCTTGCCTTCGCCGAGGAGACTGTAGCGCACGACTTCATCATCACTCGTCGCCGCCGTCAATACGTTGTCGACCCGAACCCGGGCGTCAGCGAGATACTTAGCTAGGGCTTTCAATCTCGAGAACTTTTTTGACCTTGAGCTCGGCCTGGGCGAGCTGCTCACGCGCGACGCGCAGCCGCTCGACGCCCTCCTCGAACAGCTTCAGCGCCTCGTCCAGGTCGAGGTCTTCGGCTTCGAGGCGGCGGACGATCGCTTCGAGACGCTCGAGCTGCTTACTGAACTCGGCCATTCACCTCTCCATCACTCACCCGCAGACGGAATTCTTTCCCGGCGGGAAGCTGCGCGACGCGTTTCAACACCTGACCGTCGGTATCCCTGGCAACCGCGTAGCCACGGGCCAGGACGCGGAGCGGCGAGAGTGCATCTAAACGTGCGCTGTGCGCGGTAAGCAGTGCGCGGGACTTCTCAAGCCGGTGGTCCATGTACCGCACCAGCCGGTCCCCCGTGCGATCGAGGCGTTCAACGACATGCCGCGAGGCGATGCGCAACGCTCGCGCCAGGCGCTGACCCAGCACGCCGCAGTGTGCGATCACTTCCACCCGGTCCGGGGTCGCGGCTTCGGCCGCCGCCGATGGTGTCGCCGCCCTGAGGTCCGCTACGAGATCACAGAGGGTTACATCCGTTTCGTGCCCCACGGCCGAAATGACGGGCATCGGCATGGCGGCCACGGCGCGGGCGACGCGCTCGCTGTTGAACGCCCACAGATCCTCGACGGACCCACCTCCCCTGGCCACCACCACGACATCAACCTGAAGTCTCCCGATTCGGATCAACGCCGAGCAGACTGATGCCTCAGCCTTCGCGCCCTGGACCTGCGCGGGAACGACGATCAACTCGGCGATCGGCCAGCGCCGGCCGACGACCGCCTGGATGTCGCGCAGCGCGGCACCGTCGGGACTGGTGACGACGGCAATGCGGCGCGGAAAGGGCGGCAGGCGCCGCTTCCTCGCCGGATCGAGCAATCCGTCCTTGGTGAGCGCGGCTTTGGCTTTCTCGAACGCGAGCTTCCAGAGGCCGCCCTGATCAGTGGAAAGCAGCTCCATGACGGTCAGCTGGAACTCGCCTTTTTCCTCGTACATCGAAGGACGTGCGAACGCGAACACCTGCATGCCATCGACCGGCGGGGGCAGCATGTAGTTCTGTTTGGCGAACATGACGCAGCGCAGCTGCGCCGACTTGTCGCGCAGCGAGAAGTACCAGTGGCCGCTGCGCCACGCCTTGAACCCCGCGATTTCGCCGCGCACCCAGAG
>Ga0184623_10000600_pt1 | contig 15403 bp, 11 predicted proteins | sample PLM1_100_b1_FD_133138 | JGI IMG/M metagenome (GOLD analysis project Ga0184623, IMG submission 133138) | Groundwater sediment microbial communities from an aquifer in East River, Colorado, USA - PLM1_100_b1 | ecosystem: Environmental > Terrestrial > Soil > Riparian zone | place: USA: East River...
GAACATGCCAGACTCGGCCGCATGCGCGGACTGCTGCCGACGTACGCCGAAACCGTCGACCTCGACGCCGCTTACGGTTACCCCGACCATCGGCCCTGGCTGCGGGCGAACATGGTGGCAAGCGCCGACGGCGCGGCGACGGTGGGCGGGCGGTCCGGCGGGCTGTCGGGCGCCGCGGATCGGCAGGTGTTCGGGCTGCTGCGGGCGTTGGCCGACGTGGTGCTCGTCGGGGCGGGCACGGTCCGCGCCGAGAACTACCGGCCGGCGCAGGCATCGCCCGACCACGTTGCGCAACGGGCTCGCCGTGGCATGCCGCCTGCGCCGATCATCGCGGTGGTGTCGCAGCGACTTGACCTCGATCCGGAGGCGCCGCTGTTCGCCAAGGCCGAGCCGCCGACGATCGTCGTCACCAGCGCCTCCGCCCCGCCCGACCAGATCGCCGCGCTCGGCGACGTCGCCGACCTGCTGGTGGTCGGCGAGCACGAGGTGGACCTCGGGCACACGGTCGACGCCCTGGTCAACCGCGGCCTGACGCGCATCCTCTGCGAAGGTGGGCCGACGTTGCTGCGCCACGTCGCCGCGGCCGAACGGCTCGACGAGTTGTGCCTTACCGTGAGCCCGCAGCTGCTGGGCGGGCACGCGCCGCGCATCCTCGACGGCGACCTGCTGCTTCCCCCGCAGGCTTTGGAACTGGGCCAGGTGCTCGAGGACGACGGCTACCTGTTCCTTCGCTACGGCCGTTCGGCCCGCGGGCACGCGCAGGGCGCGAGGGCGTCTGATTGACTGCCAGGCATGGAACTGCCCGTGACTCCTCCGATCGCGCCGATGCTCGCCAAGTCGGTCAAGGAGCTGCCCGCGCCTGACGCCGGCGAGGGCGGGATCGTGTATGAACCCAAATGGGACGGCTTCCGCTGCATCATCTTCCGCGACGGCGACGAGGTCGAGCTGGGCAGCCGCAACGAGCGGCCGCTGACCCGCTACTTCCCCGAGCTCGTCGAGGCCGCCAAGGCCAGCCTGCCCGAGCGCTGCGTGGTCGACGGGGAGATCGTGATCATCTCCGACGACCAACTCGACTTCGAGGCCCTGCTCCAGCGCATCCACCCGGCCGCCTCGCGGGTGGCGCTGCTGGCGCGGGAGACGCCGGCGTCGTACATCGCCTTCGACCTCCTCGCTCTCGGCGACACGTCGCTGATGGACGAGGGTTTCGGCGAGCGCCGGGAGCGGCTCGAGGAGGCGCTGGCGGTCGCGCGGCCGCCGATCCATCTCACCCGCACTACCGACGACCACGCGATCGCCCGCCGGTGGTTCGACACGTTTGAGGGGGCGGGCCTCGACGGCGTCGTGGCGAAGCCGAGAGCGGTGACCTACCGGCCGGACGAGCGGGTCATGTTCAAGGTCAAGCACGAGCGCACGGCCGACTGCGTGGTGGCCGGCTACCGGTGGCACAAGAGCGGCCGCGTCGTCGGCTCGCTCCTCCTCGGGCTCTACGACGACAGCGGCGCCCTGCAGCACGTCGGAGTCGCCGCGTCGTTCCCGATGAAGCGCCGCGCGGAGCTGGTCGACGAGCTGGCCCCGTACCTGCTCGAAGACATCAGCGAGCACCCCTGGGGGCACTGGGCCGAGGCGGCCGCGCACGAGGCCGGCCGGCTCCCTGGCGCGGTGACGAGGTGGAACGCCAAGAAGGACCTGTCCTGGCTGCCGCTGCGACCCGAGCTGGTGGTCGAGGTGGCCTACGACCACATGGAGGGCACGCGGTTCCGCCACACGGCGCATTTCCGCCGCTGGCGGCCCGACCGCTCCCCCGAGTCGTGCACGTATGAGCAACTCGAGGTGCCCGTGCGGTACGACCTCGCCGAGGTTCTGGGCAGCTGACTTCACCCGGCCGCGCCTGGTGACCTCCCTTCTCCGCAGCGGGAGCGGCGAGGTAGACAGGAGCATGACATCAACGGAACAGCGCGCCCAGTTCATCGTGGACGTCCTCGCCAGGTCCTTCGCCGACCTGATGGCAGCCGACCCCGACGCGTTCCGCCGCAAGTTCCGCCGGATGGCGACCGACCCGTTCGCGTTCTTCCGAGGCAGCGCGTGCCTGTTCTACGCGGATGTGGCCGACCGGGGGCCGGACCGCTGGACCGACGAGCGCACTGGTCGCGTCTGGATCCAGGGTGACCTGCACGCGGAGAACTTCGGCACGTACATGGACGGGCAGGGCGCGCTGATCTTCGACGTCAACGACTTCGACGAGGCCTACGTGGGCCCCGTCACCTGGGACCTGCGGCGGCTGGCCGGCAGCGTCGCGCTCATGGGCTGGACCAAGGCCCTGCCCGACAGCGACATCTCGATGCTGATCGAGGCCTTCGTGCGCGCCTACCTCGCGCAGGTCCGGGAGTTCGTCGAGACCGACCGCGACCACGAATGGGCGCTGCGGCTCAACACCGCGCGGGGCCCGGTGCGGGCGGCGCTGCTGCAGGCGCAGCTCGCCACGCGCGTCGACCTGCTCGAACGGGTCACGGTCGTCGAGGACTACCGCCGGCGATTCCGGCACTCGCCGACCGTGCGGGAGCTCGACGCCGACGAGCGGGCGAAGGTCGAAGCCGCGTACCAGTCCTACCTCGACACGATCCCCGGCTCGAAGCGGCTCGGCAGCATCAGCTACGAGCTCAAGGACGCCGTGGGCAAGTCCGGCTTCGGCATCGGCAGCGCCGGGCTGCCGGCCTACAGCCTGCTCGTGGAGGGCCACACCCAGGCCCTGGAGAACGACGTCGTGCTGACCATGAAGCAGGGCAACGTGGCCGCGCCAAGCAGCGTGGTCGACGACCCGGCAGCGCGGAAGTACTTCGCCCACCACGGCCACCGCACCGCGGTGTCGCAGCGGGCGCTGCAGGCGCACTCTGACCCGTGGCTCGGCTGGACCGAGCTGGACGGCGTGGGCTTCGTCGTGTCCGAGTACTCTCCCTACGGAGCCGACCTCGACTGGTCGGCGCTGACCGAGCCGCCGGAGATGGCCGATGTGCTCGAGCAGCTCGGCCGGGCAACGGCGAAGGTCCATTGCGTGTCGGACGAGGACACGAAGGACCAGCCGCTGGTCGAATTCCAGACCGAGGACGCGGTCGTCGCCGCCATCGGTGACCGGGACGACGAGTTCGTCGCGGACATCGTGGCGTTCGGGCTGGAGTACGGCGAGCGCGCGCGGGCCGACCACCGGTTGTTCGTCGACGCGTTCCGCAACGGCGAGATACCCGGAGTCGGGCCGGCGGCGCCGACCGGCAGCGGAGCTTCGCGATCTTGAGCTTTCGGAGCCACCTCAAGATCGCGGAGAGGGTCAACGGCCGCAGCCACCCGGCTATCGTGAGATCATCCGAACAGCCGCTCCCGGGAGATGCCGTGACCTACGGAGACGACAGCCGATGACCCTTGTTGCGGGAGTCGACAGCTCCACCCAGTCGTGCAAGGTCCTGGTCTGCGACGCCGGCTCCGGCGAGGTGGTCAGGGAAGGCAGCGCGCCGCATCCGGACGCCACCGAGGTCGACCCCGAGCGGTGGTGGGAGGCGTGGCTGGCGGCGAGCGCCGGCCTGCTCGACGGCGTCCGGGCGCTCGCCGTCGCAGGGCAGCAGCACGGCATGATCGCGATGGACTCGGCTGGCGAGGTGGTGCGCCCGGCGCTGCTGTGGAACGACACCCGGTCGGCCGGCGCCGCCCGTGATCTGGTCGCCGAGCTTGGCGCGCAGGCCTGGGCGACGGCCGTCGGATCGGTGCCGGTAGCCAGCTTCACCGTGACGAAGCTGCGCTGGCTGGCTCGCCACGAGCCCGAGCATGCGCGCGGGGTCGACACCGTCCTCCTGCCGCACGACTGGCTGACCTGGCGGCTGCTCGGCCGCGCGGCCACGCCGACGACAGACCGTGGCGACGCCTCAGGCACCGGCTACTGGTCACCCGGGACCGGTGAATACCGGCTTGACCTGCTCGGCGCGGCGTTCGGCCGGGAACTGCGCCTCCCCCGGGTGCTCGGCCCGCGCGAGGCCGCCGGCGAGACGCCCGACGGCCAGCTCCTGGGGGCCGGGACCGGCGACAACATGGGCGCGGCCCTCGGGCTCGGGCTGCGGACAGGCGACGTCGCGGTGTCGATCGGCACGAGCGGCGTGGTCAGCGCTGTGCACGAGCAACCCACGGCGGACCCCTCCGGCATCGTGGCCGGCTTCTGCGACGCGACCGGACGCTACCTGCCGCTGGTCTGCACGCTGAATGCGGCTCGGGTCCTCACCACGACCGCGCAGCTCCTCGACACCGACCTCCTCGGCCTGGAGAAGCTCGCCGCCGAAGCCCCGCCCGGCGCCGAGGGCCTCACCCTGCTCCCGTACCTCGACGGAGAGCGCACCCCGAACCTGCCGGACGCGGCCGGCACGCTCTGCGGGATGCGGCGGACCAACGCCGCGCCGGCCAACCTCGCCCGGGCGGCCGTGGAGGGCCTGCTCTGCGGGCTGGCGGACGGCATCGACGCGCTGCGCGCGCTCGGCATCAGCCCGAACCGGATCGTGCTCCTCGGCGGCGGCAGCCGCTCCGCCGCCGTGCTGGCGCAGGCCCCGGACGTGTTCGGCCTGGCTGTCGCCCGGCCGGAACCGGCAGAGTACGTCGCGCGGGGGGCGGCGCGGCAGGCGGCGTGGGTGCTGTCCGGCGCCGAAACGCCGCCGCAGTGGCCGCTCCCGGTCACCGCCGAGAGCGAGCCGGGCGACATCGACGCCGGCGCCGAGGTGCGCGCCCAGTACGGCCGCTACCGCCGCGAGGTGTTCGGTGTCTAGCGCGGGCCCGGACGGTCACCTCGTGGTGGCTGGCGAGGCGTTGATGGACCTCGTGCCCGCGGGGCCGGAGCTGTTCGAAGCCGCGCCCGGCGGGAGCCCGGCGAACGTCGCGGTGAGCGTCGCGCGGCTCGGAGCGCCTGTGCGGATGCTGGCCCGCCTCGGCGACGACCCGTTCGGCCGCCGGCTGCGCGCGCACCTGGCTGACAACGGCATCGACCTGTCGCTCGTCGTCGCCGCGCGCGAGCCGTCGTCGCTGGCGATCGTCTCGCTCGGCGCCGACGGGGTCGCGGAGTACGACTTCCGAGTTGACGGCACCGCCGACTGGCAGTGGACCGACGACGAGCTCGCTGACGTGCTCCGCGGCGAGGTGCTAGCCGTGCACTCCGGCTCGCTCGCGCTGACGATGCCGCCCGGAGCCGCGGCGCTTCGCCGGCTCATGCGGCGTGCGCAGAGCCAGGCGACGGTGTCCTACGACCCGAACGTCCGGCCGCTGCTCATGGGGTCGCCCGACGACGTGCGGCGATCGGTCGAACAGCTGCTCCCGCACGTCGATGTTGTCAAGGCGAGCGCTGACGACGTCGCGTGGCTGCTCCCCGGCCGCGCCGTCGAGGACGTCGTGGCCGACTGGTTGGCCGCCGGACCGTCCCTGGTGGCCGTCACGCTCGGCCCGGACGGGGTGGTGGCCGCCGGCAGGAAGGCGGCGATGGTGCGCCGGCCCGGCCAACCGGTCGACGTCGTCGACACGGTGGGCGCGGGCGACTCGTTCACCGGCGCCATCCTCGCGGGCCTGCACCGGCGAGGGCTGCTCGGCGCCGGCCGGCGCGACGCCCTCGCCGCCATCGGCGTCCAGCCGCTCGGCGAGCTTCTCGACGAGGCCGTTCGGGTCTCGGCGTGGACCTGCACACGGCGGGGCGCGGACCCACCGACCGCGGCCGAGCTTGGCCTCAGTCCGCGATCTTGAGCCTTTTTACAGTGGGAGCGCTCCCAATTCTAAAAAGGCTCAAGATCGCGGAGCAGGCGCCGCTCGGTCCGCGCCGCGACGTGGCCATCGCCGCGTTCACCGTCGCGCTCACGACCGGCGCCGGCCTGTTGTTCGCGGTCCAGCCGATGTTCGCTCGCTTCGTGCTCCCGCTCGTGGGCGGCAGCCCGGCGGTGTGGACAGTCTCCGTGATGTTCTTCCAGGCCGCGCTGCTCGCGGGATACGCGTACGCCGACTGGTCGGTCCGGCGGTGGGGGGCGCGCCGGCAGGCCGTCGTGCATCTCGCGGTCGTGGCGGTGCCCTTGGTCACGCTGCCGATCGGGCTCCCAGACGGATGGGCGCCGCCGAGCGGTGGGGAGCCGGCCTGGTGGCTGCTCGGCGCCCTCGCGATCGGCGTCGGCCTGCCGTTCTTCGCCCTGGCCACCAGCGCACCGGTGCTGCAGCGCTGGTTCGCGGAGCTTCCGCACCCGCGGGCCGCCGATCCCTACTTCCTTTACGCAGCGAGCAACCTGGGCAGCTTCCTGGGCTTGCTGGCCTACCCGTTGCTGCTCGAGCCGGCGGTCGGGCTACGCGGCCAGGCTCGGCTCTGGAGCGCCGGCTACCTGCTGTGGACGACGCTCGTGGCGGTGTGCGCCGTCGCAGTGCTCCGCGCAGGTAGCCCCGGCTCGCTCCGACCGGGTCGCCCAGCCGACAGCCCTGACGACGCGGCGCGGGCGCCCGGAAGCCGCGACTATCTGCGGTGGATCGCGCTCGCGTTCATCCCGTGCAGCCTCTTGCTGGGCGTGACGACGACGCTCACCGTCGACCTCGCGCCGATACCGCTGCTGTGGGTCGTCCCGCTGGCCATATACCTGCTCACGTTCGTCGTGGCGTTCTCCGGCAGCCGGTCCGCGGCGGTCGCGCGCTCTGCCGCCCAACGCCTGTTTCCGCTGCTCGCCGTGCTCGTGCTCGTGGCGCTGATGTTCGACGCCGGATGGCCGCTGTGGCTGCTGGCCGTCGTCCACCTGGGGACGTTCGGCACCGCCGCGCTGGCCTGCCACGGCCGGCTGGCCGAAGAGCGCCCGCACCCGCACTTTCTCACCCGCTTCTACCTCTGCCTCGCGTTCGGCGGCGCGCTCGGCGGCGTCGTCAACAGCCTGCTGGCGCCGGCGGTCTTCAACACCCTGCTCGAATACCCGATCGCGCTGCTGCTCGTCTTCTTCTTCCTGCCGCGGCGCGCCGACCCGTCCCCCGGACGATGGAAGCACCTGGGCCAACTCGTGCCGATCGTCACCGGCGTCACCCTGGCCGCGACCGTCCTCGCGGGGTCGCTCCGGGAGGATCTCAGCCCGGGCAGGGCGGTGCTCCTGCTCTGTAGCTGCGCGCTGCTGGCCAGCCTGGCGTTGCTGCGCCGCCCGGCGCTGCTGGGCCTGGCGGCGGCCGTGCTGTTCGCGTCGGCCACCGTCGCCGGATCGTCCGGCGGCGGCGTATTGCTCCTCGACCGCAACTTCTACGGGACGCTGCGGGTAGCCAGCGCTGAGCAGGGCCGCTACCACATCCTGCGGCACGGCACGACCTTGCACGGCGCGCAGCGGGTGGGCAGTGGCGCCCTGGAGCCGACCTCCTATTACCACTCGTCCGGGCCCCTCAGCGACGTCTTCCGGGCGTTGCAGCCCAGCGGTCGCACCGGCGCCACCGCCGTCGTCGGCCTCGGAACCGGCACGACCGCCTGTCTGGCTGCCCCTGGCGACGTGTTCACGTTCTACGAGATCAACCCGCTGGTGGTGCGCATCGCCCGCGACCCTGCCCTGTTCACCTACCTGCGCGACTGCCCTGGCGACCACAGGGTGGTCCTCGGTGACGCCCGGCTGTCGCTCGCGGACGCCGCGCCCGGCGCATACGGCCTGATCGTCCTCGACGCCTTCACCTCTGACGCCATCCCGATGCACCTGCTGACCCGCGAGGCGTTCCAGCTCTACGAACGCCGGCTCAGCGATGCCGGGGTCGTCGCGGCGCACGTGTCCAACAGATATGCCGACCTCGAACCCGTCATCGGCCGCGTCGCCGCTGAGGCCGGCATGAGCTGCCTGACCCGCAGCGACGCCGGGGGTGCTTCGCATTACGAGCAGGCCGCGTCGAAGTGGGTCGCGGTGGCCCGCCAGGCGCCCGACTTCGGCAGGCTGGCCGACACCCCGGGCTGGCGTCCGTGCCGCACGTCTGCGCCCCTGTGGACCGACGACTACGCGAACGTCGCCGGCATACTCCGGCTCGGCTGACCCGACGGCCCGGAGGGTCAACCCGCCGGAAAGAGCTCGGCGGCCTGGCGCTCACGGACCTGCTGCGGGCCCACGCCCAGGACGGTGACCGCCGCGGCGTAGCCCTCGCCCGGCGACAGGTCGGCCATGCTCGCGGTGATGTCCGTGCGATCGGCGTAGCGCAGCAGCGTCGGCGCCTGGCTGGGGCCGCTGACCAGGATGTCGGTCATGGCGACCCGCAGGCCGTCGCCGGTTGCCTTGAGAACCGACTCCTTCCGGGTCCAGTACCTGAAGAAGTCAGTGACGCTGCTCGCAACTTCCCCCGGCGCCAGCACATGGTCCGCCAGCCTCGCTTGGTCGACCGGCCCGATCTGCTCGACGTCGACGCCCACCGGCGCGACAGCGGTCGCCGCCACCACCACCCGGTCGCCGGAGTGCGACACCGACACCTCGATCTGGTGGCCGGGCAGGCGCGGCTTGCCGTGCGGGCGGCCGCAGTCGGGGCAGGTCCGGTCGACCACGAGCCGGTCGGCCGGAACACCGACCAGCCGGCCCGCGGCCAGCCGCAGGACGGTCGCGGCCACCGTGAACCGGGCCTGGTCGGCCGCTCGCCGCAGCGCCGACCTGCGGTCGCGCTCCGCCTTGTCGAGCAGGTGGAGCAGGTCGAACCGCCACGACGGCGCCTCGCTCGGACGCGCCCACCACACATCGACTCGCACCGAGCGCTCCCGTCAACACGTTAGTAGTCTTATTTGCCAACAGAGTCGAACATGTGTAACCATCAAAACGTTTGGTGCAATCTCGTAAGGCTTCCCTGCCTACGGAGGAACTGGACCGTGGCTGAGGCCCTTGACCGCCCCGTCTTGATCCTGACATACGCGGACAACCACGCGGGGGCGGCGCCACCCTATCCGGGTCCGTCGCAAGGTCGCCTGGGCGCGCTGACGGATCTGGCTCGACTGCAAGCGGCGCACCCTATGTCGGACGCGGTCATCGAGGAGATCGACGGCCGGCGGATCCGCATCGGGGACCGCTGGTTGACCGACTTCGCCTCGTGCAACTACCTCGGCTTCGACCTGGAGCCGTCGATCATCGCGGCGGTGCCGGAGTACTTCGCCCGCTGGGGGACCCATCCCAGCTGGTCACGGCTGCTCGGCAGCCCTCGCCTCTACGAGGAGATCGAGGCGGAGCTCAGTGAGCTGCTCGGCGTCGAGGACGCGCTCCTGCTGCCCACGATCACCCATATCCACGCGTCGGTGATCCCGGCGCTGGCCGGCGAGGGCGCGGTCTTCATTGACGAGCGTGCGCACAAGACGATCCACGACGGCGCGGTCATAGCCAGGGCGCACGGTGCGCGCATGCGACGCTTCCGCCACGACGACCCGGACCACCTGGCCGAGTTGCTGCGCGCCTGCCCGGCCTACCCCCGCCTGGTGTGCACCGACGGGGTGAACAGCATGACCGGCAACATCCCGCCGCTGGCGGAGCTGGCCGAGGTCACGCGGGCGCACGACGCGCTGCTCTACGTCGACGACGCGCACGGCTTCGGCGTCATCGGGGAACGGGCGCCGGGCGAGAGCTGTCCGTACGGCCGCCGCGGCAACAGCATCGTGCGGCACACCGGCGAGAGCTACGACGGCATTGTCCTCGTCGGCGGGTTCTCCAAGGCCTACTCCTCGTTGCTCGCGTTCGTCGCCGGCCCGACCCACCTCAAGCGCGCGCTCAAGGTGGCCGCTCCGCCGTACCTCTACTCCGGCCCGTCCCCCGTCGCGTCACTCGCGACCGCCCAGCTGGGCCTGCGGCACAACGCGGCTTGCGGCGACGCGGTGCGGGCGGACCTGTGCCGCAAGACCGCGCGGGTCCTCGCCGGCTTGGCTGGCATCGGGGTGCGCACGCCGAACCGGTCCGGGCTGCCGATCGTCGAGGTGCCGCTCGCCGACCCCAAAGACATCGACGCTGTCGGCCACTACCTCTTCGACCGCGGGATCTACGTCACGCTCGCGGCCTACCCACTCGTGCCCCGCCGCGAGGTGGGGTTCCGGGTGCAGGTCACCGCTGCCAACACGGACGAGGAGATCACCCACCTGCTCGCGGTGCTGGCGGAGCTGGCGGAGCGGTTCCCCCTGCAGCAGCTCGCCGGGGTCGGCTAGCGACTTGGAGCCTGTTGGAGTGACCGGCAGAGCGGCGCGGGGCGTCAGGTCCATGCGCCCCGGGCGGGCCCGGGACGGGCGGTGGCCGCAAGACGGCGCGCGTCGTGCCGCCGCAGCCAGCCGATCAGCTCCTCGGCCGGCTGCGGCCCGCCCAGGTAATAACCCTGCGCCAGGTCGCAGCCGAAGTCCTTCAGCTGTTGCAACGCCGCGGCGTTCTCGACGCCCTCGACCACGATGAGCAGGCCCAGCGAGTGAGCCAGGCCGACGGTTGACTGCACGATGGCGGCGGCCAACGGGTCCTCGTCGAGGTTCGTGACGAACGACTTGTCCAGCTTCAGCTCGTCGACCGGGAGCTCCCGGAGGTAGGACAGGGAGGAGTAGCCCGTGCCGTAGTCGTCGACCGCGATGCGGACACCGAGCTTCCGCAGCTCACCCAGCACGGCCGCGGAGCGGACCCGGTCGAGCATCAGCGTGGTCTCGGTGATCTCCAGCCCGAGCGCGCGCGGGGGCAGCCCGTACGATGCCAGCCGCGCGACCACGTGCCCCGGAAAGCCACTGTCGAGCAGGTTGGAGGCGGACAGGTTGACCGCGACGCTGACCTCGAACCCGGCGTCCCAGCACCGCCGGCACTGCTGCAACGACTGTCCGAGCACCTCCAAGGTGATCGCCCGCATCAGCCCCGCGTGCTCGGCGAACGGCACGAACGCGTCGGGGTGGAGCAACCCGCGAGTCGGGTGCTGCCACCGCACCAACGCCTCGACCGCGGTCGTGCGCCCGGCCCGCAGGTCGACCTTCGGCTGGTAGTGGACCAGCAGCTCGTTGCGGTCCAGCGCGGCTCGGAGCGCCTCGATCGTGTCCAGCCGGAGCAGCGTGTCGCCGTCGGCCCCGGGCTGGTAGTGCTCCACGCCGGTCCGCCCGGACTTGGCGGCGTACATGGCGACGTCGGCGCGTCGCAGCAGCCCGGCGGCGCCCTCCGCGTCGGTCGGGTGGGTGGCCACACCGATGCTCGCGTCGACGTGCAAGGTGACTCCGCCGACCTCGAACGGGCCCCTCAAGGCGCCGCGGACCCGGTCGGCGGCGCGGCCGGCCGCAGCGCTGTCGGCGTCCTCCAGCAGCACGGCGAACTCGTCGCCACCGAGCCGGGCGAGCAGGTCGCCAGGTCGCAGCGTCGCATTCATCCGCTGCCCGACGCCGATCAGCAGCTCGTCGCCGATGTCGTGGCCGAGCGAGTCGTTGATTTCCTTGAACCGGTCGAGGTCGAGGACCAGCAGGGCGACCCGCTGGCCGTCGCGCCCCCTCTGCTCGGCCGCGTTGAGCCGCTCGATGAAGGCGCGCCGGTTGGGCAGGCCGGTCAGGTCGTCGGTGCGCGCTTCCACCCTCGTCTGGGCCAGTTGCTGCACCTCGGCGAACGTCAGCGCGGCCCGCGCCAGCGCGCTCAACACCGTCGCCGCGGCAAGGACGACGGTCACCAGCGGCAAGGTCGTCGTGGCGCCGATCACCAGCAGGCTGAGCGAGGTGAGGGTGAACGCGGCCGGGACCGCGAGCACCGTCCAGCCCGTCATCCGGGCGGTGGTCGACTGGGGCACTCGGTGCCATGCGGCGAACACCGGCAGAACCAGAGCGACCGCCCACAACACGTCGTGCAGGCCGCCAGGGGCGAACGTCTCCGTCGCGGCCTGGAGCAGGAAGAGTGTGTCCGCGACCGCGAAGGCGGCCAGCGCCCCGCCGAGCATCCACCAGACCCCGCCCGGCCGCCAGCCGAGGACGCCGAACGCACAGACCACGAGCATCAGCAGCAGGAGGTCGGCGAGCGGATAGGCGAGATTCACCCCAACGGTGGCCAGGCTGCCGCCCGTGGCCGGAGCAACGGCCGCCGCGGCCAGGCCGCTGGCCAGCGCGGCGACGCCGAGACCGCCGACCAGGCCGTCCAGCCACACGCTGGGGTGGAACGTCGAGAGGCGGGACCGCAGCAGCAGGATGACCGTGACGTAGGCGGCCGGGTAGAAGACCAGCCAGCCCGCGTCGGCCAACGAGGGGTACGGCGCAGGGTTGAGCTCCGTCACGACGGTGTAGAAGTAGATCGTGCCGATGCCGTAGGAGATCAAACCGCCGCCGATGACCGCCCAGGGCAGCCGGTCCTCGCGGACCAGCACCGCCCGGAGCAGGCACATCGCGCCCGCCCATAGGCCGAAGCTGTTGCCGAGCCACCTGTCGACGGTGTCAACGGCGGACGCCTGCGACCGCAGCCCGGTCAGCGTCGTGACCACGAGAAAGCCGGCGGCGACCAGCAGCACGAACTGGCCGGTCCGCACCAGCCTGAACCGGCGCCCGAAGAGCACGTGGCTCGTCAAGTCGCGCCCCTGCCTGCGATCACATCGTCGCGGCCGAATTCTGGCGCCGTTCGTGGCCGGTCTGCTGCGACTGTCCCAAACCTGGGGGATCGCAAGGCGCCTCGTGGGCGGGTTTGCCACGCTTGTCGTCACCTACCCAGGGCGCCTGCCGCCAGCGGGCTGCCTGGCCGCGTGAGCAAGGAGCGCAGGGCAAGGCGCAGGCGACGCCTCCTCGGGACGACCGCGCGCCTGGCGAAAACGTCCCAACCGGCTCGCTCGACCTCGTCGAGGATCTCGCCGTACAGGTGGTACGCGGCGCGGATGCACGCCTGCGACGCCGGCGGGAGCATGGGGATGCCGGGGGCCGCGGCGGCGTAGTGGGCGCGAGCGCGCTCGGCCTGGCCGGCGATCAGCGCCTTGATCTGCGGGGTGGCGGCGCGGCGCGCCCCGGCGGCGGCAAGATCGGCCCTGGTCACGCCGTGCCGGGCCAGGTCGTTCTGCGGTAGGTAAATCCGGTCGCGCGCCAGGTCTTCGGCTACGTCGCGGATGAAGTTGGTGAGCTGAAAGGCCAGCCCCAGCTGCCGGGCGGGCTCCCGGGCGGCAGCGGGGTCCACGGGCTCCAGGATCGGCAGCATCATCGTGCCGATCGCCGCCGCAGAACCTTCCATGTAGGTCAGCAGGGCCGGATAGTCGGAGTACTCCCCTACCGACAGGTCCATCTCCATGCTCCGCAGGAACGACGCGAAGTCGGCGTGGTCCAGCTGGAACACCGCGATCGTGTGGACGACGGCAGGCAGCAGCGGGTCATCGACCGGCTGGCCGGCGAGCCCGGCGTGGAACTGGGCCGACCAGTCGCGCAGGCGGCGCCGGCGCTCGGCTACGGGGAGCGCATCGGTGCGGTCGACGATCTCGTCGGTGTGGCGGGTGAAGCCATAGAGAGCGTGCACGTGGGGCCGCTTCCAGGCGGGCAGCAGCCGGGTGGCCAGGTAGAAGCTGCGGCCGTGCTGCCGGTGCAGGTCGCGGCAGCGCCCGTACGAGGCGGCGAGGCGGGGCTCCACGGACAGGCCTCCCGGTGATCGACGCAGCTGGTATCGATGCAACAATCGACGCAACTCGTTGCCTGAGGGTACGCTGCTGTGTGTCCAGTGCCACCCTCCCCCGTCCCGGTGCTCGCCGCCGGCCCCGAGGTCGCCGACCGCGCACCGGGCGACGGCCGCCCAGCATGCTGCCGCCCGGCCGCGGGGCGAGCCGCTCGACATGACGGACGCGGACGCCCTCAGCGCAGGAGCGGTCGCCCGCCGGCTCGGCGTCGCTGTCACCACGTTGCGCTCATGGCACCAGCGGTACGGGCTCGGCCCCAGCCATCATGAAACCGGGCAGCACCGCCGTTACACCACCGGCGACCTGGCCCGGCTGGAGGTCATGCGCTGGCTGACCGCCCGGGGCCTTCCCGCTGCGCAGGCGGCGCGGGTGGCGCGGAGCGTCCCCTCCGCGGAAGAGCGGGCGTTGCCGGCCTTGGCCGCCCGCGGCGGCGGCGGGCACACCATTCCGGTCGGACGGGCGGGGCCGGCCGCCCGGGGCCTGGCGCGGGCCGCGATCCGGCTGGACGAGCTCGCCATGCGTGACTTGATCTTCCAGCAACTGTCCGAGCACGGGGTGATCCACGCGTGGGACCACCTGCTGCGGCCCGTGCTGAGCGGCATCGGACTCCGCCATGCGGCGACCGGACGGCTGATCGAGGTCGAGCATCTGCTCTCCGGCTGCATTTCCGCCGCGCTCGCGACAGTGCCTCGCCCGGTGGCCGCGGCGCGCGTCATGCTCGCCTGCGCCGCTGAGGAGCAGCACAGCCTGCCGCTCGAGGCGCTGGCCGCCGCACTCGCCGAGCTTGGCGTGGCCACGCGGTTGCTGGGCGCCCGGGTGCCGCTGCGGGCACTCCAGGACGCGGTCCGCCGCGCCGGGCCCTCCGCGGTCGTGGTCTGGTCCCAGGATGCGGCCACGGCCGACCCGGCCCTGTTGCGAGCCCTGCTCGCCGGCCCCGCGCCTCCTGCCGTGGTCGTGGCGGCCGGCCCGGGCTGGACGGCCGCGGGCGCCCCGGACGGTGCGGCGACCCCCGGGAGTCTGGCCGAGGTGGTCGCCCTCCTACAGGCGATCTCCACCCCCACCCCGCCGCGGTCTTGAGCTGCGCCGCGCAGGATCCCGGCGGGGTGGGGGCGGTGTTACCGGGCTTCGGCGAGGAGCGCGCGGGCTTGATCCGCGACCTCGGCGTCGGCCACGAGCTCGTACCGCTGCGGCACGATCTTGCTGCGTGACACAAAGTCGCGCCGGCCGCCGCTCAACGCGTACCACAGCAGTCCGAAAACCGCGCCGAACAGCGCGCCGTAGAGCACCGCCAAGAGCATCAGGACGATCGCGGAGGTGGCGGACACCGCGAAGATGGCGAACAGCAGGCCCACGAACAGGCCGATCCAGGCACCTGACCCGGCGCCCATAAGAGCCGCACGGAGCCAGTTGAGGCGGCCGAGCACCTTCTCAACCAGGCGCAGGTCATGTCCGATAATGGCCAGGCGGCCGACGGAGAACTCGCGGTCGGACAGGAAGTCAACCGCACGCTCAGCGTCTGCATACGAGTCGTATGTCGCGATCGTTATCGCCTGTCGGTTACTGAGCGGGATCTCGGTCATGGACAGAATCCTCCCATCGAAAGACGATGCTCACGAGTCCAGCGTGCGCGCGTGACCACGACCAGACATCACGGGATCGCGTGGTCCTTATGCCTGTTTGAAACAGAGACTCTTGGTGGACGCGTTCGTAAGTCTTTCGGCGGCCCACGCGGCCGGAGCGGCCGGAGCGGCCGGCGGCTCCGAGCGGCCGGAGCGGCCGGAGCGGCCGGCGGCTCCGAGCGGCCGGAGCGGCCGGC
>Ga0184623_10000601_pt1 | contig 15379 bp, 13 predicted proteins | sample PLM1_100_b1_FD_133138 | JGI IMG/M metagenome (GOLD analysis project Ga0184623, IMG submission 133138) | Groundwater sediment microbial communities from an aquifer in East River, Colorado, USA - PLM1_100_b1 | ecosystem: Environmental > Terrestrial > Soil > Riparian zone | place: USA: East River...
AAAGCGGTGAAGGCTATGGAGGCCTGTCGATTCAGAGCGGAGATCGTGCCAGTCGACAAAATCGAAAAGGATGAAGGACCGCGGCCCGATACGACACTCGAGAAGCTCGCGGCTCTCAAACCGTCGTTTGAAAAAGACGGCTCGGTAACTCCAGGCAACGCTCCGGGACTCAATGATGGAGCGAGCGCGCTGGTCGTCTCGTCGTTGGCATTCGCAAAGACCCACGGTCTGAAGCCGATGGCGAGAATTACGGGCTACGCCACAGGTGGCGGGGAGCCAAAGGACCTGTTCTTTGCGCCGATCGTCGCCGTACAGAATCTGATGAAGAAGACCGGTACCAAGATCTCGGACTACGACCTCATCGAAGCGAACGAAGCGTTCGCGGTGCAGGCGCTGGCGGACGGCCGCGCCCTGGGCTGGGACTGGAGCCGAGTGAACGTGCACGGCGGCGCGGTCGCGCTGGGCCATCCGATTGGTGCGTCCGGGGCGCGCGTGCTCACGACTCTGTTGTACGCGTTGCAGCAGTACGGCAAGAAGACTGGTCTCGCCACGCTCTGTCTCGGTGGCGGCAATGCAGTCGCCCTCTCTGTGGAGACTCTCTAATGGGCGTGACTCTGGTTCAAACCGATCGTTCGGTCGTGTTGCGGAGAACGGTGGGAGTGGTCTTGGGGGCGATCATTGTCGCCGCCGCGGCCCAAGTATCGATTCCGCTCCCAGGTACTCCCGTGCCGATGACGCTGCAGCCGATGGCCGTGCTGCTCGTCGGCGGTTTGCTCGGCGCACGCCTCGGCGCCTTGAGCATGATCCTGTATCTCGCCATGGGGGCCGCAGGCCTGCCCGTCTTCACGCCGACGGTGCCGCTGGTGGGTGTTGCGCGGCTCCTCGGGCCGACAGGCGGATACTTGCTCGCCTATCCGGTGGCGGCGTACGTGGTGGGTCTGTTTGTTGCCCCCGGGCTCGCGCGCGGCTTGGGTCAAGCGGAACGGAATGGGGTAGGCGACGCCGCGCGCCAGCCCGGGGTTAGCACACCCTGGCTAAGAACGGTGCTCGGTGTCGTGAGCGGTCTACTGCTCATTCACATCGGTGGATTGGCCCAGTTGGCAATTCTGACGGGCGACCTCTCAGCCGCGGCGCGATTCGGGACGGTGCCGTTCCTGCTGGGGGACCTGATCAAGCTGGCTGTACTCGTGCCAGTCCTGACGAAGCTCACTCCGACGATTCGCGCGCGCCTCTGATGGCGCGCGTTTCGTTTGAGGATGTGAAACGCGCCGGCCTCGCGCTGGCGTGGCTCCTGCTCTTCGCGGCTGTCGGAATCCTCGTGACGCTCCTGCTCACCAGGCTCGTTCCCTGGGGTGGGCCTCAATGGCAGTTCCATCGCGATGTGGTCCACGGCCTGATCGGCTTCCTGGTCGCGACGATCGTCGTGGGCAAAGTCCTCGCCAAGGAATCGTGGGATCGCCTCGGCTGGCACGCGCCCGTGGTTTCGCGCCTGGTGAATGGCGCCGCCATGGGTTTGCTGATGGCGGCGCTCGCGATCGGCCTGGCGTTCGTGCTCGACCGGACCAGCGTCGCCCTGACGTACGACTGGAGCCGCTGGCCCAGGGTCGCCCTGTGGCTCGCGATCATGTTTCTCTGCGCGTCGCTGGCCGAAGAGCTGATGTTCCGCGGCTTCCCGCTGCGGCGGCTTTCGGACGCGATCGGACCGTTGCCGGCGATGTTGCTGCTCGCGATCGGGTTTGCCGTCGCGCATCTCGGTAACCCCGCCATCTCGTTCGTCGGCGTCCTGAACATCGCGCTGGCCGGCATCTGGCTGTCGCTCGCGTTCTTTTCGGCGGGTGGCATGGCGCTCGCCTGGGGTCTGCATTTCGGCTGGAACGCCGGGCTGGCGCTGGCGTTCGACGCGCCCGTCTCGGGCTACATGTTTCGCGTCCCGGCGGTCGAGTACACGCCCGGCGCCCACCCGTGGGTGGACGGCGGCACGTTCGGCCCCGAGGGCGGTATCGTCGGGACCGTCATCATCATCGCCGGGATTTTCGCGGTCATCGGCAGGCGCGTGAAGCAGCCGCGCACCTGGCTGGCCGGATGAGCAGCGTCGCCGTCGTAGGCGCCGGGACGATGGGCAACGGGATTGCCCACGTGTTTGCGCAGGCCGGTTGGGCGACGGTGCTGATTGATACGTCCGAGGACGCAATCGCCCGCGGAGTGGCGACGATCAAGAAGAATCTGGAGCGCCAGGAGAAAAAGGGAGCTGTGAGCAGGGAGCAGGGAGCAGCAACGCTCGGCCGGATCACAACCTCCACCAACCTCGAGATCCTCCAGAACCTCCGGGACGCTGATCTTGTCGTGGAAGCCGCGACCGAAAATCCCGAGATCAAGTTCCAGATTTTCGAGGATCTCGACCGGCTCGCTCCATCCGGTACGATCCTCGCGTCGAACACTTCCTCGATTTCGATCACGCAGATCGCGGCACAGACGAAGCGCCCGCATCAGGTGATTGGGATGCACTTCATGAATCCCGTGCCGGTGATGCCGTTGGTGGAGGTTGTGAAGGGACTGCGAACGGATGATGAGACGGTGAAGAAGGTGGTCGAGGTTGTCGAGGGACTGAAGAAGACTCCCGTCGTGGTAAGCGATTCACCAGGATTCGTATCCAATCGCGTCCTGATGCCGATGATCAACGAAGCGATTTTCTGCGTGATGGAGGGAGTGGGTACGCCGGAAGCGGTGGATCAGGTTATGAAGCTGGGAATGAATCACCCGCTGGGACCGCTTGCTCTTGCGGACCTGATCGGCCTGGACGTCTGCCTCGACATCCTCGAGATCCTCCAGAACGATTTTGGCGATCCCAAGTATCGACCCGCTCCACTATTGAAAAAGATGGTTGCCGCGGGCCAGCTCGGCCGCAAATCGGGCCAGGGGTTCTATGCTTACCGCGACTGAGCAACGCGAGGTCGTCGATCTCGCCCGTGAATTTGCGAAAGAAAAGATCGAGCCATTTGCCGCTGAATGGGATCGTACGTGTGAGTTTCCAAGAAATGTCATAGACGAATTGGGCAAGCTCGGCTTCCTCGGCATGATCACGCCGGAGGAGTACGACGGCATGGGCCTCGACACCGTTACGTACCTGCTCGCGCTGGAGGAGATTGCGGCGGCCGACTCATCCATCGCCGTCTCCATGGGTATCCACAACGCGATTCCCACGACGATGCTCGTGAAGCACGGTACGCCGGAGCAGAAAGAGCGCTGGCTGAAGCCGATGGCCCGGGGCGAGCTGCTCGCCGGATTTGCTCTCTCCGAAGCCGAAGCGGGGTCCGACGCGGCGTCGTTGCGCGCGCAGGCGACGAAGGACGGGAAGGACTGGGTGCTGAACGGCACGAAAGCCTGGGCGACGAACGCGGGCACGGCCGATCTCATGATGATCATGGTGCGCACCGATCAGCCGAACGCGCGCCGTGGCGCCAAGGGGATTTCGACGTTCATCGTGCCGACCGACTCCAAGGGCTACAAGGCGTGCAAGCCCGAGGACAAGATGGGGCTGCGCGCCTCCAATACAGCGGCGATCGAATTAAACGATCTGCGTGTACCTGCCGCCCGGATGCTCGGCGACGAGGGGATGGGGTTCGTGTACGCGATGGAGGGGCTGACCGCGGGGCGGCTGGGGATCGGGGCGCAGGCGGTCGGAATCTCGCGCCGCGCCATCGAGCACTGCCTGCGCTTCTGCGCCGAGCGGCAGCAGTTCGGCAAGCCGATCCAGGACTTCCAGGCGGTGCAGTTCAAGCTCGCCGACATGGCCACGCGGACGGAGGCGGCGCGGGCGCTCACGCACCGCGCGGCTGCGCGCAAGGATGCCGGCGAGGACATCACGCTCTACGCCAGCATGGCCAAGCTGTTCGCGTCCGAGACGGTGATGTGGGTTACGACACAGGCGATTCAGCTCTTCGGGGGCTATGGTTACATGCGGGATTTCCCCGTCGAGAAACTCTTCCGGGATGCAAAGGTCACCGAGATCTATGAAGGCACCAGCGAAATCCAGCGCGTCATCATCGCCCGATCGCTTACGCACGACCGCGGCTAAAGCCGCGGCTGGGAAGGAAGAATCGACGGCGCTGTTCGCGCTGCTCGAGGAGCACGAGCACGAGCAGGTGTCGCTCGTGTACGAGCCCTCCTCCGGCTATCGCGGCATCATCGCCATCCACGACACCACGCTCGGCCCAGCGCTGGGCGGCACGCGCTTCTGGAATTACGCGACCGATCGCGAGGCGTTCATCGACTGCCTGCGGCTGGCGCGCGGCATGACGTACAAGGCCGCTGTTGCCGGGCTCAATCTGGGTGGTGGCAAGAGCGTCATCATCGGCGACAACAAGATCCGCAATCGCGAGCCGATCTTCCGCGCGCACGGCCGCCACGTCGAGACGTTGCACGGGCGCTACATCACGGCCGAGGACGTGGGCACGTCGGTCGGGGACATGGAGTTCATCAAGGCCGAGACCGATCATGTGACCGGGTTGATCGGCAAATCGGGCGATCCGTCGCCGGTCACGGCGTTTGGTGTGTATCGCGGCATGAAAGCGTGCGCCAAGCACCGCTACGGCGACGATTCGCTGAAGAGCAAATCGGTGGCGATCCAGGGATGCGGACACGTCGGCTACCACCTCAGCGAACTCCTATATAAGGAAGGGGCGGCACTCGTGGTGAGTGACATCGACGCCACGAAGGTTGAGAAGGTTGTGAAGGATTTCGAGGCAAAGGCGGTGAGACCGGACGAGATTTATGGTGTGCAGGCCAATGTGTTCGCGCCGTGCGCCCTGGGCGGGATCATCAACGATCAGACGATCGCGCAGCTGAAGGTGGACATTGTGGCCGGTGGCGCGAACAATCAGCTCGCCGAGGAGCGGCATGGCGACTTGCTGGAGGAGAAGGGCATCACGTACGCGCCCGATTACGTGATCAATGCGGGCGGGTTAGTGAACGTCAATGCCGAGCTCGAGGGGTGGACGATGGAGCGCGCGCGCAACAAGGCGGGCGAGATTTACGACACGATTCTCATGGTGTTCGACATCGCCACCGAGGAGCGGATCCCGAGCTATCGCGCCGCGGATCGGCTTGCCGAGCGACGGATCGCTGCGATCGCGAAGGTGAGGCAGAACTTTGTTTAGGGGCTGGGGGCTCGGGGCTCGGGACTCGGGTAACTGCCGTGGCTGAGAAGATCTATGTGGGTGCGGATCACGTCGGGTTCAATCTCAAGAACCGACTGGTCGATGAGCTGAAGAAGCTGGGGTACGAGCCGATCGACGTTGGGCCGAAGCAGCTCGATCCCGCGGACGATTATCCCGATTACGCAAAGCCGGTGGCGAAGGCTGTAAGCAGCGGGGAAGTGCAGCGCGGCGTCCTCACATGTGGGACAGGATTGGGCATGTCCTATGCGGCGAACCGCTTTCCCAAGGTACGCGCCGCGTTGGCATGGAATGAGCAGATAGCTGAGCTATCGAGGCAGCATGGGAACTCGAACCTGCTCGTGCTGCCGGCGCAGTTCGTGAGCGAGGAGCAAGGGGTCAACATCTTGCGCAAGTGGCTGGATACGAATTTTGAGGGCGGCCGTCATGAGCGGAGGGTTGCGAAGATCGATGACTGATCACAACGCACCGTTGTCCCAGGTCGACCCCGCAATCCAACGGCTCATCCGTCGGGAAGTCGAGCGCCAGGAACACGGCCTCGAGCTGATCGCCAGCGAGAACTTCGTGTCCATCGCGGTGCTCGAGGCGATGGGGACGGCGCTGACGAACAAGTACGCCGAGGGGTTGCCGGGGAAGCGGTACTACGGCGGCTGCGAGGTCGTGGATCAGGTCGAGCAGCTCGCGATCGACCGCGCCAAGAAGCTGTTCGCTGCCGAGCATGCGAATGTGCAGCCCCACTCCGGCGCGCAGGCGAACATGGCGGCGTATCTCGCCGTCGCCAAATTCGGCGACACGCTGCTCGGCCTGGCGCTGCCGCACGGCGGGCATCTCACGCACGGGTCGCCGGTCAATTTCTCGGGGACGCTGTTCAAGGCGACGGCGTACACGGTGCGCGAGGACACGGGCCGGATCGATTACGATCTGGTGCGCGACGTCGCGAAGAAGGCGAAGCCGCGCATCATCATCGGCGGCGGCAGCGCCTATGCGCGGATCGTGGATTTCCCGGCGCTGCGGGCTATTGCCGATGAGGTGGACGCGGTGCTGGTCGTGGATATGGCGCATTTCGCGGGGCTCGTTGCCGGCGGCGTCTATCCGTCGCCCGTGCCGCACGCGCAGATCGTCACGACCACGACGCACAAGACGCTGCGCGGCCCGAGGGGTGGGTTGATCCTGTGCGTCTCCGAGCTTGCGAAGCCGGTAGACAAGCAGGTTTTCCCGGGGACGCAGGGTGGGCCGCTGGAGCATGTGATCGCGGCCAAGGCTGTAGCACTACTTGAGGCGTCGCAGCCCGCCTTCAAGCAGTACGCGAAGCAGGTCGTGGCGAACGCGCAGGCGCTCGCGGCATCGCTGATCGCCCGCGGCTACGCGATCGTCTCCGGCGGGACAGACAGTCACCTGATGCTCGTGGACCTCAGGAAGAAGAACATCACGGGGAAGGATGCCGAGCAGCTGCTCGACCGGGCGGCGATCACGGTGAACAAGAACACGATCCCCGGCGATCCGCAGTCGCCGTTCGTCACCAGCGGCATCCGCCTCGGCACGCCCGCCGTTACCACCCGGGGCTTCGGCGTCGAAGAGATGGAGCGCGTGGCGGAGCTGATAGATACGGTGCTGACGAAGCGGGATGAGGCGACGGTGGAGAAGGTGAAGGCGGAAGTGAAGGCGATGGTGGAGGAGTTTCCGCTGTATGCGAAGGGGGTAGGGGTAGGGTAGGTGACACAGCGTAGGCAATGAGCGCGGCTCCTTCTCAATGCTGACGGCTTGCCGCCTTGTTGATGGACTCTCCAGAGTGCAGTTTGGGCCCCAGATGCAGCAAATACCACCCTCAATGCAGCAAAAACGCCCTAAACAACGTGGCCGATGTCAAGAATAATGTGAGCCAACCGCTGACTACGTCCCTATGAGGGCGCCCATGGCGACTGCCGAGCAACTGAAGGCATTGCTGAAGAGCCACGTCGCAGGCGACGACGAGCAGTTTAGGGCAATCGCATTGCAGATTGCTGCGCTCAACGCGAAGAAGGGGAACAAAGAGCTTGCCCAAGAGTTGAGGGCACTCTTGGATCGTGCCCGCAGGGTACAGGCACCTGCCGGTTTCCCTCGGGCAGTCCCGATTGCCCGACCAGCAGGGGAACTCGCAGGCCTTGTAATGGCGTCCTACCCCAACACACCATTGTCCGAGATGGTGGTGTCAGAACCCGTTTACCGAAGCATCAGTCAGGTCATCGAGCAGTATCGGCAGCGAGATCGGCTTCGTTCTCACGGGCTGTCCCCGAAGCGCAAGCTACTCTTGGTAGGTCCACCTGGCTGCGGGAAGACTATGACGGCATCCGTTCTAGCCGCACAGTGCAACCTGCCATTGATGTTCGTGCAGCTCCATAGCTTGATAACCAAATACATGGGTGAGACGGCCGCGAAGCTTCATCTGGTCTTCGATGCCATGCTCGAGACCCGTGGCGTCTACCTTTTTGATGAGTTCGACGCGATCGGCTCAACACGCTCCGGTCGCAATGACGTGGGAGAAATCAGACGCGTTCTGAATTCATTTCTGCAATTCCTCGAGCGTGACGACTCTGAAAGTATAGTGGTCGCCGCAACCAACATTGTTGGAGTGCTCGACAACGCGCTCTTCCGGCGCTTCGATGACGTCATTCGTTATGAGCTACCAGATGCCGAAATGGTGAGAGCATTAATTGAGAATCGACTGAGCAGCTTTAACATAGTCGGGATCGATTGGAAGCAAGTCACCACTGCGTCTATCGGACTAAGCCACGCCGAGGTCACACGGGCATGCGATGATGCGGCCAAAGAAGCGATCCTAACAGACCAGAAGCATATCAACAGCAACGCCCTTGAAAGGGCCCTTCGACTTAGACAGGAGATGCATCCCGGACCACGCTCCGGGGCTGTTCCACCTGAGACGCAATGACTCACCTTCCTCACCTGCGTCTTGAGAATACCGATCAATCACTGCGATACGTTTACGCCGGGCAGGCGCGGGGCGGAGAATTCACTCTGCCGCCGCGTGATCGTGTCCCGCATGCGCGACGACTTCGTAACGAGATAGAGCAGGCCGAGGGTGAGGCGCGCCGGATCCGACAGGCACAGGGTGCTGAGGCTGAAGGAGCAGGGGAGATCCTCGCAATTCGGAGCGACGAGAACTTCGAACTAAAACTCGATAGCATCGAACGTCGGAGGTCGGGAATTGAGCTCGTCAGTGTCGGTAGGCAAGACAATGTCACCGTCGCGAATGTGTTTGTGCCACGCGGTAAGTATGTAATTCTTCTCCACATAATCGAAGCGTATGAGAATCAGACAACTGAAAAGGGAGCGCCCAAGAATCAGAAACTTGTTGAGAGCATCGCATCCATAAGGCTGGCAGCGGTTCGCGATTTGTGGCAGGACAAAACATCACTGTTCCCCGCCATAGATGAGACCATCTGGTGGGAAGCCTGGCTGCGAGCCACCTCCGGGGATGCGGCCGCTGTTCATGAACGCTTCAGAAATGCAGCGGCTAGGTTGAACATTCGTGTCAGTCCTGAGTATGTCGCCTTCCCGGAACGGGTAGTGACTCATGCATTCGGGAACCTGGAGCAATTTTCTGCGTCACTGGATCTGCTGGGCCTTTTCGCAGAGTTAAGGAAGGCGAAGGAGCTCGCATCAGATTACGTTGAGCTTGGACCTCGCGAACAGCGGGAGGTGATTGAGGAACTTCTGGGAAGGCTTCAGGGCCCCCACGCAAATGCTCCGGTAGTATGCATTCTTGACACTGGCGTGAATCGGACTCATCCGCTTCTCGCACCTTGCCTCGCCGAGCCCGATACGCAAACCGTAAAAGCCGAATGGGGGACAGCTGACGATTACCGTCAGCACGGAACTGGGATGGCTGGAACCGCGCTCTACGGTTCCCTGGCCGAGGTGTTTGCTGGCAACGGGCCTGTTTCTGTACGGCACTGCCTTGAGTCGGTGAAGGTGCTTCCGCCGCCGCCAGCGTTCAATGATGAAAAGGACTACGGTCCCTTCACTGCTCAGGCTGTTGCCCTCGCCGAGATACAAGCGCCCAACCGGAAGCGCGCACTCTGTATGGCGGTTACTGCTGATGATCGAGATCTTGGGATGCCATCGTTATGGTCGGCAGCAATCGACCAGATATGCTCGGGGGCGTTAGATAACGGGCAGCGGCTAATGTTCATTTCTGCCGGAAACGTTCGGACGATCATGGAGGCAGGTTACATCTACCATCGCTCGAACGCGGAGCATGGTATCGAGGATCCTGGGCAATCGTGGAACGCTCTGACAGTGGGTGCGTTCACCGAAATGGTGCGCATAGACGATCCAGCATTTTATGGCTGGCGACCCATCGCCCCAAGCGGTGACATAAACCCCACGAGTAGAACTTCACTCTGCTGGCCCGAAGAGAACAAGAAGGGGTGGCCGCTTAAGCCCGACATTGTATTGGAAGGCGGGAATTACTCGGAACGCGGCGCTGAGCGATCCAATTGTCCAGATCTATCCTTACTTACGACCGTTCTTCCACAGCATGGGGGGCGACTACTGGAGATCACTTTTGATACGAGCCCCGCCACCGCGGCAGGAGCACGCCTCGCCGCGCAGCTATGGAGCCACTACCCGAATCTCTGGCCCGAGACGGTAAGAGGATTGATCGTCCATTCCGCGGAGTGGACTGACGCTATGGTACGTCGCTATCCCGCGGTTAGCAAAGCAGCGATCCAAAACAGGATTAGATGCTACGGTTACGGCGTACCGGACCTAGATCGAGCAACTTGGAGCGTCGAGAACGCTGCAACGCTCATTTTTGAAGGCGAGATTCAGCCGTACCGACGAGATGAAGGGGTTATCGGTTCCAACGAAATGCACCTGCACACACTTCCTTGGCCGGTCCAGACTCTCCAGCAACTTGGCGAGACAGATGTTACGATGCGAGTAACGCTGTCCTACTTCATTGAGCCCAGTCCCGGGCGCATCGGTTGGGGATCAAAACACAGGTATCAGTCTCATGGTTTGCGCTTTGATGTGAATCGCCCCGAGGAAAACGCAGTTGCTTTTCGGCAACGTTTGTCTCGCGCGGAATGGGAAGGTGATGAAGCTCCAGACAATACGGCTGAAACGCGAGATTGGACCGTTGGCGATCAGGGCCGACGGCACGGTTCGATTCACTCCGATTGGTGGACCGGAACGGCTTCACAGCTCGCGAGCAGCAATCTGATTGCGGTTTATCCGGTGACGGGCTGGTGGCGCGAACGTCCACATCTAAACAAGTGGGAAAGGCGTGCCAGATACAGCCTAATAGTTACGATAGAAACGCCCGATGTTGCTGTAGATCTCTACACGCCCATCGTTAATCAAGCGACGATTAGGACGGAGATCGAGGCAGAGTAGGAGGACCGGAGATTGGAGTTCCTATCCGTGCCCTAGAGGGGCACGCTCGGCCACTTCACGCGTCCTGAGGGACGCTGCTAGCCTCCGTTGCTCGGCCGTTCGTCTCGCCGCGTACCATGTTCCCCATGGCCTTCCACATCTACGCCCCCGTGCGCGCCCTTCGGTCGACTTCTCCGCGTTTGCCTTTGCCGCGCCGAGTAGCTGGGAGCGGTAACCCTAGGTAGCTATCGCGAAATGCAAATACGACTCAACCTGCCCCCGGGCGATGGTCAACAGGAGTTCATCGATCAGTTCAATGCTGCGCTAAGGCGAATCAGCAACGGTGGCGAAAGCTCCGGAGGATTCAGCCCAGATGGCTCATTCGAGGCATTCGTCACGGGCCTCTACCGCCTCGAGCCTGGCATCGAGCCGCGTCTGACGTGGACCATGCGCAAGACCCCTGACGGGATGCTTTCGACGGTAGCGGTCGAGCTCGACCAGCGAGATTCAGTGCAGGGTTGGGACCGACTGGCAGAGCAACTGGTAGAGTCAGCACTGGCGGCGACACGTGCCGTTTCTCGTAAGAGATTTTTTCAGCGAGCCTCATATTCCTACATTGGCCCGGCGCTCGATGGCGAGTACTGGCTGCCGGGATTCCGCCTGGGGCCTGCGATACCGACCGATACTGAACCCACAAGTCAAGTCAGTGAGCGATGGGTCGACATCGACACGAATGTCGACGCGATAGACGCAACCCATGCTGGCGCGCTAGCGGGTGAGAGGGCACGTAGAATTGCTGCCCGGCTCTCTCTGCTGCTCGATCTTGGGTTGGAGAGGCCTCCATTTGAGTTCAGGTGGGTGATGGTTCGAGGGAGGGACGACACCTTCGAGAATCGCCGCTGTCAGGTCATGTTCAACCATCCAGATCAGCAACCTTCGGCGATGCCGGAACAAGGTGCCTTGTGCCCTCTTGGCGGTTTTTCACGCGACTTTCCGATGTACCTGACGGCCGGCCGTGTCCGATTGCCAGAGGGCATTGGGCGAGTGCTTCGCGGCGCCGACACTAGGCCTCACCCCATTGGCGACGCGTTCGACGGATGCGCGCGCCTCTATCAGGTAGGTCGGGTCGTGGGGAAGCAGTTTCCTTCAGTCTTCCTTGCCTACGCGATCGCGGCTGTTGACGCGATCGTGCAGGCCGATCGGAGCTATCGCACATTCAAGGACTTCATGAAAACTCATTTGGCTTCGGGGGACGACGAAACCAACCGATTCCTAAACTTCCTCTGGGGGAGGGCACGATCCGAGCACTTTCACGAAGGGTTGTTCCCTCTCGGTGAGTTCGGTCCGGCGAATTCCAACCTCCTCATGGATCCAGAACGGTTTCGAACCACCCGAATGCGTTTGGATGGGGTAATGGCGGTGCGAGGTGCGATCATTGATTGGTGCTTGAAGAGAGTCGCGGTGGAGTTCGACGGGTGAGACGCTAGCGGGTCTGATAACGGGGCCGATGATCGCGTTTATCCGTGCCCTAAAGGGCCGGCTCGGCCACTACACGCGTCCTGAAGGACGCGACGAGCCCTTCACGGCTCGCGTCCTCGCGGAGCCGGTGCTTCCAGGAGCCACACCGGTGCTGTGTCGAAGCTCACCAGCGCGACTCGCGATCTGAGGCGATATTTCCTGATGTAGACGAACCGGTCGCCCTAGCCGACAGGGGGGCACCGTCATGCGCAAACTGCGAATCGCGATCGCCGCGCTGCTGCTCGCATCATCCGCGTACGCCCAACGTGCGACACGTCCGGTGTCGACGGACCCGTGGGAAATCACCGAGCTGACCAACCGGCCATCTCTGACGTTGGAGCTTTCCGCGCTCAACACCATGCGGGCGGCCGTCTTCGAGGTGCGCCCAGTCCTCCTCGTGCGCTGCCAGGACAGGGAGCTCGTCGTATTCGTGGCGACGGGAGTGGTCCTGGACTCGGACGACAAAGTCATGACGCCGGTGCGCATCCAGTGGGGCAGCGAGGCCCCGGTGGAAAGCCGGTGGAGTCGCGCGACGGATTCGACGTCGGCGTTCGCGCCTGATCCGCGAGCGCTGTTGCGGCAGCTCGTGTCCAACCCGGACCTCCGGCTCGAGATCCGTCCCTCTGGGAAATCGGCCCAGCTCATCCGTTTCAACGCCCGTGGACTCGAGCGGCACATGTCGCAGGTTGATGCGGCGTGTCCGCCTAGCGGGAACGGGGATGGGCACGGTTCGGCCGCCGATCAGGTCTACTCGGAGGCCACCGTCGATGAACCCGTGGAGCTCGTGTCCGCGCCGCCGCTCGAGTACCCGCCCGCGCTGCGGCAGGCCGGACTGCAAGGACGCGTGATGGTGCAGGCCGTCATCGACACCCTAGGCCGCGCGGAGCCCGCCTCGCTGAAGATCATCGCGCGACCCAACACCGCATTCGACCAGTCGGCGCGCGCCTACGTCCTGCATGCCGTGTTTCGACCCGCACGCGTCAAGGGACGCGCGGTGCGAGTTCTGATTAAGGTGCCGGTCGATTACAGGATCGAGTGAAGCCGTGCGCCTTCGCCGAGCGGGCGCTTCAGCGTACGGAAACGACAAAAAAGCGTCAAACAAACTACGTCACGAGAACGACGTCGAAGGTAAAACGTCGAAGGAACGACGTATTATTTCGACGCAGTTATCTCGACGCCTTCTTTTCGACGCCGTTCATGGTTTATCCGTGCCCTAAAGGGCCGGCTCGGCTACTTCACGCGTCCTGAAGGACGCCGCCAAGCCCTTCAGGGCTCGTGTCGTCGCCGAGCCGGCGCTTCAGCGCTCGGATCAACAGTGTCGTGCCCTGACTTCCCTGGCCGAGGCATCGCGTGTAGCCTCTAGGACTGCCAAAACCGGAGACCCTATGCGTGCCGGGCGGTTCTTGCTGTGCCTTCCACTACTCACCGCGGCATCAGGATGCGGATGGCTTCTCATGCATGGCCCGCCAACCGGCCACGAACAGATGGAATACATCCCATGCACCGAAAGTGACGCCGGCCCGATTCTCGATATCGCCTGGGGTGTCTTGAACGTCCTCGGCGCAGTGGCCATCGCGTCATCGCCGAACGAGTACGAAAGCCCGGACTTGGCCGTAGCGTCTGGGTTGGGGTGGGGCGTCATCTCGGGTTTCTCGGCAGCGAGCGGCTTCAAGAAGGTGTCAGCATGCCAGCGAGCCCGGCAAGCATTGGGACAGCGTCAGGCCGCGCGCGGTAAGTCGCCGGTCACGGTAGGCGACAGCACGATGGTGACGGCTGTAGTCATCACCCCGGCTGCCGACACGCTGGCCGTGGGCGCGCAGCGGCAGCTCGTGGCCGCCGCCCACAGCTCGAGCGGCGCAACGGTTCCGGGCCGAATGTTCACCTGGTCGTCGTCGAACGATGCCATCGCCTCGGTGAGCAACGCAGGACTCGTGACGGCGCATGCTCCTGGCTCCGTCGTCATTGCCGCCAACACGAACAACGTGGTGGGGACGGCCACCATTCTTATCACCGGACCGCGCTGAGCGGCGCCGTACCGGGCGGCTTGCCAACTCAAGCGCCCTTAAGGGCGCGCGCCCTCGCCGAGCCGGCGCTTCAGCGCACGGTAGACGAAGTCTGACGGCAACGGTTTGGCACAAGCACCAAATCCAGCACTCGGGTACGATTTCTCCAACCCCGACGCCCTGGTCGTGGAGATCCCATGCGCTCGCTTATCGTCATGCTCGCGTGCTTCACGTTGGCTGCGGTTCCTTCCTCATTGCTCGCCCAACAGCGCAAATGCGGCGACGCGCAGAACCCCAAGAGGCTGCCGGCACCCAGCGCGCTCATCGATTCGGCTCGAGCCATGGCCGAGCTCGAGCCGTTGGGGGTGTCGAGGGAAGGGATAGTCTTCAGCCTCCTCTTCAATGAAACAGACTCGGTTCCGGTCGTTCGATTGCTCGAAGTTGTCGACGCTGAAGCGCTCGCGCTGCTTGGCAGTGCCCTGCGGCCCCAGAAACCGGCGGGGGTCTGGGCGGTGCGCGTTCGCGTCCGTGGTGGGACGACACCCGGGCTGACACTCGAGCGATCGGTGTATTGCGCGCCTGTGCCCGCTCAACAGTCAGTCGCTCGTACGCAGGCCCGCGTCGATATGCGCGCCGGGGATCGGATGCCGTCGTTGATCCGACCAACACGGATATCCGTTGAGGTGATGGTTGGGGAGACCGGAGAGGCCGAGATCGTCCGCTTGGTCCAATCCACTGGTCTCCGAGACGTCGACGACGAAATCACGCGCACGTGGCAGGTACGACGCTTTCTCCCCGCCCTGTGATCGATGGCCGGCCGATTTCGGCTTGGTATCGAACAGATGGGCGGTCACCAAAACTGTGACCTGACGACGGCGCCACCCCGCACGCTGTATCGCTCGCCTGTAGCGTGACAATTATGACTCCTGGTGCGGCCGTTATGACCGGTGGTGCACTTCCCATCGCTAATTCTGGTTCTCCTTGCTTGCGTACGGGCTTAATCCCGTCTCGCAATCGCTCACACATAGCAAGGAGACCACATGAAAGCCGCAGTACCGATCGTGATGGCTCTTGTGATAGCGGCTGCCGCCTGTCGTGAAGCAGCAGCCCCAACGCTGAACGCCCGCACTGTCTACGGCTGTGAAATCGATCCCGAATGCAACGAGGGGGGCGGGGGTGGAGGCGGAGGCGGAGGAGGGGGTGCGTATGATCCGAACCCCGCGGCGCCGGGCTACTGGATGGGATCCACTGTGACGCCGAGTGCCTGCATCAGCCCCACCGGGGCGGGGATCAGCGACCGCGACGACG
>Ga0184623_10000602_pt1 | contig 15376 bp, 11 predicted proteins | sample PLM1_100_b1_FD_133138 | JGI IMG/M metagenome (GOLD analysis project Ga0184623, IMG submission 133138) | Groundwater sediment microbial communities from an aquifer in East River, Colorado, USA - PLM1_100_b1 | ecosystem: Environmental > Terrestrial > Soil > Riparian zone | place: USA: East River...
ACGTAATCGACCGACACGGCGAGATTCGCAAGCAGTTCACGTTCCACTCCCACGCTGAACGACCAGAGATAGCCCATCCGCCGGTCGCCATCCAGGTACGGGTCGACGTTGGGGTATCCTCCCGCATTGCCCTGATTCCTGAGATTCGTCAGCAACGCGCGGCAGGCCGGGCTGATCACGGCGAGCCCATTGTTGCCGCTGGGCTGCAGGCACACGTGCGCCGGTATGACGCCCCGGTCGGCGGATAGATCCTCGCCGGTATTGAACAGCGTTGACGGACTGATCGGCCCTAGCGTCACGAGATTGCTCTGTACGCCCGCCAGTTGGTACTCGTAGAACTTGCCCACCCCGCCCCGGATGACCGTCCGGCCCGAGCCGGTCGGGTTGTAGGCGATGCCGAGGCGCGGGGCGATCGCATCCTTGGTGTTCGGGGTGAGGCTCTGGTAGTCGTAGCGGACGCCCAGGTTCAGGGTGACGTTCCTGTTCACTTGCCACTTGTCCTGGACGTACCCGTTCGTCCTGTTATCGGTCAGATTGAAATAAATCTGGCCGAGCCTGATCCGGAACCGCGAGGGATAGGTAAACGGATCCGCAGGATTGAACGGCCGATTGTGCTGGAAGTCGAACGCCCCGTTCTCGTAGCGGCCAACAATCTGGGGCCGGTTGAGGGCCCAGGTATGGTTCACGCCGGCCTTGAAGGTGTGATCGCCGCCCCAGCCGCTCTTGACGAACGTGAAGGCTTCGTCGATGGCGGTCGACCGACCCCGCGCGGACCCGTGACGATCGTTGGGACCCGCCCAAATGTCCGGATGGAGGTTGCTGGAGCCGATGTCGAACTGGTCGCGGCCGTTCAGCTCGATGAAGTTCAGATTGTCATCGAAGTAACTCAACTGTCCTTGCAGTACGTCCTCCCGCACGTGGGTCACTCTGAATTCATTGGTGGCCCGGTTGCCGATGATCATCGTCCAGTTGCCGTTGCTTATGTGATCGGTATCCCCCTCGACGAAAACGTGGTCGCGCGTCTGGTGCTCCTCCTCCCAGTTCTCCCCGATCGTCGGCGCCCGCTCGCGCACCCAGCGGAAACTGAAGTTGTGGCCCCGTCCGGGGTGATAGTCACCCCGTACGAACGAATTAAGCGCCTTGATCGATCGCGCGTCGGAGTAATCGCCGGACAGCGGCGCCGCTTCCCGCGGGAAGGTGAGCTGGACGGCCTCGCTGAGCACGTCGCGCTCGAGGTTGAAAAACCAGAATAGTTTGTTCCGAACGAGCGGGCCGCCGAAATTGAAGCCGTAGATGTCTTCGCCGCTTTCGGGATTCTTCTCCCCGCGAAGCTTCAGGAAGGGGTCGGTCGCCGTCAGGCTGTCGTCCTGGTAGTAGTAGAACCCTCGCCCGGACAGCCGGTTCGTGCCCGATCGCGTGACCGCGTTCACGATGACGCCTGACGACCCGCCGAACTCGGCGGTGTACTGATGGGTCAGGACCTGAAACTCGGCCATCGAATCGAGTGAGACCCGCGTTTGGGTCCCTTGCGCTCCGCCGTTCCGCTCGTCGTTGTTGTACCCGCCGTCGATCATGAAGAGGTTACTGCCGGTGTCGCGGCCATTCGCGTTGAACTGGCCCCCTTCGAACGTGCCGGGCGCGAGACTCGGCGTGAGGCCCGGCACAAGCTGCATCAGCGAGAGCTGGCTGCGACCCGAAGTCGGCAGGTTATCGATTTCTGCCCGCGTGATGTTCGTGCCCACGCGGCTCGTCGTGACCTCGACGACCGGCGCTTCGCCGGTCACGGTGATGGTTTCTGCCACCCCCGTCAGCGAGAGCGTGAAATCCACCGTCAATTCCTGGCCAACCTGTAAGACAAGTCCTGTCCGCGTGTGGACCTGAAAGCCCTGCAACTCCACGCGCACCGTGTAGGTCCCCGGCGACAGCGTGGGAATGATGAAGCGTCCCTCAGAACCGGTCACAGTGTCCCGGGTGACACCGGTGGCTTCATCCGTCGCCGTCACGGTGGCACCGGGCAGGACTGCCTTTGCCTGATCGAATATGGTGCCGCTGAGCCCCGATCGGCCGGCCTGCGCGAACGCGGCCGAAGCCAGGGAAAGGACAAGAGCAGCGAGACCTCCGACGCGCGCCATCGTTTTCAGCATAGATCCTCCTTAACGGATGGATTACGTAGCGACGGGGTCGAAGCGCGAAATTGTTCGAGTGTGAGATGTGAGTATAGAGATAGAGCAGGCGGGCTAGGCCTGTCAATTACTTTCGCGCTATTGCAGAGCCGGATCGCGCCATCATGCCGATCGTCATGGTTTTATCTGTACGCTCCACGCGACGAGCGGAATCGAATTGACAGCACTCAACCTGTATCATGCAAAGGCGAAGGGGAAATCAGTGCTTCTCCGAGGACTTCATTCCGGGATCAGCGTGCACTATTCGACGGCCCAACCCAGTAGCCGTTCCGGGCCTGCAATGTCGCCTGCTGACGCGCTCGGACCTCGATCCGGTGCCATCCAAGCGCAGAACCTGGCTCGAACGCAATCAAGTACTGGTACCGGAGGTCCGTGACGATCTGGCGCGCCGCGATGCTTGCTTCGGCGGTGCTCGCCACACGGTAGAGCGTCCCTCCACTCCATCGAGCCAGATCATTCAAGTTCCCGGACGCGTCCTCTGCCTTGGGCGTGACGGCCTCATCGGAAAGACTCATGGCGGTGCCAACCGCCACGACATACACGGGCATATCGATCGCGCTCGCGATCCCGGAGACCTCCGCTGCGGTGAGTTGGCTGCTTGTATCCACACCATCTGTCAGCACCACGAGGCCGCGGCGTCCGGGCCGCGATGCGAGCTGCCGCGCGGTCTGTGCAATCGCGTCATAGAGCGATGTGGACCCATACGGCCGAACGGATGCCAGGGCCGATTGAAGACGATCGAACTCACTGGTAAACGGATGCGCGGTGCGGACGGTCTTGTCAAAGACAAAAAGCGCAGCCTCGTCGATGCGTTCCTTCATGGCGGCGAGCAACAACTGACCAACTTCGTTCGCCCGCTCCATCTTGGGACCAACCCGCATGCTGCCGCTGCTGTCGAGAAGCAATGCCACGCTGACAGGACTGACGTCGCTTCGGAAATCCATGATCGCGCGTGGCTCGCCTTCGTCGACGATCTCGAAATCGGCGGCGGAGAGGCCAGCCATTGGACGATTGTTCCGATCGCGAGCGACGACCGCGATGGTGACCCGTTCGGTGCCGCTCCGGAAGATGGCCTGCTGCGCGGCAAGGCGCAATTCACTGGCCGTAAAGACGACGAACAGAAGGGCAAGAACCAGGCGTGCGAATGGATTGCGAAACATCAGACCCCCGAGGCGTTATTGGCTCGCCAGCTCGTCAAAAGTGGATAACACGCGTTCATCAGGTATATCGGACTCTGGGCGGTTAAGATTTAGCAGAAATCATCCTACTTTTGAACTTACTTTCCACTTTCTACTTTATACTTTGAACTTTTTCAAAGGAGCTCACATGCCCGCCTATTGGGTTGCCCGCGCGAGAATCACGGATCCGCCGACCTACAAGAAATACACGGACCAGGTGCCGGAAATCATGAGCCGCTATGGGGGCAAGATCCTGGCACGCGGCGGTCGATATCGGGTGATGGAAGGACCGGAGAACTTCCAGCGGTTTGTCGTGATCGAATTCCCGACCTTCGAACAGGGAGTCGCCTGCTTCGAGTCCCCGGAGTACCAGGAAGCTTCTGTCTTCCGGCGCGCTGGCGGGGTGGTGGAGACCGTGGTCGTCGAGGGGGTTTAGGGTTCTAAGGTTCTAGGGTTCGAGCCTGCCCCCCAGCACGCCCTTGCGGATGAAGTCCTTGTGTTCTTCATCGTCATGGCTGGCGACGATGAAGAGATTTTGTTCGGTGCGGGAAAGATCGTTGAGCCATTTGAGCTGATCAAGTACGGCTGTTTCGTCTTCGGTGACCCACGGCGCATCTTTTCCTCTGACCAATCGCACCCCATCCATGTGCCACGCCGCATCGCCGATGAGGACGTGCTCCTTGCCGGACTCCAGGACGATATAAATCATCTGCGAACCGGGCGTGTGCCCGGCGGCTTTGATCGCGGCAATCCCAGGCGCAAGCGGAAGATACTTGTCATAGTCAACCACGATGTAGCGCCTCGCCATCTCGTCGGTCAGTTTAATTTCCGCCATCTGGGGACTGGTCATGAGCGTTTGTACTTGCGTTCTCGTGAGAATCGTTTTGAACGCGAGCTCGTTCGCCAGGGGAACTCCGAGTGAGGTCCGGATCACGCCCCCGACATGATCGCCATGCTCGTGAGTCACCACGATGAGCTTCGCGCCTTTGAGCGCCTGTTCGACCTGCTTTGCCGCTTGGGAATCGTACGGTTCCTCGACGCCGCGGCCGAAGAACTTGTGGATCTGCTGGTCCATTCCGGCATCGACCATCACATACCCGTCGGCGTAGATCACCTGAAACACGGTGCGCGCCTGAACGCTGGGGTCGGCAGGAGCGCCCTTGAGTGAAAAATTCTTCGTGCGACGACTCTCGGCGAATTTCAGAACGTTGATGCGCAGCGGCCGCCTGCCTGGAATGACGGCGGCAACGTGCCTGACGTCCTGGATGTTGGCGGTCCAAACCGGCGCCGGGCGCTGAGCGCTTACGGGTATAGCGGCCGTCCAGGCCGCGGCAACGCCGAGCAGCATCGACGCAGCAGCAAGAATGACGTTTTTCATCGCGAAAATGTCACACGAGAGGTAGGCCGTGAGCTCCGGCGGCCCTGAACAATGGTTCGCCCTACGCGCCCGGCTCCAGGCTTTGAGTGCCGTCGTCCGCTCGCGGGGCAGCCTCGGCGGCAGTCCGATCGATCGCGTGACGAAGCAGTCCAAAGACCACCCAGGCGACACCGGCGACGATCAGCATCAACATCAGCCAGCGGATGCCGCTTGCCAGAAGCGCTGCCGAGAGCGTGGGCCACGCGAACCGGAATTGACGTAGTTGGTCGCCCCGCTCGAGCATCCAGTGCCAGCCCGTATGAGCGACCAGCGCCGACAGAATGACGATTCCCGTGCGCTCGGCAACGCCGAACCGGAACAAGAGGTTGAGGGACGGGACCAACAGCAAAAGTACAAAGACCTGCCCCAGCTCCACGCCAATGTTGAACGACACCAGCGACGTCAGCAGGTGAGACCCGGCGAACTGCATCGTCTCACGCAGCGCGAAGGAGAAGCCGAACCCGTGGATCAGGCCGAACCCGAACGCGATCAACCATCGGCGCTGTAAGCGGACCGAGACGATGTTTTCGAGCGCCATGTAGACGATGGAGGTCGCAATCAGCGTTTCGATGAGCGGCGGGAACCATAACGCGTTCGGCACGAGCTCATACGCGGAAGAGATCAGCGTGATTGAATGCGCCAGCGTGAAGGCGGTGACCACCAGAATCAGCGTTCGAAGGCGCCGGAACGGGATCACGAGACAGAACAGGAACAGCAGGTGGTCGATCCCGTCGAGAATGTGCAGAAATCCCAGTTGAACGAACCGCAACGCCGCCTGGGACCAGCGCGGATCGAGCCTGACGAGTCCTGGATCGCCTACAAACTCGAACGCCCGGACGGCGCCACCAGGCGGCAGGAATCGAATAACCGACGTGGCCTTGATGCCCAGTCTTCCCAGGACAGGATTGAGCGAAAAATCTGATCGATCCGACTGGATCGGGTACTCGTAGAGGACATCCAACAGTGCCTGATTCCAAATCAGCTCGGTCTCGTTCGAGAGCGGTGGATCGGTTGTCACGTGGGTGAGGGCCGTCTCATAAGTTCCAAAGGATCTGTCAGACGGCAACGATATCCGGGCGGCGACAATTCGCGGACGCGTCAGGCGACGGTCGCCTTCGTAAACTGCGGAGTAGTCGTCCATCCATTCCCTCGCCACTGTGGGAAGCGAGGCGTCGGTTCGTGTGAAGTCCAGATAGCCTGGCCCGCGCTGTGGGATCTGGACATCGACGATTGCGCCGAGCGGAACGCGGAGCAGCAGGCGAAGCTGTTGCCCCTCAGGCTTGACGAACGACTGCACGGTAATGTCCGCCGGAACGTCGTGTGCTCCGAGAGTCGATGAAAGCGCCCAGAACAGCGCCGCCACCAGGGCCGCGTGCCGGTAGCGCGTGGAAAGGCGGGTCATAGGCACCCCAGCGCGGCTGCCGCGCCGGGGACCCGGCTTGAGACCCGCCTCTAGCGAAGTCTTGAGGTCCCTCTCTGGGGTGGCCCGCCGGGTACGGATAGATGTGAACATTGGACTGTAACGGCTCTCTTGTAGAGGCGGGTCTTCAGACCCGCCTACCGATGCGTCAGGGGGGAGCGTATCAGAAGTATTGATCCATTTGGAGCCCATTTCCGCATATACTGGCGGACCTCTGGTTCTCGTTACTTGCCGGGTGACCGAGCGTGCGTAGGCCGGACCTGAGAAGTCCGGTCTATATAAGTAAGGAGGAGGCAATGAGTCCCCTGAAGCGGAAGCCCAATCTTTACGTTGGTGCGGCTTTTCTGATCCTGCTCGTCGGCTTCTGGGTCGCTCAGAACGCCCTTGGAAAGAGGGCGGCGGCACAGGAGCGGGGCGCAGTCCAGGCGCCCATGTTCGAGGTCGATCCGTTGTGGCCGAAGCCGCTGCCCAACCATTGGCTGCTCGGTTCCGCCATCGGCGTGTCGGTCGACGATCAGGAGCATGTGTGGATCATTCATCGCAGCTCGGCCACGCTCAACAACAACGAGCGGGGATTGGAGCTGAAGGTGCCGACCGGCGAGTGCTGCGCCGGGGCGCCGCCCGTCCTCGAGTTCGATCAGGCAGGGAACCTTCTCAGACATTGGGGAGGGCCGGGACAGGGCTACGAATGGCCAGCGTCGAATCACGGCATCACCATCGATTACAAAGGGAACGTGTGGATCGGCGGAAACGGAGGGCCTGATTCACATGTTCTGAAGTTCACCAAAGACGGCAAGTTCCTGATGCAGGTCGGGAAGCTGGGTGCGCACCCCGGACCGCCCAACGCCCAGGGACAGCCAACATGGGTGGGCAGCAGCAACGATCCCGATAATTTTGGACGGGTCGCCAAGATCTTCGTCGACCCGAAAGCGAACGAGGCATACCTCGCCGATGGCTACATCAACAAGCGCGTGGCCGTCATCGACGCGGATTCCGGGAAAATCAAACGGTACTGGGGAGCCTACGGCAACAAGCCCGACGACACCGACCTCGGTCCGTACAACCCTGACGCGCCGCCTGCCCAGCAGTTCCGGAGCCCGGTCCACTGCGCCGAACTGGCGAACGACGGGATGTTGTATGTCTGCGATCGTCCGAACGACCGAATTCAGGTGTTCACGAAGGAAGGGAAGTTCGTCAAGGAAGGGTTCATCGCGAAACAAAGTCGCGGCGAAGGATCAGTCTGGGATATCGCGTTCTCACGCGATCCTCAGCAGCGTTACATCTTCCTCAGCGACGGCCGGAACATGAAGGTCCGGATCCTGATGCGCGACACGCTCCAGGAACTCACCAACTTCGGTGATGGCGGTCGCCAGCCGGGCCAGTTCTTCGGGGTGCACAGCATCGCCACCGATTCGAAGGGCAACATCTATACGACCGAGACGTACGAAGGCAAGCGCCTACAGAAGTTCGTATTCAAAGGCATCAGGCCGGTCACGAGGCAGACTCAAGGAGTGATCTGGCCGAGTTCTCGGTAGAAGCAGCGCGTCGCAGGTCACCACAGAGGTCACAGAGAGCTTCTCTGTGACCTCTTTTTGTTTAGTCACCTCTTCACCACGGTAGAGGCGGGTCTTAAGACCCGCCTCTACAACTATGGGTACGGCCGCGTTGCGCTCTACGCGGTCCGGTTGATCGTCAGAGCCGCCTTGACGCGCGCAGGCGTGAACGGCACGGTGCGCAATCGGATCCCTGCAGCGTCAAAGACAGCGTTGGCCAGTGCGGCAGCCACGGGCGCGGTGGCTGCCTCGCCCGCACCGTAGATCGGCAGTTCCGGCCGGTCAATCAGCACGACCTCGATCGCCGGCACCTCTGGGAACGTCAGGATCGGATAGCTCACCCAATCAACGTTCGTGACGCGGGAGCGGTCGAATTTCACCTCCTCGTGAAGCGCCCTGCTGAGCGTCTGCACGATGCATCCCTCAATCTGATTCCGCAACGCATCGGGATTGACCACGAGTCCGCAGTCATGACCACAGGTGATGCGTCGCACGGTAATCCTCCCGCTCGCCGGCTCAACCGCGACTTCCATCGCCAATGCGATGTAATTCTCTGCCTGCTTGTACCGCATGTACGCGATGCCGCGGCCAACCAGCAGGTTGCCCTGCCTGGCTTGCGGGTTGGGTGACGGTCGTGGCCGCCATCCGAACGCCTCCGTCGTGCGCTTGATGACGTCGAGCGCACGCGGATCCGTCAGCCTGCGCACACGAAAGTCGACAGGATCGGCGCCGACCGCCGCCGCCAGCTCGTCGGTGAACGCTTCCACCGCGAACACGTTGGCGATTTTTCCTGGCGCCCGCAGATTGGACGGTCGCAGCGGCGTTTCCTTCAGCCAATGAGTCACGACCCGGACGTTCGTCGCCTCATAGGGAGGATCCCCGTTCTGGGAAAGCGCGCCCGCGCCACGGCCGTGATCCTGGGCGATACCGGCGGCATCGGGTGCGAGAAGCGGCCTGGACCCCGGGATGTTTGCGGGTAACCACATCTGCGTGTCCCACGCCACGATGCGTCCCTGTGCGTCCAGACCCGCCCGCAAGTCGAGGAGCTGCTGCGGACCTTTCGGATCCCAGCCGTGCTCCTCGTCACGCATCCACTGCACTCGCACGGGCTGGCCCACGGTCTTCGATAGCAGTACGGCGTCGGCTGCCACATCGTCGGTGCCACTGGTTCCGTAGGAGCCGGCCCCATCGAGAAACACAACCCGGATCTTCTCCACGGGGATATTGAAGATCTTTGCCAGATTCCCGCGAAGCCCGTGAGTCGACTGCGAGGCCGACCAGATGGTGGTCCCATCGGCGCGCACGTCAGCGACCGCACACGACGGACCGAGTGAAGCATGGCCCTGACATGGCCAATAGTAGGTGGCAGAAAATGTTCGCGCTGCGCCGGGCATCGCGGCCGCCGGATCCCCGCGGTTCACGACCACCTCATCGCGGTCGACAGCACCTTCGCGCAGATACCGCTCCATCGCATCATGGCCGGGAAGTCCCTGCCAATCAGTCCATGTGGCTTTCAGCGCTTTGGCGGCGCGGACGGCGGCCCACTCATTCCTGGCGACCACAGCGAGAAAGCTCTCGATGCGTACGACACGCACATCCGGGATGCCGCGGATAGAGGACTCGTCGACCGACAGGAGCTTCGCGCCAAGAGCAGGTGGACGGATGATGCGTCCGTGCAGCATCCCAGGCAGTTTGAAATCCTGCACGTACACTTGCCGCCCGGTGCATTTGGCCGGCACATCCGGCCTCAGCAGCGGCTTGCCGACGACGGTGTAGCGGAGCGGGTCCCTTAACGGAGCTTTGGGATCGACCTGGAGGGAGAAGCGGCGCGCACCAATAAGGTTACCGATGCTGATGCCCGGTCCACCTGTAATCGGGCGCACCTGACCGTCGGCGATCGTGAGCTCCGTTACGGGCCGGTTGAGCTGCGTCGCACCGAGACTGAGGAGCGCCTGCCGCGCTGTCGCCGCTGCTTGCCGTACTTCGGCTCCGCCACGGGTGAGACCCGTGCTGCCACCGGTTCCGCCCTGGTCAGGGCAAAGGCCCGTATCACCGTCAACAAGCGAGATCCGTTCGACCGCGACGCCGAGCTCTTCGGCCGCCATTTGTGCCACGGCTATGCGTAAGCCGGTGCCGATGTCGACCTTGCCGGTGTAGATCGTGACGGAGCCGTCGGTGTGAATGGCGATGAAGCTGTCGATGACCTTGGGATCGAGCGGCTTTCCAAAGTCGCCATTCGCGCCAGGTGTCTGCGCCGCGCTGAGTCGTGGCAGCAACGAGCCGAACGCGAAGCTCACAACCAGCGCACCGCCGGTCTTGAGGAGATCGCGCCGGGAAATCGGAGAAGATACTTCCATCACTGCCTCCACTACACCCGTGCTGCGCGCATCACCGCACGCAGGATGCGTGTGTGCGTGCCGCACCGGCAGAGAGAGCCGGCGAGCCCTTGCTTGACTTGTTCGAGCGTCGGATTCGGTGTTCGGGCCAGCAGCGCTTTGGCTGCCATGATCATGCCGTTCGTGCAGTAGCCGCACTGGGCGGCCTGTTCGGCAATGAAGGCCGCTTGCACGCGATCTGGTTTCTCCGGGGTGCCGAGCCCTTCGAGCGTCGTGATCGTATGGCCCGCAGCCTGGCTGATGGGAGTCATACAGGAGCGCGTGGGTCTTTGGTCCAACAGTACTGTGCACGCTCCGCACTGACCGAGACCGCAACCGAACTTCGGACCGTTCAGTCCCAGCTCGCCGCGGAGCACATAGAGGAGCGGCTGGGCTGGATCCCAGGATTCGACCGTGACGGGGCTACCGTTGAGCCTGAGCCTGTAGGTCGCCATAGAAAGTCTCCTTCAGTCCGCTCCATCCTAAGCCAAGGCACAAAAGTTGTCACTCGACAAGTGCGGACGCCGGAGCTGAAAGCTCCGGCCTACATTTGTTCGTATGGCGGACGGGAGAATGTAGACGGGAGAATGTAGGGCGGACCTTCCGCCTCCGCGCGAAGCTTCCCGCCTCCGCCAAGGCTTCGGCGAGGTCCCGCCGAAGTTCGCTAGCGATCGAGCTTCAATTCGTGCGCGTTGGTCCGAAGTCCTCCGCAGTCGTACCATCGTGCTGTGCTCGCCCTGCTGTGTGCAATGAGCTGCATCTTTGTCCTGGGTGCCATGGTCCCCACCTACCTGATCGACTATCTGAAGCTCAGCCCTACGCAGATGGGCTTTGTCATGTCGGCCATTGGCTTTGGCGGCTTTGTCGGCCAGTTTGGCGTGCCGGGGTTGTCTGACGTGTTCGGACGCAGGATCATGGCCGTTCTAAGCTTCATCGGGGCAGCGGTCTTCCTCTATGTCTTTATCGCGACCGGTCCCAATCCCGCGGCCTTGTTCGCGCTGCTGTTCGTCATCACGTTTTTCAGTCTGGGGAACATCGCGCTCATCACGGGGCCGATTGCCACTGAGTCGGCCCCCGTCGGGCTGGTCTCTTCGGCGATTGGAGTCGTGGTGGCATCCGGCGAGATCTTCGGCGGCGGCATAGCCATCGCTCGCCGGGTTCATCGCTCAGAACTACGGCATCGAAAACATCCTGTACCTGGCTTTGTCAGGTGTGGCGCTCGGGATACTCGTCTGCCTGTTCTTGAAGGAAACGGCGCCGAGAAAATTGCGGAGCCGCGCCGGGCAGCCGTTGGCCGCCGCGTCGCCGGCCCGCTAAGCGTACGACGCAAGATAGCTGATGTAGGGATTTTCACTTCTCTGCATCTCTCAGGTCTCCAGCTCCTGCCCGCTCTTGTCAGGCAGCGCAAGGATCAGCAGCGCAGCCGTCATGAACAATGCCGACGTGCTGGCCATTGCCAGGCCGATGCCGATTCCCGGCAACGTGGCAAGCGCGCCAATCGTGTAAGGTCCCAATGCTCCGGCGAGACGGCCAAGGTTGTAGCTCGTGCCCTGGCCCGTCGCGCGAACAGCAGTGGGAAACAGCTCGGCGAGGAAGCTGCCGAACATACTGAAATACCCGTGGCCGGCGAAGCCAAGAAGTGGTCCGAGCAGCATGAGGATCCCAGGACTGCGGGCCATCTGGCCATACACCGGTACCAGTATTGCCGCCGTGACCATGAACAGGATGAACGTGCGGTGCCGTCCCAGCCGGTCGGCAATGAAGCCGAACGACAAGTAGCCCAGATAGGCGCCGATCTGCAGCGGGATGATCCACGCGACGGATCCGACCACACCCATCCCGGCGCCACCTTGCTCGAGGGGCCGGGCGAGAAAGCCGGGAAGCCAGAAGAAGACGCCGTAGTAGGCGAATTGGACTGCCGAATTGAGTAGCACGGCCAATATGGTCCGGCGACGGTAGACCGGGCCGAAGATCACCCGGAATGGCCTGGCGGACGGCCCGCCGGCGGCTCGCCGCTCGGTCCAGACTGCCGGTTCCCGGACCTTGCGGCGCACCCACAGGGTGAACAGGGCAGGCAATGCGCCAAACGCGAAGAGCCATCGCCACCCTTCGTTCCCCAACTCCAGCACGTCGATAAAGAAGCCCGCCATGATCGCGGCGAGCATGTAGCCGAGCGCCCAGCCCGACTGCATGATGCTGATGGCCTTGTTGCGATGCGCCGCCGGCCAGGTCTCGCTGACGAGCACGGCGCCAGAGGCCCATTCGCCTCCCATCCCGATGCCGAGAATGGCGCGCCACATCAACAGTTGCAGCACAGTCTGCGAGGTCGCGGCGCCGAGCGAGGCCAGCGAGAAGATGAGGATCGTACTCATCAGCGCGCGCGTACGGCCCAGGCGATCCGCCACGACGCCGAAGATCAATCCTCCTGCGGCGGACATGACCAGCGTGACCGTGCCCAACATCCCGGCCGTGGCATCGCTGAAACCAAAGTATGACTTCAGCTGGCCGATGGCCATCGCGTAGATCATGAAGTCCATCGCGTCCAGCATCCAGCCGAACTTGGCCGCCAGCAGTGCTCGCCACTGGTCGCGGGTGATCGTGCGATACCAGGGTACGGTTGAGGCCGCGACGCTGACGGGGGAAAGGGCGGAAGCTGAATGGGGTTGCGTCATGTGACGAGGCCAACGGATTATTTGGTTGCAGTTCCCTCATGTCAACCGCAATAATGTGCGCCGATTGTTGCTCGAGACGCACGAATGCGGCACTCACTTCACCACGGAGGACACAGAGGTCTAAGGCTTAACTACTGAGGACACGGAGAACCCAAAAAATCTCTCTGTGACCTCTGTGCTCAAGGATTACATCCTCTGTGGCTTCAGTGGTAAGACTTGTTTCCGCGGGCACGCACACATATGACGACGCCTCCGAACCGTATCCCACCGCTCAATGCCCGGGACCTCCAGGTCCTTGTCGCGATCGCGCAGCAAGGGCGCCTGGTCGCGGCTTCGGCATGGCTGAAGATCTCGCCATCGGCGCTGAGCCGCACGGTCACTCGCGTGGAGAAACTCCTCGGTGTGAAGCTCTTCGTGCGAAGCACGCGGCGCGTGGAGATCACGGCGGCCGGCCGGGAGTTCGTGGGCATTGCCGAACGGATGCTGAACGACGTTCAGTTCGCGCTCAGCAACATGCGTGAGCTGGCCACGGAGCAACGCGGCCAGGTCATCATCTCGACGTTTCCGATTTTCGCCCAGGAGACGCTGCCGCCGATCATCCGCCTGTTCCGGGAGACGCGACCGCAGATCGAGATTCAGCTCCGTACCGGCCGGAATCCAGAAGTCCTCGCAGACGTGCGCAGCGGGCTCGCCGACTTCGGGATCACCTACGGGCATTCGCTGCCGGAGACCGTCGTCGAACAGACCGACCTGCGCCGGGAGCCCATCTGCGTGATCCTGCCGCGCGACCACGCGCTGGCCCGTTCCCGGACGCCCATTCGTCTGGCACAACTACGGGACGTACCGCTGGTCTCGCTGCCGCGCGAGACCTACAACCGTCGGCTCGTCGATGGAGCCGCCGCAACAGCGGGGGTGACGCTGCGGCACGCGGTGCTGGTCCCGGGATTCCTCGAGATGATCAGCCAGGTGCGCGCCGGCATTGGGGTCGGCGTCCTGCCGGTCGGCTCACTCCCGAGGTCACCGCACCGTGACTTTGTCGTGCGCGCGCTCACCGCGCCATCGTTGTCCGTGCCCGTCACCCTGCTCCGGTTGAGCGGACGCCATATGAGTCCGACAGCGTCGAGCTTCTTGACCCTCGTGTTGACTCACCTGAAATCGGAGTCGCGGGCGCCCAACAGGCGCGGGGCCGATCGGAAGCGCCCGCGCGCGAAGGGCCGGAGGCCGGCAGCTCGGTGAGATCGCCTGTTACCCCTCCAACTCTTTCGCCCGTTGTTCCCACTCCGCCATAAAGCGAAAGACATTTTCAGCCGGAGGTTGGGGTGAGAATGTTTCCAACCAGCGCACGGGCTCGGCACTGACATTGGCAAAGGCGTGGATGCAGCCCACGCTGGTCCAGAGGAAATCCCCCGCCCTGGCCAAATAGCGTTCGCCATCCAGCACCGCCTCGACTTCGCCGCTCAGAATGAAGTAGGCCTCCTCAAACGTGTGATCATGGAGCCCAATGCTCACGCCGGGTTGATATTCAATGAACAACATGCGATGGTGACGCGCCCCGAGCTTTTCATCAATCATCCATTGCAGAAACACGCCCTTCAATCCGCCAGCGCTGATGCGCCCGTCAGCCGGCGGAATCTGACTCACATCAAAGTGGCCCAGCAGATGACCTTTGAGATCGTTGACATCGAGCGGTTCGGCCTCGGTGGGAATCGCTCCATCGCTCGAGAAAAACGTGTCACGCTCTTTGCCGTAGGACTTGGGTTGGGGCGCAGCCATCTCCAGCCACTGCGCCGGCTCTGACCCCACGTTACGCCACGCATGGGGTGTGCCGACCTTGATTGCGCCATAGTCTCCCGGCCCAAGCAGGTGGGCATGCTCATCAATGCTCACGATGACGTGTCCCGCCAGGAGATAAAAGCCTTCTTCATAAGAGTGGACATGCCGAGACAGTGTGCCCCGCGAGGCAAGTTGATTCCGGCTCAAACCCGTGTGAACCGAGCCGGTCGTGTGGTCAACCAACGCTGCATGCGTGTACCCCTCGCTGTAGCGCTCGTAGGTTGGGTGCGAAATCAGAGGCCTCTTGCCAGATTGTCCGACGTAGTGCATAACCAGGACCCGCTAGCTGTCCTTCCTCACCACGCTGATGTCTTTCGCGTTGATCAAGTCCGGCACAGTCCAGCCGTCGAGATCATATTCGGCCATGCACTGCTCGGCGAAGCCCTTGTAGCGGGCGCTTGCGCCCGTCTGCTCGGCCACCATCAGCGTCTCGAACCGGATGCTCTCGTGGTTGCCGAAGTAATTCCGCTCGTACAGCTCGTGCCGGCCGCCGAACTCGGTCCCGATCGCGTCCCACAACAACTTCATCAATTTGACCCGCTGCTCAGCGGTGTAACCGTTGGAACCGCGGACGAACTGGTCCAGGTACGGACGAAGCTCGGGCACCTTGAAGTCGAGGGCGCTCGACGGCAAGTAGATGAGCGCGCTCGCCAGCGTGTTCTCGATGATCTCCTTGATCTTCGGATACGCCATGCTGGACATCACGCGGTACGCGAGGCCGTAGTCCAGGTTGGGCAGGACGTAG
>Ga0184623_10000604_pt1 | contig 15352 bp, 14 predicted proteins | sample PLM1_100_b1_FD_133138 | JGI IMG/M metagenome (GOLD analysis project Ga0184623, IMG submission 133138) | Groundwater sediment microbial communities from an aquifer in East River, Colorado, USA - PLM1_100_b1 | ecosystem: Environmental > Terrestrial > Soil > Riparian zone | place: USA: East River...
ACGCCCTGGTCCTGGCGGCGGCGATGCTGCCGGCCGGGCTGCTGGGAGACCGCTTCGGACGCAGGAAGGTGATGGCCGGAGCGCTCCTGGTCTTCGGTGTGGCCTCGGCGGCCTGTGCCTACGCGGGGTCTCCGGGTGCGTTCATCGCGGCTCGGGTGGCCCTGGGGTTCGCCGGTGCCGGGGTCATCGTCATGGCCGCGTCCGGGTTCGCCGTGATGTTCACCGAAGCCGAACGTCCACGGGCGGTCGGGATCTAGGCGGCCGCGAACTTCCTGGCCCTTCCGATGGGCCCGATCCTCGGCGGCTGGCTGCTCACCAACTACTGGTGGGGATGGGTGTTCCTGATCAACGTGCCGGTCGCGGCGATCGGGCTGGTGGCCGTGCTCGCGCTCGTCCCCGAGTCGCGGGCCGCCGAGGGTCCGGGGCTGGATCCGATGGGGGTTGCGACCTCCAGCGCCGGGCTGGCGCTGGTGACCTACGGCCTGATCGAGGGCGGGGACAGGGGCTGGGGTCCGCCCTGAACTGCGCGCCGGCGATGGCCCGCAGCGGATCCGCTACATCCAGGTCGGGATCACCGCCGGCGAGGTGGCGGCCCTGCCCGCCATCACGCTGCGCAGCGCACCTGTCCAGCTGACCGGCAGCAGGATCGGCGGGCCGGCCGCCCTGGGGGATGCCGCATCCGCCTACCAGAGCCTGCTCCAGCAGGTCGCCGCGGGCGAGATTAGCCTCGACATCGACCCCGTGCCGCTGGCCACGGTCGAGCACGTCTGGCCGCACGCCGGAAGCGACCGGCGCACCGTCTTCCTGCCCTGATGGTGGCGACACAGCAGGGCTGCGCCCTACACCCATGGCGCAGCGGTGCGTCGGCCGGCTTCGGGGTTGTAGGTTGCCCAGGAGGGCGATCCGCGTGGCCGGGAGCAAAGCGGAGATGAGGCGAGAAGGGTCCAGCGCCGCCGAGCGGTCCCCTGACGGTGCGGAGCAGTCGCCAGGCGCTTCGGCGGCGACCCGCGTCGGTTTGTCGGTGATCGCTGGGGCCTGCGCGGGCGCGCTGGCGTCGCTGCCGGGCAGCTGGCAGATCGGCACCCTGGTCGGCTGGGACGTCGCCGCCGCGGTGTACGTCGCCTGGACCTGGACGACCATCTGGCGGCGGGATCCCGCCGCGACCGCGCGCCTGGCCCTGCGGGAGGACCCTGGGCGGGCCACCGCCGATGTCCTGCTGCTGGTCGCCAGCGTGGCCAGCGTCTTGGCCGTCGGGCTGGTCATCACCGCCGGGCGCGTCGGCGGCTCCGGCGCCCGCGATGCCCGCGCCGCGCTGGCGGTGGCCAGCGTCGCCCTGTCCTGGACGGTGGTGCAGACCGTGTTCACCTCCCGCTACGCACGGCTGTACTACAGCCATCCCGCCGGCGGGATCGACTTCAACCAGCAGGCGCCGCCGCGCTTCTCCGACTTCGCCTACCTGGCCTTCACCGTCGGGATGACCTTCCAGGTCTCCGACACCGACCTGCAGACCCCGACCGTGCGGGCGGCGGTGCTGCGCCAGGCGCTGCTGTCGTACCTGCTGGGCGCCGTCATCCTGGCGACCACCATCAACCTGGTCGCCGGCCTGCTCCGATAGCCCGGCCGCCCCCGGCTGGCGGCAGCCGGGGGATTGCAGCCAGCCGGCAGGGAAGTTGGCCGCTGGCCGTGACGACACCCGACCGCCATGGCGCCACCCTTGAAGCCAGCACAAGGAGGACGTCATGACGCAGCTTGCGGCACACGCGGTCCCCGACACCACCGCGGCCGAACCCGAGACCCGCACGCCACGGGAGGGACCCAGCTGGGTGCGGATCTTCGTCGGTGGCCTGGTGCTCTGGTCGGCGGCGGTGCTGGTCACCTTCGCCACCCGCAACTCCAACCTGGTCCCCACCATCATCCTGCTCGGCAGCTTCCTGGTCCCGATCGCCTTCGTCACCTACGCCTTCGGCCACGCCGACCCGGTCGTCACCGCCCAGCGCATCTTCACCGCCTTCGTCTACGGCGGGGTGCTGGGCGTGCTGGGCGCCTCGATCCTGGAGGGCGCCTTGCTGCGGCAGCCGTCCGGGCCGGCCTACCTGGGCGTGGGGCTGATCGAGGAGGCGGTCAAGCTGGCCGCGCTGTGGCTGCTCGCCAGGCGGCTGCCCCGCTACACCATGCGCGACGGGATCGTCCTGGGCGCAGCGGTCGGCTTCGGTTTCGCCGCCTTCGAGAGCGCCGGGTATGCCTTCAACGCCCTGTTCACCAGCAGCGGCCTGTCGCTGCTGAACCTGGTCGAGACCGAGGTGCTGCGCGGCATCCTGGCACCGGTCGGGCACGGGCTGTGGACCGCGATCCTGGGCGGGACGCTGTTCGCGGCCGCGGCACGCCGCGGCCGACTCCGGCTCAGCGGCGCGGTGGTGGGCTGGTACCTGCTGGTGGCGCTGCTGCACGGCCTGTGGGACGCCTCCCACGGGATCGCGGTGTGGCTGACGCTGCTGCTGACCGGCACCCAGGTGCAGTGGCTGCTGATCCAGCTGGGCCGCGTGCCGGCCGTGACCCAGGCGCAGGTGCACCTGTTCACGGTCATCAGCTGGGCGCTGCTGGCGCTGGACGGGCTCCTGGGGCTGCTGGTCCTGCGCGGCCGCTGGCGCAAGGCGACCGCACTCGACCGGTCGGCGAGCGCCGCCCCCGTCGCGCTCGTCACCCCGGAAAGGAGCTCGCGGTGAGGATCATGTCGGATCGCATCGGCAGCCACCGGCATCGGCGCGGGCACGCCAGACGGCCGGTCCTGCTGGTCCTCGCATTGGGGCTCATCCTGGGCGGCTGCGCGTCCACCATCACCGGCTCGGCGGCGGCGTCGACGCCCGCGCTCGACGTGCCGCCATCGGCGCTGGCGATGCAGCAGCAGTTCGTCCGGGTCGTCAAGCAGGTCGGCCCCTCGGTGGTGCTCATCCGCACCAGCGAAGGGCTCGGCTCCGGCGTCGTCTTCGACTCGAGCGGCGACATCGTCACCAACAACCACGTGGTCGACAACGCCAAGAGCTTCCAGGTCACCCTGGCCAGCGGCAGGCAGTACCGCGCCCGCCTAGTGGGCACCTTCCCAGCCGATGACCTCGCGGTGCTCCACGTCGACGCCGCCGGGCTGCGCCCCGCCGCCTTCGCCGACTCCTCGCGCCTGCAGGTCGGCGACGTCGCCCTGGCGATCGGCAACCCGCTGGGGCTCCAGTCAAGCGTCACCGAAGGGATCGTCAGCGCGCTCGGCCGCACCGTCAACGAGGAGGGCGGGGTCGCGCTGCCCAACGTCATCCAGACCAGCGCCGCCATCAACCCGGGCAACTCCGGCGGCGCGCTGGTCAACCTGCAGGGCCAGGTGATGGGCATCCCGACCTTGACCGCCACCGACCCGCAGCTCGGCGGGGGCCAGGCGCCGGGCATCGGCTTCGCGATCGCCAGCAACACCGTCAGCGACATCGCCAACCAGCTGATCGACAGCGGCAAGGTGACCAACTCCCACCGCGCCTACCTGGGCGTCGACGTCGCGGAGACCACCACCGGCGGACTGCTCACCACCGGGGTGCAGCCGGGCGGCCCGGCCGCCAAGGCCGGGATCCGCGCCGGGGAGCTGATCACCGCGGTCAACGGCACCGCCACACCCGACCAGGCCACGCTGGCCGACGTGCTCGCCGGCCTCAACCCCGGCCACACCGTCACGGCGGCGGTCGTTCACGCCAACGGCACCAGACAGACGGTGCGGGTCACGCTCGGCCAGTACCAGGGCTGAGCGCCGCGCCGGAAGGGAGGACATGATGATCACCATGGCGGCGGGCCCGGACTCCGGGCGGCACCGCACTGGGCCGGTCAGGTCGGGCCCACCACCGGACCGGCCGCCCGCTCCGGCGCCACCGCTGCCGCCACGCTGGCGGAACTGGCTGCTGCCGATCGGGATGCTCCTCACCGTGGCGCTGTTCCTGCTGCCGGTGCCGAGCGCCGGCAAGGTCCAGCAGCTCAGCTACACCCAGCTCAAGAACGACATCCGCGCCGGGCAGGTCGCCTCGGTCGCGCTCGGCCCCGACGGCAGCGTCGCCGGCAAGCTCACCAACGGCACCAAGTTCATCTCCAGCTACCCGACCGGCCTGCAGGACCCCCAGTTCGCCCAGCTGCTGGACCAGCACAACGTGCAGGTCACCACCCAGTCGGCCCGGACCTCGGTCTGGTCGGTGCTGCTCAACCTGCTCCCCCTGGCGGTCATCCTGGGGCTGTTCGTGTGGAGCGGACGAGCGGCCCGCCGGCAGCTCGCCGGGATGGGCGGGCTTGGCGGGATCGGCCGCTCGCGGGCGAAGGTGTTCGACGCCGAACGGCCCAGCACGACGTTTGCGGATGTGGCCGGGTACGAGGGGGCCAAGCGCGAGGTCAGCGAGGTGGTCGACTTCCTCAAGAACCCCGACCGCTACCGGCGCGCCGGCGCGGTCGGCCCCAAGGGCGTCCTCATGGTGGGGCCCCCGGGGACCGGCAAGACCCTGCTGGCCCGCGCCGTCGCCGGCGAGGCGGGGGTGCCGTTCATCTCGGTCACCGGCTCCTCGTTTGTGGAGATGTTCGTCGGCGTGGGCGCCGCCCGGGTCCGCGACCTGTTCGATGAGGCCAGAAAGCGGGCCCCGTCGATCGTCTTCATCGACGAGGTCGACGCGATCGGGCAGCGCCGCGGCGGCCAGGTGATCTCCAACGACGAACGGGACCAGACGCTGAACCAGATGCTGTCGGAGATGGACGGGTTCGACCCCGCCACCGGGGTGGTGCTGATCGCCGCGACCAACCGCCCCGAGGTCCTGGACCCCGCCCTGTTGCGGCCGGGCCGGTTCGACCGGCAGGTGGTGATCCCGCTGCCCACCCAGCGCGAACGCAAGGCGATCATTGAGGTCCATGCCCGCGGCAAGCCGCTCGGCCCCGACGTCGACCTCGATGTCGTGGCGCGCGGCACCCCCGGCTTCTCCGGCGCCGACCTCGCCAACCTGGTGAATGAGGCCGCGATCTTCGCGGTCCGCGCTGGCCGTTCCCAGATCCAGGCGGTGGACTTCGCCGAGGCGCGCGACCGGATCCTGCTCGGCCGCCGCGATTCGTCGAATGCGCTGCTGCCGGATGAGAAACGGGCGGTGGCGGTGCATGAGGGCGGCCACGCCCTGGTCGCGGCCATCTCCGAGCACGGCGATCCGGTCGCCAAGGTCACCATCCTGCCGGCCGGGCAAGCCTTGGGTGTCACCGAGCAGCTGCCGATCGATGAGCGGCACCTGTACACCGAGGGCTACCTCAAGGACTCCCTCGCCATTCGGATGGGGGGGCGCACCGCCGAACAACTCGTCTTCGGCGAGGGCTCCACCGGTGCCGCCAACGACCTGGCCGGCGCGACTGATCTGGCGACCCGGATGGTGCGGGAGTTCGGCATGAGCGCCAGCCTGGGTCCGGTGGGGTTCGCGTCGGGCAGCCCGATGTTCTTGGGTGGCGAGGAGGTCAGAAGCCGCCCGTATGCGGAGGCGACCCAGCGGGTGATCGATGAGGAGGTCGCCAAGCTGCTGCAGGAGGCCGAGCAGCGTGCCTCCGCCATGCTCACCGACCACCGCGACGCGCTGGACCGCCTGACCGAGCTGCTGCTGGAGCGGGAGACGGTGGGCGGCACCGACGTCGACGAGGTCCTGGGGCGCGTTCCCGGCCGCCGCCAACCGGTCGGCGCCACCGGCCACGCCGGCAACAACGGGGGGCGGCCCGCGGGAGTTGATGCACGGTGAACGGCAACGGTGGTCGCCGCCGGTCCTGGGCGACGGGCGCGCTGCTGGCCCTTGGCGGCTGGCTGGTGGTCTCGCCGCTGCTGCTGTCCACCACCCGGGTCACCGCGGGCGTGGTCAGCGCGGTCGGCAGCGGCCTGGCGCTGGCGGTGCTGGCGGCCTGGGCGCGAACGGCCCGCAACCAGATCCCGCCGTTGGCGATCGCCATGTCCTTCGGCCTGTGGCTGCTGGTGGCCCCCTCGCTGTGGGAGTTCCGCGACGGGGTGGACGCCTGGGAGCTGGTCCCGATCCCCGCCTGGGAGGTGACCGAGCCGACCCGGGCCGCCATCGCCCGCGCCGAGTGGAACTCGATCCTGGCCGGGCTGCTGACCCTCGCCCTGGCCGGCTCGGTGCTGCTGGCCGCGCGCCGGCGCGCCCGGCCGGTACCTGGCGCCGGCAATGAGCACCCGCCACGGGCCGAGGCTCCGAGCGAGCAGCGGTGAGAGCAGGCCCGCGCCCGCCGGCGGTGCAACCGGGGGAGGAGCCCGTCGGGGCCAGCGTGGGCGCCGCCGCGGGCGAGCCTCGGAGGCGACCGAGCGGCACGGCGCATGGCGCTCACGGGCCGCATGCCGGCGGGGCCCGCCTGCGGCACGTGCGGCGGCACCCCGGAGACGTGCTGCGGGTGCTCGTCGGCGGCCTGGTGGCCGCGGCAGGCGCCCTGGCCGCCTACCACGGCCACGTGTTCGCGCTCGAGGCCAACCTGTTCCGACTGGTCAACCAGTTGCCCAATGCCCTTGGGGGGCCGCTGCTGGTGGTGATGCAGCTCGGCGCGCTGGCCGCGGTCCCGGTCGCGGCCGCCGTGGCGCTGGCCGCCCGGCGGCCCAGGCTGGCCCGTGACCTCGCCCTGTCCGGCGGTCTGGCCTGGGTCCTGGCCAAGGCCGTCAAGGCTGTGGTCGACCGGGCACGGCCCGTCGCCCTGGTCCATGGGGTCGTCGAGCGCGCGGTCAACACCGGTCTCGGCTATCCCTCCGGTCACGTCGCCGTGGCGGCCGCGTTGGCGACCGCGGCCGGGCCGTGGCTGCCGCGCCCGGCGCGGCGGGCGACCTGGTGGATGGTCTGGCTGGTGGCACTCGGCCGGATGTACGCCGGCGCGCACCTGCCGCTCGACGTGGTCGGCGGGGCCGCATTGGGCTGGGCGGTGGCCGCTGCGGCGCATCTGGCCGTGGGCGCGCCCGGCGGCCTGCCCACGGCATCCGCGGTCCTGGAGGGCCTGCGGGCGGCCGGGATCGACCCGGTCACGGTCCACCCGGTGGATGGCGACGCGCGCGGCTCCGTCCCCTTCGTGGTCCGCGACGGCGACGGCGAGCGGCTGTTCGTCAAGGCGATCGGGCGCGAGCAACGCGACGCCGACCTGCTGTTCAAGGCCTGGCAATACCTGGCGTTCCGGGAGGTGGAGGACGAGGCCCCGTTCGCCAGCGCCAAGCAGCAGGCCGAGCACGAGGCCTACCTGTCGCTGCTGGCGGCCCGTGCCGGGGTGCGCACCCCGGCGGTGCTGACCGCCGCGCCGGCCGCGGACGGCCAGATGCTGCTGGTCCAGCAGTACGTCGCCGGCCAGACCCTGGACCGCCTGGACGCCGCCCAGGCCGACGACCGGCTGCTGGCCGCCGTCTGGGCCGAGGTCGGGCGGCTGCGCGCCGCCGGCATCGCCCACCGCGACCTGCGCCGCGCCAACGTGCTGGTCGACGCCGGTGGGCAGCCGTGGCTGCTGGACTTCGGGTTCGCCGAGGCCGCCGGCAGCGACCGGCGGCTGGCCGGTGACGTGGCGGAGCTGCTCGCCTCGCTGGCCTGCCTGGTCGGCCCCGACCGGGCCGTCCACAGCGCCATCCGGGCCCTCGGTGCCGAGGCGGTCGCCCAGGCCCTGCCGCTGCTGCAGCCGGCCGCCCTGGCCGCCGCCACCCGCGCCGACCTCAAGGCCCGACCCGGCCTGCTCACCGAGCTGCGCGAGCGGGCGGCCGCCGCGGTCGGGGTCGAGCCGCCCCGGCTGGAACCGCTCACCCGCGTGCGACCCAGCACCCTGCTGCTGCTGGTGGCAGGCGGGTTCGCCGTGCACCTGCTGCTGCCCCAGGTCGGCGAGCTCCGCCAGACGCTTGAGGCGCTCCGGACCGCCCGCTGGGCGTGGCTGGCGGTCGGCCTGGCGTTGGCGGCGGCAAGCTACCTCGCGGCCGCCGTCGCCCAGCTCGGCGCCGTCGACCCGCCGCTCGCCCTGGGGCGCACCACCCTGGTCCAGGTGGCCAGCTCGTTCGCCAACCGGCTCACCCCGGCCGGCCTCGGCGGGATCGGCCTGAACATCCGCTACCTGGAACGTGCCGGGATGGACCGGCCGGCGGCGGCGGCCGCGGTCGCGGTCAACACCGCCGCCGGCGTAATCCTCCACGTGCTCGGCCTCCTCGTCGCCGCCACGCTCATCGGCCGCGCAAGGGTCGGCGCGGCCCACATTCCCAAGGGCTGGCCGCTGCTGGTGGCGCTGGCGGGGGTGTTGGCGGCCGGCGGGCTGGTCCTGTGGTCGCCGCTCGGCCGCCAGCGCCTGGTGACCCCGGTGCTGCGGGCGGGCCGGGAGCTGGCCCAGGTGCTGCGCCGACCCGGCAAGGCCGCCCAGCTCCTGGGCGGCTCGGCCGGCGTCACCCTCACCTACGCCTTGGCCCTGGCCTGCTGCCTGGCGGCGTTCAACGCCCACCTTCCCCTGGCCAGCACCGTCGGCGTCTACTTGGCCGGGGCGGCGGTCGCCTCGATCAGCCCGACCCCCGGCGGGCTGGGCGCCATGGAGGCCGCGCTGGTCGCCGGGCTCACCGCTGTCGGTGCCCCGACCGGGCCGGCGGTCGCCGGGGTGCTGGCCTTCCGGCTGCTCACCTTCTGGCTGCCGATCCTGCCCGGCTGGCTGGCCTACCGTGCCCTCCGCGCCGACGGGACCATCTGATGCAGGCGACCTCATGACCTGGCTCACCGACGCCATCCTCCACCTGACGGGCCCGCTGGTGCTGGTGGCGGTGTTCGTCCTCCCGGCCCTGGAGGCCTCCACGCTGCTGGGAGTCGTGGTCCCCGGCGAGCTCGCCCTGGTGCTCGGCGGCGTGCTCGCCCACCAGGGCCGGGTGCCACTGGGAGCGGCCGTGGTGGCCGGGGCGGCGGGCGCGATGGTGGGCGACACGGTCGGGTACGCCATCGGCCGCCGGGTGGGGAAGCGGCTGCTGGCGCACCTGCCCCGCCGGCTGGTCAAGCCCGGCCAGGTCGAGCGGGCCACGGCGCTCGTGCGCCGGCTGGGCGGCCGCGCGGTGTTCGTCGGCCGCTTCACCGCGGCGCTCCGGGCGCTGGTGCCGGGCCTTGCCGGGGTCGCGGGCGTGCCGTACCGCACCTTCGCGGCCTACAACCTGGCCGGGGGCGTGCTGTGGGCGACCGGGTTCGTCCTGCTCGGCTTCGCCGCCGGCCCGGCCTGGGGCACGGCCGAGGGCGTCGCCGGTCGGGCCGGCCTGGTCCTGCTCGGCACGATCGTCGTCGGTGCCGCCGCGGCGGCGCTGCTGCACCGGCGGCGCCCTGGTCACCACGACCGGCCCGCACCCGAACGGCCGGGCGACCGCTGAGGGCCGTCAGCCGGCCCATTCGAGGGCGACCGCAGCCGCGATGTGCGACAGGTGGGTCAACGCCTGCGGGAAGTTCCCGAGCAGCGTCCCGGTCCCAGGGTCGAACTCCTCGGCGAACAGCCCCAGGTCGTTGGCGGTCGCCGACGCCCTGGTGAACGCGGCCCGCGCCTGCGCGTTGCGGCCCTGGCGGGCCAGGCACTCGGCCAGCCAGAAGGTGCAGGCCACGAACGTCCCCTCGGTCCCCTCGAGGCCGTCGGGGCTCCGGTAGCGCAGCAGCAGCCCGTCGACCTCCAGCTCCCGCCGGACCCACTCGACCGTCCGCAGCATGCGTGGGTCGTCCCAGGCGACGAAGCCGACAATGGGCAGCAGCAGCAGCGCTGCGTCCAGCTCGGGCCGGTCGAACGCCTGGGTGAACACCCCCCGACCGGGGTCGTAGCCGTGGCGCTCGACCGCGGCCCGGATCGCCGTCCGCGTCGCCGCCCAGTGCCCCACCGGCGCAGCGAAGCCCACCTCGTCGGCCAGGCGCAGCCCGCGGTCCACCGCCACCCAGCACAGCACCTTGGAGTGCACCAAGTCCCGCGGCCGGCCGCGCAGCTCCCAGATCCCACGGTCGGCGGTCTTCCAGCGCTTGGCGGCCTCGTTGACCAGCTCGGTCAGGAATCGCCAGTCGTCGGCGTCCGGGGAGTGGCCCTGCCGGTGCCAGGCCCAGGCCAGGTCCAGCAGCTCCCCGTAGACATCGTGCTGGTGCTGGCGGGCGGCGGCGTTGCCGATCCGCACCGGCCGGGCGCCCCCGTAGCCCTCCAGGTCGCCGAGGTGCTGCTCCCGCAGCCGCCGCTCGCCCCCAAGGCCGTACATGATCTGCAGCTCCTGGGCGCTGCCGGCGGCGCTGCGCTGCACAAACCGCCGAAACCCGTCGGCCTCGGCGGTGTAGCCCAGCTCGGCCAGCGACCGCAGCGCGAACACCGAGTCCCGCACCCAGCTCGCCCGGTAGTCCCAGTTGCGCGACCCGCCGGGCGCCTCGGGCAGCGAGGTGGTGGCCGCGGCGGCGATCGCCCCGGTGGTCGCCTGGGTGAGCGCCTTGAGCACCGTCGCCGAGCGGATCAGCGCCGCCTGGTTGTGGCCGACCCGGCCGCCGCGGGCCGTCCACCCTCGCCACCAGGCCACCGTCTGCTCCAGCCGCCGGTCGAGCTCGGCCGGGGCCGGCGGCCCGTCCCGCGACCCGTCAAGGACCTCCGGGCGGACATGGCGCAGGCTGAGGCGCAGCCGCTGGCCGGCGGCCACACGGACCTCGGCCACCAGGTCGTGCAGGCCCGACCGCACCAGCGGCACGTCGCCCTCGATGACCAGCCCGTCGTCGCCGCCCAGGGCCTGCCAGGTGTGCCCGGCGCGGCGGATCCACGGCCGCACCTGCCCGTAGTCGAACCGGGGAACCACCTCGACCCGCAGGTCGACCGCGCCCTGTAACCCGTCGACGACCCGGAGCAGCTGGCGGTAGGGACGCCTGGCACCGCCGGGCCGCATGGTCAGGCAGTCGGTGAGCCGCACCCGGCCGCCCGGGACCGTCGTCTCGGTCTGCAGCACCAGGGTGCCGTCCAGGTAGCGGCGGCTGGTGCGCGACGCCGGGTCGGCCGGGGTGATCGCGCACCAGCCGCCGCGTTCTGAGTCCAGCAGCCGGCCGAAGTAGCTGCCGGAGTCGAGCCGTGGCAGGCACAGCCAGTCCACCGAGCCGTCCGAGGACACCAGCGCGCCGGTGTGGCAGTCGCCCAGGAACGCGTAGTCCCCGATCGGCCGGTACCGCGATGCCACGCCAGTACCAGGCTCACTCATGGGAGCACCACCAGCAGCGACAGGACGGCCATCACGACCGCGGCCCCACCGACCAGCAGCTGCGAGACCAGCCCGGACCGGTGCTCCCCGAGGACCGCGTCGGAGCGGGCCAGCAACAGGATCAGCAGCAGCAGGGGCGGTGCGGCCACGCCGTTGAGGATCGCCGCCAGGTACAGCGCCCGGATGGGGCTGACGCCCACGAAGCCCATCGCCACGCCCACCAGGATCGACGCGGCGATGACGGCGTAGAAGGCGCGGGCCTGCGACACGCGCCGGCCCAGGCCCTCGTGCCATCCGGCCGTCTCGGCGATCGCGTAGGCGGTCGAGCCGGCCAGCACCGGCACCGCCAACAGACCGGTGCCCACGATGCCGGCGGCGAACAGCAGCCCGGCCAGCGGACCGGCCAGCGGGCGCAGGGCCTGGGCGGCCTGCTGGGCGGTGTCGACCTGGACCGCGCCGTGCGCGCCGAGGGTGACCGCGGCGGTCACCATGATGGCAAACATCACGCCGACGCCCGAGCCCATCCCTGCCGCCACGTCCAGCCGCATCGCCACCAGGTGGCGCCGGTTCACCGGTTCGGGACGGTCGGCCTGCTCCTCGACCTCCTCGCCTGCCTGCCAGAAGAACAGGTAGGGGGAGATGGTGGTGCCGAAGACCGCCAGCAGCGCCGCCAGGCTGGTCCGGTCGGGATGGAACCGCGGGGCCACGGTGTGGGCCAGGGCGGCAGCCCAGTCGACGTGGACGACGGCGAGCACGGCCACGTAGGCCAGCAGCGACAGCGCCAGCCAGCGCAGCACGCGGGCGTAGCGGTGGTAGGGCACGGCGACCTCCAACCCCACCATGAGCAGGGCGAACGCGATCGCCGCGACCGTCTGTGGCAGCGGGACCAGCAGCCCGGCCGCGGCCGCCATCGAGCCGATGTCGGCGCCGATGTTGAAGGTGTTGGCCACCGCCACCAGGGTCACCGCCCCCAGCAGCACAGGGCGGGGAAAGCGTTCGCGGAGCAACGCGGCCAGGCCCTTGCCAGTCACCAGGCCGAGCCGGGCGGTGGCCTCCTGGACGGCGATCGCCAGCGGCAGGGTCGCCAGCGTGGTCCACAGCAGCCCGAAGCCGAAGGCGGCGCCGACCTGCGAGTAGGTGCCGATGCCGGAGGGGTCGTCGTCGGCCGCGCCGGTCACGATCCCCGGGCCCAGCCGCGACCAGTAGCCGGGACCGCGCAGCAGGCGCCGGCGGGGATGGTGCGCCAGCCGCCGGGGCCGCAACCCCCGGCCGGTCATCCTGCCCGCGCCCTTGCCCATCATCGACCCGATCGTGCAGCGTCCGCGAGGACCCGTCCAGCAGGGAGGCGCGGCCCGGGCCAGCGGGGGCGATGGTCCCGGGCCGCGCCTCGGCCGTGGTCGCCGCCACCGACCCTCAGGCGTGTTCCCAGCGGAACGTCCGCAGCGCGACGCGCAGGCCGACGGCCAGCCACGCCAGCAGGTTGCGCAGATCCGGCCAGATCGCGCCGGGCCCGTGGCCGAAGATGAGCGCCTGCCGCATGCCGTCCAGCAGGCGGGCGAGCGGGAAGGCGCTGGCGAGCGACCACGACGGCCTCGATCGCGACCAGGACCAGCCGGGACAGGACCTGCCCGGCGAAGAACGCCCACGGCGGCAGCGGTGTGCCCCGTAGCCGCTTGAGCTGCCCGTTGTCGCGCACGATGGACAGGCCGATCACCAGGCTCACGAACGTGCCGGCCATGACCGCCATGCCGAGCATGCCGGGGGTGAAGAAGGTGGTGTAGCCGATCTGTGGCCCGTGCGGGCCGAGCTGCACGGTGCCGTCGTGGTAGATGGCGCCGAACAGCAGCAGGAACATCACCGGGAGCAGCACCGTGAAGAACGCGCCCGAGCGGTTGCGCCAGATCGAGCGGAGCATGTTCAGGGTCTCGCGGGCCGCGAGCACCAGCGGGTTCATGCCGCGGTCTTCTGGTCGCTGGTCAGGGCCAGGTAGATGTCCTCGAGGCTGGGGCGGGCGACGGTCAGGCCGTCCAGGGCGGCGCCGCGGCCGGCCGCCCAGCTCGTGAGCGCGAGCAGGTCCCGGGTCGGGTCCTTGGTCGAGGCCTCGATGTCCCTGCCGCGGGTGAGGACCGCGCCGGAGACGGGCGGCAGGTCGCTCGGCGTGGCGTCGGCGGGCAGGGTGAAGCGGACCTCGGTGACGCGCTGGGCGGCGGCCAGGTCGGCCGGGGTGCCCTCGGCGACGATCCGGCCGGCCCGGATGATCGCGACCCGGTCGGCCAGCGCCTGGGCCTCGTCCATGTAGTGGGTGGTGAGCAGGATCGTCTTGCCGAGGTCGCGCAGGCCGCCGATCATCTCCCAGGCCTGGCGGCGGGCGGCCGGGTCGAACCCGGTGGTCGGCTCGTCCAGGAACACCAGCTCCGGGTCGCCGACCAGGGCCAGCGCCACGTCCAGCCGTCGGCGCTGCCCGCCGGACAGCGCCCGCACCCGGCGGTCGGCCGCCTCCTGGAGCTCGACCAGCCCGATCACCTCGTCGACCGGCCGGGGCCGGCGGTAGTAGCCGGCGAACCGGCGCAGGGTCTCGCGCACGCTCAGGTCGGGGTTGTGGCCGGTCTCCTGCAGCACGATGCCGATGCGCTCGCGCAGCTCGTGCCCCCCGGTGGCCGGGTCGAGGCCGAGCACGCACGCATGCCCGGCGGTGCGGCGGCGGTAGCCCTCCAGGATCTCGATGGTGGTGGTCTTGCCGGCGCCGTTCGGGCCAAGGAACCCCAGCACCATCCCCTGCTCGAGGACCAGGTCGATGCCGTGCAGCACCTCCCGGTCGCCGTAGCGCATGACGAGCCCGCGCACCTCGATCGCGGGACCGTCGCGGCCGGCCGGAGGAGACGGCCGGAGCTTGCGCGTCCGCAGCTCGAGCGTCCGCCGCATATCCACGTCCTCTCGCTCGATGGCAGCTGTCGCCCAGCGACGACGTCCTGCACCGAGCCTGGCCTTGCAGCGGGCGCCTGTCGTCGTGGCCAGCGCCCATCCGCGCTCCCGGCCGGCTGGAGTCTTTCCGTACCTGCCAGCTGCAATGGGTCGCGGATGGCGTTCCCGGGACGTGGGACTCCAGGGGTGCAGCAAACCTTGGCGCGGTCTGCGCCGCCGTCGCGGACTTCCTCGGGCACCGGTCGGACGATCTAGCGGGTTACGGCGGTATTGACGGCATTGCGACGACAGAGGTAGGACGGTGTCGGGCGTCCGGCGCCGGCTCGAGCCCCCGATCGGTTCGGCCTCGGTCGCCCGTGACGCGGCGCCCGCCCGATGCACCAAGCCGCCAAGCGGGCGGGCGCCGCCACGATCGGCGACAGCAGGGCATGATGCCCAACCGCCACATCGACCCGCTCCTGTGCCGCATGACCTGCGGCAGCTGCTGGATGGCTACGCCGAGCCAGGCCGAGTTCGCTGCCTCTGAGAGCGGCCACGTGAAACTCCCGGTGGGCGGACAGCTGGGTCCTGGCTGACGGTCACGAGAATTCCGGTGAGCGCCGTCAGTGCGGGCCGCTGGCGAGCAGGGTGAGTTCGAGAGCTGAGCCAGCCGCAGGGTGGAAATCTGAAAGTGGATCGCCAAGGCCTCTGAGCTGGGGATTTCGTGATTGTTGACACCCGCCTACGGGTCACCGGGAGAGCCGTGCCCTTCCGGAAGCCCCGTGGGCGGCAGTCGACGAGCCTCCCGGAGCGATCTGCGATGTGTCCCGCGCAGGCGTCCACGAGGTAACGGCGACCGTTGGCGGCAACAAACGTCCCATGCCACGTCGGTGGTTCCGGGCAATGGACAGGGTGCCCACCGACCCCATCGGCGCCGACGAACCGGGAAGCAGCGCTCGGGAACCGGGTGGAAGGCCTCCGCGTAGTACGGCGAGGTCATCGTGGGCCCTGGTGGCCGCCGATCACCCTGGCGACCGCCGCGGTGACCTCGGTCAGCGCCGCCTCGATTGCCACGGGCATCTGGTCGCTTCCGCAGGCAAAGCAGGGTCGCCACGCTGTCATCCCGGGCCGACTTAACCGCCAGGCCGGGCAGGCTGTCGGCGGCTTGCCGTCGATCCGGCGGCCGCAGCGCGACTGCACGATGCCCGAGGCGGTGACCACCGCCCATCCGGCGCTGGCCGA
>Ga0184623_10000605_pt1 | contig 15347 bp, 13 predicted proteins | sample PLM1_100_b1_FD_133138 | JGI IMG/M metagenome (GOLD analysis project Ga0184623, IMG submission 133138) | Groundwater sediment microbial communities from an aquifer in East River, Colorado, USA - PLM1_100_b1 | ecosystem: Environmental > Terrestrial > Soil > Riparian zone | place: USA: East River...
AACAACCGAAGACGCCACCCAGCCAGCTCCTGCAGCTCCTGCGGCCGGAGCCGAAAGCCGGCGCCCAGCCCGGCAAGCGCGTGGGGTGACGTCGGTCCCAGATGCCTCCCACAATGCGATTCCTGCAACCCGAACTCGCGACCTGGTTCCTCACGGTACCGATCGCCATCGTCTTTCTGTTTTTGTACCTGCGCGCAAAGGGGCAGTTTCGTCGACGCGCGGCCATCGACCGGCATCTTCGGGAGCTGTCGCGCCTCTCGAGACCACGTCGTGACATCGCGGCATTCGCAGCCGCGAGTGTCGCGCTCGGTGCTCTTGTGCTGGCCATGATGCGGCCCCAGCTCCTTGTCGAAATGCGAACGCCCCAGTACGAACAGGATGATCTGATCGTGGTGCTGGACCGCTCCGTCTCGATGTGGGCGAACGATATCGCACCCAGCCGCCTCGGCCGCGCGGTGGCGGAGGTCAAGGCATTCCTGAAGCGCAAGCCGGATGCCATTGACCGCGTGGGTCTGGTCGGCTTCTCGGGCACGGCGCTCGTCGTGTCGCAACTGACACGCGACCTCGATAGCATGTTCTTCTACCTCGACTGGATTCAGGACGATCGAGAGCCGCAGTTCGGTACCGACATCGGCTTGGCCCTGACCAGCGCGCGCGAGGTGGCGCGCAAGGATCGACGCCCGACCAGGAAGATCATCCTGGTGATTTCCGACGGGGACGATCAGGGAAGCGAGCTCGCCACCGTGCTCGCTTCGTTGCGCGACGAGGGGACCCCTGTGTACTGCATTGGCATCGGAAGCGACGGCGAGGCCTTCATTCCGATGCCACTCAGCGACGGCACCAGCGAATTCGCCAGGGACGAGCGCGGCGGGATCCTGACGACGCGGTTCACCGAGACGACCTTGCGTGGCATCGCCGACATGACCGGCGGCCGCTATGTGCGATCGGTCGCGGGGACCGAGCTGGCCGGTGCCATGCAGAACATGGTCCGGCGCGAGAGAAAGCTCGTAGGCTGGAAGACGTCCACGGAGTTTCGCGATCTCTACCGCGAAAGCCTGAGCGCCTCTGCGCTCGCCATTCTGATCCTTTTGCTGACGCTATGAACCGACCAGATCTGGCGGCCACGGCCGTCACGCCGGCTGCGGCCTTCGATCTCGTTCGCGATCTCGAGCAGAAGATGGCCAGCGTGATCGTTGGCCAACGGCTGCTGATCCGGCGTCTGCTGACGGCCCTGTTCGCCGCGATCCCCTATTCGCTGTCTGGGGACGAAGTGCGCACGGGGTGTGGCCACGTGCTGCTCGAAGGTGTGCCCGGCGTCGCGAAGACGCTCACGGCGACCAGTCTGGCGCACGCGATCGCGGCACAGTTTCAACGCGTTCAGCTCACACCGGACATGCTTCCGGCCGACATCCTCGGCACCCGGGTGTACGACGCGAACACCGCAACATTCCGGATCGAGAAGGGCCCGGTGTTCACCAATATTCTGCTGGCCGACGAGATCAATCGCGCCACGCCCAAAACGCAGAGCGCGCTCCTCGAGGCCATGCAGGAGCGGCAGGTCACACTGGCCGACACGACCTTCCGGCTCGCGGATCCGTTCTGGGTGCTGGCAACGCAGAATCCGGTGGAGCAGGAGGGTGTCTACAGCCTGCCGGAGGCGCAACTGGACCGCTTCTGCATGATGCTCCGTGTCGGCTATCCCAGCCCGGAGGAGGAGGTGCGGATGCTGCAGCTCGGCAGCCACCGCCTCGACCTGGAGCCGCACTTGACGCCATCGGACGTGACCCACATTCGGCGCCTGGTTGAAAACACCGTCTACGTGGATGATCGCATTCGCGAGTACATCGTTCGGCTGGGCAGAGCTACCAGGAACCCGGCGGAAGCGGGGCTGCCCGACCTGCGCGAACTGATCGTGCTCGGGATCTCGCCACGCTCGTATCAACACGTGCTCGCGCTGGCGCGCGTCACGGCTTTTCTGTGCGGTCGCGAGTATGTGCTGCCGGCAGATGTGAAAGAGATTTTTCCCGACGCCACACGGCACCGCCTTGCTCGCAGCGTGCGCGCCGAGGTCGAACAGATCGAGACCGACGCGATGGTCCGTCGCATCGCCGACGCGGTGCCAATTCCGTAGAAAGGGCTGACCACGAACGTTTGTTCCGTTCGCCAAGAGCTTGTCAGCCTCTACGGGCTATGAAATAGGATCTACTGACTAATTCGTATCCACATGCTGCCCGATCACGTGATGCGCGAGCTCCGCTACATCGAGTTGTACACGGCCAGGCGAATGCGAAACCTGAGGCTGGGATCCTACACGAGCCGCCTGCGTGGAGCCGGGTTCGACTTCGACCAACACCGGGCTTACGTGCCGGGCGACGACGTCCGCCGGATTGATTGGAACGTGACGGCCAGACTGAACGCGCCGTTCGTGAGGGAGACGCACGCCGAACGCGAGCTGAACGCCGTCGTGGCCGTCGACCTCTCTCCGAGCATGGCTTTCGGTACCGCCGAGCATTCCAAAAGAGAAGCGATGCTGTTCATCGCTGCATGTTTCGTGTTCTCCGCGCTCGCCGATCAGATCAACATCGGGTTCGTCGCCTTCAGTGATCGCGTGCTCAGCTACCATCCGCCTCGCCGCATCCGGACAAAGGCCTGGAGCATTCTCGAGGAGCTCTGGGCGGTGAATCGACCAGCCGCGCGCACGGGCATCCTCCCGGTGGCCCGGTTCCTGGCCGCTCAACTGAAGAAAATCAGCATGGTGTTCCTCGTTTCGGATTTCATCAGCGACGAGGACCTGGCGGGCTCCGGGGATCTGAAAGTGCTTGCTGCGAGACACGACGTGATCGGTGTCGTGGTTGAGGATCCCGCCGAAGCGGCCCTTCCACGGGGAAGCAATGCCATCAGCGTGCGCGACCTCGAATCCGGCGCGGTGAGGCGTGTGGGGCTCGGCTCGACGCTGCGTCGCAACTATGAAGAACTGGCACGGCGTCGGCGCAAGGCCCTGGTGGACGCGTTCTACCGCGTGCCCATGGATTACGTATTGGTACGTTCCGATCGGAGCGTGATTGAACCGGTGCTCGAGTTGTTCGCATCGAGGAGGCGGAGGTGAGACTCCCAGTCGTGGTTCTATGGCTCGCCGTGACGACCTCGCCCTTGCTGGTCTCCACGCCGGCGGCCCAGACGCCCTCGAGATCGGCCCAGAGCCCGAAGGTCGAGCAGCCCGCGGGCGCGGCAGCGAACCCGGAGGTGGAGGTGTCCACCTCGGTGAGCCAGACAGCGTTGTGGCCTGGCGACCGCGTCGATTTCATCGTGGAGCTGACCTGCGCACCCAACGTCGGCGTGCTGGACGATGACCTGACGCAGGACAAGTTGAAGCTCGAGGGGTTGGAGGCGATCGGTGCCGAGACGGAACGGCTCGGCGATAGTCGAGGCGCGACGAGAATCCGGGTGCGCTATCACCTCACCACGTATGAGGTGGGAATTCCGACGGTGCGAATCGGTGACTGGACGGTCCGGTACTACGCGCAGCGTCCGGGCCAGCGACCGGCGGACGCGGTGCCAGCCGGTGAGCTAAAGATCCCGGGCGCGGTGCTCGCTTTGCGCAGCACGCTGCCCGACGATCTGCAGAGGCTTGACGTCCGCGCCGGCCGATCATTCGAGCCCGCCCCCGCGGCGCTGCAAGCCGCGCAAGTAGTGGGCATCGGCCTCCTGATCGTGTCGGCGGCGCCGATTGGGCTGTGGATCGTCTCGCTGGCGCGCACAGCCCGTCGACCGCGGCCGCGACGCCGTACTCAGGCCGCGCGGAACGAGACGCGCGAGGCCCTCAAGGAACTTCGATCGATGGATAGATCCACGCCGCTCGAGCGGCGCGAAGGGTTCGCCAGGCTGGATCAGATCCTGCGACGTCATCTTACCCAGCTCGCAAACATGCCCGCGCTGGCGTTGACGGCCGACGAAGTGACGGAGCGTCTTCGCGCGAACGACCGCCTGCCGGCAGGCCCGATCGGCGACGTGCTGACCGATTGTGAACAGGCGCGGTACGCCCCGCTCGACCGGGTGCCGACCGCCGAACGTCTGAGGACCGCGGTCGAGACGACCGAGCAGCTCCTTCTCGGATCGCACCGATGACCGAGATCACCTTCCTGCGTCCGGATGTCCTCTGGATGGTCCCTGTCGCGGCCGTGGCAGTCGTGCTCTGGCGCCTGATCCGCCGGAAGCGTTACGTTGCCTTCAGCGCGGTTGGCTGGCTCGATCGTTTGCCGTCGCGTCCTTCGCCGGTGCGCCGCCTGCCAGCGCTGTTGATCGTGGCGGGCCTTGCCTTGACCATGGTCGCGCTCATGGAACCAGTGTTGCCGTACTCCGAAGGCCGGATTCAGGCACAGGGACTCGACATCGTGCTGCTGCTGGATCTGTCATCGAGCATGCAGGAAGTCATGGATCTGAGGCCATTTTCGCGCCCCATCACAGGCCAGACGTTCTCCGCCCGCGACGTCGCGCCGCGGCAGCCTGAGGGCAAGACCCGCCTCGAGACGACCAAGGATGCGCTGCGCGACTTCATCCGGCGCCGCCGCGACGATCGCGTCGGGCTGGTTGTCTTCTCGGACCATGCCTACGTGGTGAGCCCGCTGACCTTTGACTACGAGAATCTGCTGAACTACGTGGACACCATTGACGACCAGATTCTGCGCGGCGAGGGCATGACCGCGATCGGCAGCGGCCTCGGTCTGTCCAACTACTTGCTGGCCCGGCAGTCGGATCAGGAATATCGCAACAAGGTCATCGTCGTCTTTACCGACGGTGAGAACAACTTCGGTCCGGACCCACTCGGCGTGCTGGCAGAATCAGACGCGGCTGGCTTCCGGGTTCACGTGATTGGCGTGGACCTCGAAGATCGGGTCAAGCAGAACCCGGCGGTGCTTCGACTCATCGAGGCGGTTCGCCAGTATGGCGGCCAGTACTATTCGGCTGACACGGTGCGTCAGCTCCGAGCGGCGTACGGCGAGATCGACTCGCTCGAAAAGGGCCTGCTGACGAGCACGACGTACGTTCGGAACGTGCCGGTGTTCGTCTGGTTCGTACGGCCCGCGCTGGTATTGCTGCTTCTGGGACTATGCGTTCGCGTCATTCCCTACTTCGCCGACTACACCTGATGGGATCGGTCCAAGCTGAAGAATGGCGACAACTGGTTTCACAGAAGAGGTTATGAACTGAAGCCGGACACTATGCGGGGGCGGGTTACGGCAGATTGACGAGCACCAAATGCACAAGTCGCATCCCGGCGAGTGTACCGATCACGGCGGCCGCCAGCCAGGCAGTGGCACGTCGCATCGACGATCGCGCTGTGACGTGATAGGCGAGCACTGGCGCCAGCATCAGGATCACCGCAAGCAGCGCCTCGTGAGAGACGCCGCTGTATCCGTACAGCATGAACGTGCCTGTGGCCACCAGGCCCCAGCCGACCACACGATCGAATGCCTGCTTGCGCCGGGCCGCGAGCTGAAAGGAGTCCACCCCCGCACTGGCGAGCGCGACCAGGCCGACGAGCGGCGTTGCGCGGCCGAGACCATACGCGGCTGCCATGAGGCCGCCATCAGCGATGTCGCCGCGCGCCGCGATGAACGGAATCATGCTGAGGAACACCGGATCGGGACAACACAACCCCATGTTTCCCAGCAGCAGGCCCAGGACGAAGGCGCCCAGGTACTCCGATCGGCTGCTGAGCGCAGCCGGAATCTGAGCGCTTCCTGAAGGCAACGGGAAGCGGACGAGACGAAGCGTCCAGAGACCAAGGATGTATGCGACCGCGCCGCCGGCAATTGAGAGGTAGCGCGCGACCTCGCGCAACCCGAAGAACCCGCCGACGCCAGCGATCACCATTCCCCAAACCGTAAGCGTCGCCGTCAGGCCGGCGCCAAACAGCACTGCCAGCGCCATCCCTCGCCCAGCGTGGCCTCTCTGAGAAAGTGGCACTATCCCGAGTGCCAAGGGAAACGTTCAAGGGGTGAGTAACATCGCCATGCCGCCTGCATATGCGAGCAGGAGCGTGATGCTTTGGGCGGGTTCGGAAGCGACAATCAGAAAGCTGGCAATGGACATCGCCAGGAGTATGACGCCAGCGCCAACGATGAGGGGCCGCCTCTGGTCGGCCGAAACCGCGGCATGGTTCATGATGTCCTTTCTCCTCTACACGTTTTCCGTCCGGCGCAGACTCAGGGAGGCCCAACGTCAGTCAATTCCAGCTCCAGAGGCGGACCGGCTGAAACGAGCCTGCCGCGCGCACGTACCTGCTTCCCAACGAACGACTCGAGCTTGCGCGCCAACGGCGTCTCACGCACGACAAACTGCTGGGTGACGCCGAGAGGACGCAGGTAATATCGAGCATCGCGCCGCTCGACCGCGGCGCGTAGCAGCAACTCAAACCCACGAGCTTCCCCCGCCCCCTGTTTGACTGCCGTGCGAAACTTCTCTGGATCGAACGGCACTCCCGCCTTCAGCTGTACCTCGGCAGATTTACCGGCAGATGTTACCCGAACAGCGGCGACGCCTTCCAGGCGTCGTAAGGATCTTTCGATCCCAACAGCTCAAAGCGCTCAGGTCATGCCGTCCACGCCGATCGTCACTTGCTCGATCTGCGCGTGGGCCGGCGCCAACCACAGGATCGTCACGAAGGTCACGAGAAGCGTCGTGACGAGGGATCGCGTCGTGCTCGACTCGCTCGATGAAGAGAACATGGCCACCACCCGCGCGCTCCTATCTGCCCGCCGACAACGACGTCAGCCGTCTGCCGAAGAATTCCGGCATCGAGAACATGAACAGCGCGTTGCTCACACTGTCGATGGTGTACACCTCGTGGTTCTGCGGGTTGATTGCGACGCCCGCCGGCCACACCAGCCCGCTCGCCGGTCCCTTGATGACGCCGTGTGGCGGCACGTCGCCGTTGTCCGTGATGTTCCACACGCCGATGAAGCCGGTCTGGTCCGGATTCCATGGCGACGGCCGCAGGTGGTCGGGATTGTAGTACTCGAAGTTGTTCTTCACCGTCACGAAGATCTGGCCGCGCGCTTCGTCGGCGACTATCTGACGGATCTTGATGATGCCGGTGCGCGGGCCGGCGATCACGGCCTTCGGCGCGACATTGCCGTTGTCGGTGCGGTTGAAGATCAGGATACCGTCGTTCGACTCGCGGCCGCCCGACTCGACGCGGTTGGCCACGATGATCAGGTTGCGCGAGCTGTCGACGGCGAGGCCGAAGATGTTGTTGATGTGTGTGTTCGGCCCGCCGATTCGCCGAGTCGGCGCGACATCGCCGTTCGCCGTGCGCGGGAAGACCAGGACGGCATTATCGCCAGAGTCGGCGATGATCTCATCGTGCACGAGGTCGACGGAGATTGTGTCCGGCTGCACGAGGCCCGTCCTCGGACCCTGGATGACGCGCAGCGGCGGATCGCTGCCGGTCGCGCCCCCGGGCAGCGTGAGCACTGCGCCACCGAGCGCCACCGGCACGACGATCTCATCGTGGACGGGGTCGTAGAAGATCCCGTGCATCGTGCGACTGACCATGGTCGTCTGTCCTGCAATGACCCGCGTCGGCTTCGCGTTTCCGTTTGCCAACCTGGCAAACGCCGAGATCCTCGGCTCGCTGACTCAATTCGGCACGAGGATCTCGTCGCGCTTTGAGTCGTACGCGACGGCGCCGGGATTGCCGAACCCGACGGTCGGGGATCCCCTTGGGGCGTTTCGGATCACGCGCTTCGGTGTGACGTTGCCCGCCGCCGTCCGCGAAAATACCAGCGCGGTGTGATCGCCGTAGTTGGCCACCCAGATTTCGTCGTTCTTCACGTCGAAGGTCACGCCCATCGGGCCCGTGATGCCAGTCCGTGCGCCCGTGATCACGCGCACCGGCGCGACATCGCCGGCGTCGGTCCGGCGGAAGATGCGGATCGAACTGTCGCCGTTGTTGGCGACCGCAATCTCGTTGTGCTGGAGGTCGATGTCGAGCGCCATCGGCCAGTTGAGGCCGGTCCTGGCGCCCTGGATTGTGCGAATCGGCGCGACGTCCCCCTTGGCGTCGCCCGGATACACGGTAATGGACGGCCGATCGAAGCGCCCGCCGACGATCTTGTCTGTCTCGTCGTCTTCGACCCCGGCGTCGCCCGAAGCGGGCTCCCGCCCGCCGTTGTTGCCGTGGTTGGCCACGACGATCTCGTTGTTGGTGCCGTCGAAGAAGATGCCGTGCGGATCGCCCAGACCAGTGCGGGGACCGCGGATGATCCGGAGCGGCGCGTCCGACCCTGTCGCCGTCCGCTTGTACACCACGATCTCCCGCGGCGCTTCGACGGTGATCGCGATCTCGTCGCGCTCGTGATTGATCGACAGGCCCCACGCCTGGTGCGGCACGTTCAGCACGCGCTTCGGCTTGACGTTCCCATCAGCGTCGTACGGAAACACCATCATCCGATCGCCGATGTCGTTGTCGACGCTGTAGATCTCCTGCGCTTTCGGATCCACCGTCAGCCCCGCGACGAACATCATGCCGGTGGATGGGCCGCGGATGCTGGTGACCGGCGTCACCGCTTCAGCGCCTTTCGACGCGGCGAGCCGTGAGTACGACCAGATCGCGTGCCGGTTGGGATCGCTCATGAACACGCGATCGTGTTCGGTGTCCACGACGATGCTGTGCAGGGTCGGATAGGGATCGGAGACGACACGCGTCGGCGGCACGTCACCGCCGGCAATCGTCGCCGACTGCCACTCGGGCCAGGCCTGCGGCGCAGCCTCCGCATGCTCGAGGCAGCCGTTCTCGTATTCGAGCGCGAGCAGCGTCGTCTCCGCCAGCAGCGCCGTCTCCGAAAGGGGAGACCTGGTGAGCGCCGGCGGGCAGTAGCCCGGCGTGTGGGTCCTCGGCACGAGCGTCGGTTGACGTCCGGCGAGCACCACCAGCAGTGCACCCGCCATGCTCACGAGAATCCGCCGCGACATCTCAGGCCTCCTTCAAGCAACTTTCGCTTGACTTTGACCGCCCCCGGCGCACAACCTTTCTTGCACAGTATTAATGGTCCGACCTTCAAAATCAATGGTTGGAGTAACGAAGCTCCGCCTCAAATCGACAAGTGCAAAACCGATGACCGGCACAAGGTTCGCTTCGTTACTAGCACGGCTGACGGAGGAGCCATGCGTCGCCCACTGCTCACGACCGTCCTGTTGGTGATCGGGCTCTGGCTCGTTGCGGGGCCACCGCCGGACCGCGGCCCGTCGGTCCAGGATCTGTTTGTCGCCGAGATGCAGGCTGCGGCCGAGTCCGAGATGGTGTGCCTCATGCCCGAGCACGGCGCGTCGGTCGAGCCGACCCCTCAAGACCGCCTCGCCGTTCCCGCCACGAGCGATGCCGGCGGTGGCGATCTGCCCCCGGTGCGCATGGTGGTGGATCCATATCCGAGCTTCAACGGCGTCGCCGTCGACACGGTGAACGATCTCGTCATGATGAGTGATACGAACCGCAAAAGCCTCTTGCTCTACAGCCGAACGAGCGGGAGCCTCTCGAGGCAAGCGACGACACCGCTGCAGCAGATCATGGGACCGGATACGGGCGTCGGCTTCGTCGCCGGCGTCGCCCTGGACCCGGAGCATCGGGAGCTCTTCACGGTCAACAACGACGTGGAAGACCGGATGGTCGTGTTCGACTACGGTGCGCGCGGCAACGCGAAGCCGAAGCGGCTGCTGTACGTGCCCCATCAGTCATGGGGCATCGCGCTCAACAAAAAGCGCGACGAGATCGCGGTGTCGGTGCAGACGCCGAACATGTACGTCGTGTTCCGGCGCGACGCGCAGAAATTTGACGCGCCGCTGCGGTCGGTGCGCGGACCGAACACCGCGATGGCCGATCCGCACGGCATCTACTTCGACGAGACGCACAACGAAGTGTTCGTCGCCAATCACGGCAATTTCCGGCCCCGCGAGCTCATCACCTCGTATACCGCCTATGACGCGCGCGAGTCCCGGCAGGAGCGCCCCGGCTATGAGGTAAGCGAAGCGCAAGGCCGTTTTCTGCCGTCCTCGATCACGGTCTACGACGGAAACGCGACAGGCGATGTCGCGCCGCTGCGCACCATCGCCGGTCCTCAGAGCCAGATCAACTGGCCGATGGGCGTGGTGGTCGACGAAGCCAACAACGAGATCATTGTGGCGAACAACGGCGGCGACTCAGTTCTTGTCTTCCCGCGGACCGCCACTGGCAACGCGCCGCCCCGGCGTGTCATCCGGGGGGCGCTGACGGGCATCAAAGGGCCCATGGGCGTCGCGGTGGCAAGGGACGAGATCTGGGTGGCGAACTTCGGCGATCACACCGCGCTGGTGTTCTCCCGGCTCGCCGGCGGCAACGTGGCCCCGCGACGGATCGTTCGCAACGCGCCGGCTGGCGAGGAGACCAGCGGGTTCGGCAACCCCTATGCGGTCGCCTACGATACGAAGCGGGAAGAGATCCTGGTGCCCAATTGAGTCAGCCAGCCCCGCATAGCGGCGTTTGCCAGGCTGGCAAACGGCAACATGGCTCCGGCGCGAGTGATCCAGGGACAACTGACGCATCTCAGCCGCACGACGCACGGAATCGCGTACGACGCGACGGACGATGAAATCATCGCGCCCAACCCGCTGGCGGCGGCGGTCGTGATTTTCCGCGGCGGCGCGACCGGCGAAGAAGCGCCGATTCGCACGATTCAGGGCGTGCGAACGGGGCTCTCGCGGCCCGAGACGGTGGCGGTGGACGAGAAGAACGACGAGATCATCGTGGGCGATCCCGGCGACCGCCGTGTTCTCGTCTACCGGGGCAACGCGGACCGCGACGCCGCGCCGATCAGGACGATCCAGGGGCCGAAGACGAAGCTGCTCCAGATCGTCGGCGTGGCGGTTGACCCGAATCGGGATCTGCTCGTCGTGTCGAGCTATTCCCGCCTGCCCGGCGGGATCACCGGGATCTTCATCTTCGGCCGCACCGACCAGGGCGACGTCGCGCCGCGACGCGTGATCGCAGGACCGAAGACCGGCATCGCGCGTCTGCGGCAGATCGCACTCGATCCGGCGACGGGGAAGATCTTCGCCGCCGCGATCAACAACGAGTACCTGCCGCCGTACGACGTCGACAAGCCGCGCGCGGGCCTGGATCCAAACGTCGATCTCCCGTCGCCGTGGAACACCGGCCCCGAAGGATTCATCGGTGTCTGGGACGTCGAAAATGATGATGGCGACGTGCCGCCGCGTTCGATCATCAAAGGCCGGTCGACCGGCCTCGTCCACCCGGCCGGCGTGACCTTCAACGCGAAGGATGGGGAAGTCATTGCGCCCGATGCCATCTGGAACGGTCTGTTCACCTTCCTCAAACCCGAGCTCTTCAACCCGGCGGTTCCACGGATTCCGTAATGCCCGCTCCACCAGAGAGGTAGCGCCAAAAACGAGGCAGGAGGTCAAAGATGCGTCGCATCAGCTTGTTGTCAGTCGCGGCCGGCGTGCTCCTGCTCTTCGGCACCGGGCGGTCAGCGCCCGAAGCGAGCGCGCCCGACCCGGCCGTCGCCGCCGCGTTCGCCGACTCGACAATGGCGGGTGCTCTGGCGGGGTCCCCAGCGCGGCAGCCGCGCTGGGGTGCCCTGGCGGAGGACTGCTACGCTGATGCGGTGGCGCTCGCTGCGCTGCAGGGCGCCCCGCTCGGTGGTGTCGCGGCAGGCGACTGGCCGCCGGGTGCGATCGGCGGCCTCATCCCTCCCATTCGATCTGTTTCCGATCCGTTTCCGACGTTCGATGGAATGGCGGTCGACAGCGAAAACGACCGCGTAATCTTCAGCGACGAAAACCGGCATTCGATGCTGGTGTACGACCGTGCGGCCGGCAGCTTCTCCAATGACCCCACGGAGCCGGTGCAGTGGGTCGTCGGACCCAAGACGCGGCTTGGATACATCGCCGGCGTCGAGGTCGACCCCAAGCGCAAAGAGTTTTACACCGTCAACAACGACAGCGGCGACCTTCTCACGGTGTTCGGGTACGGCGACCACGGGAACGTCGAGCCGAAGCGTACGCTCGTGACGCCGCATCAGTCGTGGGACGTCTCGCTGGCGGCGACCCGTGACGAAATCGCGATCTCCGTGCAGCAGTCGAATGCCATTTCGATCTACCGCCGCGCCGCGACCGGACGCGCGGCACCGCTCCGGACCATCCGGGGCCTGGCGACCGAGCTCGAGGATCCCCACGGCGTGTACTTCGACGAGACGCACGACGAGATCATCACCGCAAACCATGGCAACTGGACGCAGATCCGTCCGTACACGGCGTACGATCAGCGCGCGACCGACGTGGGCGAATACAAGTCGGGCGCGTTCCATCCCTCGTCCATCACGTTCCATGCAGCCGACGCGAACGGGAATGTGCCGCCGCTTCGCGCCATCGAGGGCGAGGCCACCGGACTGAACTGGCCGATGGGCATCGACGTCGATCTCCAGCACGACGAGATTGCCGTCGCCAACTACGGCGACAACTCGATCCGATTCTTCCGGCGCGGCGGGCGCGGCGGCCAACAGCCACTGCGCGTCATCCGAGGCGCGGCGACTGAGATCGTCGGTCCGGTGTCGGTGGCGATCGACGTGAAGAACGATGAGCTGTGGGTCGCCAACTACGGCGCCCATACCGCGGTCGTGTTTGCTCGCGCGGCCAACGGCAACGTGAAGCCGAAGCGCATCGTTCGTAATGCGCCCGCGCACGCGCCCACGTGCGGGTTCACCAATGCCTCCGCGGCGGCGTACGATTCGAAGCGCGACGCCATCCTCGTGCCGAATTGAGTCAGCGTACCGAGAATCTCGGTGTTTGCCAGGCTGGCAAACGGAAACATCGCTCCGACCCGCACCATTGAAGGACAGGCCACCCATCTGTCGCGCACGATGCACGGCTTGGCGTACGACGACGTCAACGACGAGATCATCGTGCCGGTCGCGCTCGGAGGCGCCCTCCTCGTGTTCCGAGGGGATGCAAGGGGTGAAACCCCTCCTATTCGCGTGATTCAAGGGACCAACACGCGTCTGGTCCGGCCGCAAACCGTGGCCGTCGATCCGGTGAACAACGAAATCCTCACGGCGGATCCGAGCATGCGCGCCGTCGTGGTGTTCGATCGGCGGGCGAACGGCAACGTCCGACCCAAGCGGGTCATCAGTGGGGAGAAAACGGGTCTACTCGACATTGTGGGTGTGGCCGTCGATCCGGTGCGAGACGTCATCGTCGCATCAAGCCGCAAGGGCGCGGACGGTCCCACGGGCCTGTTCATCTTCAATCGGCTGGCCAACGGCGACGCCCCGCCCAAAGCCTTCATCGGCGGTCCGAATTCGAAGCTGGCGCATTTCCGTCAGGTCGCCATCGATCCGACCACGGGCAACATCTTCCTCGCGCAGCAGAACACAGAAATGAAGCGGCCAGAGGCCTACGTGCTCGACAAGCTGCGCGAGGACTTCACCGAACGCGACGATGAGGGGGATGGGGGAAGCCTGGATCGGATGGGCTTCGTCGCTGTGTATGGACCCGACGACCACGGCGACATTCCCCCGCGCGCGATCATCAAAGGTCCGGGCATTCGATTCGCTGGCGCCGCCGGCGTGGCGTTGAACCCGAAGAAGGGCGAGATCATCGCGGTGGGCGGAAACGGGTTCCAGACGTTCCTGGTGCCCGATTTCTTCAGAGCCTTTGTAAAGTTCTAGAGGAGATTCCTGAAAAACTCGTTTTCTAGATTCTAGTTTGAAGGAACTCTGTGACCTCCGTCCGCCTTCGTTCGCCCTCATGAAGCGAACTTCGGCGAGACCTCGCCGAAGCTTTAGCGGAGGCGGGTGACTTCTGTGGTAAAGGCCTTTTTCAGCAGCCTGCTCGCGTTACTCCAGCAGGTACCCGAACTTCTCCCGCGCTTTCTTCATCGTCGCCGGACTCGGCATGTTCACCAGGGGAAACTTGTCGCGCCAGTGGAACGGCCGGCAGGCGTCGATGATGGCGCGCGAGTTGGTGAAGTTGCCCGCGGCCTTGTCTGTCGGAGTGATCCGGGGATCGAGCGGGGTGCTCCACGCGCCGTGCACGATGTCGATTGACGTGGCCGGATCCGATCGCGTCAGCATTGCCCAGATCAGCTCCTCCAGGTTCGACACGTCGATGTCGTCATCCACGACGACGACGTATTTGCCGGCGTAAGCCCCGACGTGACACTGGCAGGCGATGTGGCCGGCCTGCTTCGAATGCCCCGGATAGCGCTGCGTGATGGCGACACCGACCAGCATCCGCGCCGTCCCGACCTCATGTGCCCACACCGCGCGCACGTCCGGGACACCGGCCTTTTGAATGTTCTGTCGCAGCAGGGCCGATCGCGTCACGGCGCGGTACCGCGCCAGCTCGTCCGGCGGCCTCAGGGGCGGGCAACCGAGCATGATCGGATCATTGCGGTGATAGATGGCCTTGATGTCGAGCACCGGCTCGTCGCGCACGTCGCTCGCGTAATAGCCGGTCCATTCGCCGAAGGGCCCTTCCGGCATCCGCTTCACCGGATCGACGAAGCCTTCGAGGACGATCTCGGCGTTGGCGGGAATCGGCAGGCCTGTGACTTTGCCGCGGACCACCTCGACACCCTTGCCGCGGATGCCGCCCACGAGGTCGTACTCGCTGATCCCGTACGGCGTCTCGCTGCACGCCATCAGGAACGTCAGTGGATCGCCGCCGATGACGATGGCGGTCGGCATCAGCTCGTTGCGGGCCTGATACTTGTCGCGGTGGATTCGTCCGTGCTTGCCGGGTGAGATGTAGAAGCCGACCGTTTTCTTGTCCTGGATCATCACTCGATAGGTCCCGAGGTTCACCCACTTCTCCTCCGGGTCCATGGTGATGTTGAAGCAGCCAGTGCCGATGTAGCGGCCGCCGTCACGCTCGTGCCAGTGCGGCGTGGGAAACTTCGTCACATCGACGTCGTCTCCTGTCACGACGTTTTCGAAGATCGGACCGGTCGCGACCTCTCTGACAGGAATCTTCTTCAAGTCCTTCAGGTAGGCGTCGAGGAAGGCTTCGCTCAGCTCCAGCTTGTTGAGATGTGTCGGAAAGCCGAGCGTCATGTTCTTTCGCTTGCCGCCGAAGAAATTAGTGAGCACGCGGAACCGTTTCGGGCACCCGGGCACCTCGTCGAAAATCAGGCACGGTGCGGCGTCGCTGTGCAGCGCCAGCTCGGCTGCCATGCCGATCTCTTCCTGCCACGAGGCGCCGGACACCACGCGCACTTCACCCAGTTTTTCGGTTTCCGCGATCCACTCGCGCAAGTCGTTGTAGAGGATCCTCGGGTGGAGCCCGTCGGCCGG
>Ga0184623_10000606_pt1 | contig 15341 bp, 17 predicted proteins | sample PLM1_100_b1_FD_133138 | JGI IMG/M metagenome (GOLD analysis project Ga0184623, IMG submission 133138) | Groundwater sediment microbial communities from an aquifer in East River, Colorado, USA - PLM1_100_b1 | ecosystem: Environmental > Terrestrial > Soil > Riparian zone | place: USA: East River...
CGCGTCGTAGTGGCCGCGGCAGCCCGGAACAAAACGGACTTGCGGGGTATTCGGGGCTACCGGTGCCCGTTGTAGGCACGGGAGTCCCGCAAGTCCGGTTCGGGTGACGGCGAGCAAGTCCGGTTCGGGTGACGGCGAGCAGGTGGCGGGGCGGGTAGGGGTGGCGGGGTGGGTAGGAGTGGCGGTGACGACCACGCCGGCCGGCAACGGGGGCTGACGACCACGCCGGCCGGACGGTCGGCGCCAGCCTGCCCGTCGTAATGAAAAGGGATTTTCTGCTCTTACCAGCCTTGCGGCGGCCGCGGGGACGGGGCGCTCCAGGCACTCGGCTACCCTCGGAAACCATGTGTGGCATCGTCGGATATGTAGGTCCCCAGCGCGCCGTTGACGTGGTTGTCGATGGGCTGCGGCGGCTCGAGTACCGCGGGTACGACTCCGCGGGCGTCGCCATCGTCGCGGGCGGCAAGCTCGCCACCGAGAAGCGCGCCGGAAAGCTGGTGAACCTGACCGACGCGATCGCCCTGGACGGGATCTCCGACGGCAGCACAGGCATCGGGCATACCCGCTGGGCCACCCACGGCGCGCCGAACGACCGGAACGCCCACCCGCACCTCTCCGCCGACGGCAGCATCGCGGTGATCCACAACGGGATCATCGAGAACTTCGCCGCGCTCCGCCGGGAGCTGGAGGACCGCGGCATCGAGTTCCGCTCGGACACCGACACGGAGTCGGTCGCGCACCTGCTCGCGGACGCGTACCACGGGCTGCCGGACTCGACGCCGGACCGGCTCGCCGAGGCGATGCGCCAGGTGTGCCGGCGGCTCGACGGCGCGTTCACGCTGCTCGCGGTACACCGGGACGTGCCGGACGTCGTGGTCGGTGCCCGCCGCAACTCGCCGCTCGTGGCTGGCCGGGGCCAGGGCGAGAACTTCCTCGCCAGCGACGTGTCGGCGTTCATCGCGCACACCCGCGAGGCCGTCGAGCTGGGCCAGGACCAGGTCGTGCAGGTCACCCCAGACGCGATCACGATCACCGACTTCTTCGGTAACGAGGTCGCGGCCAAGGACTACCACGTCGACTGGGACGTCAGCGCCGCCGAGAAGGGCGGCTACGAGTACTTCATGCTCAAGGAGATCGCCGAGCAGCCGCAGGCCGTCGCCGACACCCTGCGCGGCCGCCTCACCGAGCACGGCGAGATCTCGCTGGACGAGGTGCGCCTCTCCGACCAGGACCTCCGCGACATCGACAAGGTCTTCGTCATCGGCTGTGGCACGTCGTACAACGCAGGGCTGATCGCCAAGTACGCCATCGAGCACTGGACCCGGATCCCGGTCGAGGTCGAGCTGGCCAGCGAGTTCCGCTACCGCGACCCGGTGCTGGACCGTTCCACGCTGGTCGTCGTCATCTCGCAGTCCGGCGAGACGATGGACACGATCATGGCGCTGCGGCACGCCAAGGAGCAGAAGGCCCGCGTGCTGGCGATCTGCAACACCAACGGATCGACGATCCCGCGCGAGTCCGACGCCGTGCTGTACACCCGTGGCGGGCCCGAGGTGGCGGTCGCGTCAACGAAGGCGTTTCTCACCCAGATCGCCGCCGCGTACCTGCTCGGCCTCCACCTCGCCCAGGTGCGCGGCATCAAGTACGCCGACGAGGTGGCCGCGATCGTCCACCAGCTCGACGCCATTCCGGACCGCGTGGCGGAGGTGCTGGAGACGATGGAGCCGGTGCGGAAGCTGGCGCGTGACCTCGCGTCCGCCCAGCAGGTGCTGTTCCTCGGCCGGCACGTCGGGTACCCGGTGGCCCTGGAAGGCGCCCTCAAGCTCAAGGAGCTGGCGTACATGCACGCCGAGGGCTTCGCCGCCGGTGAGCTGAAGCACGGCCCGATCTCGTTGATCGAGGACGGCACGCCCGTGGTCGTGACGGTGCCGTCGCCGCGCGGGCGGGCGATCCTGCACGACAAGATCGTCTCCAACATCCAGGAGGTCCGGGCGCGCGGTGCCCGCACCATCGTCATCGCCGAGGAGGGCGACGACGTGGTGGTGCCCTACGCCGACCACCTGATCCGGGTGCCGCACGTGCCGACCCTGCTGGCTCCGCTGGTTACGACCGTGCCGCTGCAGGTGCTGGCGTGCGAGATCGCGGCGGCGCGGGGTCACGACGTGGACCAGCCGCGGAACCTGGCGAAGTCGGTGACGGTCGAGTAAGGCGGGGGTTCCTCCGGGGGATTGCGGTCCTGCGCGGGGTGGCGTGTACTGCGGGATGGTGCTCGAACCGCTCGCGTCAAGGAGGACGCCATGACGACGTTCGTGCAGATCATCGACTTCGAGACCGACAAGGCCAGCGAGATGAGTGCCCTCATGGACGAGTGGCTCTCGGCTACCGAAGGCAAGCGAACAGCCACGTCCGAGATGCTCATGCACGACCGGGAGAACCCGCGGCACTACGTCGAGATGGTGGAATTCCCCTCCTACGAGGACGCCATGCGCAACAACGACATGCCGGAGACGCAGCGGTTCGCCGAGCGCATGCGGGCGTTGTGCAGCAGCGGCCCGAGCTTCGTCAACCTGGACCTGGAGCGCCGGGAGAACTGAGCGTCCCGCGCCTTCTTCTTGATGAAGGTGCCCTTCATAGGGCTATGGCCGGATGAAGGTGCCTTTCATCAAGAGGGCGGCGCCGTCACAGGCTGAACCCACCGTCGGAGTTGAGTACCTGGCCGGTCACCCAGCGGCCGTCGTCGCTGACCAGCCACGCCACTAGCCGGGCTGCGTCGTCCGGGTCGCCCCAGCGGCCGAACGGCATCCTCCGCTGGGCCTCTTCGCGCTGTTCCGGGGTGGCCCAGCCGGTGTCGGTCGGCCCGGATTGACCGTGTTGACGGTGATCCCGCGCCGCGCCAGCGGCTCGGCCAGGCTCGCGGTGATCTGGGCGAGCGCGCCCTTGCTGGCGGCGTACGGGAGCTCGTCGGCCATCGGGCCGTTGCCCTGGCCGGAGGTGAACAGCACCACGCGCCCGCCTTCGCGCGTGTCGTCGTGCTGCGCCGCATACGCCTGGACCAGCAGCAGCGTGGCGCGCGTGTTCACGGCGTAGGCGAGGTCGATCTCCTCGGCGGTGATCCTCTCCAGCGGCATCCACGGGGTGGAGCGGGCGTGGTTGGCGACCAGGATGTCCAGCTGGCCCGCGCCGCGCACCAGGGCGACCGGGGCTTGCGGATCGGCGAAGTCAGCCTCGATCAGCTCGACGCGGCGGCCGAGTTCGCTGAGTTCGTGTGCCAGGGCCTCGGGGCCGCCCTCGTCGGCGCCCCACGGCTGGTCGGCGTCGTGCGGTGACCAGGTGTGCAGGACGAGGTCGGCACCGGCCTGGGCGAGCCGGCGGGCGATGGCGGCGCCGATGCCGGCCCGCCGGCTGGCTCCGGTGACGAGCGCGGTACGGCCGGCGAGATTCATGCGGCCAGTCTGGCCGGGCGTTCGGGGCGGCGGCTTCGATCTCGGCTCGCGCACCAGCCAAGGTGTTAGCCACTTGGGCCGCGACACGCTGGCGTGTCATGGACGCAACCGCGAACACCTGAGCGTCGGCGGTTCGTGCCAAGGTAGAGCCCGTGATCGTGAGCGTGGGAATCGACGTGGTCCTGGTGGAGCGGTTCGCGGCGGCGCTGGCGCGTACCCCGCTCCTCTCCGAGCGCCTTTTCACCGAGGCGGAGCGGCGAACCGCGTCGGGAAATCCACGCTCGCCCGAGTCGCTCGCGGCACGGTTCGCCGCGAAGGAGGCGGTGGCGAAGGCCCTGGGCGCGCCTGGCGGGCTCGCGTGGCACGACTGCGAGATCGTCCCCGACGGCGACGGCCGGCCGTGGCTCACCGTCGCCGGCACGGTCGCCGACGCCGCCACCGAGCGCGGCATCAACCGCTGGCACCTGTCGCTCTCGCACGATGGCGGGATCGCTTCGGCCATGGTCGTGGCGGAGTCATGACCGGCTGGGAGCATGGCGCGTGGCCGGTTGCTGCCGTACGGGCGGCTGAAGAGGCGCTGATGGCGCGGTTGCCCGACGGTGTGCTGATGCAGCGTGCGGCGGCTGGTCTCGCCCGTCGCTGCGCCGAGTTGCTGCGCGGCACTGGCGGCGTGTACGGATGCGAGGTCGTGCTGCTGGTCGGCGCCGGGAACAACGGTGGCGACGCGCTGTTCGCCGGAGCGGCGCTGGCCCGGCGCGGTGCGCGGGTGGACGCGATCACCGTCCGCGGCGGTCATGCGGGTGGGCTCGCCGCGCTGCGGGCCGCCGGTGGCCACGTGCACGCAGCCGGGTATGGCGAGGACAACCGCCGGATCGCCTCCGCCGACCTGATCGTGGATGGGCTGGTCGGTATCGGCGGCAGCGGCGGACTGCGGGTCGAGGCGGCGGCGCTGGCGCAGGCCACGGCTCTGGCGCGGGCGGCTGGCGCGATCGTCGTCGCGGTGGACGTGCCGAGCGGAGTGGACGCCGAAACGGGCGCGGTACCCGGTGACGCGGTGAGCGCGGACGTCACCGTCACGTTCGGCTGCTTCAAGCCCGGGCTGCTCGTCGGCGAGGGCGCCCGGCACGCCGGCCTGGTCGAGGTGGTCGACATCGGGCTGGAGCTGCCGCCGCCCACGATCACGGTGGTGACGCTGGAGGAGGTCGCGCTGCGGTGGCCCCGCCCCGGCCCGGCTGATGACAAGTACACCCGGGGCGTGGTCGGGATCGCCGCCGGTTCCACGGCGTACCCGGGCGCGGCGGTGCTCGCGGTCGGCGGCGCGCTCGCCGGCCCGGCAGGCCTGGTGCGCTACGCCGGCCCGGTGGCGGACGCGGTGCGCGCGCGGTATCCCGAGGCCGTCTGCGCCGAGCGGGTCGGCGACGCCGGACGCGTGCAGGCGTGGGTGGTCGGTTCCGGGCTCGGTACCGGCGCGGATGCCATGCAGGTGGTGCACGACATCCTCGCCACGGACCTGCCGGTACTGCTCGACGCCGATGCGATCACGCTCGTGGCCGACCACCCCGAGTGGCTGCGCGACCGCGGCGCCGCCACCCTGCTCACCCCCCACGACCGGGAGTTCGCCCGGCTCGCCGGCGAGATTGGCGACGACCGGATCGACGCCGCCCGCCGCGCCGCCGACGAGTTCGAGGTCACGATCCTGCTCAAGGGCGACCGGACGATCGTCGCCGCTCCCGGATCAGTGCACGTCAACCCTGCCGGCACACCTGCGCTCGCTACTGCGGGCAGCGGTGACGTGCTCGCCGGGCTGTCGGGATCGCTGCTCGCCGCCGGGCTGCCGGGGCACACCGCCGGGGCATCCGCCGCGTTCGTGCACGGGCTGGCTGGGCGGTACGCGGCGGAGGACGGGCCAGTGACGGCAAGCGTGGTGGTGGCGGCGCTACGGGAGGCCGTGGGGACCGTGCTCGACGCCTGACCCAGCGTGGTGCCCCGCCCGCTCCCGCCCGCCGCCCAACGGTTGTCCACAGGCGTCCGGCGGCGCGTGGGCAGAGCCTGAGACACTGGTAGGCATGCTGCAAGCGGAGGCTCTCGTCGATCTGGACGCGATCCGTGCCAATACGGCGCGGTTGGCGTCCGGCACGGCCGCGGGCGTGATGGCGGTGGTCAAAGCCGACGGGTACGGGCATGGGTTGCTCCCGTCGGCCCGGGCGGCGCTCGACGGCGGTGCGAGCTGGCTCGGCGTCTGCACGCTCGACGAGGCGTTGGCGTTGCGGGCTGACGGCATCTCGGCGCGGATCCTGGCCTGGCTGCTCGCACCCGGGCTGCCGCTGCACCGGGCCGTCGCCGCCGACATCGACCTGTCCGCCGCGTCCATGCCGCTGCTGGAGGAGATCGCCGTCGCGGCGCGAGTGGCGAACCGCCAGGCCAGGGTCCACCTCAAGCTCGACACCGGGCTGAGTCGCAACGGCGCCACCGCCGGAGACTGGCCCGATCTGCTCACCGCTGCGGCCAAGGCCGAGGCCGACGGCACCATCGAGGTGGTCGGCGTGTGGAGCCACTTCGCCTACGCCGACGCGCCCGGCCATCCGACGATCGCGGCCCAGATCCGCCGGTTCGGCGAGGGGCTGGAGATCGCCGAGCGGGCCGGTATCCGGCCGCAGGTCCGGCATCTGGCCAACTCGGCGGCCACCCTCACGCTGCCCGAGGCTCACTTCGACCTGGTCCGGCCTGGGATCGCGGTGTACGGGCTGTCGCCGATTCCGGGCTGGCCGGCCGCGCGTGAGCTGCGTCCGGCGATGACGCTGCGGGCCCAGGTGGTGCTCACGAAGCGGGTGCCAGCCGGGGAGGGCGTCTCCTACGGGCATCAGTACACGACCGGCCGCGAGACCACGTTGGCGCTCGTCCCGGTCGGGTACGCCGACGGCATACCGCGGGCGGCCACGAACGTTGGTCCGCTGCTGCTGGGGGGTGCCCGCCGCACGATCAGCGGCCGGGTCTGCATGGACCAGGTCGTGGTCGACGTCGGCGACGACCACGTTTCGGCCGGTGACGTCGCGGTGCTGTTTGGTCCGGGCGACGCCGGGGAACCGACGGCGGACGACTGGGCGGCTGTCCTCGACACGATCAATTACGAGATTGTTACCCGGGTCGGCGCGCGGGTGCCGCGCATCTATGCCGGTGAACCAACGGGGGAGGCGTCATGAGCGACGAGGACCGTTCAGGCGGTGGCGGATTGGTCCGAGGGCTCAAGGCAGCCGGCTGGGCGGGCGCGCTGATCGGCGTAGCCGCCGCGGGCGCCGCTGCCGGCGTCGTGGCCGAGCGGCACGCGCTCAGCCGGGCCCGCCGGCGCGTCGACGATCCGTACGTGGACGAGCCGTTCGGGCAGCTCCCGTTCGACGTCCAACGCACGGTCACGGTGGACGGCGGGGTGCCGCTGCATGTCGAGATCGTCGAGCCGGATGACACCGGCGAGCCGCCGGACCTCACGGTCGTCTTCGTCCACGGCTTCTGCCTGGACATGGGGACGTGGCACTTCCAGCGTCGGGCCCTGACGGAGCTGCAGCGGCAGCGGGCGGCGTTCGCGGAGTCGAAGAAGGCGCGCCGCGGGCTGGCAGCATTGCGCAAGCGGGCTCCGGAGTCCACCGAAGAGCCGGAAGAGACCAGTGCGCTGCCGGACGATCCGCGCTGCCGGTTGGTCTTCTACGACCAGCCCGGCCACGGCCGTTCCGGGCGGCGCGATGCCGGCGACTACGACCTCGACCAGCTCGGCGCCGACCTGGCCGCCGTCATCGCCGAGGTGGCGCCGGAGGGGCCGCTGGTGCTCGCCGGCCACTCGATGGGCGGCATGACCGTGATGGCCCTGGCCGAGCGCACACCGAAGTTCTTCGCCGAGCGGGTGGTCGGGGTGGCGCTCATCTCCACGTCGGCTGGGCACCTCGACGACGTCGGCCTGGGCATCCCGCCGGTGCTCGCCAAGCTGCGCAAGCCGCTCATGCCGACGATCTCCGGCGCCCTGAAATGGCAGGCCGAGCTGGCCGAGGTGGGGCGGCGTGCGGGCAGCGACGTCGCGTACCTGCTCACCCGCCGGTACGGGTTCGGCAGCAAGGATCCGAGCCCGAGCCTGGTCGAGTACGTCGAGCGGATGAACGCGGCCACGTCCATCGAGGTGATCGCCGGTTACCTGGGCACGCTGTCGGAGCACGACCGGTACGCGGCGCTGGAGGTGTTCGACGGCGTCGAGACGCTCGTCGTCTGCGGCGACAAGGACCTGCTTACGCCGGTCGACCACACGCGCGAGATAGCTCGGCTGCTCCCCGGCGCTGAGCTGGTCGAGGTCGCCGACGGCGGTCATGTGACGCTGATGGAGCACGCCGACCTGGTTGACGCGCACTTCGTGGCGTTCCTGCGCCGGGCGGCGCGCGCCGTGACCGAAGAACCGAAGCCGCGCCGCAAGATCCGGCGCCGCGACGAGCTGGCGGCTCGCGCTGAGCGGCGCCAGAAGGCGGTCCAGGGCGGTCCCGAGGAGCGGCGCCGGCTTTGGAAGATCCTCCGCCGGCGGGGCGCATGAACAGCCGGCGGGGCGCATGAGCAATCACTTCACTGCGATGGGGCTGCCGGTCCGCGAACCGGAGGATCTGTCCCGGGTGATCGGCACCGCGCTGCGCGGCGCCGCGGTCGAGCCGGCCGGTGGCCGGCTGACCCTTGCGGTCTGGCGGGAGGAGCCCGGCGCCGGTGTGGACGTCCTGCTCCGCAAGGCCCGCTGGCGCGGTGAGCCGACGGTCGAGTGCGCCACGCCGCAGTTCGACGGCGCGGGCCGGCAGACCGTCCGGGTCACCAGCGTGGTCGACGACGGCGAGTGCCCCGGCTGCGCGCTGGCCATGATCGAGGTGCTGGACGGCGGCCAGATGCTCTACCCGCTGGCCGTGGCGCCCGCGCGGGTGGTCGCGGTGCGGCCCCGTCTGGAGGAGCTGGCCCGGTCCGCCGAGCCGGTCGCGGCGTCGATCGTCTTCGTTGCCGAGGAGATCGAGGTGTACGCCGACGAGGCCGCGTTCTCCGCCGCTCAGGACACCGGCGGCGACTTCCCCGGCTTCGCCACCGAAAGCCTCGTCCCGGCCGGGCTGTTCAGTGGCGGCGAGCGGCCGGCCCCCGCTGCGTTGGTACACGGCGTCGTCACGGCGGCGCGCAAGGTCGCGGGCACCACGTTCGACGCCCCTTTCTGGCATCTGACCGTGCGCACGCTCGGCGGCGAGTTCGACGTGGTCGCGGGTACAGAAGGCGTCGGCGAGGTGGCGATGGGCAACGTGGTCGCGGTGCAGGCATGGGTGTGCGGCCGGATCGGAGACGTCGCGTGAGCTTCGAGCTGGCCACCCCCGCCGACACGCGCGAGTTCGGGCGGGCGCTCGCCCTGGTGCTGCGCGCCGGCGACCTGGTGCTGCTCACCGGGCCGCTCGGCGCCGGCAAGACCGCGCTGGCCCAGGGCGTCGGCGCCGGCCTAGGGGTGCGGGGCGAGGTCACCAGCCCGACGTTCGTCATCGCCCGTGTGCATCGGCCCGACCCGTCCCGCGGCGGCAGCATCCCGCTCGTCCACGTCGACGCGTACCGGCTCGGCGGCGTGTTGGAGGTCGACGATCTCGATCTGGACGCCGATCTCGGCGACTCGGTGACGCTCGTCGAGTGGGGCGGCGGCCTGGTGGAGCGGCTGACCGACGCGTATCTGGAGATCCGGATCAGCCGCGACGACGGAACCGAGGTTCGCCGGGTCGAGCTGGTGGCATCCGGCGGCGACTGGTCCGAACGGCTCGCCGCCCTCCGGAGCCGCGCCGGCTGACGGCGGTGCGACCCATTCGGGCGACATCTTGGTGGCCATCACCACCAACAGGTCGCCCAAACCGGCGGCCGCGCAGGCTACGCCGCGGCCTTGGCAGTGCTGCCGTACACGTCGACGTAGTCCTGGCGGGACAGATCGAGGATCGCGCGCATGATCTCGTCGACCACCGCACGCTGCACCGTACGGTTGCGCTCCAGCCCCCGGTACCGCGAGAAGTCCAGCGGCGCTCCGAACCGCACCGTCATCCGGCCCAGGCCCGGAACCCGCTGCCCCACCGGCTGAACCCGGTCGGTGCCGACCAACCCGACGGGGATCACCGGCGCGCCGGTCTTCAGCGCAAGCCTGGCCACGCCGATCCGCCCGCGGTGGAGGCGGCCGTCCGGCGAGCGGGTGCCCTCGGGATAGATCCCGAAGAGGTGGCCGCGCTGAATGATCTGCTCGGCGGTCTCCAGCGCGGCGAGTGCAGCGCGCCCGTTGCCGCGCTCGACCGGCACGGCGCCGAAGCCGGTGAAGAAGGAGCGCGAGGCCCATCCCTTGAGCCCCGGGCCGGTGAAGTACTCGGCCTTGGCCAGGAACGAGATGGGGCGCTTGGTGACCATCGGGAGCACCAGGCTATCCACCTCGGACAGGTGGTTGCTGGCGATGATCGCCGGCCCGGTCAGCGGTACGTGGTACGCGCCCTCCACGGAAGGACGGTACGCCAAGCGGAATACCGGACGGATCGCCCGTCTCGCGCCTCGATACAGCAATCAGCTCACCCCAGGTCAGTCGGTCCTAGCGCGTCCACCAAGAGGGGCTGGCTCTCCGGCTCGCTCCGCCGTCCCTCTTGGCGCACGCTCGCCTTGATTCTCGGACGGTACGCAGTAGTAACTGGCAGAGTGTGAGGGAGTTCACCGCTTCCGCAACCGCCGCCAGGAGGCCCACCATGTCGCTCTCGATCGCGGCTTTGCTCGCCGAGTCGGCCACGCGCCGTCCCGATCACCCCGCCGTCGTCATCGGGGAAACGAAGGTCCCGTATGCGCACCTGTGGGCCGGTGCGCGCCAGTACGCCGCGGTGCTGCGCGAGCGGGGCGTCGAGCCGGGCGACAAGGTCGCACTGCTGCTGCCGAACACGCCGCACTTCCCGCTGGCGTACTTCGCGGTGCTGGCGCTCGGGGCGATCGCGGTGCCGGTGCACGCGCTGCTGCGCGCCGAGGAGATCGAATACGTTCTCGCGGACTCCGGCGCCAAGGCGCTCATCTGCGCGGCGCCGCTGCTCGGCGAGGGCGCGAAGGGCGCCGAGCTGGCTGGCGTGCCGCTCTTCGCGGTGATGGACGGCGGCGACACGGAAACAACGCGGCTCGACACGCTCGCCGCGGCGGCCACCCCGATCGACACCTACGTCCCGCGCGAGCCGGGCGACATCGCGGTGATCCTCTACACCTCGGGCACCACCGGCAAGCCCAAGGGCGCGATGATCACGCACCTCAACGTCCTGATGAACGTCGACACGTCGGTGATCTCCTCGTTCGACGTCGACCCCGACGACGTGCTGCTCGGCTGCCTGCCGCTGTTCCACACGTTCGGCCAGACATGCGCGATGAACACGATGTTCCGCATCGGCGCCACGCTGGTGCTGATGCCCCGCTTCGACGGGCCCGGCGCCTTGGACCTCCTGGTGACGCAGAACTGCACGCACTTCATGGGCGTCCCGACGATGTACGTTGCGCTGCTGGAGGCGGCCAAGGCCGACCCGCGCCGCCCGACGCTCAGGAGCGGGCTGTCCGGCGGTGCCTCGCTGCCGCTCAAGGTGCTGGAGGACTTCGAGCGCACCTTCGACACCAAGGTCTATGAGGGGTACGGCCTCACCGAGACCTCGCCGGTCGCCACGTTCAACCAGAAGGGGCGGCCGTGCAAGCCGGGCACCGTCGGCCAGCCGATCTGGGGCGTCGACGTCGAGATCGCGGCCGCCGAGGTCGAGGGCCGGATCGAGCTGCTGCCCACGGGTGAGCTGGGCGAGGTCGTGATCCGCGGCCACAACGTGATGGCCGGTTACCTCAACCAGCCGGAGGCCACCGCCGAGGTGATGGTCGACGGCTGGTTCCGCTCCGGCGACCTCGGCGTCAAGGACGAGGACGGGTACATCTCGATCGTCGACCGCAAGAAGGACATGGTGCTGCGCGGCGGCTACAACGTGTACCCGCGTGAGGTCGAGGAGGTTCTGCTCCGCCACCCGGACATCGCCCAGGTCGCCGTGATCGGCGTCCCGGACGACACGTACGGCGAGGAGGTGTGCGCCGTGGTGGTGCCCCGGGAGGGCGCCGAGCAGGACGCCGCCGCGATCGTCGCGTGGAGCAAGGGGCTGCTCGCCGGCCACAAGTACCCGCGCCGGGTCGAGTTCGTCGACGCGTTCCCGCTGGGCCCGAGCGGCAAGGTGCTCAAGCGCGAACTGGTCGCCCGTTTCACAACCTAAAACCCATTCATACGCTACGACCGGCAGGCCGGCGAAAAGCCACCGGCAGCCCGGCGTGGTCGTCAGCCACCAAGCCACCCCCGATACGCTCATCCCGTGCTCGTTCTCGTCATCGACACCGCGACCGCTGCCGTCACCGCAGGCTTGACCTGGGTGGACTCCGGCGGCGTCGAGGTGCGCGCCGAACGGGTCACCGTCGATGCGCGCAAGCACGGCGAGGCGCTCTCCCCGGGCATCCGCGACTGCCTGGACGACGCGGGCGCGAAGCCGGCCGATCTCGCCGCGGTGGTCGCCGGCGTGGGCCCGGGTCCGTTCACCGGACTGCGCGTCGGGCTGGTCACGGCGGCGGCGCTGGCCGATTCGCTCGGCATCCCGGCGTACGGCGTGTGCACCCTGGACGCCGTCGCCTCGCCCGACGGGCCGTTCCTGGTCGCCACGGATGCCCGCCGCCGCGAGGTCTACTGGGCCACGTACGACGCGGACGGCCAGCGCGTCACAGGGCCGGCCGTCGACAAGCCGGCGACCGTCCGCGCCTGGCTCGACGGTCAGCTGGCCAGGCCCGGTTGGGCTGCTGGGGCGGGTGCTCAGCTCTATGCCGACGTGCTCAGGCTCCCCGTGCGCGGCTCGGAACACCCGTCCGTCGGGCTGCTGGCTGAGCGGGCCGCCGACCGGGTGCTCGCCGGTGCTCCGAGCGAGCCGCTCACCCCCCTCTACCTGCGGCGACCCGATGCGGTCGAGCCCGCAGCGCGCAAAACCGTCCTGACGTAGGCCCAGTAGCGTGGGTGGTGTGACCGTGCGACTCGCCCCGATGCGGTGGTGGCACATCGAGGCCCTCCTCCCGATCGAGCGTGCGCTGTTCGGTGCCGAGGAGTGGACACCGGCCACGTTCTGGTCCGAACTGGCCCAGCCCGAGAGCCGCTACTACCGGGTCGCGCTGGTGGACGAGTCTGTGGTCGGCTACGCCGGGCTCTGCACGTACGACGACCAGTCCTGGGTGCAGAACATCGCCGTCAGCGCTGACCAGCAGGGGCGCGGCATCGGCGCCCGACTCCTTGACGACCTGCTCGCCGAGGCAGGCCGGCGCAAGGCGCGCCAGGTTGCGCTGGAGGTCCGGGCCGACAACGACATCGCCCAGCGGCTGTACGCTCGCCGCGGGTTCGAGGCGGTGGCGGTCCGCCGCGGCTACTACCAGCCGAGCAACACCGATGCCGTCGTGATGGTGCGAGAGGACACATGAGCCAGCCGCTGGTTTTGGGTATCGAGACGTCCTGCGACGAGACCGGAGTCGGCATCGTCCGCGGCCACACGCTGCTGGCCGACGCGGTGGCGTCCAGCGTGGAGAGTCACGCCCGGTTCGGCGGCGTAGTGCCCGAGGTGGCCAGCCGCGCGCACCTGGAGGCGATGGTTCCCACGGTGCAGCGTGCGCTCGACGACGCCGGTGTCGCGCTCACCGATCTCGACGCGATCGCCGTCACCGCGGGGCCGGGGCTGGCTGGTGCGCTGCTGGTCGGCGTCGCCGCGGCGAAGGCGTACGCGCTGGCGCTCGACAAGCCGCTGTACGGCGTCAACCACCTGGCCGCGCACGTCGCCGTGGACACGCTGGAGCACGGGCCGCTGCCGGAGCCGGCGCTGGCGTTGCTCGTCTCGGGCGGGCACTCGTCGCTGTTGCTGGTGGACGACCTCACCGCCGACGTCAAGCCGCTCGGCGCCACGATCGACGACGCGGCCGGGGAGGCGTTCGACAAGGTTGCCCGCCTGCTCGGGCTGCCGTTCCCTGGCGGTCCGTACATCGACAAGGCGGCACGCGACGGCGATCCGGCGAAAATCGCGTTCCCGCGCGGGCTCACCGGGCCGCGTGACTTCGCCGAGCACCGCTTCGACTTCTCCTTCTCCGGGCTGAAGACCGCGGTGGCACGCTGGGTCGAGGCGCGCGAACGCTCAGGCGAGCCGGTTCCGGTGAACGACGTCGCGGCGTCCTTCCAGGAGGCCGTCGTGGACGTGCTCACCGCAAAGGCCGTCGAGGCCTGCCGTGCGCATGGGGTCGAGACGCTGCTGGTCGGTGGCGGCGTCGCGGCGAACTCCCGGCTGCGCGCGCTGGCGGAGGAGCGCTGTGCGAAGGCGGGCATCACCCTGCGCGTACCGCGCCCGAAGCTCTGCACCGACAACGGTGCGATGGTCGCCGCACTCGGCTCGCACCTGGTCGCCGCCGGCATCGCACCGTCCACACTGGATATCCCGGCCGATTCCTCCATGCCGGTGACGGAGGTACGGGCGTGATCGTCCGCATGTGGGAAGTGGTCGCGTACCCGGAGGCTCACCAGGACGTCCTGAGCTGGGTCTGCGACGTCGGCATCCCCCGGATCGAGGCCGAGATCGGCCACATCAGCAGCGAAGTGTTCACCTCCACCGACCATCGCGTCGTGGTCATCTCACGCTGGCGCGGCAAGACCGTCGACTTACCCGAGCCGCCCCGCCACCTGACCAAGCGCGCGCCGCACTCCTGGGACTTCAGCCCTGTCGACCGTTAACGAACCCCGCACACCGGTGGTGCTCGACGTGGACACCGGTGTGGACGACGCGCTCGCGATCCTGCTCGCCATCCGCTCGCCGCGGCTCGACGTGCGGGCGATTACGTGTGTGGCGGGCAACGCCGCCGTGGACCAGGTCGTGGCCAACACGCTCAAGGTGCTGGACGTCGCCGGTGCCGGCGACATCCCGGTGGCCCGTGGCGCCGACCGGCCGTTGCTGGAGCCCGTGCGCGACGCCCGGCACGTGCACGGCGAGGACGGCATGGGAGACCTTGGCCTGCCGGAATCGCCGCGGCAGCCGGTGCCCGGCCACGCGGTCGAGCTGCTCCGGCGGACGATCGCCGATGGCCCGCTGACCCTGATCACCCTCGCCCCGCTCACGAATGTCGCCCTGCTGCTGCGTACCTATCCGGAGGTCGCCGGCCAGCTTGAGCGGATCGTCGTCATGGGCGGCTCCGCGAGCGGCGGCAACGTGACGGCCGCCGCCGAGTTCAACGTGCGGCACGATCCGGAGGCGGCGGCGATCGTCCTCGGGGCGTGCCTGCCGGTCACGATGTACGGCCTCGACGTCTTCTACGACGTCACCGTCGACCGCGCCAACTCCCGCCGGCTGGCCGCCGCCACCGAACCCGCCGCCCAACTCGCCGGCCGCCTCCTGGAGCACCAGCTGAGCCGGTACCGCGGCGAAGGCAGCCTCGGCGACGCGGGTGCCGTGGCGGCGGTCATCGATCCGGCCGGGCTGCGCACCGTCCGGTGTCCGGTACGGGTCGAGCTGGCCGGCCAGACCACGCGCGGGCAGACCGTCGTGGACCGGCGTGACTGGTCCGGGGACCTGGACAACGACCCGTACGAGGCCAGCCTCCCGCCAGCCGCGCTGGTGGACGTCGCGCTCGCGGTCGACGCGGTTCGTTACCGCGAGCTGTTCCTGGCGGCCGTTGCGGGGTGATCGCGCCCGCTCCGCCCTTGATCGTGTCCGCCCCGCCCTTGATGAAGGTGCCCTTCATACGGCTGTGGCGCCATGAAGGGCACCTTCATCAAGAAGCCGCCGGGCTCAGCGAGCTTCCTGCGCGCAAAGGATCATCGTCGGGGCGCCG
>Ga0184623_10000607_pt1 | contig 15339 bp, 17 predicted proteins | sample PLM1_100_b1_FD_133138 | JGI IMG/M metagenome (GOLD analysis project Ga0184623, IMG submission 133138) | Groundwater sediment microbial communities from an aquifer in East River, Colorado, USA - PLM1_100_b1 | ecosystem: Environmental > Terrestrial > Soil > Riparian zone | place: USA: East River...
ACCGCGACCTTCGAGTCCAACCAGCCCCGGAACGCCGTGACGAGGTCGAACCGCTGGCCCGGGCCCCCGCGCACCTGCACCGTGGTGAGGTTGAGGTGGCCCTTCGGCTGGTAGGTCCGGACGCCCACGATCTCGATGATCGGCTTGCCCTTGATCGTGCCCAGCGTGTCGGTCGTCGGCCCGGGGAGCAGGGCGACGTAGGGCACCGGCAGGAGCGTCGCGACAGAGACGAGAACGACGAGCAGCACGGCGGAAACGACCATGGTCGCGGTCCGCCGGCTCAACCCGAGTGTCGGCTGGGTCACTCGCGCTCGCCCTCCCGCCGGGAGCCGTCATGCCGCTCGCCGATGTCCGTCGACGCCGGCGGCGGCGGCGCGCCCAGCGCGCGCCGAAACCGCTCGTAGGACTGCAGAGTGTCGTGGACGTCGGCGCGTGGCTTGGGCCGGCTGGCCCAGCTCGCCCATGCGATGGCTAGGACGGTCGCGCCGATGGGTATAAGCCACCAGACGAACGCCGACATACGTTCAGCCTACGGTCGATCGCCAAGCCGCCGTCACGGCAGGCCCACCCATTCGGCTGTGCCGTCAGCGAACTGCTGGTGCTTCCAGATGGGCACCGTCGCCTTGAGGTCGTCGATGAGCCGGCGGCATGCGGCGAACGCCTCGGCCCTGTGGGGGCACGCCACCGCGACGATCACGGCGACGTCGCCCACGGCCAGATCACCGACCCGGTGCACGGCGGCCAGCGCCCACACGGGAAAGTCAGCCGCGACCTTCTCCGCCACCCGGCGCAGCTCGGCTTCGACGGCTGGGTGAGCCGTGTAGCCGAGCTCGGTCACCGCGCGCCCCGAATCTTGCTCCCGCACCGTCCCGACGAACAGGACGGTCCCGCCAGCTGCCGCAGTGGCGACGGCCGACCAGACCTCGTCGACCGACAGCGGGGCCTCGCGGAGGCCGATGAGCCGCACGACGTCGTTCACGGCGCCCCTCCTCCTCCTCCTTTTCGCCGCCGGCGGGCGGCCCGGATAAGCGCCGCCGTGCCCACCATCGCGACGGCTGCGCCCGCCGCGCCGGCGCCGGCGATGGCCGCCTCGCGCCGCTCGATCCGCCGGGCCGCCACCGCGTGGTGCCCGGACACCTCGGTGAGCAGCGCCTGGAGCGCCGAGATGTTGTCGTACGCCGGTTTCCAGCCCACGTTGCGGAGCTTGCTGGACGGCACCACCCAGGGAGACGTGACGTACTGCAGGTCGCTCGACGGGGCCGGGATGACACCGAGGCGGTGCAGGCGCTCGACCGCGCCGAAGGCGAGCGAGCTCGGCAGCTCGATCCGCCGCAACCCGGACAGCCGCTCGACCTCCTCCTGCTCCAGCCACCCGTCGCAGCCCACGGTCACGGCGCCGCTGACGCTCCCCAGCGCGGCGAACTCCAGCGCGGTGGCCAGGTCCTCAATGTGGCAGAACTGCCAGAGCGGCCGTGAGTCGCGCACGACCAGCAGGCGGGGCGCCTCGAAATGCCTGGTCAGGACGCTGTCGATGCCCGGCCCCACGACCGTCGCGGGCCGGACCACGGTCACGGACAGCCCGCGGTGAGTCCGCGGCGCCCGGGCGGCCAGGCGCTCCATCTCCAGGAAATCCCCGACGAGCCCTCCGTCGGGCGTCGCGCGGATCGGCCCGTCCTCCTCGAGCGGCACCGGGTTGTCGGGCAACGCCCCGTAGACCATCGCGCTCGTGCAGAGGACGACCCGGCGGACGCCGGCCGCCGCCGCGGCGGTGAGAACGGTCTGCGTGCCGCGGACGTTGAGCGAGCTGCGGGCGGCCGGGTCGCTGCCCACGGAGGTGTCGAGCGCCAGATGCACAACGACATCAACGCCGGAGAAGCGGTCGGCCATGCCGGGATCACGCACGTCAAGGACTCGCCAGGTGACGCCTTGCACATCGCCACGGCTGGCGTCGAGCGCGACCACCCGGCCCACGTCGTCGCGGCTGGCCAAGCGGATCGCGAGGTCCCGGCCGACCCCCGCCGCGGCGCCGGTGATCGCGATCACCGGTCCGGTCCGGCGCCGGGAGCGCGCCCGGGGACGTACGGTGCTCACCCCTTCGCCTCCGCGACTACCGTGGTGTCCATGAACGTGGCTGGCCAGCGAATCACCTCTCCATCCTGCCGCAGCGAGCGCCGTGATGGGCGCACCCGCTCGGCCCCGCGGCGGCGGTCGCGGTGACTAATCCCCCGTTCGGGTTCCACCCGCCTGGAGACGAGCCCGAGAAGCGCGACCAGTCCGGCGGCGGCGAGCCGGACAACCCGTTCGCGGCGATGTTCGGGGCCGGCTCGAGCCAGGACCTGGGGGCCATCTTCCAGCGGCTCGGGCAACTGCTCTCCTCAGACAGCGGGCCGGTCAACTGGGAGCTGGCCAAAGACACCGCCCGCAGGGTTGTTGCCGAACGCGGTGATCCCATGGTCACCGAACGCGACCGGCGGCAGGTCGCCGAGTCGATGCAGCTGGCGGAGCACTGGCTCGATCCGGTGACCTCCTTGCCGGCCGGCACCACCGGCGCTGAGGCGTGGCAGCGCGCCGACTGGATCGAGGCGACGCTGCCGACCTGGCAGCGGCTGGTCGACCCGATCGCCGCCCAGATGTCAGCCACGATGGACCAGGTGCTGCCGCAAGAGATGCAGCAGACCGCTGGCCCGTTGCTGTCGATGATGCGGCAGATGGGCGGAGTGCTCTTCGGCATGCAGGCCGGTCAGGGGCTCGGCGAGCTGGCCGGCGAGGTGATCAGCTCCACCGACGTCGGCCTTCCGCTCGTTCCCGGCGGGCGGGCGGCCCTGCTGCCGGCCGGCGTGGCGGAGTTCGGCGCGGGTCTCGACCTCCCCGCCGACGAGGTGCGCCTCTACCTCGCGCTGCGCGAGGCCGCGCACCAGCGGCTGTACGCTCACGTCCCCTGGCTGCGGGGTTACCTCGAAAGCGCCATTGCGGCCTACGCCAAGGGCATCAAGGTCGACGCGCAGCGCCTGCAGGACCTCGTCGGCTCGATGGACCCGACCAACCCGGCGGCGCTCGAGGAGGCGCTCACGTCCGGGATGTTCGAACCCGAGACCACGCCCGAGCAGCAGGCGGCGCTGACACGTCTCGAGACAGCGCTCGCGCTCGTTGAAGGCTGGGTCGACGAGGTGGTCGACGCCGCGGCGGGCGACCGGTTGCCGTCGGCGGCAGCCCTGCGTGAGACCGTGCGCCGGAGGCGTGCCACCGGCGGACCCGCGGAGGCGACCTTCGCGACCCTCGTGGGGCTGGAGCTGCGCCCGCGCCGGCTGCGCGATGCCGCGGCGCTGTGGCGGGCGCTCGCGGAAGCACGGGGCGTGGACGGCCGTGACGCGGTCTGGGGGCACCCCGACCTGCTCCCGACGACGGCCGACCTCGACGACCCGAAGGGTTTCGTCCACCGGACGGAGCTCGACCTGTCCGAACTCGACGACGACAAGCCGCCCGAGTAACTGCCCCCCCAACCTCCGCGATCTTGAGCTTTTTGTCCGATGGGAGCGCTCCCAAGCACAAAAAGCTCAAGATCGCGGAGGTTGGGGGGCGGCGGTCAGGAGCAGGCGGGTCGCCTCCCAGCCCTCGAGGCCGGGGTCGAGCCGGGCGATGTCGGCCGGCGCCCGCAGCCGGTGCCAGCTAGGGCCGACGTTGACTGCCCGCCGCGCCGGCGCCACTGCCCGCAGCCGCGCCACCGCGTCGGCGGTGTCCAGGCTGACCTGCGCCGCAGCCAGCCAGCCCGGCGCCGGCGCGCGGGCCGCGAGCGCGACCAGCCCGCCGCCCTCGGCAGGGCAGACGGAGACCTCGGCCGAGCCCAGGCCCCGGAAGAGCTTCCCCAACAGCAGGGACGGCAGGTCAGGAGCGTCGGGCGCCACGACCACCGCCTCGCTGGCCCCGAGCGCCGCCAGCGCGTCGATCGCCGCCAGCAACTCGCCGGCCTCGGTCGAGTGCGCCACCTCCGGCAACGGCGTGCCGGGCCAGGTCAGGGCGGCCAGTTCGGCTCGATCGTCCGGATAGCGGACGACGGCGGCGCGGACGAGCGCGAGCCCGGCGAGCACCTCGTAGGTGTCCTCGAGGAGCGCGAGCCGGAACTGCTCCGGGTCGACGCCTGGCGGGGTCGCAGCGGCCGGTCCGGGCCGCGCGAGCACCGCCGCCCACCTGCTGCGCTCGGCCAAGGCATGCGCCCTCTCCTTATTGGTTCGCTCGCTCATGCCCGGGCCTCGCTTCGCTCCGGAGCGGCCTGAGCCCAAGCGCTCTGCTCATTGGTTCGCTCGCTTCGCTCGCTCACTGATCCGCCTCGTCGGAGAGCGCGCGGCCGGAAGCGGCCGAGAAGCCCTCCAGGTAGCCGCGCGCCCGCTCGGTGCGCGGGTAGCGTTGGACGAGCTCCCAGAACTCCGCGCCGTGGCCGGAGAAGCGCAGGTGCGCGAGCTCGTGGACGAGCACGTAGTCGAGGACCCACGGCGGCGTGCCGCGCAGGCGGGTGGACACCCGGATCGTCCGGTCCTCCGGCGTGCAGGAGCCCCAGCGACTCCCCTGGTTGCCTACCCAGCGGACGCTGCGTGGGTCGGCCTGGCCGTCGAGATACCGGTGGGACAGGTCGGTCGCGCGGTCGAGCAGCTCCTCGTCGGTCGGCTGGCGCCGGCGCTCCTGCGCGTCGAGCCGGTCGACCATGACCGCCACCCACCGGCGCTCCTCCGCCCGCGACATGCGGGCGGGCAGCAGGACTACGGTGCGGTCGCCGTCACGGTACGCAGTGACGGTTCGCCGGCGACGGGCGCTGCGGCGCACTTCAACCGGCGAGTCGCCAGCTGGCACCGGATCGTTTTTCCGCCGATCTCGTGCCGTCCCCACAGCCGCACCGTACCCCGGCGAGCGGCGACTTTCTGTCATCCACAGGCGGGGGACGGCGTTTCCGCAGTTCAGCGACGTTCCTGCCGTTAGTCCCCAGAGTAATCCACAACAACATGGACCAGCCGTCCACAGCGACCCGCCGACCTGTCCCCACCACCTCCACATGACTGTCCACAGGTCCCTTTGACGGGCCCCGAAGGGAGGCCTAGCGTCGCGGGCAACGGAGCCCTCGGTGACCCGTCGGCCGCCCGCAAGGGGAAGGTGAGCGGTCGGCGACCCGAGGGCTTCGTGGTGTCTGCCGAGAGTTTGCCCGCCGACTGATTAGGGTTGCGCCAGGCCGCGCGGAACCGGCGCGGACGCGAGCAGGCCACAACAATAAGAGCGAACACGAGAAAGACCGGGGAGGGCCGTCATGGCCGAGACATATCAGGGCGAAGCCTACTGTGTGAAGTGCAAGGAGAAGCGCGAGTTCTCCGGTGAGGTGTCGGTCAGCGAGTCCGGGCGCCGGATGGCCAAAGGCACGTGTCCGGTTTGCGGCACGAAGCTGAACCGGATCCTGGGCAAGGCCTGACACCCGGCCCGGCAGGCAGTCCCCGCGATCCCCAGCCGGCCGGCTCGTGCACAGACCCGGGCCTCGGCAAGCGACGGAACCGGGACGAGCGGCAGCCGGGCTGTGGACGGCGACGGCACGCCGCGCCGCCGCCGTGGCACGCTCACAGCCTCGAAGACCGGCAGCGGGCCGGTCTCCCGGCTCCCGGGAGGAGGGGCTGTGCGTCCCGTGCTCAAGCCTGCCTTGCGCCGTGTCTGGCGCGACGACACCACGCTCCAGATCGGGCTCGACCCGCAGCGAGCGGTCGTTCTCGGCGGGGTCGACGCGACGGCGCTGCGCCTCCTCGACGCGCTTGACGGCACCCGGGAGGCGGCCGACGTGCTGCGGCTGGCCCGGGACCTGGGCATCGGCGAGCGTCGCGGGCGGACCCTTCTCGACCTGCTCGGCACGGCCGGGCTGCTCGACGACGCGGCGGCCGAGTACCGGCTGGCCGCGATCACCGACGCCGATCGCGAGCGGCTCGCCCCCGACATCGCGTCGCTGACGCTGCGCCGGGAAGTGCCCGGGGGCGGGCAGGCCACGCTCGCCGACCGCCAGCGAGCAGGGGTTCGCATCCACGGCGCCGGGCGCATCGGTGCCAGCCTGGCGACCCTCCTCGCCGCAGCCGGCGTCGGCCGGGTCGACATTCGCGACGGCAGCCTGGTCCGGCCGGCCGACGTCGCGCCGGCCGGGGCGGGCACGACCGACATTGGCGCCCGCCGCGACCTCTCGGTGATGGCGGCGGTCGCCCGGGTGGCGCCCAGCACCACCACGGCGCCGGTGGTGCGTCCCGACATCGTAGTGCTGACCGGCGCAATGGCCGCAGACCCGGCAGTCCGCGACACCTTGATCCGCCGGGGGGTTCCGCACCTGCGCGCCGACATTCGCGAGACGACGGGCGTGATCGGTCCGCTTGTCGTCCCTGGTGAGTCCTCGTGCCTGCGGTGTCACGATCTCCAGCGCCGCGACCGCGACACCGCCTGGCCGCGCATCGCGGCCCAGCTAGCCGCGCCGCTCCGCGGCGGGCCCGAAGCCTGCGACGTCGTGCTCGCCACGGCCGTCGCCACGCACGCAGGGCTCCAGGTGCTCGCCTTCCTCGACGGCGAGCCGGCGCCGGCGACCATCGACGGCACGCTCGAGATCACCTTGCCCGACGGCCGGGTGCGGCGACGGTCGTGGTCCGCGCACCCGGCCTGTGGCTGCCAGTGGGCGGTGGGCGCATGACAGCGATCGGCGACAGACAATGGACAGGTGACAGATCTCCCCCGCAAGGCCGTCGTTCGGACCGCCCGGCTCGCGACCCTCCCGCTCGGTGTCGCGGGGCGCGCGACGCTCGGCATCGGCAAGCGGATCGGCGGCAAGCCGGCCGAGATGGTCGCAGCGGAGATCCAGGCCCGGACGGCTGACCAGCTCTTCCGGGTGCTCGGCGAGCTCAAGGGCGGGGCGATGAAATTCGGCCAGTCGCTGTCGATCATCGAAGCGGCGCTGCCAGAGGAGATCGCCGCGCCCTACCGCTCGGCGCTGACCAAGCTCCAGGACTCCGCTCCGCCGATGCCGGTGGCGACCACCCATAAGGTGCTGGCGCAGGCGTTCGGCCGGCAGTGGCGCCGGAAGTTCCGGTCTTTCGACGACACACCGGCCGCCGCCGCCTCGATCGGCCAGGTCCACCGCGCGGTGTGGCGCGACGGCCGGGATGTCGCGGTCAAGGTGCAGTATCCCGGTGCGGCCGATGCGCTGATGTCCGACCTCGCGCAGATCAGCCGGCTCGGCCGGGTCTTCGGCACCCTCGTGCCCGGGCTCGAGCTCAAGCCGTTGCTGGCCGAGCTCCGCGAGCGCGTGGGCGAAGAGGTCGACTACCGGCTCGAGGCGGAGGCGCAGCAGGGGTTCGCCGAGGCGTTCGACGGTGACGCCGACTTTCTCGTCCCCCACGTGGTCGCCCAGTCCGAGCACGTCATCGTGAGCGACTGGATAGGCGGCACCCCGCTGTCGGCCGTGATCACGTCCGGCACGAAGGAGGAGCGCGACCACGCCGGGCTGCTGCTGGCGCGGTTCTTCTTCTCCGGCCCGCCCCGTGCCGGACTGCTGCACGCCGACCCGCACCCCGGCAACTGGCGGCTCATGGCCGACGGTCGCCTTGGCGTGCTCGACTACGGCTTGGTCGCCCGGCTGCCCGACGGGCTGCCGCCCTCGATCGGCCGCCTGCTGCGCATCGCGCTGACCGGCGACGCCAACGCCGTGCTCAAGGGCTTGCGCGACGAAGGTTTCGTCAAGCCCTCGACCCGGCTCGACGCGCCCGCGCTGCTCGACTACCTCATGCCGTTCGTCGAGCCGGCGTCGGTCGAAGTGTTCCATTTCACGCGAGCCTGGATGCGCAGGCAGGCGGCCCGGATCGGTGATCCGCGCTCGTCCGGATACTCCCTGGGGCTCAAGCTGAACCTGCCGCCGGCCTACCTGCTGATCCACCGGGTGTGGCTGGGCGGGGTCGGTGTGCTCTGCCAACTTGACGCCGAGGGGCCGTTCCGCGGGGAGATGGAGCGCTGGCTGCCAGGACTGGCCGCCTGAAACCGCCGCCTGTCTCACTCCGTCGACGCATCGGCGGGAGGGCGCTGATCGATGGGGACGTGGTCGCCATGAGCGGGCCGGACGACCGAAGGACCCCGAAACCTCCCCTGGCGGGTCTCGGAGTCCTTCGCGATTGGGCTGGCTGGTCGTCTTATCGGACGAGCGCGACGTGCGCCAGTGCCCGGCGGGCCCGGCGCGCGGCGTTCTCGGCCCGTCGCTGGGCGCGCCTGGCGTTGAGCACGCGCACAATGCGGCGCATCTCTTCGGCCTCGGCCAAGCGCTCGCGCATCTGCGCGCGCGCCAGGTCTTCGTATAGCAAGTACATGGCGATTCTCCTGATCGGAATGTCTGTGGCCATCTGTGTGGTCTCTTGGTCGGTTGCGGAGTCGGCTGTCCGGTGACCCGTTGCGCGCGGCGTCACGCCGCCACCTCGTTCTTGCGCGGGCGACCGCGGGGCCGCTTGCGCGGGACGACGACGCCCTGGATGAAGAGCTCGCCACCCCACACGCCCCACGGCTCACGCCGCTCGAGCGCCCCGGCAAGGCATTCGGCCCGGACGGGGCAGCCCCCACATAGCGCCTTGGCGTACTCCACGTCTGCCGGCGACTCGGCGAAAAACAGCTCCGGATCGTTCGACCGGCACGGCAGTTCCTCTTCGAGGCGTTCGAGCGGCTCGAGCGCCATGAGCTGCATTCGTGTCACCTCCCTGTTGACCTCGTTGTCGGGCGAGAGATACAAAAAGCCGCGGGTCCCGGTTCGGGATCCCGCGGCTGGAGGTGCGCCGGTCGGTGGTGGAGCTAGACCGGTGGACTCCACTTGCGTGACCCCGAGATGTCGTCGTCGAAGACATCGACACCGCGAATGTCGTTGGTCGGAACGAGGGCCATAGGCTGCTTCAGGCTGGCAGCGGGCACACGGGTCCCCTGGAACGTCGTCCAAGGCGCCTTCGTCGCCGCAGCGCCATAGGCAGCAGGCACGCCGATCGGCGCGACCCGGCCGCGAAGAAGAAGGGCGTGCGAGGCGGCCTCGGGCGTGATCGGCGTAACCGTGTTGGTCATCCTCACCGGGCTCACCTCCTGTCCCCTCTAGGTGACAACGTCTCCGCATGGCACCAGCCACACGTGAGGCGCGGCTGTAGTGGTAAAAGGCTAAGTGGCGGGCGGAAGACCGCGCAACGTATTTTCTGCGTCATTGCCAAACCGTGACCATGCTACTTACCGGTTGAGGTGGCCCCTGCTACCCGAGAGGCTGTTGCGGCGCAGGTGACGAGCAGATGCCCAAGACTTCGGCGGCGTAGCGATCAAGCTTGACCTGGCCGACGCCGGGCACGCGGGACAGCTCCGACGGCGACGATGGCCGCGTCTCGGCGATGGCTAGGAGCGTCGCATCGGTGAACACGCAATAGGCCGGGACCTTCTGTTCCTTGGCTTGGTCGCGCCGCCAGGTCCGGAGCCGATCGAGGAGCTGTTCGTCGAGGTCCGAGGGACAGCTCTCGCACCTGCCGAGCTTGCGCGCCGCCGCCGTGTCGAGCGGCTTCCGGCACACCCGGCAGGCCTGCGGGCCGCCGCGCCGCTGGCGTCCGCCGGGTCCTTGGCCGCCGCTCCCGCCGCCCCCAGCCCGGCCCACGCCCGGCCGCAACTGGTCGAGGAACCGTGACGGCCGCCGGCCGCGGGAACCAGGCACCCGCGCTGTGGCCCAGGACAACGACAGGTGCACCCGTGCCCGGGTGATGCCGACGTAGAGCAGCCGGCGTTCCTCCTCGATCTCGTCCAGCGTCTGCGCGTAGGTGATCGGCACCATCCCGTCGGTGAGGCCGACCAGGAAGACGGCGTCCCATTCGAGTCCCTTGGCGGCGTGCAGCGACGCGAGTGTCACACCCGCCGCCGCCGGAGCGTGCTGGGCAGCGGCGCGCTCCTCGAGTTCGGCGACGAAGGCCGGCAGGTCCGAGCCGGCCCGCGTGGCCGCGAACTGCTCTGCCATCGCGACGACTGCCGCGAGGGACTCCCACCGCTCCCGCACCGCCCCGGATCCGGCCGGCGGCTCTGCGTTCCAGCCCATCCCGGCCAGGACTGCCCGCACCTCGTCGACCAGCGACCCGTCGGCCGGCGCGCCCCCGCGCGCGGCGCCCCGGATCAGCAGCGCTGCCTCGCGAACCTCCCGCCGCTCGAAGAACCGCTCGCCGCCCCGGACGACGTAGGGGACGCTGGCCGCGGCCAGCGCCTGCTCGTAGATCTGCGACTGCGCGTTGATGCGGAACAGGATCGCGATCTCGCCGGCGGGCACGCCGCGGTCGAGAAGCAGCCGGATCCGCCCGACCACGGCCTCGGCCTCGGCCACCTCGTCGGCGTACTCGCTGAAAACCGGCTCAGGACCAGGGGACCGCTGCGCGACGAGCTCGAAGGGCCGTCGAGACGCGGGTAGCAACGCGTTGGCCAACCGCACCACCTGGGGCGTCGATCGGTAGTCGCGCACCAGGCGGACGACGGTCGCGCCCGGATGTCGCCGGCCGAAGCCGAGGAGGAACTCCGGCGTGGCGCCGGTGAAGGAGTAGATCGTCTGGCTGGGATCGCCCACCACGCACAGGTCGTCGCGCTCGCCCCGCCACAGGTCGAGCAGGCGCTGCTGCAGCGGGTTGACGTCCTGGTACTCGTCGACGACGAACCACCGGTAGCGCGCCCGCACCTCCTCGGCGACATCGCGGCGGTCCTCGAGCACGCCGACGGTGAGGAGCAGGATGTCCTCGAAGTCAATCGCCCCCCGGCGCCGCTTCACCTCCTCGTACGCCGCGTAGATGCGCGCCACCGTGGCCGAGTCGACTGGCAGCACCCGGCCGCTCTTCGCCGCCATGGCGACGTAGTCGTCGGGAGTCGTCTGGGTCACCTTCGCCCACTCGACCTCGCTCGCGAGGTCCCTGATCAGGGCGCGGTCGGCTGGAACCCGGCATCGCCCGGCCGCCTCGGCCAGCAGCGGCGCCTTGACGTCGGCAATGCGCGGCAGGTCGCCACCCACGGCACGCGGCCAGAAATAGGCCAGCTGCCGGCGCGCCGCCGAGTGAAAGGTCAACGCCTGCACGGCCGACACCCCGAGTTGCCGCAACCGGCCCCGCATCTCGCCGGCGGCCCGTGCAGTGAAGGTGACGGCGAGGATCGCGTTGGCCGGCACGACGCCGGCCAGCACGGCGTAGGCGATGCGATGGGTGATCGCCCGGGTCTTGCCGGTGCCGGCGCCGGCGAGCACGCACACCGGGCCGCGGACCGCCCGCGCGACCTCGCGTTGCTCCGGATCGAGCGCCTGGAGAACGTCGTCGGGCGTGGCGGGCAGCATGAGCACCATTGTCCCAGCGTCCGCCCAACCCGGGGCGGAGGCCGTCAGCCCGGGAGCGGTCCGCCGTACCAGCCCTCGATCAGCCGCCGGGAGATCGAGATACTGCCCGGCATGTGCAGCTCGCCCGCCTCCAGCGCGGCCCGCAGCTCCTCACGGCGCCACCACCGCGCCTCGCTGATCTCGTCCTCGAGCACGATGTCGGTGGTCTCTGCCCGGGCGAAGAAGCCGAGCATCAGGCTCGACGGGAACGGCCAGGGTTGGCTGCCGGCGTAGGTCACCTCGCCGAGCCGGACGCCGACCTCCTCGAGCACCTCCCGGCGGACCGCCGCTTCGAGGGACTCGCCCGGCTCAACGAACCCGGCGAGCGTGGAGACCCGGCGCTCGGGCCACGCGGGCTGGCGGCCGAGGAGGATCCGGTCGTCGCCGTCGATCACCGCCATGATCACGGCCGGATCGGTGCGTGGGAAGTGCTCGCTCCCGTCGGCCGGGCAGCGGCGGAGATAGCCGGCGGCGGCGATCACGGTGGGGGCGCCGCACCGCGCGCACCTGAGGTGGGTCGCGTGCCAGTTCACCAGCGCTACCGCCTGCACCAAGAGCCCGGCATCGCGATCGTCGAGCAGCGACCCGGCCTCGCGCAGGCCGGCTGGCCGAACCCCGTTCCCGGGGACGTCCGGAAGCGGACCCGCCACGGCGAAGAACGCCGTGCCGCCGTCCTCCCCGAGCAGGAGGCGGTCACCGTCGGGAGCGGCCAGCGGTGGGACGAGCACGAGCGCGCGTTCGTCCCGGACCAGAACCTTTCCCTGATCGACGACGAGCACCCGGGTCTCGGGGTCGGCCCAGGCGGCCGACAGCCAGGCCGGGTCGGACCGCCGGTGCGCCACCCGGTCGACGGCGGCCCGGGAGAGCGCGAGGTTGTGCAGCTTCAAGGTCAGCGGCGCAGCGTCTGGGCGAGGTCCGGCCAGAGGTAGGCCGCGGCTTCAGCGCCCCTGAGCAGCAGCGGAATGTCGACCTTCTCGTTCGGCGCGTGGATCTGGTCGTCGGGCAGCCCGACGCCGAGGAAGACCACCGGCGCCTCGAGGACGTCGGCGAGGTCGGCCTCAGGGCCCGAGCCACCCTCGCGGGTGTAGAGCACCTCGCTCTCGAAGGCCCGGCCAACCGCCCTCGTGACCGCTTGGAGCGCGGGGTGGTCCAAGGGGGTCATGCACGGCCGGACGCCGCCGCTCTCGAACTCGAGATCCCACTCGATCCCGGCCGGAAGGCGCGCCGGCAGCCATGCGCGCACCGCGGCCTGCACCTCGCCGGGATCCTGGTCGGCGACGAGCCGGAACGACAGCTTCGCGTGCGCCTCGCTCGGCACGATCGTCTTGCTGCCTGCGCCGGTGTGACCGCCCCACATGCCGTTGATCTCAGCGGTCGGCCGGGTCCACACCCGCTCGAGCGCGGAGTATCCCTCCTCGCCGGCGCCCGCGGTGCTGCGGGCGTTCGCAAGCCACTCGGACTCGTCGAACGGCAGCCGCTCGATCAGCTCCCGCTCCCGGTCGGTGAGGTCGATCACCCGGTCGTAGAAGCCCGGCAGCGTCACCCGGCCACGCTCGTCGTGCAGTTGGGCGAGCACGCCGGCCATCGCCGTGAGCGGGTTCGGCACGGCCCCACCGAATGATCCGGAGTGCAGGTCGCCGGCCGGCCCGCGGAAGTGGATCTCGCACAGGGCCATCCCACGCATCGCAGTGCAGATGGAGGGCGTGTCGCGATTCCAGATGCCGGTGTCGGTGACCACGACGACGTCGCACGACAGCCGGTCGCGCCGGTCCCGAAGGAGCGTGGCGAAGTGCGGCGACCCCGACTCCTCCTCGCCCTCGACCAGCAGCTTGATCGTCACCGCGGGGCCGGTGCGGCCGGTCGCCGCCAGGTGAGCGCGCAGGCCGAGCGGGTGGAAGAGGATCTGGCCCTTGTCGTCGGCCGCGCCGCGCCCCCTGAGCTGGTCGCCTACCACGATCGGTTCGAACGGCGGGCTGTCCCACAGCTCGATCGGATCGATCGGCTGGACATCGTGGTGGCCGTAGACGACGACGGTGGGCGCCCGGGGGTCGTTGCTGGGCCACTCGGCGAAGACGGCGGGAAGGCCCGCGCCGCCATCGGTCTCCCAGACCTCGACGATCGGGAAGCCGGCGTCGCGCAGCGCCCCGCCGAACCACTCGGCAGACCGCCGCACGTCGGGCGCGTGCGCCGGATCACCCGAGATGGACGGGATCCGCAGCCACTCGACCAGGTCGTCGAGGTAGCCCTTCGCGTTGTCGGCGAGGTAGGCGCGCACGGCCGGGTCGGGAGCGGTGGTCATGCCCGCACTGTAGGCGTCCGGCAGGATGCACGGCCATGACCATCCACATCGGCGCGGCCCCTGGCGAGGTCGCGCCGCGCGTCCTCCTACCTGGCGATCCCCTGCGGGCGCAGTGGATCGCGCAGGCCTACCTCGAGGATGTCAAGCAGTACAACGCGGTGCGGGGCATGCTCGGCTTCACCGGGGCCTACCGCGGCGAGCGGATCTCTGTCCAGGCCAGCGGCATGGGCCAGCCGTCGCTGGCGATCTACGTCCACGAGCTCTTCGCGGAGTTCGACGCGCAGGCGATCATCCGGGTGGGCTCGTGCGGATCGATCCGGGAGGAAGTCCGGCTCCGCGACATCGTCGTGGCGATGAGCGCGGCGACCGACTCGGCGATGAACCAGTGGCGGTTCCGCGGGATCTCCTACGCCCCGACGGCCGACTTCCGCCTGTTGCGGACGGCGTACGACCTTGCGGTCGGCCGCAACCTGCCGGTGCACGTCGGGCAGATCGCCGCATGGGACTCGTTCTACGCCGACGACCCGACGTTGCTCAGCCAGCTCGCGGCGTACGGCGTGCTCGGGGTCGAGATGGAGACGGCCGCGCTCTACACGCTGGCCGCGCGGTTCGGGCGGCGCGCGCTGACCGTGTGCACGGTGTCGGATCACCTGCTGACCGGAGAGGCGACGACCGCCGATGAACGGGAGCGGACGTTCAGCGCGATGGCCGAGCTCGCGCTCGACACGGCGCTGGCCGTTTAGACCACTAACGTCGAATGGTGAGCCGGTTCCGCGTCGCTACGTTCAACCTGCTCCACGGCATGTCGCTGGTCGACGGCCGGGTGAGCGTCACGGAGCTACGCGACGCGGCGGGCGCGCTCGCCGCCGACGTCGTAGGGCTGCAGGAGGTCGACCGCTGCCAGGAGCGGTCCGGCTCGATCGACCAGGCGGAGGTGATAGCCGACACGCTCGGCGCCCGGCACTGGCGCTTCGTCGCGACCTTGCACGGCACGCCGGGCAACGGCGTGTGGGCGGTGGCCACGGACGAGGACGCGCCGCTCGCCGACGTGCCCAGCTACGGCGTCGGCCTGGTGTCGCGGCGGCCGGTACACGACTGGCGCGTGCTCAGGTTTCCGGCCGCGCCGATCACGCTTCCCCTGCTCGCGCCGGGCGGGCGGCGGCTGATGCGGGTGCCCGACGAGCCGCGGCTGGCGATCGCCGCGGTCATCGAGGGGCCGGGCGGGCCGCTCACGGTGATCACGGCCCACCTGTCGTTCGTGCCCGGCTGGAACGTCCGCCAGCTCCGCCGGATCGCCTTCTGGGCCCGCGACCTGCCGGGCCCTCGGCTGCTCCTCGGCGACCTGAACCTGCCCGGGCGGATCCCGCCGCTGGTCAGCCGTTGGACGCAGTTGGCCCGGGTGCCGACCTATCCGGTGTACGACCCCAAGATCCAGTTCGACCATGTGCTGGGTGACGGCATCGGCGCGGACGCAGTCGTCGGCGCGGCCGCGCTCCGGCTGCGGGTCTCGGACCACCGTGCTCTGGTCGTCGACCTCGACCTCTGACGCCGGCCCACACCTCCGCGATCTTGAGCTGTTTCGACGATGGGAGCGCTCCCACACGAAAAAAGCTCAAGATCGCGGCGGGTTTGGGCTGGGGTTTGGGCT